>Ga0307978_1003309_pt1 | contig 10992 bp, 6 predicted proteins | sample OrgLakmetage1056_FD_203151 | JGI IMG/M metagenome (GOLD analysis project Ga0307978, IMG submission 203151) | Saline water microbial communities from Organic Lake, Antarctica - #1056 | ecosystem: Environmental > Aquatic > Non-marine Saline and Alkaline > Saline | place: Antarctica: Organic Lake...
CAAAGTGGTTCGGCCCAGCACTCCGACCAAGTCTCGAGAGCCAGCGCAAGTGAAAGAGCGGGTGGCCCGTTTCGACTCGCCTTATCGCGAACCTGACACAAGGTGAAGCGTTTCGAAGTACCCTTATTATTGAACTATCTGATTTCTTGAGATTATAGTCTATCCAATGTACCAATAAGTACGCCACCTCAGCTACAAAAGTGTGTACTTGCTGTATTCGGTTCATTATCCTCCTCCTAGCTGTCTCTATCTTGTCTCTGTAGTTACGTTTCCATCCTCGGTACTCGGTCCAAAGGGTGAGGGATACACCCTCTTTAATCTTGCTCCTCTACCATTGTGGCCCTGGTTGCCTTCCCTTTCCGCTTGTCCTTCCTCTTTGCTCGCTGAGTGTGCGATTTGCGCAACCGTTTGGTCATGAAGTTGAGATCCTGTTGGTACCAGTGGCGATCGGCAATACGAAACTGGCGTTCCAGCCAAAAGGCAGCTTCCATGCGAAGAGCACTTTCGACTGTCTCGAACAGTAATTCTTCGGAGCCTTGCACGCGTCCGACGGCTATAGCCACCGAACCGACGTATCCAGGCGGGAGACAGTCCATGGCCTCGTAAGGTCGGTTTGGACCCATGGCATCAGGCGCTCGGTTTGACTGTGGCCTTGTCGGATCGTCTTGTCGCATCCACTCCGGATATTGCTCGCCACTGTACCTACGGAACGGAAACCCTTTGTTGGAAAAGGTTGCATTGAAGTATTCCTTGCCGTCACTAGCTGTAACACGGCGTATCTTCCAATCGGGACCATCGATCGACATGGAGGAATCCTTCGAAATACCAATCTCCTTTCGAAATTTGCGTACGACGAGTGCGAGCAAGTTCGTTGAGGGGAATTCGTGCTCCGAAACTCCGTGACCTTCTGGTAGATCAGTAGCAAAGAGACGACGAGATAAGTCCAGAAGGTCCGCATCAAAACTGGTCTGTTGCGTCACAGTTAGCACCTCGATAATCAAGGAGTCTGGGTCATTCACGACATTCCCAGTCTTGATTGGTGGCTGCTTGTGGCTTTTTGCCTGATCGCCATTCTGCTTCGTCTTTGAACGCTTCGTTTCTTTGGTCTCTTCTTTAATGTGCACAGTCGCTCCGAGTCTCTGTTGCGCTTTCAACACATTGGTGTGGTCTAAAGACGAGTCGCGATTCAGTGCAACCAAAGGCTCTTCTTCCTCCTGCGATCTCGTGGGCTCTTTCGGTTTAAACCTTAGTTTCTTGTGTTCGTATTTCCATTTCCTCAGATTGCTCCCAGTTAATGGATTCGAATGCGCATCCCAGGTCTCGGAATCATGGCCATCGACGCCGTCAAAGACTTGCTGCAAGTATTTGACCTTGTCCGGAAAGCATACCAGCTCTTCGCCGAGGTCCATCGTAGCCTCGTGAAAGCTAACGGCCATCTTGATCCGTCGTCGCCATTCATCTTGTGGCGCGTTCTTCGGTTTGAAATAAGGGTCGGCTTGCACCTTGGAATGCATGAGCCAACGAATAGAAATCTCAATCAGTTCCTCGTTTTTGAGGTTGTGATTAAAGATACCAAACGTTATCCGACACAACAAAAGAAAAAGTCTACCAGGTGGGAGGATGGTCAAGCCCTCAGCGCGTAGACCTCCTCCGCGAACTTCAAGTGTATTTGCGCAACAGCAATAGATTGGCTCGGTAGCATTTATTGGAAGTGCAGAAGCTGGGACGGAGTTCTCGGCGACGTAGACCATACTATCCGTTCCTTCCCGCTTCCATCTCGTTGATAGCTTCGTTTGAACAGGATCCAGGCGAATCTCGATCTCGGTATCTTCCACATCGCCTTCGTCGTCGCCTACTGTCGAAGAAACTTTCACCATGTGCTCTCTTCGTCGACCAGAAGCCAGCACCGACAACAAGCGCGCACCCTCTGGAATGCAATCAAAAAGCGGTCGGCTCCACGAACTTGTGTTGCTTGCGGCGTCTGAAACAGAGTATTTGTTCCCTCCAGCAAGATACATAGGTTGGTTGGGAGCTGGGAGGAAGGTCACCGCTTGTTTCGCACCCACCGTCTCCTTTGTTTTTGCCGTCGCTCGAAATGTCCCAAGCAAATCATCGATATCGCGCTGCGAAAGTGCGCTGCACTGTCCACGGGAGACGAGACAGAACTTGGGATTGATCGTAGAAGACAAGCTTCCAGAGAAATCACAACCGATGCCTCGCCTTAAGTCTGGCATCGACTGTGTGCTGTTACCAAGATAATCGGCGAGTTCCGCGATTCTCTGGGAGTTCTTCTTTGCAGCCTTTTTCGAGGAGTTGGTTGACGCCGCCACGATCCATTTTTGAAATACTACCTTGCTCCTGTCTGGATGTGGGTCGCCGCTCTCTTCAAGAATGATCCACCGTCCACAAGCACGTTCAGCACGTCCACGACGACTACCACCAAGATTCTCTTCAGCCGTGACAGTACAGCTTGACTCGTCCACGCATAAAGAAGTTAAGCGCTCACTGACCGGCAAAAAGAAGTCGGACCCGGCAATCACCATTGTGGTGAGAACTACAACGGACTTTTCGTTCCAGTACCATATCAAGTCAAGGTTCTTTTCGATTGCAAACGACACAAAGCGCCCTTCAAAATCTGGCGTGAATCTTGACATGGAGAAACCTTTTTGATCCGTGACAGTGAAGGAACCTTTTTGAACAACCTTGACGGACCCGTCGAGAGTGAACGGGTGTCGCTCGTCATGAAGAATCTGTTTCATATGTTCGACCTGGACTTGGATGCCGCCTGAACATTTCAGAACCAGAGTCGGGACCTCTTCCTGTCGTCCATGCTGGAGCATGCGGGGCGGACAGTACGCGATAGTGTCGTTCAAAACCCACACCTGGAGAACTCGCAACGCTGTTATCTTCGCGTGGGGCATGTGGACTGGAGGGACGTCGACATCAAGTAACTCGCTGTCTATACCCATGAAATCGGCGACACGATTCCGAAGATTAATGGCTGTGCCAGCGAGCCGTTTGAGGCGTGGGAAGTTCGCCGCATGCTTCCAGCACCATTTCGTTTTCTTTTTCGCGTGATCGAACTCCCACAGGAGATTCATAGCCGCCATAGGCTCCGAGTACAGGTTGGCATCAAAATGGCACTTTGAGATGTAGCTTTTCACAGTCATCTCTGCGCCAAAAAGAAAGAAGAGGGACAGTTTGAGTGGAGTGCAGTTTCAGCATAAAAGATAAGAATGACAATGTGGTAGACTTACCATTGTAGTCTTTTGTTTCGTGTATGAGAGGGTTGCTCATAATCCAAGGCGTCTTGGGGAACGACAAAATCGCTGCCATCTGGATCGCTTCGGCGGCCACTCCAAACTGGATTCCAAGCCCAATAAGTGAGCCAAGCATCAGATCAATACCGAGCGCTGACACGAAGTTTCCCAAAGTAGTAATCTCGCAGCTGTCGTCGGGAGTGCTGATAAAGTGCGAGCGATACAAGCTTTCAAATGAACGATCTATCGTGGCAATATTGGGAGGTTCGAGGCAATCCAGAAGCACTTTTGTTACCTCTCCTTCTGCAAGCATCACTTTCAACATTAAAATGACCGAGTCTAACGGAATCCGAAGCATCTCCCCAGGCTCAAAGTCTTCCATGTGGTTATTGAATGCATCTCGCGTGTACATTCGGTAGACAGTACCAGGTCGAAGGCGACCAGTTCGACCGGCTCTTTGGGTGGCGCTTGCCTTTGAGATCCACGTTGGCAACAACATTTGCCTGTGGGAAGCCTCATTGTAAACAATCTGCTTGCACAATCCGAGACAAATCACATGGTCGACGTCGGGCAAAGTGACAGAAGACTCGGCAGAGTTGGTAGCAATAATGATCTTAACTTCATCGGCAGCAGAGGATTCGAACACATTCATTTGATCTTCAAAGGGGATGTCGCTATGAATAGGAAAGCATGTAAAGCGGACGCCAGGTACAAAAAGTTGTTCCACTTTTTCTGTGATCGCTACTATTTCGTTCATGCCGGGTACAAAGATGAGAACACTGGAGCCTGGGCGTCCCAATACTAATGCAATGTTGGCGACAACAGAGAAAACCTTTTCCATGTAGCTCATGGACGGGGTTTTGTCGCACCTCATGCTATTGCATTCTTTTACAAGTACCTGTATGTTCTTGATATCTTTGGATGGAAGCGCAAACTTCTCCGGCAAGTCCTCCAAATACACCTCAGTGACAGGAAAGCGTCTGGCGCCAACCTTAATTGGCGGCTCAGGAACACCGAAGTACGCTTCATACATAGCCGCAGCTAAAGTTGCCGACATGAGAACCAGCCTAATATGCTCATTTTTTTTCAAAAGACGTCGACACAAGAGACACAGAATATCAGTATCAACAGATCTCTCGTGTACCTCATCGATGATCAGATGGCTCATGGACTGGAACTTTTCGGGATGGTTCACCAACAAACGTACGAGATATCCAGTCGTCACAAACCAAGCCTGCGTCTTGCTGGATTCGTACTCGCGGACTCCGTGACCCATGCGCAGCGCCACGGCGTCGCGGAGCTCCGGTTCCACAGATCGCACGCGTTCCACCAACGCCTTGGCCGCAATACGTCGGGGCTGCGAAATGAACATTTTTACGCGCGGGAGTCGAGGGTCAGGCGGCGGAGCTTTCAGTATCATAATGGGGATACGGGTTGATTTGCTGAAAAACAGGTTGGCGATGACAAAAAGGTGAGTATGGGTGACAGGGCCACTTCCACACGTTACATCGTCATCAGAAGCAACTTACCCGCAGCCAGTTTCACCTTGGATGATACTGACACGGTTTTTACGAATCGTTTCGAGAATTGTGTCCTCGTAATCGTCAATCGGGAGTTTCAGTGGCGCCTCCTCTTCGGGCGTAGGTACTTCAGGTATCGACAGCGCTTTGTCAAGCGGACCCGACGATAAGACACCACTGCCATCTCGAGCGACACGCAACAGAGCGTGAAACTTCTGCTGATCGAAAATAGAGACGGGAGGAGTCAATCGCAGAAAAGGAGAGTCGTCATTCAACTCGAATGCCGTCGCAACCGCCCGTTCAATCAAGTACGCTGCCGGAATGTCCTCCCACAAGGGTCGCCACGAGGAATCCTGTAAGACTGGATCAGCGGCTGCATCTTGTAAGTGCATCTGATGAAAAATGTCAACGTGTTCCTGCATCATCATATTGGTGTGAGAATCCTCATTGATCATGGCTTGATCCACATAACCTTGCAAACACCGAACGACGGCATCTCGAACAGAAAAGTCCATCATGGGTCGGAGCTTAGTCAATTCCAAATCCATCTCGTCGGGTATGGCTGGACGATAGCCCCCTGGTGCTACTTTTCGTGGTTGTACAATGTCGTCCCCAGCTTCGTCCGCATCCATCAAGGCACTTTCGTCCACCAGTTCATCGTCAAAGGGAAAGTCGGACAAGTCTTGCAAATTGTACAAGGCGCGTATAAATCGCAACACCTCCCGTTTTTCCTCATCTGTCGACTCGATGCGGTATCCAGCCCCACGTGCTCTAATGTATTCGAGAATTTCCGACACGTTGTTGCTGCTGCCTCCCTTTTTGGAGTGGCCGCTGGTTGCGGAGGGACAATCAAGAGCGGCCTTGGAAGGGTCCGTCACGTAATCGTTACCCATGGCAATGGCAACTTCGACCATTGATTCCGAATCCGGCAAATTCAAAGCAATGGCCAAGTCCTCGCGAGTAATAACTACCGCCGACACGACAGATCCAGTCGCTTCGAGCGTCGACACTGGAATATATTGGGCATCGGGGAAAAAGCAAAAGTCTGAATCGTTGCCAACAATGTAGGCCTGTGGGTGGCCCGTCACAGCGGCCGCCATGACGGCGTCGGCTTCTTCTTGGCATTTTACAATGGTGCAACCGGCGGACTGCAGTGTGTGCGTCATTTGCGCCTTGACCAGGCGGTTTCGAGGAAACAACTCTTGCCACGCACAGATTGTTTCCGACTTTGGCAAAACGCCATAGAGGCAATACTGGTGCAGCAGAGACCACTCGGCAGGGAAGCGGTCTTGTCGGCGATCGTCCGTCTCTTGCTTCAAGCGACGACGGGGCCCGTCAAAGTAGACAGTCAGCTGCAAGTGATGCTTTTGTTGTAGCGCAGTGACAAACTCCTTGGTCACGTCGGCAAGCAGTTGGAGGGGAATTAAACTGGGCAACAAGGAGCGAAGTTGGGCTGGGTTCAAGGCTGACGCTGTCAGATTGGCACATCCGGCAGTACTTTTCTTGTTCATGGCAGCAGTCACGGCTTTAATGTGACGCGAATAAGCCACGGCATGTAGATAGAACGTGAGACCATTGCCGTCAATGTGCAAGCTGCTATGAGGGGGAATGGGATGAACGCGCGAGGCAAAGAGCGAGTCCTGCATCGACTCGGGGTTTCTCCACAAGCTCGTACAGCAGTTGCAACCGGAAGGATGGTTGTGGCTTGGGAGCCAGCCTTCTTGTGATAGGAGTCGGGTCCAGCCTTGAACGCCCATGATGGAAGGTAGTGGGGTGGTGCTTTCGTGAGGTCTTCAGACAGGACTTCAGACTGCCGGAGCAGCGGGAGTAATCAGGAAAACGCGGTGTTCGACAGATACAAGCTGATGGAAATTAACGTCTTATTAGATCGGTAACAGTAGGCAGCAGTTCGAGTATGGAAGAGGTCTTAGCAATAACAACACTAACTTCTTTCAATGGTAGACAAAGAAATTGGCAATGGGATCGGCAGCAGTTCGAGTATGGAAGGGGTCTTAGCAATAACAACACTAACTTCTTTCAATGGTAGACAAAGAAATTGGCAATGGGATCGGCAGCAGTTCGAGTATGGAAGGGGTCTTAGCAATAACAACACTAACACTTCTTTCAATGGTAGACAAAGAAATTGGCAATAGGATCGCCGATCGACGGTCGGTGACGAGGAAAGATGAAGAAGGAATAAGACACGAACCTCACAGCCGACCAATCAAAAAGCGAGACCAAAAAGATTATGCGACTAGCTAGATTAAACCCAAAGATACCTTTTGGGTGCCATTGAGTCTCGGCCTCGGCTATCGGCGACGACAACAACACGATCAACGCACTAGTCTATGCATTCTAATTCCACATTTCTTCAAGGGTATCGTCACTTGATCGGAATGCGGAAAATTGTAAATTGGTGACAGGTCACGCTCCCATGAGACGAGCAAACAGTATCATGCGCTGCAGCCAGCTGCAGGCCAGCAGCGAGCGATCGCCATACGCATTGGATACCGCAAACGATGGTTTGGTAAACGCATCAAAGGTGTGAAACAAGACAAGGCAGCCACAGGTTCCTTAAAGAACGGTACCACGTGCCACTCGCATTGGGCCTTGGAGATAACAGCCTCTCCAGCAAAAGCCTCCTCCTCGAGAAAACCTTCCTTGGACGAATGAAAGTCGAGCGCACGACCAGCCAAGCGTGCCAAAAATGATCGTTCTTTAAGCACAAAACCTCGGCGGGTTATTCTGCTGAATGATGACAGCAATAACAGCTTGCAGGAGGCAACCGCAGCTTGCGCGAGGACGGCGGCCGCAGCTCCCAACGCTACCGTGTCGCTGTAGGGGTACAAGCCCACACGAAACGAAAAGGACAAACGCGTGGACAAGAGTCGTGAATGGCACATCAAAGTTGGGCTTGCACCCCTCCGAGTAGAGATGGAAGCATAGCTTGCAAATTTATTGCCCTTGGGCTTTATTCGGTCAAGATGATGATTGTCAATATGTGCACCAAGGATGATATTGCAGGGTTCGACTGGATTAACCCATTCCACAAGCGCTGAATTACTGCTACACTTGATCAAGACTACTGTCGTATTAGAGAGCACGATGGTCCTCGCAGACGGCCTACTATAGCGCACTGACCAAGGCAGTGTTCTAGGTATGGCTCGCCGACGCTCTCAAATCACACAATGAATGTATATTTATGAATGATATCGCATATGTTTTATCGACAAAGGAATTCTTTCTAATACTTTTGTCATGATAGGCTTGCTAGAAGGGGCACTTCTTGTTCTTTCGTTCATCGGCCTCTCATAGCTTTTTGAGTTGTCTAGTGTCTTGTGTACGTACGTATGTGGCCGCGCCGCCCCCGCCCGCCCGTCTTGTTTGCATCTTTTGGGCCGTGTGCTTTTTCATTCTTGGCGACCATGACGGATCGCTTTTATCGCATATCGCATACTATCGCATCCTATCCCCTTGACATTTGCCATTCTGAGCACGACTCCAAGCTCCAAGCCCATCTACCACTGATAAATATAAGAGCTCACGATATGCCTACGTGGGAACACATTGAGGACGCTTCGGCCGTAGCACAAGCCGTTTGGTTGACACGGCCGTCCGACCTTGCGGATGGTACTACTACTGCCCCTGCAGCAGCAGCAACTACTACAGCAGCCGATGCCTTAACCTGGAAGCCCTTGCGCAAGACGGACTGTCAAGCGCTCAATACCCTTGTAGCGGCTCAAGAGCACGACGATACAGACGATTATGCTACGACAGTATACATTGAAGGAGGTCGATCAACGGCCGATCCGGTGAATGGCACGGTCCAGCACAATTTCTTTCGGGGCGCCGAGCGAACGCTCGTCAAGGCCGTCTGGTTCATTCTCGAAGAAAAGTCGTCGAGCGTGACGCTGCTGACGCCAACTGCGAGTCCGTCGGATCAAGACAAGATTGAAGAGCTTTACCAAAAGGCTGTACAGGCTGGTTCCTCTTTAGGTACGGGGATTGCAAGCGTCTTGGACCAACACGTATTGCTGTCGGACGAATCTAAAGTCATGGTGGTAAAGTCATCGGGTGGGACAGTCAGCATGAAGAAGGTTCCCAACGGATGGTTCTCGTCCCATTTGGACTTGCAACGCGGGTACGGAGAATACACAGTCGAAGGCGAAGACAACGAAATGGCGCTGGGCCCCGTCAAGCATCTTTGCTTTGTGGTGCACGGCATAGGGGAAGCCTTGTTTAGTCGAGACGACTTTAAGATCTCCAGGTTTAGCACGCCGATCGCGTCAATTATTTCAAACATGAACAAGACTCGCATTAGTATTCAAAAGCGACAAGTCGACGATTGGAAGAAACAGTGTGCCGCAGCCGTCCGAAACGGTCTTCCCCGGCCACTACCACCGGCGCGCATCGAATTGCTTCCCATTGAATGGTTTAGTCAAATGCACGACAGTAGCAGTTCCCTCATGAAATCTCTACAGGCGGCAACGCTCACCACCATTCCGGCGCTCCGCGCCATTGCCAACGACGTTGTCTTTGACGTGCTCATGTACTTGACGCCAGCATTCTGCGAGGCCGTGTTACATACGGTCACGGACCAAATCAATGAGCTCTATGGAGCCTTTCAACAAGTGCATCCCGAGTTTATTCCTGGAGGCGGCAAGTGCTCTTTGATTGGGCATTCGCTGGGATCCGTCATTTGTTGGGACTTGCTGTCCATATTAAAGGAAAAGTCGTTGCTTGCCCAAGCCAAAAGTAGTGGCAGTGACTCGTCGGCCGACGATCCGTTGGTGTGTCATGGGGTTTCGGTCGCATCGGAAGTGTCTGTGGAGATTGGTTACCAAATGTATGCCAAGCAAGCACACGCGAACAAAGCTCGCAACGGAACGTGGGGACCGTCCTTGACCAAAACGTTGGATGCATCCATTCCGTTTGTACCCGAGTGTACAATTCTGCTCGGGTCGCCGTTGGGAATATTCTTGACCTTGCGTGGCGCGCATCCCGTCTTTGATCAGTTTCGCAAGGCAGCTGCGGAGGAAGCACAAATCAAGGCCGACGCTGCACAACCTGGAATGGATGCGCCGACGGAAATCCCAATCACATCAACGTTCAGCCTGCCAACGACGAGTCTGTACAACATTTTTCACCCCTCTGATCCCGTCGCGTATCGCATCGAACCTCTGTTACTACCCCAAGACATCCCAGCGGACAAGGTCCCTCCACCCGTATACTTGACGGCTCCAGGGAAGGATCTGCGACTTCACGTCAAGGCCAAGCAATTTGGAGACGAGATTCGCAAGTCATTCATGGTACAAAAGAATACCTGGAATTCGTTAGTGCAATCGGTTGTCAATGTCGTGGCTGCCGAACCGGACTCGTCCAAGAACAATATTGGCAGTGATCCCCATGGGTTAAAAGCTGGGCCTCTCGAGTTTCCCTTGGGCGGCACTAGTACGCGTGTCGACTTTACTTTCCAACCGGGAGTGGTTGACAATGAATGTAAGTTCGACTATCGTAGCGTCGTTTATCTTAAGCTACCCACGTCTCACTCATTCTCATTATATCCCCTTCCCCTCTCATCTTTGTCACTTCCACCGACTAGACCTGAGTGCCGTTACAGCTCATTCGTCATATTTCTCGGTGAGTTTGGTCGATCCGTATCACCTTCGATAGCCGAAACTCCGTATCTCATCCACATGCACCTCACATGCCACTTTCTCTCTTTTATTCATCCGCCTCAACAGAACGGTGATTTTCAAGACTTTTTGATCAGCTTGTTGGCCGATAATGAAAGTACCCACGGCGAGCTAGTCGAAGCCGATGGAGCTATCATCTAGTACGAGGTATAGACTCGGCGGACTCTTGCTAATCGATTCGACAGCACGGCAGCACTCCCATTATCTTTTACATTTTTTTGAATCAGCAGATCGATATGATGCTTCTTACTGAACTATTCTATATCGAAAGACTAGAGTACTCCCTAGACCCTTTCGAGACTAAATGGACGGTAGTCCAAGTAAAGGCCATGGTCGAGGAGCGCGTTGTGAGAATTTGGTCGGTGGGAAGTTTGCTTTTGTAGAGTTGTGAGTTGTTACAGTATACGGTGTCTCAAGACATGATATTATTGAATAAAAAATAATATTACGTATATAATGATGTCTGAGCGGTACTGAACAGACACTCGCGCAGATGATGCCGGGCGCAGCCCCCAC
>Ga0307978_1003313_pt1 | contig 10984 bp, 7 predicted proteins | sample OrgLakmetage1056_FD_203151 | JGI IMG/M metagenome (GOLD analysis project Ga0307978, IMG submission 203151) | Saline water microbial communities from Organic Lake, Antarctica - #1056 | ecosystem: Environmental > Aquatic > Non-marine Saline and Alkaline > Saline | place: Antarctica: Organic Lake...
GAGGGATTCTGATCTTCTCCCATTACGGCTTTCCACAGCGCCTGCGTCACCAGGTATTCCCCGATGTAAAAAGGAGACCGTTCTACTTTATGGATAGGGTTTTCTTTGCCCCAAGCCTTTTCGGTTTCATTACTGCCCATATCGAAGATGCCGCCGGGGAGGTGGCGCAGGCAGAAGGTGTGGTTGTTGATGGTTTCTTCATGATAGTCTCCCTCTTTTGCCATCCCGTATTACAATTTTAGCAAACCGCTGGGTGCTTGCAGCGGCTGCACCGAAAAATCCTCCTCCCCTCTCACCACCATGCCTTCCCGCTTTTCAATGCGGAAGCCATCCTTGTCTTTTTTCCAAAATTGGAACCACTGCTTTTTGTTGTAAAGCACTTGTGCGGCCCGGCAGGCGAAGACGAAGGCCTGTTCTCCTTCTGTTTGCAGACTAAAGCTATTGCTCTGCTTACGCTCAATGCTGGCGTGGGCATCTACGATTTCTGCTACGGCAGCTTCTAGCTTGCCCTGGTCTTCACGTTGACAGTCGATGGTAACGGTAAATTGATTGCTGCGCATTACAGAGGTTAATACATACAGCTCTCCATCTTGCAACCGCTCCACCGAGCGCTGAAAGCCTTCTTTTTTAGGCATCGCTCCAGCCAGGAAATTATCAAGGGCTTGCTCGCTGACCCGTTCTTCTTCGATGTTTTCGTAAGCAAAGGATAGGACCAAGCCTTTCATTCCGCTTAGGCTGGCTTTTAGCTTATCTTCTTTTTGCTGAAAAAGCTTAAAGAGCCCATGCAGCAAATCTGCGCCCGCTGACCAATCAGTTTGCAGTAGCTGTTGTCCACTGAAGTTTGGCAATTGGCGATCTCGTATGGGAAATGGCGATCCATCTGGCTCGAATAGGTCTAGCAAGCTGCCATCGTATTCCTCCAAGTGCCCTTTGTACTCAGTGAGCAACTGAAGGGGGGCTAAATCGGGCTTGGGCAGAGTGACAAACAAGTATCCTTGCTCTTCTAAGTGGGATTGCAGGTACTTGATCATTTATCATCGTTTTTGATGAGAAAAGGGATTTCATGAATGGGATGAGCGAAGCCATCAGAAGGATATTTCTTCCGCTTGATTGCTGAAGTAGCAGAACGGTGAGCGAAGCCAATATCTTTATTATTGAATAACATCCGGTAGAAATCTTTGGCGTAAACTACGGCTGCTTTATCCGGGAATAAATCTTTAGTAACCACAATATGGTCAGCAAAGTTTGTAATGGCTCGGCCGTAGGCTTCAGAATCACAGCAAGACAGCACGATGGTTTCAATCCTGCCTTTTCCATCAGGATCACTGGCATAGGTTTCAATAATATCCTTAAAATCCTCGGCAGAGATCGGCTCTGCTTGGCCGGCATTATTTTCGAAGTATAGCCCTTTTGACTTCGAGCTGTGTAAAGAGATATGCAAAATATCTGGTTGATACTTGGTCATGATGTGTAAAAGATCGTCTGCCTCCACGCTGGTTTTAATGATAGGTTCGGCATAATCATCCCGGCTGTCGGCTAATTGCCTCGCTATTCCAATACTCTTAAACTCCTTACCAAAGTCTAAAAGGTTTTTTCCACTCGGGCTGGAGCAGATAAAAAGTATTTTCTTGGTTTGATCCGTTACATTCGTAAAAGTCTCGTCTTCCTGATCAGAAGAATCAGACAATCCCGTATGATCATTATCCCGCTCAGCTTCGCTAGCCAGATTTAGAATAGAAGATACAATTCTGTTCCGCTCTACATTCTCATCATTATTAGCAAGAATCCCCATACGGCTATCGCGCTGTAGTTTGCTGTATCGACTAATCAACTGGAGTACTTCTGCTTCTAAATGGGCGGGCACAAGTGACTTTAACATCTCCAAAGCATCACCAACCCTATTTTTTGCGATGAGTTCTTTTACCTGATCCATAATATTTTTTTCGTCTTCTTCCTTATAATGTATCCCAGGCTTTTCCCACAGAAAATTAAAAAAGTCGGCACCAGCCTTTTTGAGGAGCCGTTTTTTCATCCATTCCTCCCCATCAAAACCTTCCACCGTGAATTCCAACTCCTTTAAAAACTTGGCATTCTTGAAATCATTATTTATGTCTTTGAGGGTGGAAGTGACTGTTTCATAGATAACAGATGGTTGTTTACCATACACAGAAAGGTAAATAAAATGCTCCTGCCAGTCTTCTTCTACCTGTACATAGGCATTGCTATCGGGGTGGTGAAAAACCACGTTGTCCTTCCACATCAGGCCACGGTAAATATAATCTTTGAGGCGTACCATGAGTTTATTGACCGTGCCAGCCGGGAGAATCGGTTTAAAAGCAAAGCGTAGCTTCAGCGGCAATTCTTCCTGCGGCAACAAATCTTGATAATTAGGGGACTCATGCTCCAGTAAAGCAGGTACTACGAATTCCTGCTCCCCGAAGGCATTCTGCTGTTTATAAGCCAAGTCGTAGGCTTGTAGGAGTTCAAACAGCTTTTCTCGTTCTTTTTCCGAGTAGTGGCTCCAGATTTGCTTTTCAAACCGCCATTGAGGCACGGGGTTGCGCTCTCCGCTGTCAATGACCTCAAAAACCGCTTGTTTGACCCAGTTGGGGTTGAGAATGATCCAGTCTTTAAGTTTTTCGTTCTCTCCGAAATAGATGACCGTTCCGATTCTATCCAGTATGCGCAGCCATGCCCTGGCTTCCCCATCATTCAGCCGGTCTTTGCATACTTCATCCCGGTACTCCTGATAGGTGATGTGGTGCTCACCCTGCCGACGCTGTAGCTCTTCCATCACCCCGAGCCAGTCTTCGTTGTATTGATCCCGGAAGATACCCTGCCCTACCTTAGGCAGTACTCGGGGGATGGCCTTCCGCAAAGCCTCAAAATTGGTCAAATGCTTACAGCTGATCGCGTGGAACTCCTCCACATTGCCAAAACGGTTGTGCGCCGTTTGGTCAATATCCATCCGCTCTTTATCGATCTTATTCACTACGTGTATCACCGGGCTGGAGCGTTCCTGCTCCCGGTCGTAGCTCAACGCATGCACCAATGACATCCAATAATCGAAAGTAACATAGCTTTCCTTGTCCTCAGGCGTATCATCACAGGCCGTTACAAACAGGTACAAGGATTGCGGACTGAAGAATAATTGCTGAACTTCCCGGTATTTCCCTTGCCCGCCAAAGTCCCAGATATTGAGCTGGAAGTCTATGGCATCTTCCAATCCTGTCAAATCAGGAGACAGTGCTTTCAGCTCATAAGGCACGATATCTAGTCCCTGAGTCCGGTCTTTTTTCTTCGGCAGGGTAGCCTTGGAGTCCAAAAGCTTCAGTCGGATGGAAGTTTTCCCTACCTCCCCATTCCCCACCAAGATCATCTTAGCCTGATGCAGGTATTCCACCTTGTCCTCATCGATTATAGAAAGTAGGTACTGCCGGACATCCTCAACCGAATTGTGGCGTTCCCCACTTCCCCGAATGGTTTCCGGGATATTCTCAATAGGATTACCTTCCAGATAGAGCGTTTCCAAGCCCTCTGGCAGTAGTAGTTTTTCTGGCCACTGCTTAAGCTGATTGCCTTCCAGGTCCAGTACAACTAGCTTAGGCAACTTCCCATTTATTTGTAGCTCCTGTATGCCGCTTTTGTACAAATACAGATACTGCAGTGCCTTAAATCCAGCAGGCATTTTCAATTTCCGCAACTCCCCATTCCCACTCAAATCCAACCACCACAACGCCGGGCAGGCAGAAGCAAAAGAAAACGCTTCCAGCTTCGATCGGCTTACATCCAGTTTTTGCAAGGCCGGGCAGGCAGGCAGCTGCAAGGTTTGGATACCGCTATCGCTGAGGTCGATTTCTTCCAGTAAAGGCATCGACCCAGCAAATTCCAGCGTCTTGAGCTCCTTATTGTCTGCCAGATGGAGAAGCCGCAGCTGCTGTAGATGCCCCGGTAATTGAAGGCTTGAAAAGTCATTTTCTGCCAGGTATAAGCCCTGCAAGCCAGCCAATTCCCGCTCTTCCAGAAAGCTGGTGTCTTTCAAGCCCAGCGTACGCAGCTTAAGCCCCGTCAGCTTACCGTCCTTCAGAAAGTATTGGCTGTTGTCATCCCCTTTGCGCCCGTAGCGCATAAATGCTTTGAGGTCGGGCGCATCAAATGGAGCAATCGTGATGCGGAGTTGTTGTTCGAGTTTTGCAATGATAGCGGGCTGGGGCATATTGTAACTATTGACATTGGTGGAATTTCAAATATAGAAAGCTTCTTTCACATATTTTATTTTAGTCGTTCATTCCAAATTTTCGCTCCGCCGCTCCTCTCCACTTCGTAGGCCGGGCTTAAGCGCCCCGGCCACTCCGTTCCGTTGACCGGCTCCGCTGAACTGGGGCCAACACCAAACGAAAACCGATGTTGTCGTAGCGGTTCGTCGGGTGCCAGTAGTTGCGATAGGATACACGGCAGCACTGCGGGCTATAAAGCCACGAGCCGCCGCGGTACACGCAGTACTGGGCCGTATCAGGTCCCTCAGGGTCTTCTACTATGCCCTCTTGTTTGCAATGCCCGTAGTAATCATCATCGAACCAGTCCTGGCACCATTCAAATACATTTCCACTCATATCGTACAGTCCCAATTCATTAGGCGCCCGCATACCAATTGCCTTGGTTTCTCCGTGGCTATTTTGGTTGTACCATCCCACTTCTTTCAGCTGATCACCACCAGCGTAGGCCGTGTACAACTCAGCTGCCTTTGGTGAGTTGGCTTTTAAGAATGACTGTACCTGATCTGACGAAAGCTCAGTTTTATATCCACCTTTTGCCGCGTACTCCCACTCTGCCTCCGTTGGCAATCGGAATGCAAAACCGCTAAGTGATCGACCTGCTACCGGGTGCTGTGCATTCAGCCGGGGCAGGAAGCCCTCAGGTACTTCCTCATCCTGCCCGCCCTCCACAATATCCTGCCAGGAGACTTGCTCTACGGGGCGTTTGTCTCCGACAAAGCGGGAGGGATTGTAGCCATCCATCACTGCTTTCCAAATCTCCTGCGTTACTGGTTTTATGCCAATATAATAGTCCTTTGTGATGTGCACCAGGTGTTCCGGCTTTTCACTATCAAAAGCCTCCTCTTCTTCACTCCCCATCACAAACAGCCCCGGGCGTACCCGTACCATATCGTAGTACAAGCCGTTGGGGAGGTTGAGGCGGTAAGTATCGGGGTAGCTATGGGGCATATCTTCTGTTTCTGCGAGGGGGAATATAGGGCTATTTTCAATATTTTGGGGGATGCTGTCCTTACAGGACTGGTTACAGTTTATTTCCTTTCAATAATCTGACGATTGTCGGAATGGGCTGTTGTCCCTTTGGGACTTGATTGTTAATGACTTAGGCATTTAGTTACGCAGGAACGGTATAGCCTTCACCTGTTCGTGAGAGCATGCCAAATTGGAACACGCATATCAGTTGTACTACCGCTGCCTGATCTTGTTTTCTATCGAGAAGCATCTTGCTCCTACCCGAAAATTTAAATTAACCTTGAAAATTCGTAGTCAAAGTTCGAATTTTCAAGAATAAATTGTTTTCAGGCTTTGCCTTTAATACCCTGCAGCACCGCCAGCCCCACAGCTGTCACCCGGTACTTCTGATTCCGGCTGCGCGGCTTGTCTGGCACGGTCATCTCTATCCAGCCGTGGTCGAGGGCGGGAAGGATGTATTTTTTGTAGTTTTTAGTTTGAGCCGTTAAGCCCAACCGCTTCAGGAGCCCACTACTCGACAGCCCGTCTTCCTCTTTTGATAAAACATCCAAAACACGCTTCATCGATTCATTAACTTGGTTACTAACTTGGTTACTAACTTGGTTACTAACTTGGTTACTAACTTGGTCGTCAACTTCGTCACCCTCAAATATCGGATGCACCGGCAACGTAGTCAAAAAGTACGTACACTGCTCATCCGTTTCCAATTGCGGTAGCGGAGAGCCGTTGCGCTCCATGACCCGGCGCATGGTCGGAATGCCGGTACCTCTGCCTTCCGTCAGGTGTAACTCTTTCAGGAAGTCCCCTACCCGGCGGTTGCGGTAATCGCGGGCAACGATGCGGCGGTTTTCGGCGAGTATCTTGGCATTGACGGGTGGCACGGGCCCCGGAAAGCTGAGCACTTCGATTTTGTCTGGCCAGATTTGCACCTCTATAGGCTTGCCCAGCTCATAGCTTTTGTGGTACACCGCATTGGCCAGAGCTTCCTCCACCGCATCATAAGGATAATTGAAATAGCGGTCGGCTTCAGCACGGCCACTTACCTTTTGGACGCGCTCTTCAATGATGTTGTTTCGGATGTACGATAGTGCATTCCGGAGCTGTATATGAAGAGGCCCTTTGAAATACTTTTCACTGAACCGCTTGCCTGCTTCATCTTCGCGGATCACGACCTCAATCCACGCGCGGGAGAAAAAACGCTCTGGTTCCTCACTGAAAAACATCAGCCCGGCATTGACCGGCCGAAGCTGCTCATCCGGCCCTTTGGCAATTGCCATTTGCCGACAGAGATCTGCGAAGGGCATAGTGGCGCTTTGGTCAAAGAGTTCGCTGTCTACTTCATTCAGAAAATCACGGATCAGCCCAAGGCTAAGGTCTTTGAGTGTAGCTTGCTGCTGTACACGGTCGTCGAATGGTATACGGGCGGTGAGTTCCTGTAATCTGCGTAAGTTTTCACCTTTAGCCTTGATGGTTGAAGCAGCACTCCGTATGTACGAAAACCGCTGTGCCCCCTTGTTCAAACCATCCGGTGCGGTGTAGGGCCGCATATCACCCGCTGGTGCCCAGATCACTAAAATGTGTTTGTCTTGTATGACGTACGGCTGGGCTATAGGCAGGTAATTGGGCTGAAGGCGTTGACAGAGATTCGTAAGTTTCTTTTGGATATCATCCATCCGTTCAGCAGCAATACCCTCTGGCGGTAATACGGGCCGCCCTTCACGCTCCTCCACGCCAATTATAATGTATCCACCACCCCAGTTATTGATATCGTTAGCGAAAGCACAGAGCGTACGTAGTACGGGTACCGGGTTCCAGTCCCGCTTGAATTCCAAACGCTCCCATTCAATCACTTGTCCGTTGAGTAGTTCTTTAATATTTATGGGCAATGCCATACGCTTAAGGATTTCGTTCTACGCCTCTTTGGCATTTCACAATATCGGAATTTTGCACCGGTTTACTCCTGTCTTGATGATAAACGAGGCATCAGTCCGCCTGCATTGTCAAAATCCGCACTTTTTTGTGCCACCGCCCCTTTTTGAGCCCTTTTGCACTTTTTTTGCAGTGATTTGTACCTCCGCCTTTTTTGCACCCCTGCAATAAATTGAAAATCAATGAGTTGCAAAATCACACTTTTTGTACAATAAGTTATCAGAAAGTTATTTTTTTTACAAAAGCGGAAATTTGAATTAAAGAAAAATTACCCTTTAATTTGGTGCATATTCAAAAATAAGAGAAATAAGCTCTTTGAATTTGGGCAATAAATTCTGTTTTAACATCTACTGAAAGGGATAAACACTTTATTAAAACCCCATATTTGACAGGTACAAGAAAATTTACATGTGTTTGTACCTATATTGTACCTCCGTAAATTTTTTAAGCCACAATATACTGATAATCAATACTTAGAAACCAATATACAGGTTTTGTATCGGGAAGTAAGCAGCGTTGCTCAAAATAACAGACAGTGATTCGGCCAAGCTTACCATTCAGCAATAAAGTTGTTCTAACCTTCTTATAAGGGCAGTAGTGGCGCAGCTCAATGACTTCTGCGCCTTTCAAGGTTAGAAAACTTACCATACCCAGATGCCCGATTTAATTAGGCAGCTAGATGATCAATAGTCCAATTTTTTATAGGTGAACCAGGGCTTCACTTTGGGTACAACGTTAGAGTTTATCCTGTTTTTTTTTATTCCTAAGGCATCGTTTTTTAAACCTAGCGGATATAGGGTATTGAAAGCAATTGCAAAATGATTAGTTAAAACTATTGCAGATTCAATACCAACGGGTGGAACTCTTGCTACAAAATAAAAGTGATGCGTTTTTTAACAAGCCTTGGATTATTATTCCTTTTTACGGTCTTAGTCGTTAGCTCCTGTAGTAAAGATGAAGAAATACTCATAGCTCCTACTATAGATACTACCAATGGTCCGACTATTCCTGAACCGGAAGAAGTTGTTAATGCTTCCTTCTCTGGTCTTGTTATAGATAAATTCGATCAAGCAGTCGAAAATGCTTTAGTATCTTTTGGTACAGACACCCGCCTGACGGATGAGAACGGGTATTTCTCTTTTGCCAACGTAAATATCGACACAAGGGGCAGCCTGGTTTCTGTCGAAAAAGAGGGTTATTTTCAGGGGTCAAAATTTGTAGGCTCTAAACTAGACAAGCAGAACTTTACCTCCATCAAGCTGATTGAAAAAGTACAAACGGGTGCTTTCCAGGCTAATGCAGGAGGCGTAGTAGCTACTAATGATGGGGCTACAATTGAGTTTGCTGCCAATGCAATAAAACTGGAAAATGGCGGCCTGTATTCTGGTACAGTCAACGTATACGCTACCTGGCTGGACCCAACGGCAGATGACCTGACCCAAAGAATGCCTGGTGATCTTAGAGCGATCAATGCAGCGGATGAACAGCAGCAACTGACTACCTACGGCATGATTGGAGTTGAATTGGAAGGTATGGGAGGCGAGCCTCTTAATATCGCCGAAGGACAAACAGCTACGATCAGTCTGCCGGTACCGTCTGGATTAGCCGCCAGCGCACCCGCTACTATTCCTCTTTGGCATTTCGATGAGCTTACAGGCTATTGGATTGAAGAAGGGGAAGCACGCCTGGAAGGTGGTGCCTACGTTGGAACGGTAAGCCATTTCTCCTTTTGGAATTGTGACGTACCCAGTGATTTTGTCTTCATAGAAGGCACTATCGTTGACCGGGATGGGAATCCGCTACAGAATGTGGTGGTACAAATTACGCAACTGACCAATGGCATGTCGGGCTATGACATAACAGACGAAGACGGAGCTTTCGGTGGACCTATTCCTGCTAATCAGGAATTAATCCTCACCGTACTGGACAACTGTGGAGTAGCGATATTCACGGAATCTATTGGTCCTTTCTCTGAAGATGTGATCTTACTTACCTTCTCGGCTTCTTTAACCGATGAATTAGTCATGGTATCAGGTACCTTGCTAGATTGCGAGAACAATCCGGTGACCAACGGTTATGCAAAAATAGATTTGGGGGGTTCTTATGTCACATTACCCGCAGATGCAGAGGGGATGATTAGCGGTATCGTTAATATTTGTGATGCTAATACCATCGAGGTAACAGGTTTTGACCTGGATAACCCGACTCAGAGCCAGGTCGAAAATGTAAATGTTGCGGATAGTACTGCACTAGATTTTGGGACCATCTTTGTATGTGAGGACTTAAATGAGTTTCTAATCTTCAAAATTGGTGATGTTGAAGCACTAGATACGGACCCTAGAGCTAGCTATGGAATCGGTACCGTTAACGGTGTGCCTAACTTCTATCTTACTATACGAGGTACTAATACAGAAACAGGAGTACTTCCTTTCCTCTTTTTACAAATACTTGATGCCAATGCCCCCGGGACTTATGCCCCCTATGATATGTTTGTAATCTATCCCGATGATGAAACATCAATGAATATTTCTCTGGCATGTGATGATGACCTTCCATGTGAGGGGGCAATGACCATAGAAATTACCACTTTTAGCGATGTTGGCGGATTCATCATCGGTTCTTTTTCTGGCACTCTAGAACCCGAAGTAGAGGGAATCGGTACGGCACAACCGGTAGTAGGAACATTCAAGATAATACGTGAACAATAAGGATACCTTAGAGCGTGTTGGGGCTTTAGCAATCGGTTTCCGTACCTCGTCTAATCAAAAAATTGCAAGTTTTTGATCAGAAGACCAATGTCCCAACACGCTCTTAAACTCCTACCATATTTCAAATGATTTCATAGTTAGAGTATATCAAACATTGTAAATCAGATAAAAATTAAAGTCTGACTTACATTTCATAAGCTTAAAATGACGGGATGTCCGTAACGGAAATCATAGAAGGATGTATAAATGAAGATGCACAATGCCAGCGTTTGCTGGTAGTGAATTACTCTGCTATGTTGCTGTCCGTAAGTCGAAGATATACACCGATTAGCGCAGATGCAGAAGATGTTTTGCAGGATGCTTACATTAAAATATTTGGAGCCATCCGGCAATTCGACCCTAAAAGGGGGGCATTAGAATCCTGGATGCGGAAGATCGTTGTCAATACAGCTCTGAAACGTCTTAACAAGAAATGCTTTACTCACGAACGCAGCGTAGAGCGCTTCGATGAGAAACATCTCCCACCCGCAGCTTATGAATACCTGCAGGCGGAAGACGTAATGAAACTCATAAATACACTTCCAGATGGCTACCGGCAGGTATTTAACTTATCGGTAGTAGAAGGATACCCACACAAAGAAATTGCGGCACTCTTAGAAATCGAAGAATCATCCTCACGCAGTAATTTGTCGAAAGCGAAAAAGCTACTACGTAAAAAATTAAGAAATCAGGAAAAGCGAGAATTATGGAACCGGGTAGGCTAGAAAAATTTATAAAAAAACAGGTAGAGCAGCACAAAACTGCTACTGATCCGGATATGCTCTGGCAAAAAATTCAGGCTAAGAAGAACGGGAAGAAAAAGTCAAAACGTAGATTCTTGTTTTTCTGGTTACTGGGAGGCGCATTGCTTCTGGGAGCATTTATATTTGCTTATGGTTTTTGGAATACCGATCAGCCATATAGTGATCGCCAGCAAGCCGGTGAGGGCACTAGCCTTACCAATACCTCCGGCGACAGGGCGTCACAGCAATCTGACCAAGCAACTATGCTTGGTTTACAAAAGCAACAAGCTACTGCAGAAACTCCTGGCCAATCCTCTGT
>Ga0307978_1003321_pt1 | contig 10970 bp, 6 predicted proteins | sample OrgLakmetage1056_FD_203151 | JGI IMG/M metagenome (GOLD analysis project Ga0307978, IMG submission 203151) | Saline water microbial communities from Organic Lake, Antarctica - #1056 | ecosystem: Environmental > Aquatic > Non-marine Saline and Alkaline > Saline | place: Antarctica: Organic Lake...
CCAGTAATAGACGAAGAAGTATCGATGATGCGGTGCATCATGATCATGCTGGTCAGAACAATACGGCGGTGAGGAGCGATGTCAAGGATGTGTCCAGCCTTTCCAATGCAGACATTGCCCCATTGAGGAAGAGAACGACAAGTATGGGAAGTAGGTCCAGTAATAGACGAAGAAGTATCAGTAGTAGCGATAGGACCATCAGTAGCAGTAGGAGCAACATTGGGGGGAGCTCTGGATTTAGCGTGTTGAAAGATGCAAGTAATAGCGAATTAAAGAAAGGAGTCTTGAAAAGGCAACGTCTAAAGCCGCTTGGTGGACCAGCTCGTAGCAAGAGCGATGGCGGAAAGTTATCTAAAAACACGAGCATTGGAAATAGTACAATCTCATCCTCATCCTCATCCTCATCTCGGCCATCCATGATCAGCCGCAGCACCAGTGCTGGGTCTTCATCTTTGCAGGCACAACATCATGCAAGGACTAATAATACCGGCAATGCTGGTGGCTTCTTTCACTATCGCTAATTGTTCACAAAGGCAAGGATGACCTTGTAGCGAAGGACGAATGTTGGAATAGAAAAAAGTAAAAAGTGACGTCAGTGTAAAATAAGTACATTATTCGAATTTTCAAAAGCAATGTCAACAGCTAGCAATGGGAAGCTTTGCTTGTACAGATGCAATGAAACCGTCACGCAAAAACGAATCCATTTCACGTCAAACTTCAACTAGTGCGCTTCTGTAACCCTTCGATGAGTTGTATTTAAATCACTTGACTCCTCTTTACCTCTTCATGTTCGGAATGATTTGTGTCTCCATTTTATTTATCACCAATTCTTCTGCCACCGAAGAAATTTCAAATTGTCATCATATAAAAAGGGCATCTGCACATACTTGTGTAATGCAGTTGTATTAGTGCGATCCGAAATCACGCATCACTTACTAGACAATGCCTAATAATAGCTAATAATACTAGCTTGATGGTCTTTCGCATAGATACTGTTGTGCTCCAATCAAGTCAATATTGCAGACCTTTCTTTTATATATGATTTATTGATTAGGACACGAAACAATGAATGAAGATGTTCGCAAAAACGGTAAGCTGCATATTTTGTCAACAAGTCGGTAAAAGGTGCTGCATAATACGAGACCCCAAGAATATTCGATAGTAGACAAACGAATCATTCCTACTACTACTGTGTGTTACTGTATTCTTTGTACGGCTTTCCGACAAAGAATTTAACTTTGTTCTGCTACATGGTGACACCTTACTGAGCTCTAGAGAGGTACATCTGGAAGCATGGTTGAAATCATTAGTACTCGTGTAAAACTGACGATTTGTAATGTGACAATTATCTATTCACACTTCATTCAATGTGTGACGCGCCCCATGACTTTAGCACACTGGTAGTAAGTAGATTTGAGATTTCAGTGCTTTTGTTCTTAGTTGCGTTGTTGGTTGTTGCGTTTAATGAAAGATGCATTAATAGAGAATAATAGAATAATGAATAATAGTATTAAATATCGTAAGTACATTAAAAAACTAGATACCCCCCCCCCCTCCGCAGTTTCGAGATTTTCGAGGGGAGACCAGGAGGCCATTGACCATTGAAAAGAGAAAGCACCTCTCGCTACTCGCACGTAGTCCAGCTTCCAACTAACTGCTGCTCTCAACGATCATCAGTGGGTACAAAACTGTACAGTACCTACCAACAGAGCAGATAGTCATTTCATCTTCACTAGCTACAGTGTAAATGATGACTGCGAATCCTCCCCCTGGCCCCAATGCTGCTGCATCAGCTTCCAATGCCGATGCCAATGTCAATATGAACGGATCATCAAAGAAAGATCCAATCTACGTAGATACGCAGCATGACGACATGATTCATGATGCCCAAATGGATTACTACGGAACCAAATTGGCAACATCTTCCTCCGGTAAGTCAAGTCACTATGGTACCTCACCAATCTCTGCAATGCTGTTACTTCATATTTCATATTTCATCCGCGTGCAATACTTCCATGATTCAATCGAATCATCATTTTCCAATTCCAATTCCAATTCCAACTAATTTTATCTAATTTAATTTAATTCCAAACCTCTCTTCTCTCAACATTCACCACCGCCAGATCGAACGGTAAAGATCTACGATGTGAATGGTGATTCTTATGATCATACGGCAACGTTACAAGGTCATTGTGGTCCCGTGTGGTCTGTAAGCTGGAGCCATCCCAAATTCGGAATTGTCTTGGCTTCTTCTTCCTTTGACGGTAGCGTGATGATCCACCGTGAATCGAGACCGAGAGAATGGACCTTGATACACAATGCTAGAAACATCCATGAATCATCCGTCAATTCAATTCAATTCGCACCGCATCAATTTGGTCTTGTTCTTGCCGCCGCTTCTTCCGATGGGAAAGTTAGTTTCTTGACTCATACCCGAGATGATTCATGGAAGATCGAATACATTACCGATAATAGTCTTGGCGTTAATGCTCTCTCCTTTGCTCCGAGTGGTGGAACTTCTGATGCTGGCTCTGAGACTGGTACGGCAGAATCGAGTCCCAATGACGATTCCAATTCCAATTCATCCACTTCCAAAATGCGCATTGTCACGGGAGGATGCGATAATCGAATCAGATTCTGGAACAGAATCAACTCCAGCCAAAAGTGGGAAATCGATTCCGCTCCGATTGATACATCAGTCATATCGCACACTGACTGGGTCAGAGATGTCGCTTGGGCACCATCCATCATGCCAGACACAAACATTGTTGCTTCTTGCTCTGAAGATAGAACTGTCATCATCTGGACACAGCAATTGAAGAAAAATAATGACAATGCTAATGTCAATAATGACCAATGGAAACCATTCCTCTTGAACACTTTTCAAGATCCAGTATGGAGGGTTAGTTGGAGTATCACTGGATCCATTCTTGCAGTCAGCAGTGGAGATAATCATGTTTCACTTTGGAAACATGCGTTGGAAGGGAATTGGGTACAAGTCAGTTCCGTTCAGGATAGTTAGCGCGGTGGTCGCAGTGGTGCTGGTCGTACTATCGAGGTATTATGGGGTAATACAGTTAGTACAGTAGTGCAGGAACTAGTTAGTAATTTATAAATTAGGAATTAGTGACAAAGAAATGTGCAAGAAGCAATCTGCAGTCCCCACACTACGATATACTAAATGAACAAAATACCGTGCTGCACATCACACTCTGGTACCCATACCGAATCTCAAAACCTTCTTCAATAAGACCTCCATAAATTTATACAACACAAAACAGAAAGATGAAACCAAGTTCTACTTCTAACCATCAAAAGTGGCCCGGGGTACAGTATTAACATTCTATTTTCCAAGGAACCTTTAGAATAGTTTAACTGCTAAGACTTATTTTTAATGGTACCCATACCTAATGACTGGTCCAATACAGAAATATTCAAGAAGCTACTATGGTACCTACTATGTACACTACAGTTACATTATATATATACCATGCGTACAAATCACAAATACTTATTTTACTCGATACACGTGCGGAAAAATTCGAGACAGTCACATGAAAATCTGATACACTGAATACAGTCGGAGTTGACTGTATGCAGTCAATTCAAATGAAATAGTGGAACGTTTGACCTTTCTAGCAGAGACTGGACTGAAATATAGAACGCACCAGTACAGACAGTACCATACTATTGACTTATCAAAAACTTGAATATCCACCAGAACTTAGATATGATGCATTGCTAGTGCTCTTGTGTCTTGGTTTTCGCTTGGGTGTGAGACCACAATGAGAACTCATTCGCAATTTCCGCACAGGTTTGTTTTGCTGTTTTTGATCTTGCGCACACGAAGATTGATAACCACTGTGACCACTTAATCCGGTTTGAAAATCAATATGAGTGTAATAAGAAGCTTCCTTGCCATTTCGTTTCCTCCATTGTTGAGCCGCTTGTACCATTTCTGTAGATGAGTACATACCGTGTGAGGCACGGTTGATTCCTAAATCATCGTTACGGTGGTCTTCCATTAGTTCAGCTTCTGTCTCACCAGAAATAAGGCTTTGAAGACCACACAATCCACAATTTAAATAGGATAGTTCATGACTCGTTGTTTGATTACCAATTTCAATGCCATTGCCAATGCCATTATCATTGCCCTGAGATCTGTTGGTAGATTGATAACTACCAAGACTTCGGGATTGGTACTTTTGATGCACACCAATGCCACCATAATCATCATCATCATCAACATTAATATCGTCACTGCGATCACTCCGCTCATCATGACCAACGCTGAGGCTCTCAAGAGCGGTTCTGGTGGTGCTAACATTTCCATTCAACGTGAAAGAAACAGAATAATCTTGGTGCAAATAACCATCCCGCTCTTCGTCTTGGTCCTCTTCAAAGGCTTCTGCTCCAATGACGGTAACATCTTCCTCTTTCAATAAAGTAGACTGCAATTCTTTCAGTAGATTAATTGCATCAATTTCTGAACTTGTCTTGGCTTCCATCAGTTTGTTGTGACAATGTGAAAGTGAGTAAATCATTGCTTCGATGCTTGCAGCATTATCCAATGCTCCTCCAACCTTGACAAGATCCGATTCCTTTTCAAGAAAAACGTATCCATAACCCCTCGCAAGTTTTGCCCAACTGTCTACAATGCTCACTACTTGGACACGATCACCGTAGCTGAGCAAGAGATCATCTGCATTATTATGAAACTTTTTCTTGGCATTATTAACCACAATCTCTTCCACGTTTCTCTTCCATGAATCATCATTTGAAAATACTTTAGCAAGGATAGAAGTTGACTTCACGATTGATCCTTTACCATCTGTTTCATCATCAAGAAGAGAGAATGCATTATTAATTGTGTTTCTGTTTCTATTGCTGTTGCTACTGTTATTGCTGCTATTGCTGTTCCTGCGAGTGTGGTCTGAAGATGTAGATACAGGTCTCTTGGAGATAATTTTAAGGCCTTCCTTTTTTGCAACAGCATAGGTTCCGCATGCGGCATTAGCAATTTCAGCTCCAATTCCAATTTGATTCATTTCCACATCATCTGCATCAAACAATTGTGGTTGTGACGGTTGTCCTAGACCTAGTCCTTGCAATCCTTCGGTAATGAGTACATTATGAGCTGTGCTATGATGCTGTACAAGTTGGGATGACTCAATGAGAGACATTAACACAACATTTTTGGGAAGAGGGATTCTTTCTTTCTTGATTGGTTGCTGCTGTTGTCGTTGTCTAGGAGAATTTCTAGATGACACGTCGAAACTTTGGGTCCGTATTCCTACTCTTCTTGCTCTTGCGTCAGCCAAGGAAGTGTAGCCGGATTGATTGCTTTGATGGTTCGGGTTTGAGTCTGGGTGTTGTATGCTTGGAATATCTTTAAAGAGACTAGCTCTACACTCCATACATTTATCAATTTTGGCAGCACAGATACAGCACACGTATGTGTGTCCGCATGGCATGACAACTGGGAAAATAGTGTGTGTATCAAACTCTTCATAGCATATCATGCAATGAAAGGACAAGGAAGACGTCATATTGATATGTTACTGGTATCGTTGTTGTTGTTGTTGTTGTTGTTGTTGCAGCTTTTATATGCTTGCTTGGAATTATCTTGTAAACAAATCGTGTATTTTCTGAAATTTGTAATTCTGAATGGAATTGGACTTGTCTTTAACGGTAGTTTTTACACGAATCGCCAATAAAATTGATGATTTCTGTTATGCTCGTGGCTCGTGACTTTCAGGAAATAGCTAAATGTTTATAATATCTATGCACCTGCCTTTGTCGTTGAAATGAATTATCAATCTCACTACAACCGATATGATGTAATGTTGTATGAATATGATTTCGTTCAATGGTTGGTGTGAATCGTGTATCAGTGAAAGATATGGTTACTGGTTATCCAGCAGATACTGTGGAAATTAAAATTGTATTTATCCTTGTGTGCTTGCTGGTGCGAGGAGGAGAAGGAGATGGTGTTATGTGTTGGCACCTGTTGGCACTGTGAATGGATACATACGTTGAATGTAAAAGGCCATTATTTTGTCTTTTCATTTTTGTCGAGTCATGCGTTGAGACCGTCGATCTGAATCAGTTGAAGCGTTTAGGTAAGAAATTTAGGGGATCCTGGATGGGATCGCTGAAAGTCATGTGTCTTAAAATTTAGTGTCATCAATAGTCATCAATGCCTATATCCTTATATTATGTTCCATCTCATGTTGGTAATTATGTTTTACTAATTTAGTCAATAGACAGGGATCATTCCCAGTCGTCTTCTGTTGATTCCTTTCTTTTATTTTTTATTCGTGAAGAAGACGTCGTCGTGTTGCATTTTTTGCTGTTGTGCTGCGCTGCTTGCGACTTGGTGCTGTGATAGCACTTCCATTTACACTATTTATTAAGAGTGCATTGCATTGCACGACTGCCTCTTCCGTATTGCTCATTTTTCATTGTTTAGTGTTCAGTACTCATTGCTTATTGCCTGCCGTCCGCCGTGCAAGAGTGCTTCAACAATACAAAGTGTTCTTCTGCACCCATTGGACCATTGACAATTCAATTGTATATAATGACCAGTATTAATAACGACAATGGCAAGGCAAGTCTGATGGACGATGAGGAGCAGCGGGAAGAGCATCTTCAACGTCCCAACATTGTCAATGGAAATGTTGCTACTACTGTTGCTGCTGATTCTGATATCGCTTCTGATTCTGATTCTGATTCTGATTCTGTCAATGAAGAAAGATCAAATGAAGAACACGACTCAGCGGCAGCGTCTCATGATGATCAACCAATTATCAGCTCTACTAGCAGGAATTCTACTACCACTACTGCTACTACTACTACTACTACTACTAAAGTAATGAACAGCACCAGTGATTACAGCATCAAATCTAGCACTGGTAGTGGCACTGGCACTAATACGAACACGAACACGAACACGAATACGAAATGCATCGCCACTAGTGCAAATCGCGATGGATCAGTATTGCAAGCGTCCAAGACTACAAGAGCGACAGAGGAGCAAACGCATTTCATTTACAGCGTCAGCAGCGCAGAAGACAGTACCAATAGCAGCATCGCCTCAGAAAAACTTATATATTCCGATGCCACCTGTAATGATCTCCTTTCAGATTCCAATCATTATTCTGCTGACAATGCTGATGATTCATCTAGATATGCATCCGAGTCCGATTCTTTATCTGCATCGAAACAACAATTGACTCCTACTACTGCCGCATTTAATACCATGAACATTACTCCACTCCGTCGAAAGGAAAACAGTTCCATGGCTAAATCACCTCCGCCTGCGCCACAAGCAAAATTGATCACACTCGATGATTCAGGGTTGGACTTGTCAAGAATGGCTTTCTCCCTTCAACCAAACATACTTGATAATGAACATGCCAATGCACATGCTAATGAACATGCGAATGGACATGAACGTGCTCAGTCTATAGGTACTACCATAGATACTAATGCTGATCCTAATGTGACATTGGCATTGAAATTGGAATTTTTAGATACCACAACTAGCCAACATGATGATGAGGATGAGGAGCCACATCCCAACATTCGGCCAGCACCAGCATGCAATCCATGTCATGACGTTGTCATGCAGAATTCCGATAGTACTATATTTTCATTGCCCTTGGATGCGCTACATTCCATTGCTACTTTCACCACTGTGGATGAATGGAGAAGCTTTGGAATCACAAATAGGGAAGCTTCGCTTGCTTGCAGGGAAGTTTTTAGAAAAGTTAAAATGCATTCCTTCAATTGTGCCATTGAAGTTGTAACGACGTGGGTGAGTGCTAGTTTTGGATTTATTATTCATGCTTTGATTTGAATTGACTTGAAGTACATTATTGCATTCATTACTGCTGTTCTGCTCATGTTCAATCTTGCTAACTTTCAACTTCTATAGAATCGAGGAGAACACGCGGATGCCAGGGAGCTAGCCGCGCTATATACTCAATGTGGTGTCCCGATCTATCCAACACCATTAGGACATTCCTATCACACATTGCACTGGAGAATGAAAATACAGTCTGATGAATTGAAAGCCACCAACGAATTAGACGAAGGAGGAGACACGGTAGATGATCACGATCGTGATGCACCACCTCCATCCAGTGAGATGCGGAACGGACAGGTTGATCGATTCTATCTGGAAAGGCATGAAGCTAGAAACATTGGTGGGTACTTCCTGCCAAGCCTTACCTATCTTGAAGAAAAGGGACTCTTTTGGAGATCGAAGAACAATGGCATACGTACCCACCTCACCCATGAACAACGACAGAATTCTATTCAGCGGTTTAATATTCTTCCTCCTCCGCCTCCTCTTGCTGATGGGCTAGGATTCCTTGGATATTATGAGGATGATAACGATTTGCCAAATAATGTAGAGCAAAGGCGCGTCATGGGTATTGGAGAAAATGTTGCTATTGGGCCAGGAAATGCCGAGTTTGGTCATTTTGCTGGAATTCCAGCTATGCGGGAAACAGACGCCAATTTCTCTCAGTTCCAAAGGCATTCTTCTAGAAGCGAGGAGATCGAATCTATCAATGCGATGCAGCCCAAGAGAAGTCGGAAGGAAGCTAAAATGACCATTCCCTTTCACAAACACTTGATTAATCGTCATTTGCAAGGGAAACCTGCCATCTGTGATGATCTTGGAAATATGGATGCCTCTCCCATTAGCCTTTCATCGGATTTCTTCCATCCAGTTCTTTCAAGGCCTTATCCTAACTACGATGAACGAATCGCTACATTGCGTTCAAGATCAATGCATGCATCCCGTAGACCCCCTTCGCGATCTTCGAGAAGAACACAGAGACCCACTTTAAGATCATCGAATACTTCTATGCCTACAGCATACAAATTCGTGGAGCATAGCGTTATATCCGATCTGGAACTTCATTGTTATGATTCCCAGAGTGGAGACGATTATGACATGCCTTTGCATAGAGCTGCATTCAAGAAACTCAAACGATCGGAATTTATACCTGTTCTTCCTTCGAATGAAGTTTCTGAGATTATCAAGCGCTGCAAACGGCAATTGTCCCTTTTACTGAAACGTGGTGATTATCATGGATTCGACGAGTCCCTACTAGACTTTTGGGATGAATTCTTCCCACTCACCAAGTATGTCCATTACTACGATCGTCACACTCCGATAATAAGAATGTCAAAGATGCATACCTTCTTGACAAAGCCTTGCCCCAAGGCATTTGGTACCATGCAGTGTGAAATTGAGAGGGTCAAAGTTAAGTACAGGACTAAAGGAATGAGTGCAGGAAGGTACTACCATACGTACGAATATAGACTCTTTATTAGAGATCGACGAAAACCCAACTATGATGGAACCATTGTTGAGGAATTATACCCTAGGATGGATACAGTTCTCATGACTGCCAAGTATAGAGGTAAGCACTACTCTGGTCCATCTGGTTTAACGCCAGTCCCAAATGGCAAGAGGGGTGTAAATCATTACTTTCTATATATGCCTCAGCAAAGTGACATCGATGAGCATTATAAGTGTGTGAACAAAGATGTAGTATTGACCAATGTGAATATTTATAAACAAGATGTCCCTGCTTCTGGCTCCATTCTTGAATTAAGCAGGCTACAAACCAATTACATGGGTACAGAGTTCCAAATCACATCACCACGTCCTCTTCGTGGTGAAAACAGTGTTGGTGACCTTGAGAGGGAAGAAGTGCAAATAGAATCAGTTCCATCGTCTGAAATTCAGCCTTCTCAGGCGCAGGTACCAATTGAAAAGAAATCACGACTTCACTTTGGATTTCAAAAAAGAAAGAAGAAAAGTAAGCATGACAAGACCACTAGCAAGAAACCAAATGCCCGCATAACTCCATTTTCCTTCAAGAAAAACGTAGCAAATCTGTCATCAAAATCTCTCATTCATCCATCCGCGGAAGCCAACATGGTGCCTGTAGAAGAGAAGGAAATTGGAGCCATTACGTACACTGCAAATGTTCTTGGTAATCGACCTAGAATCATGAATGTTAGCATTCCAAACATTTGTGACGACACAGAGATGCCATTTGCAACTGACGACACCTGGACCAAAGGACCTGGTGAGGAGAGCACAATGCTTAGCCTTCTGAAAGCCCTTCAGCTGAGAAGAAACAGCGATGCTAACGACATTGTAAATGAAGACGAGACCTCAGAAGATAACTTTGGCTTGGCATCGTTGCAAAATAGACCACCTTGGTGGAATGTAGATCTTGCTGCATTCGTACTTAATTTTGGAGGAAGAGTTAGTGTAGCATCTGTAAAGAACTTTCAGTTATGCGATCGAGAGGATCACGAAAACATCATGTTACAGTTTGGTCGAATTGAAGGTAGACATTCGTTCACAATGGACTTCTCTTATCCCCTTTCGCCTGTGCAAGCGTTTGCGATATCTATATCATCTCTTCAATCAAAGATTTCGTTTGCGTAGAAGCATCAAGTGGTAGACTATGTAAACTAGATTGATAAATATTAAAATAACAGTCCAAATGCTTGAATTTCATTGAACTTCTTCCTTTTTATTCACACTAGATTTTAAGCCTTGCTATGTAGCGCGGTTATATATGGGGAGAATCTAGCAAATTTTCAGTTCTTTTACCACGTCTCTCTACTAGCTACTAGCTCTAGAGCTGTAGAGAGAGCGAGAGAGGCGCCAAGCGCCAAGTAGATATTATCATTTATCCATGCTAGAATTGTGAGGAGGGAAGATCTACTTATAGGTACCTATCATCGTCGTACGAACTATTTATGTACGAGCTGGTTTCAGCTTTCGATCAGCTGTCGTAGAATCCGCGTAGATTTTGCCATAAATACTTTAAAAGCCTTCTATTTTCTAGAAATTCGCGACAGCAAAAGTAATGCAACTAGAGGAACACACACACAAATGTATTGATTAAAGCCCAGTCTACATCGTCCAT
>Ga0307978_1003322_pt1 | contig 10968 bp, 13 predicted proteins | sample OrgLakmetage1056_FD_203151 | JGI IMG/M metagenome (GOLD analysis project Ga0307978, IMG submission 203151) | Saline water microbial communities from Organic Lake, Antarctica - #1056 | ecosystem: Environmental > Aquatic > Non-marine Saline and Alkaline > Saline | place: Antarctica: Organic Lake...
ACAAAGGCAAAGTCAGCACACCCACCGCCAACTTAGAGACCATCAAAATTCTCCTCAACAGCACCGTGTCCACCCCGAACGCAAAAATGCTCACTGCCGACATTGAAAATTTTTACCTCGGCACGCCCATGGATCGCTACGAATACATGCGCATCCCGGCAAAAGACATTCCGGCCGACATCATGGAGCAGTACAACCTCGCTCCGCTTGTCCACAAAGGCCATGTCCTCACTGAGATTCGAAAAGGCATGTATGGCCTTCCGCAAGCCGGCATCTTAGCCTACAAGCGCCTGGTCGCGCACTTGGCCCTTTCCGGTTACACGCCAGTCCAGCACACACCGGGACTATTCCGTCATGCCACCCGTCCTGTCACCTTCTCCCTCGTGGTCGACAACTTTGCCATCAAGTATGTTGACCGAGCCAATGCCGAGCATCTCCTTGCAACCTCTGGTCCCTTTACAACATCACCACGGACTGGACCGCATCAATGTATTGCGGCATCACTCTCAAATGGGACTACGTTGCCCGCACCGTTGACCTCTCCATGCCCGGCTACATCGAAAAAGCCCTCTTCACCTACCTTGCCGAACGTCCGACGCGTCCCCAACATGCTCCGCACGCCTGGACTGCCCCGTCTTATGGCTCCAAAGTCCAGCTCACCCCACCGGCTGACAACTCCGAACCACTCGACGCTGGCGGTCTCACCCGCATCCAACGAATCATCGGGACCCTCCTGTTCTTCGGACGCGCCATTGACAGCACTCTTCTTGTCGCTCTTGGTACTCTCTCGGCGGCCCAATCCAAAGGAACAGCTGCCACAGCCCAGGACATCACCCAGCTCCTCAACTACTGTGCCACCCATCCTGATGCCACCATACGGTTTATTGCCAGCGAAATGCATCTCCACATCCACAGCGATGCTTCGTACCTTTCGGAAATTCGCGCCCGCTCCCGTGCAGGCGGCTACTTTTTTCTCAGCGACAAACCCAAGAAGCTTCCGCCCGAGCCGCACGACACACCGCCACCTCTCAATGGCGCCATACATGTTCACTCATCCATCATGAGATCTGTTCTGTCCTCGGCCACTGAAGCCAAGACCAGCGCGCTTTTTCACAACGCAAAAGATGCAGCGCCTTTCCGCATCACACTGCTCGAACTCGGACACCCTCAAGGACCCACGCCAGTACGGACTGACAATGCGTGCGCATCAGGTATCATCAATGACACCGTCAAGCAACGCCGCTCCAAAGCCATGGACATGCGTTTTTACTGGATCAAAGACCGCGTCGCCCAAGACCAATATGTCGTCCATTGGCGCAAAGGCAGCGACAACCTCGCTGACTACTTCACCAAGCATCATTCCCCGTCCCAACATCGCCTCATGCGCTCGCGGTATCTGGTCAACCTACACCAACCAGCTTCTCTGCAAGGGTGTGTTGAACCTGCCGCGTAACCACTTCCGGGTTACACTCAGATCCCGACCACAGACAAGCCGTATCGCCTAGCTCTCATCTCAACCAACGATCTCACACGACTACAAAGACTACCACCATCTGCCAACACATCTTGCAGCAACTTTCAGTTGTCTTTACACTACTTGCCCATAAACTAAGTAGTTCATCTTTAGGATTGACATTGTTTCATCAATAACGATGACCTCCATTTTGGAGTCCCTCGCGCAACCATTGAACTCGTACGCACTTGGTCGTCTGCCATGTGTCCGTTGACACTAGCAAAAACAATATTGACTTGGTCCCCTCGAATCGATGCCTAGTTCATATCCATTTTGGACCTATGAAACCACTAGGTTCGAATTGACACTGTCACACATTAACCATGGTGCCAAAAACCCACACACTTGTGAATGGTTACACAATACTAATATGTAAACTTGTCAAGGAAGTCTTCTCGCTTGCAGTGCCCGAGCTTCTTTGTGAACCACTCAGATTTGTTTCCGTGTCTTCCTTGGTGATACGGCAAGTACTCGCCGGAACAGCCTCACAGTTGCTGTTATAAGCAATCAAATGATGCTTCTTCTTCAACGTGGACGTAGGATCGGAACATTTCTTCGTCATCGCCTCGTTGTCACAGAAAATATTCGTCGCACCGTCAATCGGTACGCCAAACAACGGAGTTTATACCGTAACGCTTCAATCAAGTCAATAGCCTTCTTCATGGCCGTGATCTCACTGCCAAATGTACTAACTTCAACAGTATTCTGCCTCTTACTGTACCAGATAATTGGCGCCCTGTTGACAAATATCAAAATACCTGTTTGGCTCCGCCTGGTTCCAGTATTTCCAGCCAAATCCGCATCAACAAAACAATGCGTCGTTGCAGCATTGCCTCTTGGTGGAGGCATGTCCCCTGGAATAGCCTCCTCTGCATCCCTGTAAAAGTCGTATAAATTGTACTGCCTAAATCAACGCTCGTCAATCATCGGGTGATCAGGTTCAAACTCTAACTTGCGTTTCGGACGCTGCTTGAGATACCCAAAAATGTGGAGTAGCTCCTCCAAATGTCCAATCCTTGGCATTGTGAGGTGCGTCGACATTATAGCAACTTCATACAAAATGTCAACACAACCTAACTCAACTGCCCAACGCAAAACGCCAATAAGCTCCTGATAATACTGAACCCCTTCAACCTTGAGCTCTGCCGTGTTGTCCAACTTTGGTCAATACGCCAACTTCATCGGAGTGTCACACTTGGACGGCAACTTCTTTCCGTCTTTGCTTAGCTTCTGCTCAACATTCTTGACAGCAGCCTTGCAATATGCTTCCTGGACCAGCAATGTGTACCGTTCGCGGTAGTCATCTTCGACAATCCGGCACCCAAATAGGTGTCAGGTTCTTCAATCTTGTCATCCTTAAGCTTAAAGGAACGCTGAATACCCTTCATAGTCTTTGATGCACCGTGAGACATGCATAGTACATCATCAACGTAACAGAGTACCAACTCATAGTACTCGAATCCGTCTGGCTTGACAGCTGGTCGAAGCCAAACATCGGGATCTGCTTTTGTCGGCCTGTAGTTGAGATTGTAGAGAGTCTCGGCAAGCAACGCTCTAAACGCGGCTCTACTACTCTTCAACCCATACAAGGCCCTGACAACCAACATGATCTTTCCCACGTCAGATCCGAACTCTGGACCTGCTCGCGTCCAAACCTTTTCTCGACACTTAGCGGTCAAATATGCGTTTTGGATATCGCACGCCAAAACACTTATCATTGAGCGCTGCGATCGTTAACGCGATCCGCACAGAATCCCTTGAAACCACGGAAGAGTAAGTCAGAGCAGCCAGTGTCTCAGTCCGATGCCCATCTGCAACCATTCTAGCCTTCCTTCGGAAGTTCTCGCCCATCTTGATATCAAAAATCATGTGGCAACGAATCTCCTGGTATCCCGGCGTAATCGCACTGACGTCTCCTTTGAATTCTTCGAAAGCAATCCGAACATTCTTCATTTCTTTGCAAATCGCGTCGCACCACAACGTATCACCGTTGGCTTTGTCAAGTCTTTTTGCCTCATTGACTGACTTAGGTACACGAATGCCAAACTTGTGGGTTCGAACCCAATACTTCGACTTGACTTTAGCAATAATTCGGTTTCGCTTCTTGAGAACAAACGACACCCACTACGCAAACGCAGGCTCTTGGGAAATTCTTTCGCGTACAGAATACTCTGCCAGCTGAACTGGAAAAGAGTCCTTCATATCTTTGAGCGCGATCCACGAAGTGCTTTGGTCTTTCCCTTGCACTAGGATCTCCCAACCGATAGTGGTTACACGTCACTGTCGAGTCCCCGATCTCGTCGTTAGAAACGCGTCTTGTTGCTTAACTTCCTTCCCATCGGTACGGTGAACAATGATCTCATCAAAGAGAATGTGACGATTGCCTTCTGCATCAACCTGCGCAAAGAGGTTCTGAGCGATTGCATTTGCCGCCATTGCCGACTTGCGACCGTCTTGGTACTCGACCTCATACATCCGAGAGTCGAGAATGGGGTCGTCATGTGCGGTGCCAATTGGTAATCCATTCGCATCTCTGAATCGCTTGGTAACACGCGCAAAAGCCGGCTCTGCGCCGTCCCCACTTGGATGCGCTAGCTCCATGTTGAGGTACGTGTCATCAAAGACTTCCGGAGTAAACTCCTCGTCAGCTTCCTTGATATCATCATTGCTGACAATATTGCTGAACTCTTCCTGAAAGTCTTCGTCGAACTCCAGGAGATCAATGTCGTTCTTGCGCACCTGCTGCATAAACTCGGTCTTTTTGCCGGTCTGTTTCTTAGACCCGTCGCACGTCAACCTGTCAGGCGCGCCAAACTCTTGACAAAACGTTTGCAAAGCGTCGCCTGCCTTGCTCTTAGTATCCATCGGGTAAACCGTGGCAAAGTGTCCACGATTGGCAAACACTTGACCGTACCAATTCCGTCCTTACTGGCTACACGACCATCCAAAGTGTCAGTGAACCATTCGCCGCGCAATCGGCGCTTCTCAAAGATTCGGTCAGCACGATATCTTCTAGCAAGCGGCATGACGGCCAACCTCACTATTCTCTGCGTGGTGCGTTTTAAGGTCTCTTTTGCTTGACCCAATCCAATCGACCATTGTTCACTCAAGTCTTCTGGATTTACCAACGTATGCCTCTCTTTGGATTCAAACGTACGCGCTGCTGGGACATCTTGAACTTGGACTTCGACCTTCGAAATCTTGACGCTGGAAATCAATCTGTTCAAAACGCCGTTCATGTTGAAGATTTCCGCTTCGGACAATTTCCCGTTCGTCGTTTCCTCTCGACTTACGCCCACGCGGCTAACTCTGACACCGCCAATCGACCGCTGCATCTCAATTTCCTCCTGCACAGTGCGAGAGGACTCAGGTTACTTCACGCGATGTGGATCCCAAGGATGCTCGGACGACAGAATAATGTGAGTGCAATCATGCAAATCTTGAGCTGTGGGTGTGCGAGTATTTGCTATTACGTTAGTCCCCTACATCTGTAAAGGTAGTACGAAATCACCGTACTCCGTTGTAAGATACAGCAGAGACTCACAAACGAGATTGTCTTGCAGTGTGATGCCGAAAAGACGCATCTGGTTGGGATTGACCAAGGTATGTTCCATCTTGTTGCCCATCCAAAGTACTTCGTTAACCACCAACATAAATGTGGTTTCCAACTCTGAAGATGTCCACGCCGTACCTGCCTTCGCAATTGGCACGCTCTTAGTAGAGTCATGCATGTCCGTACACGGAGACACGTCAAACTCTCTTCCGGTGAAGGCCAAAACTACACAGTTCTTTCCGAACACAATCGTGTTGGCATGAGAATCTAACTCAATCCTTCCATGATGAACTTTGTGCTGGTCTTCTTGTGACGTTGCCGAGATTTTTCGCTCTTGATAGTCTCTGCGGTCCGTGCTTATAAAGTCGCAAATGCGACGTTCCTGCTCCTTTTCCTCTCTGAAGTCAATCCGATCAGAAGTTTCCAACCTGAAACCTATAACATTAAATAACTGCGCCATAAACGCCAACAACAAAGAACGGACATAGAGTCAATTCTTCTTGCTCTTCTTTCCTTTCTTCTTCTCTTCACGGCCTCCAAAGGAGTTTCCACCGTTGTTAGAAGGCTCGTCACCACCACTAGTGGAACTGTCGCTTTCGGAATCGCCCTACGTCTGAAGCGAGGAAATCTTGCGATTTGACTTCTTCAGCTAACGTTTCGTAGCGGCAAGTTCTTTCTCAGTAGTCTTGGCAAACGAGACTTGACAACCTGTTTTCTTCTGAGGACCCTTCTTGATGCCTTGACGTTCATGTTCTGCCATGACCTTATCTCGATCAGCTTGCGACAGAGCATGGAATTTTTTTGTAGTGCCCTGTGTACACTTTTCTGTTGCGATAAATAGACTCAGCGCCATTGCTTGCATCCGTCTGGTTCATTGAAGAAATTCTGCTCTTGGAAATCGATTCAGGCGAGGTAGCGACCGACGCTGCAATAAGATTTGCTGCGTCCGTGAACGACACGCTCGATCCTCCGAGACCGCTTTTAACTTTCAAAGCGCTAATGTCTGCCTCCAATTGAGGGTTCTGGACTTTTTCCATTAGGAATCTGAACTTCGCCGGCTCAGTGAGAGGCTCGTCCTCCTCTTCGAAGAGATTGAACATGTGTTGGACCTTGGATAGAATCGTGGCAAAGGACAACAACCGCTCATTCTTGTAATGCAGCGTCTCGCGCAAACGGGTTGCTTCTGCAATCCTGCGAGTGGTGTTCCCAGCTCCTTGATAGTGCGCACAAAGCGCTTTCAGGTCAATTCGGCCATTTTGTTTCTTCGCGTGCATCTTGATCCATTGCTCGGATGTTTCACCTTGGGTGAAAGACGTGGCTAACTGATGAACTTTCCTCGCATCAGCCTCGAAGTGAGGACCAGTCAAAGGGGCACACGCGATGCATTTTGGCACAAACGTGTTGTGACCTTCTGGTTCAGCCTCTTCCTTTTCTCGAATGACGTACAAAGAGGTACACCATTCACACCGAGCAAAGTTGACAGCATGTTCTCGAATCCCGTGATCCACTCCTGCCACTTTTTATCGTCCTTGAGCTTTCCTGGCAACGCTTCACTGGAAACGGAACTGGCATCCTTCGCCTCCTTCTTCCGGATATCCGCTCTCTGTGCTGCTATAGAAATAGCTGCTTTGAATGACTCTTGAGTCAGTCCTTTGAGTGTGGGAACTTCGCTGACTCGAGCAAAGTCCTGTACCCAGTGCAACTTGGCCTTGAGTCGTTTGGTGCGCTGGAGTCCGAAGTACATTTGGCTAGCGTTCTGAGTACGCTTTACATACGACTCCTGCAATTCTGTGACATCCTTTTCTGTAAGGTCTACCATGTCTTTAATCTCCGCTATTTCTGAGCGAAGAGCCTGGCGGTTCGCAACAACGTCGAATCCAATCCAAATTAGGACTTGATTCATGATATTGACAACGACTTCTCCTTGCGCCTGTTGCTGCGGAATTTCCTGATCAACGCCTAGGTTCTCACCTTGCGCGTCATCGATAAATGCCCCTGGTGCTACTCCGGCCTCTGCCATCGTAGACTACTTCACGTACCGACGAAAGTACTCTCTTTTCTCCTTTTGAGTCGTGGAGGTAGCTAATCTTTCTTGAGCTTGCCTTGTATTGTACCTCTTGTACCTTGAGCGCTTGACTTACTGTCAAAAGACCGCTCCTTCGGAATTGTCAGCGTTTATCGTCAATATCTCGCTTAATCGACAAATTTCGATGCAATACCACAAACCCTGGGTCTGATTATTGACTTCCCAGCCAGGGAAGGTAGTCGGTCTGAGACTCGTCTGCACAGATTGCATACGACTCCTGTAATTCTGTGATATCTTTTTCTGTAAGGTCTACCATGTCTTTGATCTCCGCTATTTCTGAGCGAAGAGCCTGACGGTTCGCAACAACGTCAAATCCAATCCAAATTAGAACTTGATTCATTATATTGACAACAACTTCTCCTTGCGCCTGTTGCTGCGGAATTTCCTTATCGGCAGCAAGGTTCTCACCCTCTGCCTCATAGATTTCCGCCCCTGGTGCTACTCCGGCCTCTGCCATTGTAGACTACTTAATGTACCGACGAAAGTACTCTCTTTTCTCCTTTTTGAGTTGTTAAGGTAGCTAATCTTCCTTGAACTTGCCTTGTATTGTACCTCTTGTACCTTGAGCGCTTAACTTAATGTCAAAAGATTGCTCCTTCGGAATTGTCAGCGTTTATCGTCAATATCTCGCTTAATCGACAAATTTCGATGCAATACCACAAACCCTGGGTCTGATAAACAATGTTAAGTATGCTGTTGGAACTAATAGTAGTACTGTAGAGCAATTGATGGTTGTAATACGTGGAAGGACAACTACTTTAGAGAGTGAGCAACAACACTAGAAGTTGCTCCAACTAACGTACCAACGGGTGATGATGACCTCCAATTTGGAGTCCTTCGCGCAACCATTGAATTGGTCGTCTGCCATGTGTCCGTCGACACTAGCAACAACAATTATAACTTGGATATGAACACCGGGCAAAATCCGGATTATACTCCATTATTTGTATACTACATGTCTCTATTGCCGGGGGTCCTGAGCACTCATCCAATGCAGGAAGAACTAATATTCAACGATCTAAGAAAGCCCCTTGGATTCGTTGGCGGCAGCGATCAGCGATGGTAGATTATCAAACAGCAGACAGAGCTAGCTACTAGTACTTCTACTACAGGCTTCGATCTAACAGCTTCGTCAGGCTCAGGAGGCGGTATTGAAGGCCTTCCTTCCTGGCCAGATGCAGCACATCTCGCACAGTAGCTCTTGAAAACACGCACCCCACGCGGTACATCCATTCTACCACTGTGTCCAAAACTATACTAGGAGCAATGCTATCGTAGTCTAAAGAGAAGATCCCCCGTAAAGGAATCCAAAAGTTTGAAAAAATGATTGAGGACGGCCAAGCTGTGCCTTCCCATTCAAATAGCCACGAGGAGTCTGACCTTTCTGGTGATACCTCATTGGAGATATCAAGACGTGTCGATTGTCGCGGAACCCCTGGATTTCATTTGTTTCTTATTCTGACTTTACTTTCCGTTCAACAAATCACCCCACAAACGTTTTAAGGTATTGGGTATTTGGATGTCGGCATCACCGTGCTCCCTGATAAAGGTATTAATCGATGCAGCAAAATCAACGCCATTGTCCACATTTTCCACAAACAGAAGATTGACAAGGGTTTCCCACGCCTTCTGTTTATCCTCGATCTCCTGCAACTTATCAAGTAACGCTGCTGCATCCAGCTTTGCCGTCCTTTCCAGCTTTGCCGCCCTTTCCAGCTTTGCCACCCTTACTGGCGGTATCCTGTAGTGAGCCATCACCGAGGAAAGCTCGCGCCAGTCATGACATTTTTCCATGCGTTGGCATTGCTTGCCGCTCCTGGCGAAAACATTGTCGTCGACTTTGCTTGCATAGCCAGGAGGATACTTATCAACTCCCGGTTTACCGCAAAGGTCAAAGTCAATCAGGCAGGATCTAGTAATTGCGTCGGATACGGTATTCGGACTGGGATGCGGATGCAGCATATTAAAGCCGCGAATGTCTCCATGGACTATGTCAGCCTCGTGCATCGAGGTAATGCACCGTGCGACTTGCTGAAAGTGGCTGACTTTTGACGCAAAATGGGTACCGGCGACAAACTTGTACTTAATAACGACGACTGACCCTCTCGGGTACGCAACATTCGTAGGAGGATCGCTGTCCCTCTCTCGCTTTCTCGTCGGCTTCCCAAGAACGTCAAGGGATTCTGACTCGTTGAATTCTAGATGCTTCTCCACATTGAGATCAGCAATCCAACGATGCCGCTTTTCCAACCAGACGTTGGGCTTGCGAAACGTTGGATGGAACCGGTTGTCGAATATCTTGAACACAAACTTGTCATCTTGCACAACAACATTGTCGGAAACCATCTTCCATAGTGTTTCGGGCACTGCCTCGTTGGCAGCAGAGGGAATTGTGCGCAAGCACTCCGTACAATTGAGACATCGTACAATTCCGCCGCAGCTATTCTTGAGCAAGTCAAGGTCCGTTTCGTCTCCCGCTTCGTAGACCTCTCTCCACAAAAAGCCCATCTTTCGCTCCGATTCCTCGCTGCTATGCAAGTAAATGAACGCTTCTTGAGTTATTTTCGTCCCCCCGGCCCGTATTCGATCCACGTTCAAAGTTAAAAGCAATACCGTTCCATTGCAATGTTCAATCAAAGATAAGTAGTCAAAAGCTTGTCCAATCTTCTTCTCGCCACCACTCTTATCCACGGACACTTCTATAATCATCATTACCAATTTCTTCTGTTCAACGTTGCTGCTCGGGTCCGAAGGCGTCATTCGGATGACAACGCCGGGGTCGCCAGACGTTCTCGCCTGACTCAAGGTTCCCTGCAAGGACTCCTCTTCCTTCTCGCCTGTTACGTAAAATTTACCGTCGCTAGCATCTGCCCATGAATCCTTGAGGACTTTTCGCAGCGAGGTAGATATTTCTACTTCTTTTGCGCGTATGCCTGTTGCGAGAGAGTTGGCAATGGCGTCTGAGAGAGCGGTGTCTTTTGGACAGATCGGACTGTTCTTCTCCTGTTTATAGTTTTCGAGCAGTTTCAGACCATGGGGATGAATGAGGAGCGAGGAACGTCGACCATCATAGTTGCAAGAAGCACTCGAAGTGCTCCGTACGGATATCGAAACCATGGTGATAATAATAAAGCTTGATCGTTGTTGATCTGCGGACGTTCGACGAGGTTGTGTGTGTTGAAACTGCCGCGTAACCACTTCCGGGTTGCACTCAGATCCCGACCACAGACATGCCGTATCGCCTAGCTCTCATCTCAACCAACGATCTCACACGACTACAAAGACTACCACCATCTGCCAACGCATCTTGCAGCAACTTTCAGTTGTCTTTACATTACTTACCCCTAAACTAAGTTGTTCATCTTTAAGATTGACATCGTTTCATCAATAGTGTGGTCTGCCACCTACCCGTCCGAGACAGACGTCTGATCCAGTTTTCCCCGGGAAACGCCAACCGCGCGTTTCATCTTCCCTTCGCATCTTTGGCATTCGATTGAGCGCTAGACACACATGCTTCAAGCGGGCAGGTTTTTCCGAGCGGTCATCGAGATGTCCCTGTAAGATCGACGATTATTGCCCGATCGGCCTCCGGCGTTTTCTCGGAAATGGACCGCTCTGTCGAGCGAGATTGCGTCTTCGACGCTCACTTTCCTCGTTTCAGTCGCAAGGACCACCATCCACCAACATCAAGCCATTCAATAGCCTTTAAAACAACCAAGTAACCAACATTATCATGATGATCTCTAACTCTACCTTCGCTCACTGGCTCTCGGTGATGGACACGCCTGACGGCGCGGAAGAAGCAACGGAAACCAG
>Ga0307978_1003324_pt1 | contig 10966 bp, 9 predicted proteins | sample OrgLakmetage1056_FD_203151 | JGI IMG/M metagenome (GOLD analysis project Ga0307978, IMG submission 203151) | Saline water microbial communities from Organic Lake, Antarctica - #1056 | ecosystem: Environmental > Aquatic > Non-marine Saline and Alkaline > Saline | place: Antarctica: Organic Lake...
CCTAAATGATGCGCAATCGCTTCGGCGAAACTTTGGTCGCTGGCCGTCACAAGGGCAGTCTGCCCACCAGAACTCCGCCAGTTTTTAACAAAAGCGATCACCGTTTCATCAAAGGGCAGCGTTTCAGCCTCTACAGCTGAAGCTGACGCAAGGTGGCGTTTCAGGGACGCCCGACCACCAGATAATGCAATTGCCGATGAAAACGGGCTTTTCCAATCACGCCCAAAAGCTGACCAAAAGCTTTCATACAGCATGTCACTGCGAAGCAATGTGCCGTCGAGATCGACGATCAGGATTTCACGGTTTTCAGCAGACAAATTTTCACCGTTCTTCCTTGAAACGAATTCTAAGCGTGCCGAGGGACCCGGCATGCAGCGTTGCGGCGTCTAGAATCTCAACACAAATATTAGACCGGTCACCAATTACTTCTATTTTTGTGATTGAGCAAGCCAGACTGCCGGAACATCAGGTGTGGTTTTCAGGGTGGGGGGGTGGCCAACTGGTTGGTGCTTCCGCGGGCAGCTGAGTGCCTCTTGTTGAGCGGCACAAATATTCCTGCGTTTGGATGGATTGTGGTCCATATGCGCAGCTTGCACGCGAGGCGCCCAAAGCGTGGTATTTCCAAAGCGCGGCTGCCCGAGACGGGCAAAGTCCATCAACAGCCCCAAGCTTCTGAATTGATGCACCTTTCCACGCGCCATGAGGGCCGTGGCAGGCATCGTTCAGACAGCCGAATGGAGGGATAGGTATGAAGCTGCTACCAAGAGTATTTTTTACAATCGACGAAGCCGCAGCGAGGTTGGGGTACGCGCCAGCGGACATTGCCGGATGGGCACATCAGGGGTTGCTTGAGATCGTCACCGGGATTGGCCCGGTCGAGTGCCAAGGAGAGCATGCGGCAGGCCTGGTTGCAATTTCTGTCGCAGATTTGCTGCCGATGTTCCGCAGATCCGGGTCTGGCCCACGCGAGCTGTCCTTGCGTAGAATTCGCCCGCAGGGTCAGGAAACGTGGATGTTGATCACTACCCCTGCAGAGGGGGTGGTAGTTTCGGTGGACGATTTGCTGATCCATGCCGAGGAAGTATACCGATTTGAAATTGAGCACGAGATCTTTGGAAAGGCACATAAGGGCAAAGGGCCGGAGCCAAAATTCGATTGGGAGAATTTCTGGCGCGCGGTCGCGACATTGATCCACGAAAAAGGGGTCCCAGCAAGACTGACAGATTTCGTAAATGAAATGTCGGATTGGTTCATGGATCAATCTGACGGAAAAAAGTGCCCAAGCAATAGCGTGATCCGGAAAAAACTATCCCCGCTCTGGAACCGTCTGCGGGAGCAAGACTGATAATGGTAGTTCTGGTATAATAAAGCGACTTGGGGCGGCGATCACTCGCCGCCTTGCACGAGACGCGGCCGCGCCTTCATGATATCCGCAACAGCATCCACTCCCGCACGCAGCGGACTGTCCATCAGATGGGCATACCGTTGCGTTGTTCGCATCTGGCTATGGCCGAGCAGCTTCCCGATCATTTCGAGTGATGCGCCACCGCTGACCAAGAGAGAAGCAAATGTGTGACGCAGGTCGTGGATCCTGACTTCGGGAAGGTCCGCTTCCTTTTGGATCGCAGTCCAGAACCGGCGTATTTCTTGAACTGGCTGGTCTTTCAGGAGGCCGTCATCGTTCACGGCATCGCCTGGAAATAGCCATTCGCAACCGTTGCAGACTGCCGTCCGTCTCTGGCGTACCAGCGCCGCTGTGTCCGCCGAGATAGGCACCCGGTGAACCCGGCGCTGCTTGGTGTTGGCAGCAGGTTTGGTCCATGTGCCCAATTCAAGATTGAACTGCTCAAAGCGTGCGGTGCGGACTTCGCCGAGCCGTGCGCCGGTCAACATGCACATTCTGACAATGCCAGCAGCGCGTTGGTCGTCCGCAGCCTGAAGGGCTTCACCCAAGCGCGAGATTTCATCGATCGAGAGAAACCGCTCGCGCTCTGTTTCGGCTCTTCGCCGAAATGCTTGTGCCGGATTGTCAGGGCGTATTTTCCAAGCGATGGCGAGATTGAACATTTTGCGCAGGACCTCGCCGACGCGGTTGGCCCGAATAGGGGTGGGTTTTGATGGCTGCAACTTGCGTTTGCCGCGGCTTTTGGCTTTCTCCTTGGCTGGGCGTTTTCGACCTTCCGCGATGATTGATAAGACGCGCTCGACATCCGCCGCATCGACTTCTGCTACGAAGTGATGTTTCCAATGCGGCTCAACCAGTTTGCGCAGCATCGATGCGTGGTCTGCTGCAGTTCTGGGCGCGAGATGCGCGGCGTGCTCACGAAGGTATCGATCAATCAGGTCCGGAATCCGTGGTGCAGAGCGTTCATCTTCGCGGTCAGCCAGAGGGTCAATTCCATCGTCAACATTGCGCTTGAGTTGCTTGGCTCGGTCGCGCGCAGCAACCACGCTCCAATCCGGCCAGCGCCCGATGGCCATCCGGCGTGACCGTCCCTTATGCCGATAGTCGAGGTAAAAGCCTCGGCTTCCACTGCTTTGTATCACAGCCGAAAACCCCAGCACGCCGTCGTCAAATATCTGATACGGGCGCGGTCGTGGCTCCGCCGCCTTCATAATTTTTTCGTTCAGTCTCTGACGGTTAGCCATTGTCTTACCTCTTGAAAACACGTCCCGTAACGCCATTGAAGACGCCACTAGTCAAGTTGGTTTGGTTGTCTCGAGGGGGAGTATGGCGCTCGCTATGTAGCGGCAGCGAGGCGCAGAAAGGCGTGGAAACGGGCTATTCGTGGCGCGTGGCCCAATATCTTGACTCAACACTGACTCAACCGACGTTCACCGTTTGAGCACCATTTGTCGCCTTTGAGCGCAGTCGAGTGCAGTTGAATAAGGGGGAGGAAAGTGCGTGTTTACAAAGGCTTCTGGCTTAAGTCTTTGTTTTTGTGGGTCTTTGGATTTATGGCAAATTCAGGCTCATAACCTGAAGGTCGTAGGTTCAAATCCTACTCCCGCAACCAAAAAACTAAAATAAAACAAACGCTTACCCTGTGGTATCTTTATACCACAGGGCGTTTTGCGTTTTACATCAACGCTACATCAACACCTCAACCAAAAAACGGCATTGGCACGCATTCGCGTGCAGTCAGCGGCATTCGCCGACATTGAGCGGCCAGAAACGCGTCCAAATGACTTCAGCGAACAGTCTTGCGCCGCCAAGGCCGCTTGGCCCAAAGTCATTGAAACATTGGACAGGGCTAAGATATTGATTCGACTACGTCAGGGACCACTGCTTGGGCTGATCGTGAACCCCTTTGGCACGACAGCCAAGGTTCTCGAACTTGACGGTGATATGCTTCGGGAAACCAAGCGTCGCCAGACAGCGCATCTTTCCTTGGCGGACGTCTCCGACTCCCCGGTCGTTCGAAAGGGTGCATTCGGCTCAACTTTGACAGTGCGTTCGAGCACTCAGACCGAGACCATTTTGCGTGGTGCAAGCTATGCGGAAGCCGTGGACTTTTCCGATCAGGTGAAGCGCGCTTGGATCGAATTCAATCTGGCAGCGCTCAAACGAGAAGCAGATCGCTTTGACCGTCTTCATGCTGCCATTTCCGCCCTGGCAACACCCGCCCAGTATCCTGCGGCTTGCAGCATTGGGCCTCTGCTGGTTGACGCGCGTGATCTTGATGGCACGCTTTTGTCCAAGCTGCAGCGCGAGGCAATCGGTGTGGAAGGTATGGTGCGCGTCGATCGCGTCAGGAAATTTGTTGCTGGGCCGCGCGCCGTAAGGGCTGAGGCAGTCTCGATGTTCGTGGCGGCAGAACTCGAACGCTGGAAGGAGTTCTTCGACACCGTTGAGAGCATGCCGCTGACACCCGAGCAGCGCTTGTCTGTGGTCGTGGACGAGGATGCCACGCTGGTCCTTGCAGGGGCGGGGTCAGGCAAGACGAGCGTCATCACCGCGAAAGCCGCCTATCTCGTCAAGGCTGGCATCCGGCGGCCGGAGGAAATATTGCTCCTGGCCTTCGCCAAAAATGCGGCCGAAGAAATGTCCGAACGGGTCGAGGCGCGATCAGGCGTGCCGATCGTGGCGCGTACCTTCCACGCGATTGCCTACGACATTATTGGTCTTGTGGAGGGTTCAAAGCCTGCACTGGCAGACCATGCTACGGACGACGCGGCATTTACCGCGTTGATCAAGCAGATCCTGAAGGATCTCATCAAAACGCTGTCAGATGTCTCAAAGAGCATCATTAGATGGTTCGCGCATTTCCTTATCGAACCGAAGACAGAATGGGATTTCGCCACAAAACACGCCTTTTATACCCACATGGAACAGCAGGATCTGCGTACATTGCAGGGCGAGAAGGTCAAGAGTTACGAAGAGCTGCAGATTGCCAACTGGCTTTACGAAAACGGGATCGAATACGAGTACGAACCAAATTATGAGCACAAACTTCCTGGGACAGGTCGGCGCGACTATTGCCCGGATTTTCGGCTGATCGAGAGCGGCGTTTACATCGAGCATTTCGGGGTGCGGCGTCAGAAGTTGGCAGATGCGAGCGAACGGCTGACGACCGCACCTTTTGTTGACCGCGAAAGCTATCTCGCCGGCATGGACTGGAAGCGGGAAGTTCACTCGGCGAACGAAACCATTCTCATTGAGACTTTCAGCTATGAACGCCAGGAAGGGCGCTTATTGACTGCGCTTGCCGAGAAACTGGCTCCCCATGTGACGCTGAACCCGCGTCCGGTCGAGACAATCTATGACCGCGTCATTGAATTGAAGCAGGTGGACACGTTCTCACAGCTCCTCGGGACGTTCCTGCGCAAGTACAAAAGTGGTGGCTATAGCCTGGCTGACTGTGAATCCAAGGCCGAACGTGTGAAGCTTGGGAAACGCGCCAAGGCGTTTCTGGATGTCTTTGCGCCCGTGTTCGAGGAATATGAGAAGCGCCTCGGCGGGCGCATCGACTTTGAGGATATGATCCTCCGGGCCGCCCGATACGCAGAGACAGGCAAATATGTCAGTCCGTTCCGCCACATCTTGGTTGATGAGTTTCAGGATATCTCGCAAAGCCGCGCAAGGTTGGTGAAAGCGCTGAAAGCCCAGCATCCGGACGTGCGTATGTTTGCCGTGGGTGACGACTGGCAATCGATCTTTCGTTTTGCCGGTTCAGACATTCATCTGATGCGTCATTTCGGAGGCGTGTTTGGTGGTGCTTTTGATGGCGAAGCTGGCATCCACAGGACGGTTGATCTCGGTCGCACCTTCCGGTCGGTTGACCAGATCGCCTTTGCCGCCCGGACATTTGTTCTCAAAAACCCTGCGCAGTTGCAAAAGCAGATTGTTCCCGCGGGGATTGCAACTGAGCCAGCGATTAGGATCGTGATGACGCCGCGTGACGAAGGTCAGCGCAAACTCACCGAAGTTCTGACCAAACTGTCGGCGCACTCGGATACTGACGAAAAACCCGTGTCCGTTCTTCTGCTCGGTCGATACCGGTTTGTTGAGCCGGATATGCGCGCGTTAACGAGGCAGTTTCCGCGCCTGCAGCTTAGCTTCAAGACAATTCACGCCTCCAAGGGTCTTCAGGCAGATCACGTGGTTCTGCTGAACGCCGACAGCGGCCGCACGGGATTTCCATCAGAAATTGTTGACGATCCTTTGCTGACTTTGGTTTCCCCTGAAGAAGAGATGTTTGAGAACGCAGAGGAGCGGCGGGTGATGTATGTCGCGATGACGCGTGCGCGCTTCACACTCACGCTTCTTGCATCGAACGCCCGTCCATCCGCATTTGTGACCGAACTGGGCAAAGACCCCGTTTACGGGGTAATCGCGGCGCCTGGCGCGGATCAGGAAACGCATGAATGCGGAGAGTGCGGCGGACGATTGGTGGGTGTGAATGGTAAAGATGATCGTGTCTGGTACCGGTGCGAACACGTCCAACATTGTGGAAACTTGTTGCCTGCCTGCTTGTCCTGTGGCGTTGCCCTGCCGCGGTTGGCCCCCGAAACTGCGGAAGTTCGGTGCAGTTGCGGAGCCTGTTATCCGAATTGCCTGGAATGCAGCGATGGCTGGCTGGTTGAACGCAAAGGGCCCTATGGGCAATTTATGGGATGCGTCCGCTACCCCGCGTGTACTGGCAAGTCCCGCCCAGCGTCGACGAAGCAGAGGTCGAGGAATTTATCGAATAGGGTAAGTCGGCGTGGGACATAGTGACTTGCTCGGATGAATTACCGATAAAGGTAAGTGATGGCACGCGAGATCGGCTATCGCGCGACCGATGTCAAAAACCGGGTCCAAGAGCTTGTCGACAAGCCGGTCGCGGGCAGGGGGCGACGGTCACGTCCGAAGTGGCAGCCCCTCCGGGCGCAACCGAGGGTGCGTCACGCAAACTGCAGAGGCGGTTCAGGGGAATGCGCTGCGCATGGTGGAGAGGATATAGATGGCGGGCAAGATAGCACATAAATGGGCCTTCAAGCCGGGAATGCGTGCAGGCGCATATAGCTGGAAGTCTTCGACCAAGGCCGTCGAGCGGTTAAAGTCTGCAAGCGCCGAAATCCGGGCGGTCGCGCGGACCGATCCAACAGCAGCGGCCGAAGGCGTCATCGCGCTCGCCCAGCGCATCTGGCCAGCTTTCGAGCATATCGACACCTCCTCGGGCGCGCTAGGCGTCGCCGTGCGCCGTTCGCTGGAGGAATTGCTACCAGTCCTGATCGAGGCTCCGGCCGACGAGAAGATACGCGCGAAATGGCTGGAGCAGCTGCGCGAAGCCATTCTTGATGATGGCGTCGATTATCTTGCGCCGATTGCGGATCGCTTCGGCCAGATTGCAGCTTTCCCCGCGCTGACGAACCTGCACGCGGATCGCGACCTCGACATGATCCAAGCGGCTTGGTCGGATCACGCGCGGTTTTCCCACGTCACCACGGCCACATTGACGCTGTCCTGCCTGCTCGAGGCTGGGCGCTACGACGAATTGATGGCACTTCTGGCGCTGAAGAAGACGTCTCTGTGGTTTGATATGAAGTTCGGCGCCGATGCGCTGCTGCGTCAGGGACGTGAAGACGAAGCTTTGGCCTATGCAGAATCTCTGCTGAAAGATGATCGTCGCCAATGGGGCTACCAGGACATCGCGCAGTTTTGTGAGACCATTCTGGTGCGGCAGGGGCGGGAGGAAGAGGCCTATCGTCGTTTCGGCCTGCCCACTGCTGCGGGCAATACCTATCTCGCGATGTGGCGGGATTTGGTGAAACGGTATCCGGATATCGATGCACGCGGAATCCTCGAAGACTTGATCGAGACACAAGGCTCAAGGGGCAAGTGGTTTGCCGCAGCGAAGACCGCGAAGTATCTCGACATCGCGCTTGGGTGTGCCGCCCATACCGACGCGGCACCGACAACGCTGATCCGCGCGGCGCGGGATTTCGCGATCAAGGAGCCAGCCTTTGCCGCGCAAGTCGGCCTGCACGCGATCGGGCATCTTCTGGCGGGTCGCGGCTATGAACCCAGCCCGCTCGATATCGACGAGGCCGTCACCCATGTCATGGCCGCTGCTGAGCGGATCGGGCAGGGGGACCGGGTGCTGCGCGAGCTTCAGAGGCTCTCGGCCAATGCCGCCACCAATGTGTCAATGTCAGCGCGATTGAAATCCCGGATCGCCGATATTGAAAGGGGCGACAAATAAAATACAACACCATTATAGCAACCGAGCAGTATCTTTATCACGGTAGCGCTGTTTTTGGTGGATGACGGATTCCGCGTCGCAAGCTAGATTGAGCCCATGACATTCGCCTTTTACGATCTCGAAACAACCGGCCTTTCACCTGCCTTTGATCAGCCCCTGCAATTCGCCGCCATTCTGACGGATGAGGCATTCAGGGAGATCGAGCGGGTCAATCTGCGTTGCCGGATCGCGCCGCATATCATCCCTTCGCCTTGGGCTTTGGCGGTAACTGGCGTGCGCCCAGCGCAGTTGCTGGACGTGGCCCTTCCGACGCTCTTCGAGTTTACGCAAGAGATCGGTGCGCTGATTGATCGCTGGTCACCTGCGATCTGGACCGGGTTCAACAGCATTCGATTTGACGAGGAGATGCTGCGCCAGGCTTTCTATCAGAACCTGCAGCCGGACATCTTCGCCACTCAGTTCAACGGCAATACGCGCTTTGATGTGCTGACGGCCCTCTACGCCGTCTGGCATCGCGAACCCGACCTGTTTGAGTGGCCCGTCGATGAAACCGGGCGCGTGCGCTTCAAGCTTGATCTTATCGCGCCCCTGAATGGCTTTGCTGCACATAACGCGCATGATGCACTTGGCGATGTCGAGGCGACCATTCACATCGCGCGCCAGATCGCCCAAAACGCCCCGTCACTTTGGGCAGAGTTGCTGGCCAATCGCGACAAGGCGGGGGTGCAGGCACGGCTCGAGGCGTTCCAGCCCATGGCGCTGGTCGAGCGCTTCGGCGGTGGATCGCCGCGCGCCACGCTTGGTTGCTTCTGCGGTTATTCGGCCAGCAACCCGAACCAGGCGGCCTTCTTTGACCTGGAGGTGGGCGATCCTGCCGATTTCCTGACCGCAGATGATGCGACGCTTTTCGCAGCGGTGGACGCCACGCCGAAGATCATCCGTTCACTGTCAGTCAACAAGACGCCAGCGCTCTTGTCTCTCCCGACACCCACTGAACTGCAGCTGCGTCGTGCCGAAGTCATCGCCAATGCGCCTGAGCTCCGGGCGCGTGTCGCACAGGCTCTGGCGGCCCGGTTTCCCGAGGATCCTGCAGCCCCGACGCCTATGGTCGAGAGGCAGATCTTCGGTGGCTTTTACAGCCACGCCGACAAAGGCCTGCTTGCACAATTCCAGCGCGTGGACTGGCCGCAACGGCAGGAAATCGTGGCGGCACTGAGTGATCCCCGCTTGCGCCAGCTTGGCCGCCGCTTGGTGGCGTTCTATTCTCCGCAGCTGCTATCCACCGAAGAACTGGCGCAATTCGAGGATTGGCTGCGCGAGCGCTGGTCTGCGCCAGATGCGCCGGAGACTGAGTGGATGACCATAGCCAGCGCTCGCCGCGCTGTTGATGAACTACGTGGCAACGACGGGGTGGATCAGGCGCTGATCGGCGAGATCGAAGTCAACCTGCAAGGCTTTGATATAAAAGCGCGCTAGCGATCAACGGCCATGCTCTCCAGTGAATCATTTTATTGCGAGGGACTATTTTTTAGGTCTATACTCGCTGGAAGTGATCGGAAGGGGACCGCGTGCCGCACAAACACCTCAAACAGCTGAACTGGGGCGCTGAGCGGCGCAACGCGTTCATCGAGTTTCGGGTGTTCTGGCATGGACGGATCAACCGCTCAGACCTGATGGAAACATTCGGCATTTCGCTTCAGCAGGCCTCGCTCGACCTGACCGGTTATTCCGAGCAGTGGAAGCGCAACCTCGTCTATGACAAGAGCCAGCGTGCCTATGTCCGGGGCAAGAATTTCACGCCGCATTTCATCACGCCCAGCGCCGAGGATTATTTCGCCCAGTTGCGTGCCGTCGATCAGGGTCTGGTCTCACGTAAGCACAGCTGGGTCAGCGCGTTTCCCGGTTATGGTGCGACGCCAACGCCTGCACGCGGTGTTGCGCCAGAGACCCTGCGCGACGTGCTGGCCGCAATCCATGAACCCGCAGCCCTTCAAGTGACCTACCAGTCGATGTCACGGCCAGAGCCCAGCGCGCGCTGGATCGAGCCGCATGCGCTCGCCTTTGATGGCTTTCGCTGGCATGCGCGCGCCTTTTGCCAGAACGACCAGGCCTTCAAGGACTTCCTGCTCTCGCGGATAGTCGAGATTGGCAAGCGGGGACCGGTCACGGCCGACCAGCAAAGCGACACAGATTGGCACAGCGAAGTGGTGCTTGAGATTGGGCCACATCCAGACCTCTCGCCAACGCAGCGTCTCGCCATCGAGATGGACTACGGCATGGAAGAGGGCGTGGCCCAGATTCCGGTGCGCCGGGCGCTCCTGTTCTACGCATTAAAACGCCTCGGACTCGACACGGATCCAGCAGCGCGGCAACCGCAGGATCAGCAGATTGTGCTTTTGAATAGGATACAATTGTTGGGGGAACGCAGATGATAGCTCCAAACGATGTTTTTGATCCAATCTCTCGGATTAGTAGGAGTAAAATGGAAACTTCCTTTGATTTTTTTGCATGTGCTGTGGTGCGCCAGAGACTTCGTGGGTTAAGCCAATCTTTGGATTTAAATTGCGAGTTTGCAGGCAGATGCGTGACGCAAAATCAAGCATTTGCATTTTTACCGAGAGTATTGGTGATTGCGTTTGTGCGGAGATGGTCGAAGAAAGAGCGACAGTGCGACAGCTTTGAGGGGCACCAATGAATTCTGGATATAACATACCGCTAGTAAAATCGCTCTGCGACATCAGCCAGGACGTGTTCTCGATGAGCCGGTCTGAGCAGGTTGAACACCTCTCGTCCATCGCGAGCGCGGACATCACGATCGCGCGCTCCTTTTACTCGCGCAACCACGTCACCAGTGGCATGTCGGAATTTCTACGTGGCGCCCTCAAACGCCTTTCGGGAGAGAGCCAGCAGGCAGTCTTTGAGCTACGTCAGGCGATGGGGGGTGGGAAGACCCACAACATGATCGCCCTCGGCCTCCTGGCCCGGTTCCCTGAGCTTAAAGAGGTCCTGCCGGACGCGATCACCGCGGGGATGTCCGAGGAGCCTGCCGTTATCGCGACCATCAACGGGCGGGACGTGCGCAACTTCATCTGGGGGGACATCGCCGAACAACTCGGACAGGCGGATGCGTTCCGGGACCACTGGGTGTCCGTCGTCAGATAATTTGGGACGCTTGAGCGCTTTCCAGACTGGAGGCTCTGGCTCACCGCTGGTTGATGTTACGCGTTCTCAGTTTCGTGGCGCAAGCGCCGGGCGAGCATGGTTTTCCGTTTGATCTC
>Ga0307978_1003325_pt1 | contig 10966 bp, 10 predicted proteins | sample OrgLakmetage1056_FD_203151 | JGI IMG/M metagenome (GOLD analysis project Ga0307978, IMG submission 203151) | Saline water microbial communities from Organic Lake, Antarctica - #1056 | ecosystem: Environmental > Aquatic > Non-marine Saline and Alkaline > Saline | place: Antarctica: Organic Lake...
GAGCTGGAGCATGACACTATAGGAGACTCAGCAGAAGAAACTCCAAGTGAAATACGATGGAAGGACAATTTGTTGTCGCTTCTTTCCTTTTTATTTTTGCATTTGTTGTTCAACTCACCTGAACCCCTAGGGTCGCTTTTGTTCGGACCATCAGCGCTTCGGCCTCTGGGCTAGCCGGGTCATAATCAGCCCGCGCACCTCCTAAAGCGTCGCTGCCGTCACCGCCTCCTTTCTCGCCGGTGCTACCGCTGGTCTCGACGTACGGTAAAGGGCCGCCTTGGATGAAGGAAATTACACGTAGACAGAGTGGTGAAGGTGAAGAAATATCACTAAAAGATGGAAGAGAGTATAAGATATTATGCAATAACGAGGTGAAGAGAAGGAATACTTCATGAAAATATGCCCATTATTTCTCTCATTTCAGTCTCTCGTTGTGTTCATCATCATCATCATGACATCACCTGAAGTGCGCGTGGGCGGGTCTTGAGGCCCTCCACCGTTGTTCGTGCGTCGTGACACAGCTCGCAAATGCGATGTGATTGCAGCCACGGCCACCTATTTACATGGAATATTGTCAGCCAATCAAGTAGCACGAATACGCATACAACCATGAACGAAGAGGGATTTAATTTTAATAAAGGGAATTGATTTATCACGATTTCATGCACAAACATACAGTGCATGAACTAAAGCGCACATGCACTCACCACATCGGCTTTCGGTGTTTTTGCCATCTCGTCGATGGGCACCGCCACTACCTGCCGGCGCTTGATTTTGCTGTATACAATATTAGGGTACATGGAAATCGAGTGCACGCACAAATAAAATATAAAAGGGTTGAAACAAACGAAAGAAGATCTAGACAGTGGTCTCAAATGTCAAAAGCTGCGGCAAAATTTTTGATAACACCAACATTTATTTTTGATGAACAATCAAAAACATTCCTAGAAGCGAGAAGTTGATCAACGAAATGGCCACCATTCTCTTATCACACACGAATCGTCACCGTCATCCTTCTCAATCTCTTCCTCGTTCATTTTATGTGTATAAGCTTTCTATCAACTGTTTCTCAGCACCTGTGGTCGAGGAGGAACACGTGAAAGCGCCACGTCAGCTCATCGACTAGCCACAGGCAGCGCTGGTACGGGTTCAAACGGTTCCATTTCGCAGCACCCAAAGGCACTTCGTCAAAGAGAGCGCTGCCGTGCCAAACGGGGCACAAGAGGCGCGTGCCGCTGCGCTTCGACGCGTGGTAGTTGGTGCCACAGGGGATGTTGCGCTTGCTGTTTTAGATAGGTGACAAGAATTGATAAGAGGAGTGGAGTTAAAGGAAAGAGTGTACCTGTAGTGAGAAACTTTTCGGAAGAGAAGAAAAAATAGACAGAGAAATTTAAATCTAAAAAAAAGAGAAATGAACAAGAAAACGAAAAAAAAAGAGCGCAACTTTAGAAAAAGCTGGTGAACTACGTAGTATAGTACTGTATGTTTATTTCAGTGCGACATCATAACAGAACATTATAATAGAAAAAAAAACCCACCCCCTTTAACTTACCCATTCACGTCGGTGTCGTCGTAATAGGTCCACGCAGCAAACGATCGCCTCGGTTGGAAGTTCACAAAGCTCACTCTTGAAGGGCCCAGAGCCCGCACCAGGGCAGGAAAGAGCCCAACGTGCACGTGTGGGCCAAAGTCGAGAAACAAAGAAGGCAGAGACCCGAGCGCCACGGCTGGTGGCTTGGAGCAGGTAGCCTGAGGATAGAGCAGAGAAATAGAAGAAGAAGAAGAAGAAGAAGAAGAAGAAGAAGAAGGACGATTAGAATGAAGAGGAAGGACATCATGAGAACGAGGAGTAGAAAAAGATGGAGGGGAAAATTAGTTTTTGAAAAGTTTGCTTGCATACAAACGAAGAGAAAATAATATACTTTGAGAGAGCAAAGTTGACAGGAATAAGTACACGTCAGTAGAAGCAGCATCTGAAGCTGCGACAAGCAAAAAAAAAAACACACACACACACACAGACACGCACACCTGAATGTGATTAGCGTAAGCCGGCAAGATCTTGCCATGCACGTAACGGTCCACTGCGGCTGCCTCGGGTCTCTTCACCGATGACGCAATCACACCCTGAGCTCTGTCCTCCACAGCGCCAAGGCTGTTGGTGGGTTCGCTGTTCTGCTTTTTTCACGAGAAAAATTCCATTCAATTTTACATCACGCCAATTTCCCCCGGAGTGAGGGTGGGAGCAATGAAGAGCAAGAAGGGCAACAAAATAAGTAGACCACTGGTGAAATAATACTATATGAAGGGCTATCTTGCTTCAAAAAGATACAGACAACCCAAAAAAGCGACTCGTACGAGGGGGCATAAAGCTCATCGACTATTTTGCCGTAGCACAGCGTACTACAGCGATTGAAAATGTCTCTTAGGAAAAGTCGACCCAAACCAAACCTGCGCCGAGGAAAAGCCAAAGGTAGCTGGTTCTCGATCTGCTGCTGTCAAGGTGATTGCTTCGGCGCCGGTACTACCGCCGTTACTGCTGTAATGGTGATTATGGCGGCCGCCGAAGTCCTGTGTGATACAAAAGCAAGCAACAAGAACAAAATGAAGAAATTAATCTCTAGAAGGAGGCACTGTAGATTCAAAGTTGCATATGTTCGCAAATGCAATAACCAACTACTTACTTGTCGAATGCCTTCAACTTCAGCCGAGAAATGCGCTGCAGCGTTCTTCAAAAACCCGCCTCCGCCTTGTCCGCCGCCTTTCCCCCCGCCTCTGTTCCCACTTCCTCCTCCTTTGAAGCGACCGTTGTTGCCGGTAAATCCCCCACTGCTGCCGGTAACCGTACCGCTTTCTCCGCCCAAACCGTTACCGATGGTGCTCTAGAGAGAACGATCGATGAAGGTGAGAAATGAGATAATGGAATACTTGGAAATATAGGAGCACACTGCGTTGCGACTTCAGAGTTTACACAAGAGGAGCAGGAGTGCTGGAAAAGATGAGACGGAGACAAATGCATAGTCATCACCAGTGTCACCTACCCTAACCAACTACCATTGCACACTCACCAAACCACCACCGCCGCTGCTACCGCTGAAGGAGCCACCGTTGCCGTCCCCTAGAATGAGGTCTCCAAACACGCCAGCATCAATACTACCGCCACCGCTGCCACCACCATTGTTGCCACCTTTGTTCTTCGCCCAGCTACCACCACTTCCTCCTCGTGCACCAGCGAAAGCGCCGGCACCTCCGGTAACTTTGCCCGTTTGTTTGTTGAACACCGTGGCTAAAAGTGAGCGCCTCTTTTCTCCTCTATGACGCGGGTCCGTCTCTTGCTCTAGTTGCTGTTCTAACTCTTGTTGTTGTTGTTGTTGCTCATTCCTTATTTGAGTGGCATTAGCAGTGGCAGTCGCAAGCCTAGCCCAACGATGCATTCTTTGCTCTGGAGTGAGCCCTCTCGGCCCTACCACCAGGAAAGAGTCAATCAGCTCTGCCTCACGTTGGCGATGGTGGTCATGCGTAAGAGTTGGATCTTGCTGATGAAGAAATTCTGGTGCGCTGTTATTGCTTCTGCTACTTCCGCTGTCACTCTTGCTGGAGCTTCCAGCACTGTAGTGTGTGTAATTGTGATGATCAATCTCACTGTGCGCAGGTGCGCTAGTACCAGGTGCGCTAGTATCACTCTCATGAAGCAGTCGGCGCCGTTGCTGTTGGCTGTTTGGGTTTGGGGTGTAGTCAACAGGCGACACACCGAGACGAGATGAGTCTGGGGTCACGAAATGATCGAATAAAAGGCCGTCGAGTCGAAGCACCTGTTATAACAGCAAAAAGCAGCAGCAGCAGCAGCAGATATATGCCATTCAGCATAGGGCACACAACACAATCTCAATGGAATGTAGAAAAAAGAAGTAAGAGTTTTCCTGCAATCATTAATAGTATGTGCCGCTTAATGTAGATGCTACGACAATACCATGATAATGCCCCCAACGGACAAAACCTAGCTTAGTCGTAGATCTATAGTACAACAGTACTAAAGTCGTACCGGATCATCTCGCTTCGACGCCGCAGCCACTGCGCCAATCCCTTTCACCGAAGCTGACTCTCCGGTCAGAGGGTTGCCGCGGCGGCCCAGTGGAGAAATCATCGCGTTTTCTTCCAAACTTCCGCCCGCCGTCTGTTGACAATGAAATATCACATTAGTTCGATGAAGGAGAGGAGGAAAGACCACAAAAGTCAAAATAAAAAGGCTAATTTTCCCTTGCTTTACTCAAGAATATAACATTGAAGATGACTCGAACATTGAACAGAAAAAAAACGGGACCCCGTCATTCTCAATACCGCTATCATTCGTTCTAGCCTCTCACCTGGCCAGCCCCCACGAAGGCTAAGCTCGAGCTGCACACGGTGGCTTTCGCCGGCGCCATTGCCACTAATTCACGGTCGTGCACGTAACTTTGGGGGTGTTGTTGTCGGCGCACATACATGTAAATGTTGCGACACACCACCGGAACACAGACATGAATTTTTACATATATTTTTTAGATTTATTTTATATAAAAAGTTTTCAACAAGAATAGAAAAAATGCACCGCATACATCAGAAAAGTAAGACATACGCTACAATTAAATGATGGTGCGCCCACAATCTCCACTATTTCTTCTGTATGTATCATAGTGATCACTGCCAGTACCCCTCACCTCTACCCACAAACCACTTTCCACGAATATAGTACGAAGCAACGCACTCACAGCTCCGGGTCGTCAAGCCCTCTCGTCAGAAGCCCTCCACTGGCCGCGGGCGAGAACGCAAACACCCACTGTACTTCTTGCCACCACAGGTCCGCCACTTGCCGCGTTTGCGAGGCTGGGCCGAGAGCGCCGTTGCAGAGGCAGGACCTACCATATAGTGTAGTGTAGTGTGGAGCGCAGTGAATGCAACAACACATCACATGCACATGTTGGGCCGTGAAATTGTGAGTTCGCATTCAAGCATGCACGTTCGTTTTTCCATAAAACGAGGTGGCAAAAGTAAAGCGCATATTTATAAGGTGAGATCATTTCAAGAAAAGGCAGAAAGGGAGAGAGAGAGAGAGAGGTGCATATAAATCACTACTGACACTCAACCTGCCAATTCATCGTTCTAGCGGTACTTAGATTAACTCACCCTGCTGCTGACTCATCACGCGGATCACCCGCAATATCTGGAGCGCACGCGTGCCTCAGCAGCCTCGACGCCTTCACGAAATCCCCACAGAAGGAGGTGGAAGTGGCGCGAGCGGCGGCACGAGCGCCAGCGGTGAGGGCATCGGCGCCAGGGACCAGCGCCTGTGTGTGTTTCAAGCGTATGTGGTAGGGTAAGTGGAGGAAAATATGGTAATGGTATACAGTAGTTTTAATCATGTGTCTTTCTTTTAATGGCAACATTGGTTACACTTGCATCACATATTGCACTGGGAATAGTGCGTACGCATTTACATTACAGTGCTGTCTTCACTAGTAGGCAAGTTGCAGCCTCCTATTCTTTCAAACTTTGAAATATCGTTTGCGTAATACTCTCACCAGCGCTTGATTGAACGGCACGTCGTCCCAGGTGCCCGCGTGCTGAAAGGATTCGTAAAACTGTTTGCCCGACGCGTACACGAGCCCTTCCCCGAGGACAAAGAGCTTGGTAGGGGCGCTGCGAACTTCAGTCAAAGCTGCGGCATACGGCTGCGTGGGTTCTAAGTCGGAGTGGGTGAGCACCACCAGCTCGAAGTCTTCCCATTTAGGGGATCGCATTGCTCGGAGCACGTGGGCGACGCGCGCTAGCCACTGGTGAGTGTGAATTTGGATAGAGACACATTAAGGGAGAGTACAAGATTAAATCGAAATGATGATAGAGAAGAAAAGTTAGTTAGTTAGTTAGATACCAAAGATGCAGCAACTGTAAAACATGTGCGAATATTCATCTCAATGAACTACTGAATCTGTGCAAGCAGAGCGACCATAGCCAATGCTACTATAGCGCCATCGTTACAGCGCAAAGATGTCATTTATGATCGGAACAAGTTGAATTATGCTTGACAAGGTACCTGAGGCGGCTGGTGGTCCAACGGCACGCCGTCGGTGCCTCGGCGCATGATCTCGTCGAACTTGCGCACGAACACGTTCTGGGCCCCACTGAAGCCGCCGCCTGCCAGCTCGATGGCGCGGCGGCGGTAGTGCGGCGCCGCCGAGACGTACACCACGCAACCTTGTGGTTTTACGGTCGTATGTGAAGGAAGCATAGCTAAACAAATTGTGCAAAAACAATGTTCAAAGTTGGGGGCAAACAAGGTGGCTAGCCTTTATGGTGAACCTTCATTCACAATGCTTACTACAGTACTGTGTAGGGTACACAGTATTGTTGTCCAAAATAACTTGTACACAAGTGTTGAATCGTTGGGAGCCACCTTTGGCGTTTTGCTTGAAGCGTTCGACGTGTTCGTCAGACGCAAAGCGCAGCCCCGAGGGTCCACTCACGAGCACCACCGCGCAGGCGAAGCGGGCAATGTGCTGAGGCCCGTTCCCACTGCTCCTGCTCCCACGCTGTTGCTGCTGCTGCTGCGCACGTGCCATCGCGGCATTCGACTTCACGTTCACTTTCGATGCTTTCGCTCTTCCAGCTCGAGCTGCTGGCGGGTCGTCGTCTCGGTTGCCGCCTCTGCTGTCATCGCCGTCGTCACTGCCGCTGCCACCAGACGATACTTGCCCACCGGCGGAGCGGACTGCGTCAGCTTCTAGTTTGTCAGCTTCAGCTTTTGCCGCCTCGCGTGACGCCTGCAATATGGCGCGCTCCCGCGCAGCTAGCGCGTTGCACTCCTTCGCAGTCTTGCATTCGAGCCCACCGGGGCCTCTCAGAGCTCCCACGCCTACTAGTAGAGCAGTTACAGCTAGGAACACAAAGCGCATAGGTTGGCGCCGGCTGACCATTGTGAAAGACTGACTACCTCGAAGGTAGCTATTACTTACTATTTATAAATAAGTGTTTGGCTTACGTTGCTAGCTCAGAATGCTGTCAACAGCCGCTAGGGTTAATTCATGGAACCGCCCTTACTCCCGTGCTCATGAACTTTCATAGAACCAAAGGAGACAAAATAGTCGATGAGGGGGCAATCAATCAACCTCGTTTGGATCTATCCAGCAGGCCTTCTTGGATCTTGGATCTTGGATCTTGGATTCTTGGATCCTTCTGCGTACTGTATGAATTATTTGCCCTCGAGGAACTTCTGTGTCCAACAAGCAAGCAAGCACTTCATAATAAGCGCATCAACAAACATCAACTGCTTGTGCCTACTTATCGTTTGCAACTGCCAAGCTATTGCCAAGCAAGCACCGTGAATCAACTAGCATTTATTGACGTCTTCGTATGATAACCCTCGTAGTCCAATCATTCGGTGACAAGTCGGGGGTTTAGACAAATCGCGGCGGCACTAAAGATCATAAATTTGCTTGACACTAGCCGGATTCAAGAGCACATATTTGAAAGATGCGCGCGCTCTCTATCCTTCCGATCTATTTAGCTACCGCGCTAGCATTTCAGCCTTCTCGTCGAATGGCTTTGAAAACTCCTGTCCGTCCTGTAGTGCGTCACGCTGTGCCGACCATGTCCTTTGCAACCACCACCGCGCCTGTCATCGGAGCCCTGTTGACTAACGGCATGTACCTCGCGGGCGTGCCAGCCGTACAGGCCGCACGCAAGAAAGGTTCGCTCGGTGCTCTGAACCCTTTGCCCTTTGCTATGTTACTGGGCAATTGCGTGGGCTGGACTTCGTACGGTTTCCTTGCGGAAGACTATTATCTAGTAGCAGGCAACATGCCCGGTATTCTGCTAGGGCTGTGGATGTACGCAACTGCTTTGAAGGTACTTCTAACATCGATCGGCCATTTTTATAGCTCAATAACTCGTGTCTTTAATCATAATTTCTCTGGTTATTGCGTATTCGTGTTACCTTACTCTCACTGCCTGCTGTCTCCTCCACCATTTCTTCCTCTAATACTTATTTGTACTCAGGTGGGCACCCCGGGTCAGCGGAAGTTGCTCAACCGGGTCGTCAAAGGGCTCTCCGGCTTGTTTGTAGGCAGCATCTTCACTTTAGCCCTGGTACATTCTTTTGAAAATAGACGTCATGATGGATGCTTTGTACCCCTTCATGTATCAATTCTGGACTTGGCCTCTTGTGACTTGGGTACTTCTTTCGTGTGGAATGTTTCATGCATGGCTATAAAAACTTAATCTCTTTCCTTTTTTTTTTACTAATATAGGGCCCTTTCGCGGGCGACAAACCGAGCCAGCTCAAGTTGTACGTGGCCGTTGTCAACGTGGTCGGGATCAGCTTCTACGCCAGCCCCCTTACCGCTTTGCGAGGAGTGCTGCGCGCTCGCAGTTCGGCGGCCCTATGCGCGCCCATGAGCGCTGTGGCCTTTGCCAACTGCTGCACCTGGGTCTACTATGGCCTGGCCATCAATTCGGTGGGGGTGGTGTTCCCTAGTGCAATCGGCGCCGTCCTCAGCGCGGTTCAGCTCTTGTGCCTGCTCGTGTATCCGTCGGAAGAGAAACCCCCACCTGTGCTCAAGGCCAACCCTGCGTTGTGAGTTCCCGGGTGGGTAGCTGAAAGGACAGAAGTGAGCTTCGTGAGGTGAATGCGGGTTGGTTGGTTGGTTGCTTGGTTGATTGATTGTATTCAAGGCGGCCTTCGTTAGCTTGCTGTGCACACGCGAAAGATAGAAAAGAACTGTATCTTTGCTTAGGTAAAAATAGCTCGGGTTCAAGCCTATTTCGATTTGTGTGGGCATGCAAGGGGTTATCGCAGCCATGTATTCTTTTTTTTGTGATTCAAACGACACAGTGAATTAGATAAGATTCTTTGAAGTGAAATGAAGAGCAATCGGAATTTTTTAGAGCATACACCGCCGTGTTTGGTGTTTGGTGTTTCGTCCAAAAAAAAGTGCCGATGCACTCCTGACATCTGACATCTGACATCGCCATTCAAAACTTAACACCGGCAACACCGGGTCCATATGAAAAATCATGCAGCGCATATCGGCTGAGCCGCCCGATTCTGATTAGTCCTTCTTCTGTTATCAGAAACCCTTTATCCCTTTAAATATGAGCTGCTTTGCTTTGTATTTCTTCCTGTTAGTCGCATGATGCTGGAAATTATCTGGAATATGCACGTATAGCGTACATGATTCAGGATGCTGGCTGTGGCCTATATAGTGCTCTTCGCGTTCCCATACAGTGCTTCGCTGTTACTGCTGTTGCCCTTCACGTCGTTTGTCCGCTTTTTCTGTTGCGCGCGAGCAAGGGCCTTTCCTTTCGGCAGTTGCACGCCCGCAAACAGCCCTTCACCGGACTGGGTCTTGGACGCAGTGCTTCCACCAGTGGCAGTGCTAGTAGTCGATGACGCAGATGATACCACGGAAGAAGAGCTCGCAGACGCACTCGAACGTAAGGAATCGGCGTCACTGACGTCATCGTCACCTTCAGCTCCACCACCACCATTATAACTACCATTGCTGCCCATGCTCTGCCCGCTCTCGGCACCCGTGCTCTTCTTCCCAGCGTTCTTTGATGCACTGCCATTGGCACCGCCACTGCCTCCCTTGCGCTCTTGCCGAGCCCTTGGTTGTTTTTTCGAGCCATCTCTATGCTTGTTGCCTTTATTGGCTGTTTCTGGCGACTGCTGGCCTTTCTCACCTTTCGTGCCAACTTTGTCGACTCCGAGGTCCCCTTTAGTCGTCTCCTTGCCTGAGGAGGGACTTATGCTGGCTGCACTTACATTGCCGCGGTCAGCCATCCTTTCACTCGTAGGCGGCGAATGGGTTTGGTGGCTGGCGCTTAATTTCTTGCCTTTACCACTAGTTGGAGGCATCTCTACGCCACCGCCACCGCCATCATCTCCATTTTCTCTGCCTCTGCCTCCTTTTCCCTCGTCGTCTTCCTGACGGTTTGGTTGGCGATACTTTTGCAAACGAGCTTCGCGAGCTTTCGCTTGAGCCGCACGGCGTTCATCTTGGCTTTCCTGACTACAGTAACAACACGAAAAGAAGAAGCCATTCCCACACGCACTCTGAGTGTGCGCGCTGCAAGTGGACATGAAGCCTGAAAGCACGCTCCAACACGACGCATGGTGGTTCAGAGAGTGCTTTTTGTCGTTGTTCTGCGTCGCTTCCAGCCAATGCGCGAGCTCTTGGGCCTCTTGCACTGCTGCTAAACGAATGTCTTCTTGCTCTCGAGCAGCGCGCTGTTCGTCTTCAGCCGAGGCCATGCCCCAGTAACTGCTCAATCCTCCATCGTCATCTTTTTTGCCTTCTTTTCCTTTTCCGCCACCGCCAGCAGCAGCGCCAGCAGCGCCAGACAGTGAGTTCCTCCTTTTCTGCGCTTTTGTGCTCTTCTTTTCATCCTTAGCTGGCTCATCTTTATATGCTTTGGTACTCGCTTTGGTATTAGAGGCATATTCAATCGTAATCTTGGTTTCTTTGTTACCTTCAGCACCAGGAGAGGAAGAATGTCTGCTTCTTTCCTTTGATTGCTGCTTCTTAGTCGAAGAGGTTTTCTCACTCGTGCGGTGCTGTTTATCTTTCCGAGATGACTGAGAGCTGTGTTTTGGCACCAAGATGGATGCACTCGATTCACTGTCATATGACATCGACATTTGCTCTGAAGATACAGACAACGACAAGGAAGACGACGACGATACTGAAGAATCGCGCGACGAGGATGAAGTATCGTCGCTGTTACTGTCAGATGAGCTACCACTATTGCTGCCATTAAGACTTTGCATCTTCGTGCTGCCTTTCTTGGAGGATGAACCCTTCTTCTTCTTCTTCTTTCTGCCAACAAGAGGTGTGCTGTCAGAATCGTTCAAAGTCGAGTCATCATCTCGAAGGCTAGCCTCTGTTTTCGGAGCCAATTTTGAGCTTGGTGACATAGCGCTAGTTCCTCCTCC
>Ga0307978_1003327_pt1 | contig 10960 bp, 9 predicted proteins | sample OrgLakmetage1056_FD_203151 | JGI IMG/M metagenome (GOLD analysis project Ga0307978, IMG submission 203151) | Saline water microbial communities from Organic Lake, Antarctica - #1056 | ecosystem: Environmental > Aquatic > Non-marine Saline and Alkaline > Saline | place: Antarctica: Organic Lake...
CTAATTATATAAAGGGTCGTGGAGAGAGACAGGACTTACTTGCCGAAATCATTAACATAAATGTACATGATATATTACATTTTTATTTACCTACTGATGTGAACTCGTTACTAACTTAATCGGCGTGTTGTGCGGTACGAAGGAATACGGTCGACTACTGTTGTAGAGGTGCGTTAATGAAACTGATTCTTCTTTTTCTTTTGTTTCAATTTCAAATATTTATCTTGTCAGAATTTGAATGATATTTATGTCTAGTACACACGGTGTTCCAAGGGAATGCATGCATATCTAGAATGCCAAATAGTAGTGATCAGGATATGAGGTGTCGATATGAAGACTCCGTGAATAAAATTCTCAGCAATGTATTCGATTCAGCCCAGGATGATCAATGTCATTATCAGACGCATCAATATCAATATGAGAGTGAGGGTGCAGGTACTCAATCGCCTTCGTTTCCCACTTTCGACATCACAAAACTATCGAAATGGCAGGTGGAATACTCGAAAGAGAAGAAGCTGGAATGCGATTCTGCTGTAAGGGCACTAAAGATCCAACGAGGATTTGAGATTTTACAAGATAATCTAATAGAACATACGAGACATGCTCAAGCCCTCTCAATCGCATGTCAATTTCACAAGTATGTGGTCCTGCTAAAACATTTTGATAACTGGTTTGAGAGGACCAAAAGAAGGAAAGAAGCACTGCAGTTGTATCGGCAATTGATGAGAAAAATCTTGTTACTGTGGCAATCGCATGCAGAAGAACAGAGGCAGCGAAGGATTTCGATCTATCTGATTAATCAGTATGTGAATAGTTTTCAATCTCGAGTATTGCGATATGCTCTTATAATTTGGAGCGAGAGATGCTTGGAAATGACGTCTGCGTCGAGAGTGTTCATGATGTGGAGGTTAATTACTACGAGGTCGTCTTTGGAATATGAGTCGACAATGGAAAGGCTCGAGTTGAAACTGAAACAAAAGGTTTTAAAAAGATGGAGATATGTTGTCATTATACAGATGCATATAAGACAGAGACAGCATTATCAGCTGGAGCAATTGATTACCACGTGGAAAAGATATAGTGAGGAATCGATACTAAAGTGGAAGCTTGCGATTCGAAGTGCAGAATCCCTTTCTGATGAGATCTCGTTCAAGCGAATAGGACGTGTCTTTGACTTCATGGTAAGTAATTCTATCATGTGTCATGTGTCCTCTCTTTCCATTCAAGTATGGGATTATTGCTAATTACCTCCGTCCTTTCAGCGAGAGTATGCTACCAAAACTAGACAAACTCGTAGTGCATACTTAAACATAGCCTCGAATCATCGTTGCCGATTAGTGAGAGAGACAATGAAACGATGGAAACAATATGTTATGATTGAAAAGAAGAAGCGAAGAGTTCTTTCAAGAGTATTCAGTCGGCGTTTCCTTTTAGAATGGAATCATTTCGTATTTCTAGAAAAGAAGAATGAAAACATATTGGGGAGAATTATTTTGAATCGATGGAGAATTTTTGCAGAGAATAGGATTGAGCATAGGAGCATCGCCTTCAGGGCAATGAGGCATTGGGCTCGTTACTTGTGCAGGGCTGTTCTTCGTAATTGGAACGACATGACTGTAAGAAGAAGAGGAAGACTGATGTCGCCAGTACCCCAGTATCGGCAACGTTTCAATGCTCTGCCTCAAGTGCAATACACTACACGACACAGTAGGCAAATAAGTCGAGATCGTATCGGTATGAAAAATAGGCAAAACAGAAAGACAAGTTATCGTGAATCAGCACCAAATCATAAAAGAATTAGTTTCAACGAAACTGTTTCTGGAATGAGACCTGAAAGAAGAACATATGGCATGCGAGTGCAAAACTACAGTCGAAGAGATTTGAAACCAAGCTTAGTGCCAACAATAGGACCCCGTTCTCACTTTCAGCATTCAAGGCATTGCTGTGATACTGAAGAATTCACAACGCGTCAAAGATCTAAGAAACTTGTAGATACACTGCCAACTCCCCCTTCGACTAGCCTACCCACCTGGGTTACAAGAGCACTTTCGGAAAGAGTGAATTCAAAGAGCCTGAAAACTAATCGTATACGAAATCTACTGAATATCGATATCGATGGATTTCGAGCAGAAGGAAAACATGTTGTTTCAAGATTGCAAAAAGATAAAGAAGATTCTTCTAGTCTGCAATCAAGGTTTCAAGAGACAGAGACAAAAATGAGAATTGCGTCGAAGCCAGTATTCTACAGTGATGCAAAGATGAGAGATTTGGCTTCGAAGTGATTTCATTCCAGTCAAGAAAACGTGCTCATAACTTCTCTAATCTTAAAATTACGATCATAAATAGTGTGCAACTGCATTCAACTAACTAGGGGCTTGGTTGGTAATTAGCTGGTAGCCAACAAAGGTCGTGTACTGCACTGTACTATACTGTACTACTGTACTGTACTGTACTCTTCGAAGGAATGGATAGTTTGGTTGTAAGCACTGAAGAATCGCCACAGCTATAAGAATTTGCATGTAACTATCTCCCTAGAATTGCTCCGATTCATAATGCAGGTACTGATGTCCAGTTCCATTTGACGCTGGATCAAATTCTGTACAAAGATTCGTGTCTACCTTTTTCTATATCGGCTGGTGACCACTCGTCGCAGGAAAATCATAGTAGTGTTTGAAAGCATCGGTTCCAGCTCCATGAAGGTTGTCACCATTATGCTATTGTGTTTCTGTTTTTGTTAAATACGGCATGACGCATTGCTTCATCGTTATCTTCATTAAATTGTGAGAAAATGGGGCTACTAGGCTACACATCTTAGATGGCGGAGGAAGGCTTCTCTATTGATTGTCGGAGAAGGGCGTGCGCGATTATTGGTAGTGCATGTATCATGCACTAGTCGCTAGTGGTGCTGAGAATATCGATATTATGTTCATGATTTTGAGTGCTGCAGACTGCAGAAGATATTATTGTGAGAGGAGGAGGAGGGTAAAAATTGTAAAGTAGCAGTAAGACACATAATGATGCCCACAAGTCGTAATATTTCTGTCTATTAGTCATTTTCTATTAATTTCGAACGATAGGAAAAGAAATCTGAAATCTTGAAGATAGAGAAAATATCGGGAAAGAATTGCACAGATTGAGATTCGCAAACGGTATATTTAGATGAAATTGATTGAAGCGTTGACGCGTGGATTGAGGTTTTATCGAAGTACACGAAAAGGTTTTTTTGATGGATTTTTAAAACCATTCGGGTGGGCGACTCCTCCTCCTCCTCCTCTTCTGTATCGTGTCGTACTCTTTAGGCTTTTGTAACTGGTATGTCAAAGTCATCACGGTTTGTGACGAACGGTGGTGATAAAAAGGTGTGGAATAATGAATAATGGAATAATAATGCAGAAAACAGCAAACAGCACAGAAATTGTGCTAAAGCACTGAATAATAGTTGATAATCATTTATTTGGTAACTATTCCGTATGCCGTTTCAGAATGAGCTACGATAGTCCAAATTATCCACTTACAAGACTATCAGCACTTCTTACAGAACCAGAAACTGACTGGAATGCAGTGATCAAGGCCGTCAAAACAAATAAGCATCATGCCAAAAACATGGACTGGAAGAAACGTACCCCGCTTCATATTGCATGTCTAAAGAACCCCCCAATAGATGCTCTTAAAGCCATCGTGAAAGCTTATAGTTCGGCGTTGTTATTACCTGATGATGATGGGATGTTACCAATACATTATGTTTGCACAGAATTTGGAAGTAGCGAAATAACTTTACGGCAATTAATAAAATCTTGTCCTGAATCTGCTGAAGTGCGAGACAAGATAGGGTGGTCTCCACTGCATCGCTGCTGTAGCGCAAAGAAGAGTGTCGAGTTCTTTAAAGTACTGATTCTTTATTGTGATGATGATTCTATTATATTAAAAGATTGCGTGAGAAGAACAGCATTGCATCTAGCTGTCATCAACAATCTTGGTTTAGAGCATTTGCAAACTCTAATTGATGCTGCTCCAGGGGCAGTAGAGATGGAGGACGTGCGTGGATATTCCCCTATACATTATGCGTGTTCCTATCCAAATGTTAGGGTAGAAGAATTGAAGCAATTATTAGGGTTAGCTTTAAAACTCAGCCGGGTAAGGACAAACAATGGTAGTAGTTGTCTGGACCTATTGACGACTGCCTATAAGGAGGACTTGCGTCGAGATGAAAGGCTTAAACGCACAGATGCGAATTTTTGTGGCGAGAATCATGCAGAATTCTCCAAGTCAGTCAATCAATATTGGGCGAAAGCAATGCTTATTGTGCATGCAACTGCACGTGGGAGATTGCTGGAGGAGAGTGTTAACAAATTGCCATCTACTTGCATTCACGATATGATAAAACTAGACGATTGCCCAACTCAGCTTATTATGCTTGCTTTGATAAGGAATCCTGATTGGGCGAGCGGGAGAGATGAAATAAGCAACCTCCCTCTCCACATTGCTGCATACAACCCGATATCGAGGAGAAGAACAGAAAACTATGTTGAGGTCGTTCGACTTTTGATCAACTCTTTTCCCGAAGCATGCAAGAAGCAGAATGAAAACGGAGATTATCCACTGACACTGGCAATTCGAAGTGGAAAGAAATGGAATAGTGGTTTGAAAGAAATTTTCAACGAATTTCCAGGAGCTCTTGACTCTCTTGGACTAGATGCTCGTCTCTTGCCATTTGTATTTGTGAAGGTAAAGAGTGTTTCAAAGATATTTAGAATCGTCACAGCATTCCCAAATCTTATACCGAATCAGTAGATGTAATTATGTAAAGTTGTTCATCAAAAAGTGAAAGTACCTTGTCGCTTGAATACAATGCCTTAAGTCATATGTCAAAAGGCCTTTTACCGAAAAAGTCGCTCTGCTCTCTGAAACAAAAAAAGAGCCCACTACATACCCACTACCCACTATGCTTCGTCTTCGTCTTCATTCACTCGTCGTTGTGCCTCCCAGTTCCCAAATCTCAAACATCAAAGCTCCTTCTTTCACTTAAAGTCTGGTAGAAAATACCTATCAAACGATGGAAGCGCGGATATCAGCTGCTTCCGAGGCACCGGTGTCCACAATAGCTACATCTATGATTTTTGGCACCATCACATTTGCAACTGTCGCTTTGGCAACTAGAACATGGCTCATTGGTGATTCTCGTGCTCTCTTGGCTGCCATGAAACCTCGGGCGCAACCTCTCAACGAAAAATCATTCTCATCCATATATACGCTGCTTCATCACTTCACTGTATTTGGGATGATTCTGTTCTTTGCGTACATTTGTGAAAACCACCCATTGTTTCCACATGATGAAAAAGCCTACGACAGAGATCAATTCTTCTTCATGATTGCTCTACTTTTTCTTGTCAGCTTCTATACTGTGCACAAGAATGAAACTATGAATGCCAAATCAGAAGGAAAGGACACTTCCTCGAGCCTAGGTAATAAACTAGATGCCTTAGCAAAGCAACCAAATGATACAAGAGAAGAGGCATCTGCAAAGAACGATGCAAGTATATCTACCTTTAACATGGGAACTATCCAAACAACAGGAACATATATTCGAGCGCCTGAGACAAAAGATTGTAATGATGTATTAAATAGAGACCAGACTGAAGAATGGAAAGGCTGGTGAGTACTGTGTATACAGTTCATTGATGACTATACAAGCGAAGTCATTCTCCTAATTTATATTCACTTTCACTTGAACAGGATGCAGTTCGTTTTCCTTTTATATCATTACTATCATGCGGAGGAGGTTTATAACACAATTCGGATCATGATCACGTGTAAGTTAATTGAATGAGTAAAATGTCGTTCATTTGTTCTGTGAGGTCTCACTCTCTTTTCGTAAAAGGCTACGTATGGATGACTGGGTTTGGAAACTTTTCATTTTTCTATCTGAAGAATGATTATTCGTTTGTGCGTTTAGTGCAGATGCTTTGGAGATTAAATTTCCTTGTGATTTTCTTGTGCTTAAGTCAAGGAACGACATACATTCTCTACTATATATGTCCTCTCCATACATATTATTTCTTAATGGTTTACTGCACAATGAGGGTAGCAAAGAATTTGAACTATTCGAAGTACGGACTGAGACTGAAGTTGGCAGTTGTCGCGGTTATAATTTTCTTGGTTTGGGATGTCGACACAGGGTTGTTCCAAATGATTCATTTTCCTTTTGTTGGGAGAAAGCCGACGATTGGAGCCACTAATGGTGTGATGTGGGAATGGTATTTCCGGACTACATTGGATCATTGGTCCACATTTCTTGGGATGATATTTGCGGCTAACTTTCCAATAACTTCTCTCTTCTTCCGCAAATTGGAAGCTCTACCTACAACAAAGTGCTGGATTGGAAAGGGAGTCATTGGAGTCTCGTTAGGGTTAGCTTTCGTGGCGTGGTTGAGAGGACCGTTTATGCTTGGAAAGTTTGAATACAACATGACAAATTCTTTCTTTGGATTTATACCCCTTATCACGTACATCTACTTTAGAAATTTGACTCCGACGCTAAGGTCGTATAGTCTGAAGTTACTTCATGAAATTGGGAAAACAACGCTGGAAACGTATCTGATGCAACACCATATTTGGCTGACATCCAATGCGAAGAGTTTGCTGGTGTTAGTTCCCGGATGGCCAAAAATGAATATGATGGTTGTGACCCTCATTTACTTTTTGACTTCTAGAAAGCTGTACAAATTGACTCTATTCTTGAGGGGCATGGTCTTGCCGAATGATCCCAAGACGTGCAGACGATCGTTGACCATCATGGGGGGGACAATCCTATTCTTTTACGGCATAGCATATTACCTTCACGCAATTGGATTTGTAAGCTTAAAAGTCGTTGCTGTCGTATCGCTTGTATGTGGTATGTTTTTATATCAGACAGTGATGGACACAACATGGCAATCTTACGCAGCTATGGATTCTACAGATGAAACATCTCTTGCAGACACATTCTTCTCAGGAAATAACTTTGGAGACGAGTCGACTGTTGCGAAAGTTTTCCCATCAGTGATTGGCACTATGATAATTTTAATAATTGGCATAACATGGCAAGGAATGGCAGTCGCAGGGGCAGGAAAGATTGGACCTTTAAATGCAGGATGTGGATCGATTGTGAACCGTGGTCATTGGATACCAGTTGACGGTTGCAATGAGGTTGCCCGCGGTTTTGCTCATCGTAATGATGGTATACAGAATTTCGCTACTTGCTCACCTGCTGGTGCTGGATATACTTGGGGATGGGAAACATCCAAGCCCTCTTTGCATTGCCGTTTTACGCAGAGGACTGTTAAGGAATTGAAGAAAAATCTGAACCATAAAAGAATTGGAATCGTTGGTGATTCGATGACTAGGAACCTGTATCATGCTCTATGTAGGCAGCTAGGCATGGCTGATGCTGGCCTCTACGATGCAGGTGGTCCAAAACATGTAGACATTACCCGTACAATAGATCATACCGATGTTGACTTCAGGTGGGCCCCTATGGCGACCGATCAACTGCAAATGATGAAAGATTTGAATGAAAACGCAGGCAAACAGGATGTTTCGAGATATGATCTTGTTATAATAGGCGGTGGGGCTTGGGACCAGCTTCATAAGTTCGTTGACGTGAAAGATGTGACAGCACATTCTCTCACAGTTTCTGATTTGGTAGAACAAATGAAATCGTTGAAGAATATGGGAGTGCCAGTTGTATGGATGACTCCCACGACAATCAATACGCCAGCGCTCAATACCCCTGAAAAGCGAGAGCATATGACAGAAGAAGATATGAGTAATATGAGAGCTGTATATGACCAGCTTGGAGTGATAAAAGCTGTATCGTTTGTCGTTGATGGCCCATCCTTTTCCAAAGATCGCGTTGATGAAAGCTTTGACGGTGTTCATTACCCACCAGATGTGTACAGTGCAGGTGCGCAAATCCTTGCTAATGCATTTGACTGGCTTATCCCTGAGGTAGAAGAGTCCACCAAATTCACAGCTCCAGAACCAGGAAAGATGGCAAGGCCGTTCTTAGGATTGATGATGCTCTGTCTATGTTTCATAGGTTTATTCTTTTTCGATGGATTCTTTGGCTTCTCATACCTTGCCTGCTTATTCATCAAAGGAATTCTTCCAAGCGACTTGTATCTCGAAGCATTTTCCGCACTTCATGCGAAATCGAAGCTTCCTCCTCTGTCTTTCGGTTCAGGAGGCGATTCCATGTTTTCGGAAAATACCCAAAAGACAAAAAATACAAATGGCGTAAATGTGAGCACAAGGAAGAGCACTAATGCTTCTAATAGGAACCGAAAGAGGGTTTCACAAAAGTCACGACCTGCCTCTGATGTCGACGATGAAATTGCAGCACTTTTAGGCGACGCTGACGATATTGAGGTTACGAGATTGAATTCTTGACAATGAAGTTATTAAGTTTTCTGACAACAAAAATAGAAAGGAGATCTTAGCAGTAATCTGTATACTTCTATTGAGTCGGAGATAAGCAAATGCTGTCAAGTTGCATCACTGGAGAGGTTATTAAGTTTAATAATAAAGCATCTGCTTTTCCAGTCTACACTGACATGATACCTGTTTATATTTATGGGGAGTCCTATTCTGTGTCTGATCTACCCGTATGATCGCTGTATTTGTCCTCATAGAATTTTGCCTCTGCCTTTTTCTTCCTAGTAATCTTTGCCTGAAATGCCTTTTGGTTCGCCTGGATGCGATCTACGATATTGGAAATTGTGAACTCTGTCGGAGAAGGTATTTCTGTGAAGATTCCAGCATTAATAACGAAACTATAACGATCGTTATTACCAATTTCTCCAAAATCATCACCGCTAGTCCCAGCTATAACCTCATCGATCTTTAACATTTGAATCATTTGGGGTGTTATCGTCACGGGAGCGTCAATGAGAACATCGTCGACGAATCGGCATCCCAATACAGAAAGTACACGCTCGTGCAAATTCATCAAGGGAAGATTGCACCCACGCTCACGATTGACAATCGCATCGCTATGAATTCCAACAATGAGGAAATCTCCTCTCTGTGAAAGGACGTTATTGAGAAGGGTGCTTTCGTTTTCCACTGTGTTTCAATTTAATTTAAAAAAAGTCAGATGAATTTACCTTCTTTGCCTCTTCTAAGAATGCAACATGACCGCAATGAAACATGTCCCATGCTCCATCGATGTAAATGACTCTTTCTCCTTTCTTGGGAGATTTCATTCCGGAACTGAAAAGCCGCAACATTCGACTAGTGGTTAGGAATGTTGACTGTTCGCACAACAATGAATTTCCATCTCGATCTTTTCCAGTTAAAACCTCTGACGATGAATCAAAATGATGATCTTTGTTCATGAGCAACATTCTGCCTACAATATCAGTCGTAGATACACCTAAGGAGAGAAAATATTGCAATTGCAAAAGATATGATATGGTCAGTTGACATTCATCCAAGATTCATCAAGAATCCAGCATTACAACATGACTACTCTTTCTTACCTTCAGTTCTAGGAATGCTTTGAAATTTTCCAGCCTTCTTCGCAGATTCGTAAACATCCTTGCCATTGACAATACAAGGGTCATCTCCATGAATAACATAATCAATCTTGTATGTCTTCATGACCCAATTCAAATATGTCTCACTCATCACATAAGGACAATCAGGCACAACTTCATCGACAAACTTGCATCCCTTCACCATGGTCAGTCTTTCATCATCATTCATGAGAGGAGCACCTTTACATTCAGTGATGGATTTATCTGAATTAACACCAACGACTAGATGGGATCCAAGAGACCTTGCAAGTCGGAAGGCATTCATGTGCCCATAATGCATCATATCAAATGCTCCATCCATAAAAATACGTATTTCTTCTCCTTCATGTGCATCCCCATCATCCTCAAAGAGCATCAATTTCTCTTCCAGGAAGTGCACCTTATCCTGTGCAATCTTGAGATCAGCAGCTAATCTCCTTCTCTTCTTTGAATGACCCTTTCCCATGAGAATATAGTACATGACTAGAGTAATTATAAAAGTCACACAAGCGAGAACGAATTCATCGGTGGTTAGGAGTGATTGTTTGGGAACTCCTGTTTGGGATAGGAATGTATTGATGTGGGTGACTGTTATAGAGATGGGAACGCTATTGGAGAAATCTTCGAGTATGTTATCAGACGACATGACAATGTTTGCAATGAGGGATGTGTTCAGCCCTGTGTAGCGAGTGAATAGCGTGGGAATGTTGTAGTCATCTATCAATATTCCTGTAGTATTGGGGGAATCCATTATTTCAGTCATTGGGAGTAAGTATTGCAATGATAAAATTATTTTTGGTGCTTTATCAGAATGTTGGATGACGAAGGAAGGTTCTGTGAGGTGAGGAACAAGCTGCCGTTTTATTTTTACTGGCGGCTTGTTGTTTGGAGTTTGAACGCTTTCCGTCGTCGTCTATTTTCTATTTTCTTGTGGCTGGTGGCTGTGTCGCCGCCAACACCGTTTGTTAGCCGTTGAACTGATAGCCGTTGGACAATAATTTCCCCAGAACAGAAAAAGCCTTAACAGGGGTGACCTCTAGCTAGAACCCCCTTGTCCGCCTTTTTAGATGACCATCATACAACAATAGCAGCATCATAGGCGTCCCTCCTCCCCGCCTGTTGCTGTCTGCCTCTGGCTACTGGTGCAAAAAGCAAACCTCAGCGTTGCTGTGGCTGGCTGCAGAAGAAGGCGCCAAAGCAGGACAGAGAAAAACTTGACAAGAAAAATTAAAAGAAAGTGAAACGCAAATCTTGAGCTCCTCCAGCGTCATTTTCATCACACACTTATAGCACACTATACTGAATACAAGTCTCAACCCATCCAACAATAGAACCCTCATGCTACCTAGCAATTCCTGAGGAAATTCGGAAGAAATCCATTCACAACGGAGCAATTGCTCCTATTG
>Ga0307978_1003329_pt1 | contig 10952 bp, 10 predicted proteins | sample OrgLakmetage1056_FD_203151 | JGI IMG/M metagenome (GOLD analysis project Ga0307978, IMG submission 203151) | Saline water microbial communities from Organic Lake, Antarctica - #1056 | ecosystem: Environmental > Aquatic > Non-marine Saline and Alkaline > Saline | place: Antarctica: Organic Lake...
CCCCAGGATAAACCGGGCTGTCCTACTCAGAAATTGATGAACGGAGGCATAGAGTGGAGGAAGATTCCAATTATTTAACTTTGTCGTGCTGCTAAATTTTTGATCAATTAGGAGTTCAACCATATAAATAATAAATATACGATTAAAAGCTACGTAGGCTAAATAGATTAAGCCCAGTAGTCTTCATCTTGACTGTATATTCCTGTATGATCTATGATAGAGTTGACCATGCTAGAATGATGATGATGGACCACATTATTCTGATTGCGGTGAAGTCCAGGAGATATTATAGGATACATGATTATTTGTTATTTGATTGGTGATGATGCTGCAATTTTTTTTTAAATCTACAAACAGCAATGCGAACGCTGAAAGCGTCGATGAATGATGACATGTTTGGTTTGATGAGGTTTGGTGACACCATTTGGTGTGACGACTGACGACATTTTAGAAAGTTGATGACGTATGGAGATCAGAATAATGAATAAGTAAAGTACAGAACGCATCGCATCATAGTCGCTACTTATCACACGCACACTAAACTGCCAATCATTTTACAGTCCAAAAAATCCTTCCATTGGAGTCCATTATTGGGAAAGGTATCGGTATCAAGAGTTCACTTCAACACCTTCAAAGATTTCTAGCTCAATAGAGCCCAACCCATCACACCTGACGAAATACAAATCAACTTCGAACCATCCTCGTATCACAAGAAAATCGTGCTTTTCAACTATTATTAGCAAGTGCAAGAGGAACCAACCCTTCACCCGCCTTTTTCTGACTTCTTGTGACAACTAAGTTGTCTCATGCTAAGAGTCAAGCAAGCGTTGGATTAGGAACAAATATATTAGGAACCGAGACCTGCTCTGTATCACTACAACGCTGCTGCGACTAGAACCGAACACCCTACTTCAAAAATCTTGAGAGCTCTAATTGCTTCTGCTTTCTCAATTAACAATGTCAAACTCGCCCAATTCCCGGAGTTGTTTCCCTTCGAGCTCACTTATTGTGTCTCGATCTCCACCTGCGTCTGGATCATCGGCAGCAGAAATCCGGTCTAAATTTCTTCATAAAATTGGAATTGAAGCTTCATCGTCACCGATGAAGAGGTCGCTATGTCATGCTCCTCCGTCTGGAAGTATTTCGGTTCCGTGCACAAATGCAGCACTTGGAGGGTGCATTCTTCGACTGGAACCACTCAAAATCGGGCTCGAGTCCGATGACGAAAGCTCAGTAGAGTCGTTCGCAGAATCATTTGATACATGCGCTGAGAACTGTTGCCTAGATGCCCATGGAGATTACTTCCACAAGAAACCAAAATCTGCGCTATCATCTTCGTTGGCTCATAATGATGATGTAGATGTTTCTATCGGAGATTCGTCTGGGCACTCATTGCCTAGCTTGGTTGGATCTGATGCGTCGATGATGTCGGGATGCTCATTGACTCCGCAAAGTTGGTATAATTCAACATACAAGAAAGCTCGTCATCTGAACAGTAGATCTCGAAAAAAGAGGAAGTGTGTATCTATACATGAATCAGTCTCGGTTGTGCCTATTCCGTCAAGGGATGAATACTCTGACCGAGATCGCGAGCAGATATGGGCTAGTGGTGCTGAGATACATGCTAACGCAGCGAGAAATACGCTCGAATTCTGTTCTGAAAATTGGCAATGGTCAAAAGCACTTGAAGATGAACACATGTTTATTCATCAAGGTAACGGGGAAAGAGTCCATCCAATCCATGTCCATAATGCAATGGCGCATATTAGAGCCTGCGAGAAAGATCCAGGGAACGAGGAAGAAATCCAATTCAATCTGAGCCTCATTTCCTGTCTGTTGCCTCCTGTTGATGCCGTGACCACTATGCGTGGAAAGGAAATACCTTCAAGCAAGCAACAGCCTCTCGTTGGCCCCAACTCGTCTTCCAGCTCTGCTGCATGAATACTTATACTTCATGATAGACAGAGTGTCAGTTTTGAAAGATTCGGCATGGTACTGTACATATATATTGCCATACTGTCTTTTTATAGAAAACGCTAGATAGATAGATAAATTTCAATGAAACTACCAAATTTTAATCACTCACTTTATTTGGTAATGCTAATGGAAAGTTCGGCGAGTGGACTTCTTCGAGTGACAAAAAGATGTAGAATTCTTTGTTGGGGTTGGGGTTGGGGTTGGGGTTGGGGTTGGGGTTAGGGTTACTGAACGGTTATGGCGTATACAATGATTTGATCCACCATCATCATCGCACTCAACTTCATTTGAGGTTTCGATGTGTTTTGAATCTATTTTGTTAATTCATATTTTTCCATTGGATTGAGGACTTCAATCTAAATGACAACTAGCTACGCGGTGATTTCCCTCCTACGCCATTCTTCTCTTCTTCTAATCGTATCTGAGTATGTTTTTGGATCACGATCTATTGGAGATTAGTGTTGTAGTTCCAATAGTATTACTCGGAGGAGCGAACCAAAACTACCAACTGTTGCACGAGAATGACCTTGAATTAATACAGTTGGCATTTGTGGCTGTTTATCTCATTCTTGGTCATTTTTCACTTTTTTTCCACAAAACAAAACAGAAGGCACCATGCGACATGCGACATGCTCAGCATGCATCATCATCCATCCTCCTCCTTCCTCGTCATCCCTCAACCTTCGTTCCTCATCATCAGACGGAGCCTAGTTAGTCAGTAGTCAGTAGTCGGTAGTCAAACACCTCTTTCGTTGTTGAAGACTAATGCATCCATTGTGCTCACTGTGATATCTCTCCTTTTACCAGAGTTGTCAGCATTTGAGAAGTGTTCCGTCCAAAGCCACTTTTCGGTCCAACATATCCTGCTCAAGACTGGCTAGAGGATCCCACGTTTGATGTCGTCCTCGTCTTCGCCGTCTGAATGGCAGCCACTCTATCTCTCGTCTATCGCAGGTGCGTCCACTTGCATAGGTGCTGCTGTTGTATTCTGTCAACCCAAGCAGGGTAATAAGCGAGTTGTTCCTCCAGGAATGATGGCATTCTCGCTGGCACTAGCGGGAAGTGTTATGGTGACGGTCAGTGTGATTTCGATTATACCAGAATGTTTACATGATGACTCCTTCGGAGATGAAGTCTTTCACATGATTCCATTTTGGAGTCTAATAATGTTGTACAGAATTTCTTCTTTTACATTGGGAGCTGCATTATATTTCGGTCTCTCTTGGTTACTCAACGTTCCTGAACCTGAAGAGATATTACAAGATGTTCTCATGGGGGAGAGCAAGGACCTTCCAGATGTAGAAAGAATACAACGAAAATCTTTTCATAATGAAGACTCTGAGCGGCAGCCATTTTTTTCAACTGATCGCGAAGATGAAATGCACTTCGAAAGAAACCTGGAAAAGGAAATGGGGCAAACATCTCCAGTTTCTCGTATGAAGAAGTCAGAGTCTAAAGAGATTGATCATCCGCCTTCACCAGGAAATAATAATGGAAAAAACAAAGCAGACAACCCGTTTCTAGGATTCACAGCATGGTCTACTGGAAAAGATTTGCAAAGTAAAGATGAGCAAAAGGCCTGGAGAGTGGCAATGCTTCTCTTCGTTTCGCTGTTTGTGCATAACTTTCCAGAAGGATTGGCGGTGGCTGCTTCTGCTTTAGAGTCTACCAATCTTGGTGTCACTGTTACAATTGGTGAGTGCAAGAAATACGAATTCAAATCTTTGTGTGTGACATATGAATAAGCAAATTATTCACACTACAGTAACTTCAAAAGGCATTATGATTCACAATATTCCAGAAGGAATAGCTATCGCGATCCCTTGTCTCAAGGCCCGTCCAGACCAGCCATGGATGAGTTTCGCTCTTGCTAGCATATCAGGTTTGGCTGAACCATTGGGCGCGTTTGTTGCGTTGTGTTTTTTCAAGGGGGTTGGTATGGATAAAAGCCAGGATGCAATCATGAGCCTAGAGAATATTTTAGCTTTTGTTGCGGGCATAATGGTAATCGTAGCATCGTTAGAACTTTTTCCAGAAGCTCTGAGGAATGCGGTTGACACGAAAAAGTTCTTTTGGTACGGTACTCTATCAGGCATTGTGATCATGAGTCTTACAGAGTTCTATATTTAACCCACTTCGTATGATGTAAATAAATCTATTTGCGTTCTATATTTGTCTCACTTCGTCTGACGGAGTTATATTTGCATTCATCAAGACCGGTTTAGGCACGAAAATGAAACCCAGATGAAAAAGATTTATGCATTGCCCCCGCTTGATAGCGCACAGTGTGTGTATAATCATTGAGAAAACGAGGTGAAAGATAGTTCGTAGGTTTGATTATTGGTAGGTACAAGCTTGCACACCTCAACCTTCCTCATCGTTTTTCGACTTCACACGAAATCAATGTTCAATCTCTCATAGATTATTACGTGGCATTCATAAAGTTTCCTTGATCAACTCCTTCATCCAGTTTGCTTTCTATCGACCTTCTCTTAAACGAAAATTTCTTCTTGGTCAAAGGTTTTGTATCATAATCAAGAAGCCCTTTGTGCCAAATTTCTGTTGCAAATAAATACTCTCCAGAATCTTTATCCTTCCCCATGGAAAAGAAAAGACTGCCCCAAAGCAATGAATTAAATATATATATGAGAGTATGATTTCATTGACGCAAGCATAGACGATGTTGTACCATACTTTGTTTGTGCACTTACGGGTATCCATTGAAGTATTTGAAGTATTTTAATGAGAAAAATGGTGCAATCTCAATACGATGACGCATTGGAGAGAAGAAGTTTGAGTAGAATTCGAACGTATACATGTAATTGGTTTCGAAGTAAAATCTTTCCAAATTATCGCTGCTGGAAAAATATTTTCGACGACCTAGTGATGATTGGGGCACATTGTCTAGGATCCTTGTGTCCTCAATTATTTCCCCATCTTCCCCTTCGCCAATTAATTGCCGAGGAGGAGGGCGCATATTTGCATCATTAGGATCATCGACACGGAACCCCTGACAACCACAAATAAGTGGGTGTTCAAACCTTGGTTTTCTGCCAAGTAAGTCGCTGTCCATGTAAGAGAAGAGTCCAAGAGAGGTCAGTCTCTATCAATTGTCCACCTTGCTGTGAAGGTAGCTGCGAATTCCAACTTACCATTCAAATGTGTCTGGAAGTCGACTCTTCAGTAAATGTAACCCTTTCTTCATCAATGTTGTTGAGGGCGTATTGCAAAAGGGTCGATCAAATTCTTGACCAGTAATGAGTTTATCAAATCGTATTCTTTTCTTGAAAATCCCTTGTACAGTCCATTGAAACATTCTTGATTTGCCTTTGAAGTAGTTGCCATTTGATGTAGGATTCGAGCTACAGGATCTAGTCATACGCGGTGCATTCTTTATTCTAGAAACCATTACCCCCTTAAACAAAGGACCATCCAGAGGCACGGCGGTGCCATCAAGAGGAAAGGGCGGCGATGCACAAGATTCTTGCAGAGGCAAGTCGTACTTTATGTTTGGTGCTCTTTGAGATGCAGCGAGATATATTGGTGATTCGTCAGGCCACTTGTCTGGATTTGGAACGTTTGATGTTTGAAAGTAAGAGAGGAACTCCTCTTTCTCTTTCTCAAATTTATTTGTGACAGTATCGGAAGAATTGTCCATTCTGTTTCTTCTGTATCTATTTTACACTTGCCTTTTCGTATTATTAAACATTGAACCAAGCAAAGTAGTGGCCCTTCTAATAGCAACTTGCAGAAGCACAGTGTGGACCTTGTGAGTCCGTGTAAAATTTGGAATATTTAATTCACGTGTCTTAGCCAAAGTGTATTTAGCATTTTCGCAACCAACACATCTCCAAATCGAAATCAAAACAAATGAAAACAATGGGATTGTTATCGCTTCTGCAAAAACTGAAGAAAAAAGATAAAGAAGCAAGGATACTTGTCCTTGGCTTAGATAATTCTGGTAAAACAACAGTCTTGAAGAGACTGAGCGACGAAGAGATTGATAATGTGATGCCCACTCAGGGGTTCAACGTGAAAAGTCTTATCCAGGGAGATTTAGCACTGAATGTGTGGGATATTGGTGGACAAAAATCGATCCGCCCCTACTGGAGAAACTACTTTGATCACACTAGTGCACTTATTTATGTAATTGATAGTTCTGATCATAAGCGTATGGAAGAGACAGGAATTGAGCTTGACGGGCTAATGTGCGAGGAGAAGCTCGAAAATGTTCCAATTCTGGTATTTGCTAACAAACAGGATTTAATGAGCGCTCATAGCTCAGATGAAATAAGTGAAGGACTGAATCTTGCCAGTATTAATGATCGACCTTGGCATATTCAGCCATGTTCAGCAAAGACTGGCGAGGGGCTCAAAGATGGAATGGAATGGGTCATGGAGTTCCTCTAAACGAAGAATCTCTGGAAAAGGGGTACTGCATACATTCACATAGGGATCCAGAGTTTACCATTTTGAAAGACTCAATTTAGCAAATAAACTAATATTATCGTAGTAGCGAAATGCATTCGCAAAGAAAATTCGTTATGTTGAACTTACTCAATTTCCGTTGTACAGTTAAAGGTGGTGTTGGTGGTAAATCCTTAAAATGGACACGCACCGTGCTTCTTTCGCTTGGCACCCCATCCAATGGAGTTTCAAATCTGTTTATCTCTACTTCTTTATATGACTCTGCTGCAATACCTCCCCGTCCTTGGTACAGCTTTGAGTGTATGTTACATGTTATACATCGCTACAATCAGGAACTGATTGATTATTAAAACTCGTTTGTAAATCTGATTGTGGTAGGAATAGCACCCTCTCCGCCATCTATCTTCCCCTTGATATAGCTTGAAACACCTTGTAACAGATCATTGAATTCATCATAAAAAACAGTATCTATATCTTCCTCGTAATCATCCTTAAGACGAGACCATATGTTTTCATCAGGTATGATAAGGTATAACTTCTCGTATGTAATCAGAGTATATCTGTAATGCTTTCTAGCTTCTTTGAGAACTGCAGAGTTGATCCTTTCGTCTCTTTGGTAATCGAGCACAAGATCATCAGTATTAAAGTCCAAGCCCCTTTCGCATCCCATCACAGTGCAAATATCTGAATAAAGTTTTGGCAACAAAAGCAGTGCTCTCCATCCATCTCTGAGTGACACACTTGGAACTATTCTATCTTCATTCAAAGGATATCTATTAACATTGATCGTCGAAGGCATACGCTGGTGATCCACTCCATCTCCTGTTGGTATACTATCTAGCAAAACTTTCACTGCAAGGAATCTCAAGAGCTCGATGCTATATTTGTCAACGATCCTACTGATGGCCTTATCTTTATTCGAATGCGACGACCTTTCTTCGTATTCACTATCATCATAATCATCATTTCTTCCAACGCCGCAGGATAGGCATCCTTGCCATATACCATTATTTCCTTTTCCTCTCAGCCCCTGATGTTTCAGAACGATTTCTGTCATGATGCTTTGATACATTCTATATTTGACATCCTCCACAAGAACCGTGTGAGCGACCTGCACCATTCGCAGAAGAGTCTGTGTTGATTCTGTATCATTTATGATGCGCTCGCGCACTGAAACCGCGTGCTTGAATTCAGCTCTTTCATTCATTCTTTCAATATAATGGTTGGAAAATATAGTGAATTGTTTTATTGATTGTGGAAATGTCTCGTTCGTGTAAATATGTAATCCATGTTGTTATTATTATTAATCGCCTTTTAAAATAGATTCGTGAAGAGATTCATTAGATTCGAACATACATACAAAAGAATGGACACACTTCATTCTCAACAACTTCTCAACACGATCAAATCATCTAAGCATTGAAGAGGTTGTTTGGTTAGAATTCGAGATTATTTTTCAATATAGTACTTAATCTGATTAGAGAATCCTTGGGACATCTACTAGACGTTCGGTGGCTCTCTCTATACTTCGTCTTACAATTTCTTCTGTGATGCCGTCCAATCGATGCCTCTCCGAATCATCCAGTTCCGAAAGTGCACTCTTAAGTTTATCTTCCAGATTTTCAGTACTTCCAGTACCTGACCCTGCAACAGAATTGATCAACGAACCTACACTTTCCAAAACATTTTTTGCTGTCTCACTACTCAAGACATTTGAATCTGCCAGAATTCCCGACCTCACTGCACCCAATAATAGTTGAGCACTCTTGATACTAAACACGCTTTCTCCTCTTATAAATTCAGCAACTTCCTCACCAAACAGTTCTCCAACTGCATCAGACAAACTAAGAGCAAATATCTCTTCGTCTTGGTTTAGCTTTGGTGCTACAATATCACTGAAGTCCTGGAGTGTAAGCATACCCACAGAAGCGGCGTTCCCATTTGTAGCTGGTAAAAGGATAGGAAGCGGTACTCTATCAAATTTAGGAGGCGCTGGAAAAATATCTCCAAAGAAAGGAAGTGACGGAGGACGTGGAGGCGAGAGAGCAATGATTGCTTCATTAAATCCTTGCCGCAATATTTGACGTGAGAGAAGGTCCACAATATTATCTACCTCACTCTCCAAAAGGTTGCGTAAACTTTCAGCTTTGTCAGAGAGCAAGAACTTTAAGCCTTCACTGAAGTTTAAACCGTCTTCTGGAACAGCGTCAAGGTCAACAAACGCGGCACCATCCTGTGTTGTAACAGCTCCAGCAGCATTGTTCAGTAAAGCTAGAAGCCGATTGAATTTGATAGATCCACTATCATTGCCACTATAAAGAACCTCTTGTAGCGCCTTCTGAATTTCTGGTCTATCTTCACTCATCAGCTTCCTTGCGATAAAGGGATAACTTTCCATAATAATTCCATAATCTGGATTTCCAGTAAGAGCAACGCCTTCAAGAGTCACAATCGCACGACCTAGAATAGCAAAATATGGAGGAATACTGAAAGGAACGTCATTGAGCACAGTAAGAGCATCCTGAGTCATTGCTTGGAATCCACCAACCTTGCTTTGCACTGTATCGTCCATTCCATAAGTCTTCATCAACTCTGCTTCGTATTTCTTAGCTCCACCTCCCTTCACATATGGGGTTAGGGCTTTATCCATCAATGGAATGATTGCTGCTCTATCGGAATCAGTAGGGAGGATATCGAGGTTGATGAAGTCATCTACTAAACTCGCATAATCCTTATTTGCAAGATGGATGACTGCGCTAATCATATTATCGCGATCAACAGGATCAATTTGTGCCATTAATCCACAGTCAATCAGTGCGACAACATTGCCATCTTCATCTGGCTCATTCAGCTTTAAGATGTTACCAGGATGAGGACTTTCATTACGGACGATGATTGGGTAAATGTTAGTAAAATAAATTTCTGATGTCTTTTACGGAAAGAACCTTGATTGTATCGACTTACTCTGCGTGGAAAAATCCTTCTTCAAAGAGCTGCACCAAGAAAGCTTCTTGACAAATAGGAATCAATTTACCAATTTCCTCAGTAGAGCAGTCACTCAATTTACAACCATCCACCCATGCACTAACCAGAATACGTCTCGTACACAATTCTTCATAAACACGAGGAACAACCACGCCCTTGACATTATTCAATTTCAATGTATCACGTAATTTCTGCTGATTTCTGGCTTCATTCTGGAAATCCAACTCCGTGTAGAATCCAATCGACCATTCATTCAACAATGCAATATAATTTGTCTTTTGCTGAGGAGCAAATCGTTCTACCAATCCCTGGAAAACCTCTGCAGCACGTCTAAGAACATATAAATCTTTGGAAACAGTGGAAAGTACATCTGGTCGTTGAACCTTGACGGCTACACGAGTATTCTTCCCGTCATTCAATGTAGCAAGGTAAACTTGCGCGAGTGATGCTGCAGCTACCGGCTCTTCCGAAATGGAGGTAAAAAACTGTCCCAATGGCCCTCCGAGCTCTCTCTCAATCTGCTCCACTGCCAATGACGTGGGAAAAGGTACCACCGAGTCCTGAAGCTTGGTCAATTCATCCAAAGTCGGTTGTGGTAAGACATCAGGTCTCACACTCATCATTTGTCCAGCCTTGATAAAAGTCGGTCCCAAATCTTGTAAATCAATCCTAGCCCTCTCGCTCAACTCTGGAATATATTGCTCAGCGATCTTTCCATCCTTGATGAACAGAGTTGTGAGCCTTGTCAAGAATGGCACAGCCTTTCCGACAAAGACACCCCATCTTTTGTTCAATGCCCCTCTTTCATTCTTCCAGTATAATTCAATTTATCGTATACAAGAGGCAACCCATCCTCATCCAATTCTTTATTTGATTCAAGGCTAATATATGATTTGGTGACATCAGGAGCTTCCAGTGTTTTCATTGATACAGCAGCATTGACAGCAGCAGTCGCCATGGCCGCAGCACTTGCGACACCCGAATTCGTCACACGATCTGCAAATGACGTGCCGTTAGATGCTGATCCATCATTAATTGGCGGAGCAGCAGTGGTGGACGCCACGACTATCTCCTTGGTGGGATCTCCTTTGAGATCCTTGGCGTGTTCGGCAGACGCCATTTTGATTCCATTCAAAGATGATTTAGGCAATTCATTTGTATTCGACACATCATTGTTATTTTCATCCACCTTGTGCAAAATAGAGGAAGAAGATATTTCATGAGTACCGTGAGGATAATCATCATCATCATGTACATTACCATCAACACCTTTACTTGAGGCTATTTCATCATGCCCATGAACTTCGTTCTCAAAACAACCGGCGTTATACGATTTGGCATAAGTGCAGATAGACCACCTTCAGTGATGCGTCCGTCAATGACAACATGGTTAGCACTCACCGCTAAGACTTCAGTTTCAGTTTCTTTTTTTTCGATTGTGGAAGAATAGAGGCGTGACGATGACGATGAACTCTGATACTGCTGTGCAAGAGTGTCCACTGGTGTCCTTGCTATTATTGATCTAGTGGGTGTCTGGATCGTGAATGCTTGCATACTCGATG
>Ga0307978_1003330_pt1 | contig 10949 bp, 11 predicted proteins | sample OrgLakmetage1056_FD_203151 | JGI IMG/M metagenome (GOLD analysis project Ga0307978, IMG submission 203151) | Saline water microbial communities from Organic Lake, Antarctica - #1056 | ecosystem: Environmental > Aquatic > Non-marine Saline and Alkaline > Saline | place: Antarctica: Organic Lake...
TCTTGGCCAGATCAAGGCCGATTGTGGTAACTTGCATTGGGTGGCTCCTCCTATAAGCAGATATGAACATCTGCAGTATGGCGCATTGCGACGCCGGTTGGAGCAGGAGCCATCCACCCCATCAGCTATCCGCCCATTTGGATTAAAAAGCCTTGTTTGCTTGTGCAAAAAGCCAGGTGCTGATGAGCGCGCAAGCGCCTTTCTCGTCAGGCTGGGCGGACACGCTGCGGTGCAGGAAGGATCTTGACCAATTTCCAGAGATTTTGGGCAGTGACGGCGAGCATGCATTCGTCATTTGCACCACATGGGCCGCAGAGACACGCAGCTCGATGCCCGCCAAAGCCCGGCGACTTCATTGAAGTTCAGGGTCAAAGATGCAATCCACACCGGAAACTGAAGGAGATCGATCTATGGCCAAGCTGAAAAAGACAGATGTATTTACCACCGCGGAACCGCGATCCGAAACCAAGTTGGAAAAGACCATACGGGCGTCGAGGGAAATCACAGAGACCGAGACCGAAAAGCGTGAAGAGAAAACTACCCGCTTGCGCAAGGCGCGCCGGAAAAGTGAAGCTGAAGCACACACAAAGTCGGAATCTTGACTGCAAGCGCACAAACGGTAGCGCTTTGAGGATCATGAACGCGACATCGGCATGACGAATAGCCGCGTTGAAGTCTCCAAACGAGTTATCGGCGGTTACAACGCCGCCGGTCTAAGCAGTCGGTAGGGCATGCACGAGGGCATCGAAAGGAGCATTCCCAGCGCTGAATATATCAGCCCACAGGTTACCGTCAGACCCACATAAATCTGGCTTGCAACTGCATCTGCACGCGGCAAGAATTTTAATATTTAGTCAAACACTTCAGCTCGAAAAACTAGCACCGCCGCGATCTTTAGTTCGGGTATCTGACAGGGCGCAAATGCAATATGCTGCATAGGGTGACCCACGTCCGCGTCCGCGCCAGGAACGGCCAAAACGATCGTTCGGGATCATACGCAGCGAACGTTCAATTTCCGCCCAAATTGAAAATAGTTTGCGGCACTCGGCTGGTGCTCCCTGATAACTTGAGTCGTCATAGAAAGCTTCTGTTCGCCCCACGTCAATAAATTGTTGGCGCTGGTTTGTTCGGAATGCGGGCACCCCGATCTTGCTCACACGAATGCTATAGTTTCCGCACATGGTCCCATGCGAAAACCTGTGGCATGTTTCGCAAATGGAAAAACTGCACCGAACGATCAGATTGCTCTACACCGGTCAAAGCCAGCGCGCCCGGCGGTTTCGCTATGGGCTGATCGCTTTTGATGCGCTGAGCATCGTCTACTTCATCGCAACTGCCGCGCTACCCACCACACCGGTCATGACAGCGCTCAACACCGGGCTCGGCCTGCTCATCCTTCTGGATCTCGCGGCCCGGTTCTGGATCTCCGAAAACCTGCGCCAGGAACTTACGCGCATCTATACCCTCGCGGATCTGGTCGTCGTGCTGTCCCTCCTGTTGGCGCCCCTTATTACCGAGAATCTTGCATTCCTGCGCGTGCTGCGGGGGCTCCGGCTGATCCATGCCTATCATCTTTTGCGTGACCTTCGGCGAGAGAGTGTATTCTTCCGCCGCCACGAAGACGCGATCCTAGCCGCGGTAAACCTGTTCGTGTTCATCTTCGTGACCACGTCGTTCGTATTCGTGCTGGCCTTCGACGAAGGAGCTGGCATCGTGGGCTACGTTGATGCGCTCTATTTTACGGTGGCGACGCTCACGACGACGGGCTTCGGCGATATCACCATGACGACGCCCGGCGGGAAGCTGCTGTCGGTGTTTATCATGGTCGTGGGTGTCGCACCATTTGTGCAATTGGCACGTGCCATCTTCCAGCCATCCAAGATCAAGCATAAGTGCCCGGAATGCGGCCTGAACCGGCACGAACCGGATGCGATCCATTGCAAGCATTGTGGCGAGACATTGAAGATCGAGACGGACGGCGACACCGGAACGTGATGGCGCGAGCGTTCTAGCACGATTGGCAGCCATTGGAGCTGAGTGTTGTAATGACTCTACTAGAAAACGATGGATGCCAAGTCTGCACTGTTTCATGAAACTGGGGGACGAGGAATGGCTCGACTGCTAGGGACGCACGGGTGGGTGGGCTGATAAAACAGGAGCGAAGTCCTAGAAGCCGTTCGCAGCAGTCATGGGGATGCCTATTGTCGCCACCAGAACCCCTCCCGCAATTCCACCCTCCACCGCAATTGACACATTCGGGTAATATTTTGCGTCAAATACTCATCTTGGGAACAGGCAGACCCCGCCCGCAATTCTGCCGCTGTCGTCCATCTGATGGTGCCGCGTCAGGGACCTGCCGAAGCGCTGATCCCGAATAGTGCGACCTGACTATCAGGCGGATGTTTGCCCGTATCAGTCTGCTTTCATTGCCTCGGCGGTCTGCTCAGCAAGGCTGATACCGGCTTGGTTCATCGTCAGGTAGGCGTAATCCGCGCCAGCCTCGCGGATCTGCTCTTGATGCGACTCATGCAGCGCGTGCGCCACGACCGGCCCGGTAAAGCCGCGCTGTCGGAGAGACCGCGCCGCGATCAACTTGGCCTCAATATCGTCCATCGCGAGGATCGCGGCCTTTATCTCGCCGAGGTCGCAACTGCGCCAGAAATTGCTGTCCTCGGCATCGGCGAACATTACGTTGCGCCCGGCCTCGTGATGCGCCTTGGCCTTGTAAGTGTCGGCATCAAGGCCAAGCGGCTTGAATCCCTGCTCCTCCATATGCTGATATGCGGCGCTGCCGGTGCGGCCCATTCCGAAGATCAGCACATCAGCATCACCCATATCCTTAGGTTGCTCGTCGGGATGGATGGTATCACGCTCAAAAGCGCGCAACCTGTGCTCGAACCGCTCGTAAAGCTGATGTGCAAAGCGGTTGAGTGGTGCCGAGATCACGAACGAAATCGACACTGCGATGGCCAGTGGCACGAGATATTCGGGCAATACGCCAGCGGCGACGATCAGCCCGAATTCGGAATAGGCCGTCAGGCTGAGTGCCGTCAGGAACGCGCTGCGCGCCCTCAGCTTGAAGGCGACCATGAGCAAAAAGAAAAGCGCGCCCTTAAGAGCCAGCGCGATACCCACGGCCACGGCGAAGACCATCGCGCCCCAATCGGGCAGGCCAGTTAAGCCGATTTGCAGGAAAAATCCGACAAGAAAGAGTTCCTTGAGGGACCAGAGCGAGGCTCCCAGTTCCTTGGCGTGGGTATGCGAAGACAGCAGCACACCCATGACTAGCGCGCCGATTTCCGATGACAGTCCCATCGCCTCGAATCCCATGCCGCCGATCACCAGAGACAGCATCATCCCAATTAGCACCAGCAACTCGTCGTGGCCGGCGAAATCCAACAGTTTGTGCAAGACGGGGCGCAACAATGGCACACCAAACACCAGCAACGCCCAGATATTTGGAGTTTGCCCTGACCAGATAGCGAGCACAATCAGCGCGATAATATCCTGCACGATCAGGATGCCAATGGCCGTGCGCCCGTGAAAGGCCCCCAACTCGCGCTTGCTCTCCAGCAATTTCGCCGCCAGCACAGTCGAGGAAAACGACAGCGCGATGGCAATTAGCAGCGCGGTGTTCCAATCCAGTCCCATAAACAGCTTGAGACCAGGCATGAACAAAGTCACCGAGATAGCGAAATGCACAAGTGCGCCACCCACCACCTGCGGCTGCGCAATCTGTTCAAGCTTGAGTTTGAGCCCGACAGTAAAAAGCAGCATCAGCACGCCCAAATGTGCGACATGGTTGAGCGTCTCGCCGGTGTATTCGGGCATTCCGAGCGCCGGGCCAAAAATATTGATGGCGAACCCGGCCGCCAGAAAGCCGACGAGCGGTGGCAGGCCGATTTGCCGCACGGCAAGACCGAAAAAAAACGCAAAGCTGATTGTAATGACTTCAAACATTCTGCGCGCGTCGCCTCAATTCGTATCGTCGTGCCGTTTTTAGATTGAACGCCGGGCAAGAAGCAAAGCGCCTTGGTTCATTGTGCCACACGGCGTAAGAAATGACACCTCCAATGGAATTGTGCTGGCTTCATTTGGCGATGTTCATGATTAAGCACGATCCTCTTTCGCGGCTCTCTGCTACCTAACTAGAATCCATGGATGAGATCGATGTCCCAGATAAACCGCATAGCAGTAATGGGATAAGTGTCGTCGCCAGACATTGCCGGTGCGCAATTCTGCCTCTGTTGACCGGGGTCCTATCCGAGTTTCAAGAAACTACTGCTCAAGCACATCGATAAGACGGATAAAACCTGTTCATCGAACCACAGGAAGGTCAGATAAGCGGGTCGTGTAACGCGGGCTCCGATGGTCCGACCGCAGCTGCCATGGGCGTTTCATCCCTTCGCTCGCCAACACCATCGTTTTTTTCCCGAAACGATCATTCACCTGATCAAGCGCGGTCATCAATGCGCGCGATTTTGGCTTCTCGACATCAAACAAGGTTCTTGGCCGATCCTCCATACGCACGAGGTCATCGAGCAAAATACCTGCCTTCATAAACCCGAACTCTTGGACCGTGGCTTTCGGCCAGGCGGCCTGTGCGCACCATCGTGCTGCTTGAACAAGATCAAATGTATCCGAGGACATCGGCGTCATCCGGATAGAGCGTGACCCCGAGTATTGCGGTCGATCCTGTCGCTGCCGGTTGGTGTGATAGAAGACCGTTAGCGTCCCAGCCACCAGACCGTGCTGGCGCAGCTTTTCCGCGGCGCGGGTCGCGTGGGCAGTGATGGCCTGAAACAAAGTATCGAAGTCAGTTATGGGTGTTCCGGCTGAGCGTGTTACCGCCATACCTTTGCGCTGGGGTTCAATGTCATCGAAGGCGAGGCAAGGCTCACCCTGCAGTTCCAGCACAGTCCGCTCGAGAACGACTGTGCCAAGCCCACGTGCTTGCCTGATGGGCATGTCGCGAAGCTCCGCCGTCGTGCGGATGCCGAGACCATGCAATTTGGCTTCTGTCCGACGCCCGACCCCCCAGATGTCCCCAACAGGCACCATCGGCAGCAGCCAGTCGACCAGCGTTTCATCCATCATATCCAAGACTCCCGCAAAGATCGGGTTCTTCTTGGCAATGTCATTGGCACATTTCGCCAGTGTTTTTTTGGGCGCAATTCCGACGCGCACTGGCACGCCAATGCGCCGCAATACCGCTGAACGCATTTTGCGCGCGTGCTCGCTCCGGTCTCGGAATCCACTAAAGTCCAGAAAGCACTCGTCGATCGAATAAATCTCTACGTTCGGCGTGAAGTCTTCATAGACCTCGACGACACGGCGGGAAATGTCCCCGTATAGTGTGTAGTTGGAACTGAACACACGCACACCATGTGCTTTGATTTTGTCGCGAATGAGGTGCAGAGGCTCACCCATCTTGATGCCGAGCGCCTTTGCCTCATCGCTGCGCGCCAAGGCGCAACCATCGTTGTCTGACAGAACGATAACCGGCACGCTTTTCAGGGTCGGATCAAAGATCCGTTCAGCGCTCACGTAGAAATTCGCGCTGTCGCTGATCGCGATTGGACGCTTCACGCCAGATCGTAGCGTCGCACGACACCAGCGATCACACCCCATATCTCGCTGTCTTCCGTCAGCTCAATTTCTGGGAAGTGCTCCTGACTGTTGGCTGGGGCCAGATAGTATCTGTCTTCGCGCTTGCGCAGGATTTTTGCCGTTACCGCCCCTTCGAGCACGGCCAGAACCGCACGTCCGATCCGCCGCTTTCCAGCACGGTCCACTGCGATGATATCGCCGTCGCGTATACCGACGTCCCAGAGACAGTCACCTTCGACCCGCCACCAGAAGGTCGATGCTGGATGCCGCACTACCCATGCCATGGGGTCGATTTCATCTTCCAGATCATCACCTGCTGGCGACGGAAATCCGGCGCTGGCAGCGAAAACCTCGGATGACCGCTGTCAGCCCTGAGCGGTCATAGTGTGAGACGACGGGGAACGTCGGAGCAGACCTTCGCTGTGCGTCTGTTGAGTGGCCGACAAGCGGCTTCGCGTGCGTGGTTCAATGTGCTCCAAGGTCCGCTGCGGCGAACCGATCGACAAACGGTTATTATTGTTAAGTTACAGTGAAATGGCGAAAATCGGGTGGAAGCCCTGCCTGTTGAATGTTGCATTTGCTTGGGATAACAATCTGCTGACTTGGATGCTGTCGACCAGTTGGACCCATATGACCCATCATCGTGAAACAGTTTTGGCGACGGCCATTGTCGTATTCACCGGTGCCCTGTGGGGATTTTATTGGCTACCCGTCCGCTCAATCTATGAAATGGGCTTGTCCGGAGCTTGGGGGACGTTTGCAATTACGACTGCTGCAGCTTTGTGTCTGTCTCCTTTTGCTATCTATCAGTGGCAGGAATTTGCACGCTCAGACCGGCTCGCAATAATCTCAGTTGCCATAGGTGGAGCAGCTTTTGCTTTGTATTCTATCGGTTTCGTTTATGGCCGGGTTGCGATTATCATTCTGCTCTATTTCCTGACGCCCGTTTGGAGCACCTTAATCGGGCGATATGTCATGGGCTGGCATACATCGCGCCTTCGGGTGCTTGCAATTCTGATCGGTTTGACCGGTCTTTCTGTCATGCTCAGCGCTGACGGAGAACTTCCAATACCACGTGGGCCAGGCGAATGGATGGCGCTTGCCGCTGGAATTTTGTGGTCAGTCGGGACGACGGGAATGCGGGCTCGATCGACCCTTGGGCCTGGCCCATCGGCTTTTGTGTTCGCGGTGGGGGCAGCAGCTACATCACTGGTCCTTGCGCCGTTTCTCGAACCTATACCGAGTGGTCTTGACCCCGTGGGCATGATCGAACCCCTTGGATTAGCTTTTGTGACCGGCGGATTGTGGTGGGGGCTTTCAATTGGAAGTCTGATGTGGGCGACGATACGGCTAGAACCTGCCCGCGTTGGAATCCTTTTGATGGCAGAGGTCATTGTTGGGTCAGTCTCGGCTGCCCTGCTTGCTGCGGAACACCTCGCGCCCCTCGAAATTGTGGGTGGTGCATTGGTTTTGTGCGCAGGGGTTCTTGAGGTTTGGCCATCAGATCGCGGATCGCAGCGACAGGGGAATTAATCGGCAAGTGAGAGCCTCTAAATCGTGCGCTTGGTCTCTACAACCCACAACCGGCAGCCTGGAGGCGTGGGATAACGTCTGCTGCTGGTGGAGTGGATGAGTTGGTCTACCATCCTAATTTCCGGTGAAGTTGATAGAGCCTGCTCCAATAAGAGCAAGCTGTCATTGGTGTCGACCGCAGCATCGGGAACTCTGGGCTCAAAGCCGCGTCGGCAAGCCAGATGGGACGGTTCGAGACCGAGGTGTTGGCCAAGGCCGACAATCGCGCTGCTCTGGCTGGGATGTCGGGGCATTGGATCGACCGGGTTCATTCCGCAACGCCACCCAAATGGATCACGCTGGACATGGACAGTTCAGTCAGCCCAACCCACGGCGCGCAAGAGGGCACCGCCTGGAACGGGCATTTCGGCTGCATGTGCTATCACCCGCTGTTCGTCTTCAACCAGTTCGGTCACCTCGAACGCTGCGCCTTGCGCCCCGGCAATGTTCACAGCGCCGACGGATGGGAAGCGGTTCTAAAGCCAGTCATCGCGCGATATGCGAATCGTCCCCTGATGAGGTTCTTTCGGGCCGATGCGGCGTTTGCCATTCCAGACCTCTACAAGATGCTGGGAGCGGAGGACTATTCCTACGCCATCCGTTTGCGGACCAACCGTGTTCTGCAAGGCAGGATTGCGCATCTGCTCAAGCGTCCAGTGGGTCGTCCGCCCAAAGGCGTGAAGCGTGTCCACGGTGACTTCCAGTATCAGGCGGTCTCATGGGATAAGCCCCGACGCGTTGTCGCCAAGGTCGAGTGGCCTCCCGGCGAGTTAGTCCCTTGCGTCGGTTTCATCGTCACCAACCTGCCGATGGAGCCGGACTGGATTGTTTGGTTCTACAATCAGCGCGGCACGGCAGAGCAGCATATCGAGGAAGGCAAGCAGGCGATCAATTGGACGCGTCTCTCCTGTAAGGGATTGGCCCAGAACGAGGTGCGGCTTGAGCTTCATGCATTGGCCTACAATTTTGGTGTCTTCCTGAAAGGCGCTGATTTGCCCGAGGAGATTGCAGACTGGTCGTTGACCAGCCTGCAAACCCGGCTGATCAAAATCGGTGCACGGGTCGTCCGTCACGCCCCCGCCATCACGTTCCAGCTTGCTGAGGTCGCGGTGACCGGCCCGATGGTGCGCGCCATCCTTAACGCGATCCAACGCTTGCGAGCGCCGCCGTCATGCGCCTGATCGCGACCCAGAACCAAGCGGGACGAAAGCAGCAGGACAGGTCTGCCCGTCGCGCTGAAAACCGGGGGCGTCAGGCCACGATGAGGCGGATTCGCAGCTTGATCCGCACAGTTCCAGCTGCTTCCGCAGCGATGCGCGCCGCAAGGGCCGCAAAATGCTTGATCTACGCGCATGATCAGGCAATCTTGACGAGAACGGCATGATACTTGGGGGATGTCGGTATAATTAGGGTAGTTAATAATGTCTGATGATTTTTCTGGAGATATCTCAACCACTGGTAGCGTCGCTATTGGCTTTCCCGCCACCGGAAATTTTGATTCCCGAGATGACACGGACTGGTTTTCCGCCAACCTGAGCTCCGATGTGACATACGACATTATTTTGGGTGGCGTCGAGCCGAGCCTCAGGCTCTATGACGCAGTCGGTCAGTTTCTGGTACGCGCAAATGATACCGACGCCGCTTATGCACGGATGGTCTTTCAGCCGACGTCATCGGACAAGTATTATCTGTCTGCTGCGACAAACTATTACAATCCATCCTTACGTACTGATTTTACTATTCGTCTTACGGATGTGACGGACGATTTCTCTAGCGATGTTGCGACAATCGGGCGGGTTGGGATCAACAGCAGTCTGTTTGGAGAATTAGAGCGGGAATATGACGAGGATTGGGTCGGGTTTGTTCTCGCGGCGGGAGAAACTGTGCGGATTAGTCACGATGGTTCCAGTGAAAATGGCGAACGCGCTTTGCCTAACCCATATCTGCGAGGTGTTTACGATGCATCAGGTACGTTTCTTGGCTCCGCAGACCATGGTGAAAATTGGACACGCGCAACTTTCAGTGAATTTACAGCACCTTCAACGGGCGCCTTCTTTGCTGCCCTGAATACTGAGGTCTACATGGTTGGGCAGACTGGTCAATATCAGGTATCAATAGACCTGATTTCCGATCACGCAGATGAAGTGGTCTTGGGAACCAATGTTGGAGAAGTGGCAGTTGGAAACACAATCTCGGAAGTTTTCCGAGCGCTGGATGGAAATGATTGGATTACGCCCGGTGGCGGCAACGATATGATTGATGGCGGTGGAGGTATCGACATGGTTTCGTTTGTTGATCTTGTGGATACGCCAGGTCGCACGTTTAACGACTTTCGCCTTGATATAGACTTGAGCGCGGGCACCGCTGTTAACCATGATGGTTCTGAACAGATCAGCCTGAGCAACGTGGAACGCGTTACCGGCACCATCTTTGCCGACCGCATCAAGGGCGATGCGGGCGACAATCAATTGCGCGGGCTCGGTGATTATGACTGGTTCACGGCCACCATTGGCGAGGACACGATGAACGGCGGCACGGGCCGCGATATGATCTCGTATGTTGAGTGGCAGAATAATGCGGCCAACACCGGTAACTCGTTCAACGATGGCGGCGCGCCTCCGCCCAACAGCGAAGTCACGGGTGTTGTGGTTGATCTGAACGACACCTCTAACAATACCAACTTGGCTGCTGGCCACACCTATATCGATATTGAGCGGGTTACCGGATCGGGCCGTCAGGATGTTTTCTACGGCGATGACAGTGAAAACGATTTCCGGGGGCTGGGCGACTATGACTGGTTTGTCAGCTCCACGGGCGGGCGCGAGCGGTATTTCGGCGGGGATGGCATCGACACGGTAACCTATTACAACGCTTCCGCGGGTGTGATCGCGGGCCTCAGCAACGGCGCAATGGTGGCAGGTGAGGAGACCGGGCGCGGGGTGGGCGGCGACGCAGCCCTCGACCTGTTCTTCAGCATCGAAGGGCTGGTTGGCACCAACTTTGACGACACCCTCTCAGGGTCAGCGGGTCGCAACAATTTGAGTGGTTTGGACGGTGATGATTTCATCTACGGCTACGCAGGGATTGACGTGTTGAAAGGTGGCAACGGGGATGACACCATAGACGGTGGTGCGGGCTCTGATTATGCGCTGTATGATGGGAATAGGGCTGAATTTACGTTAACCAAAACTTCTGGCAACGAAGTCATCATTAGTGGCGCAGAAGGCACCGACAAATTGATAGATGTTGAGTACTTCCGCTTTGCCGACGGAGATGTCACGATTTGGGAGCTATCGATCTGAGCTTAGTGAATGAATACCGACGATATTGCCGGACTTGTTTCGAATGGTAGTACTTTAATGCGAGATATCTGGCGGGTGTCCTCTTAAAACCTAACCGAAAATCCGCTTTAAGTGACTTCAATGGCAGTCGCACTGCTACCCCATGTGGAACACGACGCAGCAGCATATCACCCTATCGGAACATGAACATCTATTGCCCCAAAAACCATGCAAACAACTGAATTATTGAATAAATCGCAACCATCCATCACTAGACGGGCGAAATGGTTACCATTCAACGGCAGCTATAAATAGTATTTCAGACCTTGGTCCACACCGCAGCATGAAGTAAATTGGGCTCAATGCACTAAATCGCTCCGCGATAGGGGCGCTTGTTTCTGGCGTTGCACTGAGCTGGGATTTGTTTCGCGATTTGTGATGTTGGGTGTGTGCTGTTGGTCGAGGTGATTTTGCCTCGATTGACAG
>Ga0307978_1003338_pt1 | contig 10940 bp, 16 predicted proteins | sample OrgLakmetage1056_FD_203151 | JGI IMG/M metagenome (GOLD analysis project Ga0307978, IMG submission 203151) | Saline water microbial communities from Organic Lake, Antarctica - #1056 | ecosystem: Environmental > Aquatic > Non-marine Saline and Alkaline > Saline | place: Antarctica: Organic Lake...
TATCGTTCTCTACGGTAGACCATACAGTTACATACACTACGCTCTGCAGCGGTATCCGATTCGGATGGGTCAGTGGCGGCGCTAGTCTAGAGCCACCAGCCCATTCACAGCGCGCATCCCATACATACATACATACATACATAGCACCCGCTGCGACCGACTGCCTACAGACGAGGAGTGCCGTCGGCATTTTGCCATCACAGCAAAATCCTCATTCCTCATGACCTTGAAAGGAAAGGACACACATAACACATCAGCATGGGCATCTTCTCATGGTTGGTCCGCGCGTTCTTTAAGCGAAGGCGGTCAGCTAGTGTAGATGAGGCATAGGCGAGTAATCGCCGACAAATGGTAGAATCCGCTCACAATTTGATCTGATATCAACTTGATGAAACAATTTACTTTTACCCTTTACCTCCTACCTTCTGCCACCATGAACGCTGCTATGCGCCAAGTCTATGTTTGTTGCGGGTTCAATGTTGCTGCAGCTGCCGCAATCTTTGACGACCAGGGGATTGATTCTTTGCCCGAGCTTCGCATTCTCACGGATTTGGAAGTCGAGAACCTTTGCAAGGTAATTCGTCGTCCGGGAGGATCCGTCCAGAATCCCATTGAGGGGCACGCCGTGTCCTTGCGTGCCGAAAACAACCTCAAGTTGGCAGCCTATTGGCTTTGTCAGCAGGACGAGGTTGCTCGTGTTGTGACGCCAGCTCAAGTCTTGCTGGAAACTGACGGGGACAGTTTTTCGCGAATTCGCCTTTTGTGTCAAATTTCAAGGACTGACGCGAGGAAAATGTGTTTCGAGGAGCCCCTTGATTCAGCAGAGACCATGTTGTGTGAGGTGTCTAATGCGTTAAGTGACCGCACCTTTCTCACGGCAATGGTGGCCAATGTCCGTGTGTCTTGCGTGAAGACCAGTGACCGTTGCCAGGGCATCGATGCAGCACAGTTAGCTCCAAACTGGGGAATCGGATTGCACGTGGCGGAAAAGACGTTGAAGGTAACGACTCAACAAGGGATCCGTACGTTGGTGCACCCGTCTTTGTCCCGTCGGTTCCGGACTCAGGATCGACAGCTGCGATACAGGCGACTACCGATCGAGTGTTTTACCGACACGTTGATTGCGAAGACCGAGTCGCGTAGCAAGAACAAGTACGCACAGGTGTTTTGTACTGCCAAAGGAATGACTCGTGCTTCCCAATGCGTACGAAGTCACAAGCGCATGAGGCGCTTTCGTTGCTCCACAAGCGTGATGGCGTACCAAACATTATGGTAATGGATGGCGCCAATGAGCAGGTCCACGGGGACTTTCGCAGAAAGAACCGTGAAGTTGGCACTCATGTCAAGCAGACTGAGCCACATTTGCCATGCATGAATGCTGCCAAAGGAGCCATCCGTGAGTTCAAGAAAGGTCATGGTCGTGACATGGTTCGAGAGAAGTCCCCAAAGGTATTGTGGGACCACTGCCTAGAGAGGCAGGGATTTGTGCGGTCCAACATCGCTCACAGCAGCTATGGACTCGCGGGACAGGTACCCGAAACGATGGTCAGTGGAGAGACTGCCAACATCTCGTCAATCGCAGAGTTCAAGTTCTACGAATGGGTGATGTTCCGTGACACGAGCATCCCGTTCCCAGATTCCAAGATGGTTCTCGGACGCGACTTGGGCCCGGCGTTGGACATTGGGCCAGCGATGACGCGGAAGGTAACAAGCGGAACGGAGAAATTGTTTACCGGTCCACAGTACGCTCGCGCCGGACGAGATTGCAGACCCAGTGCGAGTCAAGGAGCCCGAGGAATTTAGCGAGACGCTTAATGCGGCACTCGGCGAACCACTCACGGAAGCCGACTTGTCCAGTGACCCGGACTACGAAACTCCGGAGCTGGACCCGTACGAAGACGGAACCGACGGCAAGGTTCCGTTTGTCCCCGACATTGACGGCGCGGATGCCGATACGTATGACCAGTACGTTGGGGCTTATGTTGAGCTCCCAACTGGGGACAAGATGCAAACCGGGAAAGTCATTTCTCGGAAGCGAGGAGCTGACGGGGACGTCAAGGGCGTAGCGAACACTAGCCCTATTCTCGATTCAAGGACCTACGAAGTCGAGTTTCCCGATGGTGAGGTCACCGAGTACTCAGCGAATGTCATTGCTGAGAACATGTTTGCGCAGTGTGACATGGAAGGGAACCTGATGTCCGCCCTTGTGGACCACAAGAAGGACGGGCACGCGGTTGAAATCGCGGACGGATTCGTGCAGCGTGGATCGAATCGTTACAGGCGAATCACGACCAAGGGGTGGCAGCTTTGTGTCAAGTGGAAAGACGGCTCCACTACGTTGGAGCGCCTAGCTGACTTGAAAGAGTCGTACCCAATCGAGGTTGCCGAGTACACTGTCGCTCGAGGGTTGAACAAGGAGCCTGCTTTCGCGTGGTGGGTGTTGTCCGTTTTAACCAAGCGGAACCGCATTATTGCGGCAGTCAACCGCCGGTACCACAAGCGAAACCATAAGTTTGGTATCAAGGTCCCGCGGGACTGGGATGAGGCTGTTGTGTTTGACAAAGAGAACGGCAGCACGCTCTGGCAAGATGCCGTGCGAAAGGAGATGAAGAATATGAGGATTGCATTCAAGGTTTTGGATGACGGCGAAGTTGTTCCGCCGTGTTTCCAGGAGATCAACTGCCATCTCATTTTTGACGTCAATTGGAAGACTTTCGCCGCAAGGCAAGACTTGTTGCAGGTGGTCACATGACTGACACGCCAACAACCAACACCTATGCGAGCGTTGTATCCCGTAAGCCGGTCCGAATTGCGTTGACGCTTGCTGCGTTGAACGAGCTTGAGGTCATGACGGCCGACATCGAGAACGCATACTTGACCGCTCCAGTTACGGAGCAGATCTGGACCAAGTTGGGACCAGAGTTCGGATCGGACGCGGGAAAGCTGGCGATAATCGTGCAATCGTTGTACGGTTTGAAATCCGCCGGTGCGTCGTTCCGGAACCATTTGGCTGATTGTATGCAACATCTCGGCTGGACGTCGTGCATTGCCAACAGGGATGTTTGGTACAAGGCCGAAACAAGGCCGGAGGACGGGCATAAGTACTATGCGTTACTATGCGTACGCCCTCTTGTACGTGGATGATGTGCTTATGGCTCATCACGATGCCCTGACGGCCCTCAGGGACATTGACAAGTTCTTTAAGATGAAGACGGGTTCAATTGGGGACCCTGATTACTATCTTGGCGTGAAGTTGCGCAAAATGACCCTTAAGAATGGAGTTGAAGCCTGGGCGATGAGTTCCAGCAAGTATGCGCTCGCGGCAGTTGCGAACGTTGTTGATCAGCTCAAGTCCCGGGGACTGGAGCATATGATGCCAAAGAGTGCGGCAAACCCATTCAAGGGTGGATACAAGCCAGAAATGGACGTGAGTCCTGAGTTGGACGCTGAGCAAGCGACCTATTACCAGTCGCAGATCGGAATTCTGCGTTGGCTGTGCGAAATCGGACGCATTGATATTCTTGTGAATGTCTCAATGCTGTGGTCGCATCTGGCTTTGCCTCGAGAAGGTCATCTTGAGGCTGTGTACCACAATTACAGCTACTTGCGTAACAAGCATAACGCGAGAATGTGTTTTGACCCGACGTACCGCGAAATTGACATGGGTTCATTTAAGGAATGCGATTGGAAGACGTTTTACGGAAACGTGAATGAGGCCATTCCGCCGAATGCGCCTGAGGTCAGAGGAAAGGAAGTTGACTTGCGTTTGTACGATGATTCTGACCACGCTGGAGAAGAAGTGACTCGTCGCTCGCGCACGGGATTCTTTATCTTCCTCAACATGGCACCAGTTGTTTGGTTCTCAAAGCGCCAGCCCACTGTCGAGACGAGTATTTTTGGGGCTGAGTTCGTTGCGATGAAGAACGGTATGGAGACCCTTAGGAGACTTCAATACAAATTAAAGATGATGGGTGTGCCTTTGTCTGGGCCATCATTCATCTACGGTGATAACATGTCAGTTATACACAATACGCAGAGACCGGAGTAGATGCTGCGTAAGAAGTTGAACTCGATTTGCTACCATCCGGTACGCGAATCAGTTGCTATGGGCGAGAGCTCGACTGGGCATATTTCTACACATGAAAACCCGGCCGATGTGGCCATGAAAGACTTGCCAGGTGGCCAAAAGCGTGATTATTTGTGTGGAAAAGTCATCTACTATGATCTCACAGATTATTGAGTTGGACTTTGGTTGTTCCCGATACCCCTTATCTTGGTAGAGTTTTTGAAGGTCCTAGAGGGTTTCCTTGCCGCGTGAGCAGAATACGTATCGAAGGACACTGGTGTAGCAAACCAATGCGAACGCTTGGATGTTTTGGTTGTTGATTGTTTTTTTGTTTTTTTTTGGTTGTTGTTGTCGGGATCCACATTGATTTGCGGGGACTGACAAAAGTGGTGCATGGCCGATCACGTCCAGACCGGACAGCGGATTACAGTCGGGAGACGTACGGACAGTGTGTCCGTATCCCTGGACCGCTTTGCTTCCAGCCGTTCCTTGAGCTCCTTCTTTTTGTAGTCTTCGTATTCGAAGGGATTCGCCACGGCCTTGACGCGATTGTACAGATTGGTGTCCATGAAAAATCCGTGCATATATCCTCGCAAAAGTGGTGTCTGTAGTCATAACTTGCAACCGATCCTGTTTGTAAAGGATACCCGATGGTATATCGACTGTTTTAGACTTATTGTGTGTCAGGGAGTGAACCTGACGTACTTTTACTACGAGGTTGTGTGGCCTGTCCCCTACCCGTCCGAGACAGACGTCTGATCCAGTTTCCCGGGAAACGCCAATCACGCGTTCCACCTTCCCTTCGCATCTTCGGCATTCGATCGATTGCCAGACACACATCCCACAAGCGAGCAGGTTTCTGAGCGGTCATCGGAATGTCCCTGTAAGATCGACGATTAGTGCCCGGTCAGCCTCCGGCGTTTTCCCGGAACCGGACGGCTCTGTCAAGTGAGGTTGCGTCTTCGACGCTCACTTTCCTCGCTTCAGTCGCAAGGACCACCATCGAGCAACCTTGATCCATTCAATAGCCTTTAAAAACAGCCAAGTAGCCAACATTATCATGATGATCTCTAGCTCTACCTTTGCTCACTGGCTCTTGGTGATGGACACGCCTGACGGCGCGGAAGAAGCAACAGAAACCAGGAACGCCTGGCATGTGATCTCGAAAGATTTTTCGAGGGGAACCCCCAACAATCTTCTCGCTGCCCTCGAGACTACTCCCATGGCCGCCATTCTCATTCTTGTCATGAGGGAAGGCTCGATTGAACTCTACCTTGCTCACCGTATCTGTCGCCTCACTCCTTCCTCCGTCCCGGTGACGGACTTGTGTGAGTTCTTCGCCATTGTTGGCGTGAACGCGACCCCGTTGCAGCCAAAGCCCCAGATCATCCAAATCTGTTCCAATTGGTTTGATCAAGAGGAAGACGCTGTTGTGACAACAAGCTTCAATTGCCTCGTCAAACCTGTCACGGATGACAAGTTGTCCAAGCTCAACACCCTCGATCTCGATGACTTGTTGTCGTTGAACAAGTCTTTCAAACCCCGCAAGGTATTGCCAATCCCACCAAACGTCGCTGCTACGATCGGACGCTACAAGCCTTCGGAAGTTGGTCGGATCTTCTCCGCCTGCGCTCAGGAGATCATCAACACCAGCACCAACGACTCCAGCAACAACTGCGGCATTCAGTGGGAGATTCTCAACTCTTCCGACGAAGTCGAAAATGGATCGAGCACCAACCGAGCGAGAGGTTACCTACCCATCCTCCAGTTCATCTGGCCGTTCTTGAAGGGTACAAAGCAGTCCAGCCCCTACGTCGACACGGATTTGATGAAGATCAGCGCTGACCCGAGAATTATCATCAAGCTCTCTCACAAGTTCTCGATCTTAGAAATCGTTAGTGCTATATATATAGCCGTTGTTAGTCCGTAGGAAATCAACGAAGAAAAGCATCTCACCATGGTGAACATCGACAACAACCCTGACAATGCCGACCAAACTGATACGAGTCAGACGACGTTAGGCATGATTCTTCCATCGACCACGAAAACCGAGATCAAAAAGACATTTCAACTCATAGTACGAGCTGAGTTCGCCATTTACAAGCGCAGCACCACCCCTTTTAATCAATACGCGCACGTGAAAGGGCTGTTGACCATGATGAAGACAAAAGGAAAGGCCGAAGTTATTGTCCACTCGATCAATGATCCCAAGAAGACGTTCAAGGAGATGAAAGACTTTCCTCCTGACGAAGAGAAGTTCGACGCCTTCTTTAGCTACGCGAAAGCCACGGCGAAAGGAACACCCAAACGAGTGTATGTAGTGATGAAGATGACCAGCGATAAAACACTCAAAGACATGAAACGCAACCAGGACTTCTTCTCTTACTTGACGGAAAGTAAAGTATTCATCACTGATCATAAGTACGGAGAAGATTTGACCATTGTGAACTTGGGTATCATTATGGGTAGGAAGACAGACTACACGTGGATTGATTCAATCATTATCGAACTACGTGAACAACTACAAGCCGATCTAAAAGAGAAAGCGCAGTTTGAAAGTATGGAAGACAACGACGGCTTGATTGACAAAGACAACAATCTGGGCAACGCCGCCGGGTTTCCACGAGTTCGTAAAGGTTTCTTTTTTATTGGCCAGCAGAGTGCTGTTGTGTTGCCACAGTGACTTGACATGGCGCAGGAATGGGCGGGTGGTGGTTGCGTATTTTGTGGTGTCGAGCTGGGTCTCTGTGATCCCGATTATGGACGGGTCCAAGGTGCGGAACGCGTCGAGGATGCAGAGTTGCTCGGAGTTGGTCGATCCAAGGCCGTTGACATTGGCAAAGACCAGGCGGGCCGTTGTTTCCGGTTTTGGGAGGATCATAGGGTCACCCCAGGGCATGATGGCGGGTCCGGTAGTAAAAGTTTGAGTCGGAATCTTAAATTCCGCTCGCAGAGCCAGTGCCTGTTGCCACTGGGTGCAAGGGGTGGTCAGGGCTGATATGTCCGCCCCCTGCCGTGCCATTCATCCACAAGGTGGGGCCAAAAGTGTTGGAGCTGATCCGCCGCCAAAACTTGGCGCGGCTGGTGTTGCCGGTGAAACCGGCTCTGTAGTAGCTGGTGCCGGAGGAATTGTCCTAAGGTTGGGAGGAAGGGGGGGGGGGGGCTCCTGAAAAGTAGGCTTGTTTGATATCGGTCGCGGTGGAGCTGGCAGGCGGGGACGCGCATTTGGTGGCTGCTGAGACGGCGGAAAGGACTGCGTCAGGTTGGCTAAAATTTGGGGGTGTAGGACCTGTGTTTTGGCGTGCACCTCAAGGATTTCGCGCATGCTGGAAACCTCGAGCTGCAGTGCTGCAAAAGCCTGTTGGGTTGGAACGAGGGCTACCTGGACAGCCGCTTGAACTGCTTGCTTGAGAGACTCGGCGGTGATGGACAACTGGGTTGCGGCTGTTGCTGCTGTGACCTGAGACCCTTGTTTCACGACGGCTGGCTTCTTTGCCGTGGGGGAAAGTTTGGGGAATTCGGTGTTGTCGTAGATGACAACAATTGCCTTCCGTTTACTGTTCTACCTGGCGTTGCCGGAGGGCTTTGGCGCCTCGGAGTCGTCTGGTTTGGATATTTGGTATTTTGTACGGCGGTGGGCTGCATGGGCCTTGAAACTGTCGGTCATCCTAGGGCCGTCAACGCGGCGGGCGACCGGGAAGCTGGGGATAGTGAACATGTCTGGGGACGCCTGTTTGCCCATTGTTGCTAGAGCTTTGTCGATGGAGTTGCGGGCCGCATCGAGGTCTGCTGCCACGCACAGGAAGAGGTATTTGCCCGGGATACCCGTGGGTTCAATAGACGACACCACTGGGCTGGTGGAGTTGGTCATCTGGAGAAGGAGCTGGAGGTTTGTGCCTCCCCCGATCGCTGGGGAATTGGCCAGTTCCTTGGGGAGTCCCATGATGGGAACGCTGCGAGTGTTTTGCAGGAAGACTTCGTGTTGTCGCATCACGTTGATGTTATCCTGGGGGGAAGTTGCCTGGGCGGAGTCCCATGATGGGAACGCTGCAAGTGTTTTGCAGGAAGACTTCGTGTCGTCGCATCACGTTGATGTTGTCCTGGGGGGAAGTTGCCTGGGCGTATCTGGTGGGAATGAAGTCAAGGTGCGACGCCAAGAGGAAGTCTTCTGACATAAGCGCATCCTTGAGCTGCTGAGAGTGAACTTTGTTGCACTGAATTTCGAGTACGGAGGTGAGTTCGCGCTTCTCGCCTCGCTTTCCGTATGCAATCGTGTTGGGACGGATCTGGAGTGCCGGTGCAGAACCGAGGGCTAGAGTAGAGTACACGCTGGTGATGGACTGCTGGACCTTTTCAGTAAAATCTTTGCGCCAGGTGAGAGCAGGATGTACGTTCACAAACAGGCCGATGGTGCTGATGTTGGTGGTGGCAAACTCATGTAGGTTCAGCCAGATGTGTTTGGATTTAAGCCAGTCTAGGCCTGTCTCAAAGCGGAGTCGGAAGTAGGGGAGTGCCGTTGACACTGTCATGAAGATGCAGTGACGCTTGCCCTGATTGGCAAGGTGCTGGGTTTCGTGAGTGAAGAGTTTGGTGAAGGTCTGGAGGTTCTTGGCGATATTAGCAAGGCTGGTTACTGGGTCTGTTGAAGTATTCTTCGGAATCAGGGTCAAGGTGGAGTCAGCCTTGTGGAGCTGGGCAAGGATGCGCTGGGGTTGGACCAGACATTAAAGCCGGAGTTGCCGCTGCTGTAGGGGTATTCTACACGTAGGCGGAGAGTATGACGGTTCTCGAGCGTTCCGTCCTGGTTTGATGCCATTTCTTCGGCCATTACAGCTTCCTGGCTGGGTGGTCCTTCACCAGTAGGCTCAGGGTCGCGAGTCGCCTTGCGGCGGCTCCCTACGGCAATGAAACCATCCTCATCGGGGGTGGCCATCGTCGTAGGATCGGAGCGTAGAAAGCCTGCGGAGGGCTAAAGTGGGCTTAAGTAAAAATTTAATTATCCTTGTGATCTTTTTGTTCTCAGAGTTGTAGCTGCCTTATTGAAATACACCTGTTTCGAACTGATGTCGAATGGAGGAATGGTCGGTAGATCCGAGCAATAACCAGTAATTCAAATTGTTTCCAACATGGTGCGACACTCCCAGCCACTTTGCCGGTAAGCGCTCGTCATCCACTGTGTCCATTTTCATTGAAGTCCTGTTCAGCACCCACACGGTATTCTAGAACTCAAATCTAACCAATCGGATATATCAGTTGTCTGTCCAGTTATCTCCTCCATACCTGTACAACCATCCCGTCCTCGCGACAACCTGGAGAGAATCTCGCCTTCATACACGAGACCAAAGTCCCAAACCCTGCCTGGACACCGTTTCTTGAACATACGACGTCGCCAACGCTTCTTTAACTCGCCAATATCGGTTGTCTGCCCTGTGCGGACACCCTTTCTTGAACATACGACGTCGCCAACGCTTCTTTAACTCACCAATATTGGTTGTCTGTCCAGTTATCTCCTCCATACCTGTACAACCGTCACGTCCTCGCGACAACCTGGAGAGAATCTCGCCTTCATACACGAGACCAAAGTCCCAAACCCTGCGTGGACACCGTTTCTTGAACATACGACGTCGCCAACGCTTCTTTAACTCACCAATCTCACGCTCTGCTGCGTGGTTCTGATTCAATCGACCCGATTCGGTGTACTTCATCTTCGTCCTCAGGTGGCGGACCAACTTCTGAAAGTCAGTGTGTCGTCCTTTGACTGCTGCCGCCAAGTCCGAGTGTATCAGCGACGGAATGCCAACATCGTCAGCAAAGTCTTGAAGAGAATTGGTTAGGTTTGCCAATGAAGTCGACGGCAAAGGGTAAACCTTTGTCACCTTTCCGTTAGTAAACACATTCGCACAAGTGTTCCCACTCATACTCTTTGTCCTTGAGAACATCTGGTCCGTATACCACTCTTGGTTGAGCCTTTTCCTGTGCAAATTCAAATGATCAACACGATAACGCCTGTGCACTGGCTGCACAGCATATCTTATACCTTTCTGGGTGGTCACCTTCAGTGTCCGCTTCGCAGTCTCCAGACCGCAACCCCATTTCTTCGACAACTCCTCCGGACTGACCTTGGAGTGTTGGTCCAGCAATAACACCGCTTTTGCCCCAAGGCATTCCCTGAATCAACCGACGCCACAATCCGATCGCTTGACGCTATCTGAACGGATGCAATCAGCCTGTCCGCCAACGTCCTGTAATCAAACGCATCTGAAATCGAGAGAGCAATAGGATCGGGTTTGCCAAGGAACCGATCCTGGCCTGATATAACAGCACTTGAAGTGCGCCCCGTCCGCTCGTCCGACCCAACGCTTGCAACCGTGTACTTCCGAACTCCTTGCTGTATCGCCAACACACTAAGCAACGACAACCAGCGCATCTCCTCCTCCTCCGGCGACCGTGTCCCTTGGAGGGATACACGAGCCGGATTCCACTCATCATCGTAGTTAAGGTACACACGTCGGCAATTCTGAAGCTCCGTCTGTGTCGGAACGCGAGAATCATAAAAGATCGTTGTGCCGGCGGTGAGAAGAGGGATCCAATTTCCATCGGGTAATTCCAAACCGAACTCCTCCTGAGTCGGGTCGTCACGAACTGGCGTTCCACCCAGTCGTAACTGATTCGGATTCAAAAGCGAATGCGGGAGACTTGTGCCAAAATACAACATCTGGTGACACACCAAAATAATCGTCTCCCCCGAATCGTCGGTCACTGCCGTTGCACAAGTAGCAACCGGTACGTCCTTGACCGCATCGTAATCCTGTGTAAAAGGGGAAACATCGCAAGTGAGTCCTGTCAACTCAATAGCCTTCCAGTTTGCACCTGC
>Ga0307978_1003341_pt1 | contig 10933 bp, 3 predicted proteins | sample OrgLakmetage1056_FD_203151 | JGI IMG/M metagenome (GOLD analysis project Ga0307978, IMG submission 203151) | Saline water microbial communities from Organic Lake, Antarctica - #1056 | ecosystem: Environmental > Aquatic > Non-marine Saline and Alkaline > Saline | place: Antarctica: Organic Lake...
ATCGCCTCCCTCACGGCAATTCCAGATAATGGCAGCCCGCCACCTCTGTTAATCCACATACATATTTCCAGCTGCCAGCTTACTCTCGCTGCTTCTCGCCTCATCAGCTGACTCGATACATGGAACTTGGTCTTCCTTTGGTGTACAAGATCATCGAAGGAGAATGCAAAATCGTGGCAACGATCAATCAAGGCGGACGAAGCAGCCCTTACAATATCTTCGGCCTTATCCATGTTTCCCACTGCGGCGTACAGGATAACAGCAAATAGAGCACGATGGTGCTGGGAAGCAGGACCAAGCAGTCGCAACGCTGTGTTCAAAACGTGCGTCTGCTCCAGGCCACTGGCAGTGCATATTTCATACAAAGAGTCCTGGACTCTCCCAATGATTCCTTTCGCATCACAGTGCAACTGAAGCAACCCTGACGCCCCGGAAGGGATCAAGGGAACCTGGCGACGGTAAAAGCCTTGAAGAGATGGCACGGATGGATCCCCGTGGATCAGTGCAAGAACACTAGCTACCTCACGGAGCATGCGTCTTGAAGCAGCCAAAAGCACAAGCTCTCCACGCCATTCCACCCAAAGCGCTGGCGTAGTGGACTTCGTGATTGTGATGAGGTCTTCAGGTTCGTACTCGCTGCCTATATCAGCAGTGCTGGGCACTGCGCCTAAATCCTCTCCATTTTGAAAATCCTTCCGACCATTGCTTGAAGGTGGCTGACCAAAGGAGTCAAATATCGACGAACTGAGCGGATCAGCGGTCGGAACCTGGGGCTTCTGCACTGGAGGGCCCGCATCGAACGCGTCGAAAATTGACGATTGCATCCCTCCACTTTGAGCCGTAGGCGCCTGTGGAGCAGCGTCGATGGAGTCAGAAATCGAAGACTGTATCCCACTGCCACTTTGTGGAGGTGGATCATAGTCGGAAAATATGGAAGACGTTGCTTGCGGCGTTGTGCTCTGACGAGGAATAGATTTCGGTGGTGGGCCATCAAAGGAGTCGAAAAGCGACGACGCCATTTCTTGCGAAGGCGCCGGAGCAGGCTTTGGGGATGGGGCATCAAAGGAGTCGAAAATTGACGACGCGGCCATTCCTTGCGAAGGCGCCGGAGCAGGCTTTGGGGGTGGGGCATCAAAGGAGTCGAAAATTGACGACGCGGCCATTCCTTGTGAAAGCGCGGATGGAACAGATCTCGGAGGTGGAGCATCAAAGGCATCGAAAATCGACGAAGCAGTGGCCACAGATGCTTGACTAGTGGTCGTCACAGCTTGAGCGCTAGCGCTCTCGCATACGTCCTCTTTCTCTTCAAGATCAAGTGTATCCGCATAGTGAAGGATGGACCGAATAGATGCTGCTTCCAACCCTCGCGATGTCAGTCCTTCCGATACAATGAGCGAGGAAGCAAATTGGGCTCTGACGCTCGCATTCATCGCCTTCAGGAGAACAGGGCCAGCAATGAAGTCAACGAGAGCATTTACCTTCCTGATTGCAAGCGACGGCTTCAGCGGAACTCCTGGTTTTGAATCCGCCCCAGAGGCAACAATGAATCCCCGTTGAGATGCATCGTCAACAACGTCGTACGTTGTCTGCTTTCCGTTCTTTCCATATGAAGCTTTGAGTCCTCCCGAAACCCACCACGATGCTTCTTCCTCTTTCTCCAGCCAGAGCAGTTGAACCGCAACGAGGGCATTGTCTCCGACGGACAATGGTATAAGTCTGTCGACGAGCAGTTTTCGAGTCGCCCTTGTAAGTTTCGGTTTCCACTCCACAAAAGGGTTTTCGACGTCACCTGATACTTCTGGTACACTGAAACCTCCACCCGCATAACCTCCACCTCCCCCGAAAACGCTGCCCGACCCCCCTAGTGCACCACCCCCGAGAGACCCCCTTGCTTCAGAAAGAGAACATCCCATGAGTCTCGCGACTAGAAACGCCAAGTTTACGTCCTGCATCTTGGTAAGAATCGTCTCGAGAGCCAACGTCAGGGCAGGCGGCTCAGCCAGAAGGAAGAAGGCAGATGCCATTTCGTACCGGCATTTGCGAAGGAGGCTAAATGCGTTTTTCTCCGCAGCGCGTCTTCCCCGCTCACTAGAAAAGTCGTGAGCGTTGAGGAACTTGTGGAATGTCCTGCCACTAATAGATGAATCAGTTGCCGCCAGGTTTCGCAACGTCCTCATTTTTCTGGCGACAATAAAGAAGAGGGCACATTCCATTATGTCCTTCTTCTCTCTGAAGATGCTCTGCCCAATCTCTTCCGCAACTCGCGCTAAAGCGGCATCCGAACGCATCCAAAACGGAATCTTTAGCTCTCTAGCCAAGGACCACGTGAGCTTCTGGCCTGCTTGACGACATGATTCCAGAAGACGGCTCTGGGTATTGCTTAGTAGTGCGGCTAAGCATCCCGCCGAGGCAACAGCAGGAAGAGATTTTGAATCGTCCACATCAGTTTTTGGTGCAGAAGAGGTCTTTCTTTGAAGGAAAGTTGGCATAGATCGCGCGTTCCGTGTGGATACCACACCATCGATGGTTGGGGCTTCCTTTATTCGACGAAAGAGCGCCGCGGTAAATGCAAAAAGCTGCCCACAGACATCCAATGACTCGAAATCAGGAGATTCCAAAATAAGCTCACCGAGACCCCACAACACGAGGATGTCTTCATGGGACATTGATCGTAGAATCGGAGTTACATCGTTGAATGTATCTTTTGACTTGGAATCTATATCCGACGTAAATCCTTGAACGGGCTTTGATGCCGATAGCTCTAGCAGCAATGAAGCCTGGAGCTTTCGAAGGAGCTCGCCGTTGACATCCTCTGACGCACCACCAGAAGCAAGCGATGGAATAATGCTGCCAGTTCTCTCCGCTAGCTCTTCGTTCCGACCCTCGTTCTCGCCAATTGAAAACGGCGCAACAATCAGAGACCCTTCCATATGCTCGTCTGATATCTCTCTAGCTTCGGAACAAAGCCAGATATACAGCTCACGAACATGCTTCCTCAGAGCAAACTTGGCACCACGCGGATCGGTACAGATTCTAGCAAGCAGAGAGTCAGGATGCCAATCTGCTCGTAGGTAATTGTTCTCGTCCGTCGCAGGAAAAAGAGACTGAAGGGCAGGAATCAGATGAGGGAACGCATCCCGGGGGTGCCTGTCCTTGTGTATCCATAGCATGTTAGAATTGAGAACCTCGGCGTTAACAGAAGGAGCAGAGCCAAGAAGTGCGCAGTAAGATATCTGCGTGATGGGTACCCAGTCCGGCTTTCCACCAAGTTTCTGGTACACAATAGCGCCCTTCAATGAGAAAGCCACCAGACTAGGGGAGGAGTCGAGAAAACCAGAGCGTAGAAAGGAGAAATCAACGAACTCATCTGCTGCGCTTTCGAAACAGGATTCAATCCGAACTTCGACAGAACAGTAGTCAGTGTGATCTCCTTCTTCGCCAGCCTCTAGTACCGAGGCCGCCGTGCCTACATGACATCCGGGATGAGGTCTTGCAGTCCAAACTGTGATCGTTTTACAAGTACCGTCGCTTTCGGGTTGCATTACCGCCAAAGTTTCAATCGAGCAACTGCGAAGAAAGATGTTTGATTTTGCGGGACCAGCGGTCCAAAAAATCTTATACTGTCTGAAGGAAAGTGCTGGAGGCACTGATTGACTAACTTTGTTCATTGACGCAAATACAAGTCGCACGGCTCCACTAGCACCACAGACAGCGAGACAGCAACTTTCCGACTCCGTCTGAATAACCTCCATGGCCTTCACAACATTATCAGAAGACGAACTAGGGCCTTCTTCATCAAAGCTGCACGATCCAAGATCTGTCGCTGTCGCCTTGTCAGGGCTAGCGGCAGTACCTAGTTTCAACAGCCTGGCGTGGATACTATTACCGTTGGATGAAAACAGCAATGCCGATCTTCTCGTCTCGTCACCGAACATGCTAGAGGAAAGAAGCGAGAACAGGGGCTGAACTTGATCCGAGTCGTGTGGCATCAGATCACCGCTGATCAAATTAGGCAATACCCCAACGACACTACGCGTTTTCAATCCGTTGGGTGATGCATAGGAGTGTCCAGCATCACCAGTAACCTTTTGAGACTTGGCAGTTTCGAAGGCCACTTCTGGAAGTTTTCGGCGCCGAACATTGGGAGTGACACCTAGCATTTCCTCCATACCCCGATATCTTGGTGACATCAAACCCTCCGGTGACAAAGCATCTGATGCTGAACTGTTTGATCGAGAGAATGTTCTTGAGGGCCGTCGAAACGTCATTCTCATTGGATTTCCTGGCGCACAAGCTGCCCCTTGCTCTCTCACTGCAGCAATAATATCATCGAACGTTTTATCTTCAACGTTCACATCGTTGGCGCTGACAAGCTCATCACCAAGGTTGATCATCCCTGTTTTCTCCGCTGGAAGATTCTCTCCATTCAACGGATGTTTCTTGAAAGAACCAGCTACCGCAGGCATCCCATCTACTTGTGACTCCAGCCTTAGGCCTAGCCCGTATTCAGGATCAGGCGATATTAGAACAGTGTAACTCTGTGGTGACCCCGGGTAATTCATTTCATCATCAAAACTTCCTTCTCCAGGCCCAGCACCATTCGCGTCGCGATCGTTCAAAGTGGATTCGAGCGATTGCGGCAACTGTGGTTCGAGCTCGTTCCAAGGAGGAGGTAGTTCAAAAGCAAGAATCGTCCCAGAGCTCAAAACACCAAGCAGTAGAGGCGTCCCCCCAAAAGATTGCTCTGGCCACCATAGAACAGTGTGAACCGTTCCCTCTATCGTAACCCTCTTGACCTTTTCCGGAATCTGTATTTGTGGAAGTGCGAGAGGAGCTGGTACGAGGCTCTCGTCTTGAAACCGGTTGGATTCCGAAAGAAATTGAGCCTCGACATCCCCGGGAAGCCAACCAGCTGGCAGCAACGACATTGTCCCCGGCCTTTGCCACGTGAGCGAAATTGCCCTTGAGCTCTTTTCCACCTTGGCAATTAATCGACTCGAGTCAAAGTTTGTTGAAGCTGAATGCCCTTTTCTCAGCTTCAGCTCTTTTCCGTCAGCGCTTGGCAGCGGTACGTCCAGATCTGACAAGGACAAGACTGAACGCACAGGACTTCCAAGCTCCAGGGAGCTAAAGTGCTGATCTCCAAAAAGAGGCATCTCCAAAACAACAACTTGCCCCGTCAGAGGATGGGAAGCAACCATTCGAATCTCGCAAGGTGGAATCTGCGTGGTTCCCAGTAGACTTTCACCGAAAAAGCCCCCGGCCGAGGCTCCAGGGGCCGACGAAAGCCCCAAGGAGGCCATGGCGGAGCCTCGCAATGTCTCGTTCGAAGCAACATCCGCCGACTGCGACAACCAAGGATTCCACGCAGGCCATATTGCTTCAATGGACAAGCCTTCCATGTCGCCATCAAGTATACAGTCTCCCAAAATCGCCCCTGCTGGTAAAAAGACAGCAACCGTTTCAAACAGCGTCGGATTCAAATCGTCAACACCGCGCTTCAAGTATGTCAAGCGTGACAATCGAAAGGCGGGAAATGTTCCCTGAAACGTCACCTCAGTAATCCAAGCACCCGCGTTGGAAGAAGGGGCCGAGTGACTTGGTATCGAATGAAAGTGGTGGCGCTTTCCCAATGACTCGCTTATTGCGCCAATGGAATCCTCTTCGGATATCAACGACGCGGAGCTGGGTCGCCGACTCGGAGGTGCCGACGACTGCCTTTGTTTCTTTTGACTTTCCAAGTCTCCCAGGGTAAAAGCGGCAATGCCCTTGACCCAATCCACACGAGTACTCGGCGGAGTTTTCCATTCCGTCAAGGGCTTCCAATTATTTTGTCCAAATATCCGAGCTGTACAATTCCCGGCACAATACGTAAGCAGCAAGTCATTCCCCTGTTCCTTCTCGGACGGATCAATACAAGATGTCACGTGACCGAGTCCACGGAACGACAGTCTCGTGACGGGCGCCGAATGAACCAAGAACGGTCCCGGCTTGTACAAAATCCCCACCGAGGAAGAAGTGGCACGGCGCAGCGACGGTCGCTCAATGGTGGGCGCCTGTTGGTCCATGTGACTGCCATCATCCAAATCACGTTCAAACGTGTGAACACCGTCCGCTTCCGCGTCATCCTCCTCGGCCCGACTCAGTACAACAGCAATGGCTTGACCATCGCCCGACAAGGCGGCCGTCACGACCAGCCCAGGAAGTCGTGTGGTCCACAGCAAGTCTGCCTCTTCTTGTACCACTACTACTTCTTCTTTTTTACTGTTGATGGGCGTCGCGTCCAAGACGGCCACTTGATCGCGATGCGCCACCAACAGTTTGTAATCGTCCGCCAGAGTGACCTGCAAACGGTGCTCGGCGGCGGCCAAAGCACGATTGCTAAAGACGGCCGTTTCTGCAGAGGCATAGAAAATTTCGGCACAATTCATGGCGGCACCATTCCACCATCGATACCGTCCAAACGCCACCTCGAGAGGATCCGCGGGTTGGGGTTCGTAGGACTGCAGGCGGCCGTCCGACAGCGCCACGACGATCTGGCCCGTGAGAGGATTGGAGCGAATGCAAACGACAGTTGCGGTAGTAGTAGTGGCAGCAGTAGTCGGTGGACGGGGCAAGTCGAGGGTTTGAAAGACCAAGCGCGTGCGACTGCACATGCCGTAACAACGTGTCGAAGTGGCGGCAAAGATCACTTCCATGCCTCGATACGAAAAGCTGGTGACAGAAGCGGGTTCCTGCTCTTCAGCCGCGGCCGCCGCTCGGACAGCTTCCACAAGGGCTTCCGCCGTGGCTGGATCCTGACTGCGTCGAATGACTTCTTGCGACAGTCGACGTTGTCGGACAATATTGGGATGGGCTTGAATCTGGGGTTGTTGCCTGGCCGGTTGGTGACTGCTGGCAAACGACTCTGTGTGACTCACTTGGACGCCCAGTTCCCCAGGAGGTTTGAGCGATCCCTGTCGAACAGCGGCTTCCTTTGCATCGGCTGGTGGAGCGGAACCGAAAAAGGAACGACGCGGAGGAGACGACGACTGTTGAGAGGAAGGGTTGATCGGTGGAGCACCCCACGCTCGTCGGTAGAACCCTTCCGTAGCACCGGTGCTTGGGATATTCTCGGCCATGGTCTCTTAAAAATAATCGACTCGACTCGCTTTCTCTCTGTCTGTATCTTGTTGAAAGAGGCTCCAGTCGAATTCTCACGCGCAAGTGCGAACCGTGCCACGCTCTGTTTGTCTTTTTGTCGTTCTCTGGTTGTGCTTGTTTGCTTGCTCGTTCCAATCTACGTATTCAACAGCTGGACTAGGGACTATGGTATGCTAGTCCAACAACAACAACAACAACAATAATGAACAGGATAACGCGCAACACTTTGATGAATGATGATGCTGTCGTATGTCGTATCCTCATGGCGCCACCGTTGCCGGCGGAGAATCGAAGGAATCGCAACTCGCAACGGAATAAGATCTGTGCGGCGAACGTCATCACGAGCGAACGCTGTACCAAGCCCACGCACTTTAACGTGGCCGATTTTTTGGAACACGTCCGTCCGGTCGATTCCCTTTATTTGGGCCCTCTCGGTCTCTGTGCTATACCACCTTACATTAGTACCAGATGGACTAAAGTATAGCCTCTTTTTCCAAAACTAACATAGAGCGGTATGAAAATGGACATTACTAGTAGAACAACAGCAGACCAGCACCAAGCCGCAGACAAGGAGGCGGCACCAGAAGTTCAGTGGAGGAGCAATAACCGTTGGACTGCCCGTGGCGGCCGGCGATATACCGGTTGCCTGTGTCGGTTGCAGAGTGGGACTGCCCGTGGCGGCCGGCGATATACCGGGTGCCTGTGTCGGTTGCAGAGTGGCACTGCCCGTGGCGGCCGGCGATACACTAGGTGGCAACGTTCGCTGCAGACTTGTCGGCGGCACAGTCGGTGACACGGTGGGTGAGAACGTCGTTGGTGACACCACTATACCAGGCGATGCCGTGGGGCGACTTGTTGGTGATACGGATGGCGCCACTGCTGGACCGAGATCAAAGGCTCGAACAAAACCCTCCACCTCGGTAGCACCAGATTGGCAGGCATATGGGAACTGTTCGGATGCCCAGTCTGAAATTCCGAGTCTACCTCCCACCACGATGCGAGTACCGTCTCCCGAAATGTCCACCCAGCCCGTTCCCCAGTGAAAATCTTCATCAAAACGAGGTTCTGAATCAATTGGCCGACCCAAGGGCTGCCAGTCATTGTTCTCGAAGCGAAAGATGCAGGCGAGACCGGTTACGAAACAATTGAAAATTTCTGCCGGAGCTCCAACAATCACTTGAGGCCATCTGATGAAATGCCCAGCGAGCGACCAAGACCATAGCTTCCATCTGCAAAGTTCCCGCCCGGTATAATGTCATTGCTCAATTCCGTCCAGTTCGTTCCGTCAGAACCAGGCGCAGCGAACACGCGGACTCTGCCGTTCCGGTTACTATTATACGGCCTATGGCCTCCATCGCTGACCGCCAGAATGGAAGCGTCAGACGACAAGGCAACACGATAGCCAGTCTCGTCACCGTGGTTCCCAGTAATGGCATCTCCCAAGCGATTCCAGATTTGACTCGTTTCGTTGTACCGCCACACGGCTGCGTATCCCTGCAAGTCTTGATTGTATGGGACTCCAATGGCTACCGTGTTTCCATCCTCGGGAAGGTCCACAGCAAAGCCAGCCAGGTCTTGGTTGCTGGAGGGGTGAGTGGATGAAAATGTCTCACCCAGTTGCGTCCAAACCTCGTCTGGCGTCTCGCCAACGAGCCGATAGACATGAACGGCACCCGCACCACTGCGACTGAGACTTGGAGCTCCAATAGCAACTGTCTTTCCATCTGCCGACAAGGCCAAAGCAAATCCAGCTTCTCGGTTCCTGGTATCGTCGTCAAGGATGGTGCCACCGATCAGCTCCCATTCTTCTTCTTGAGTCAGTCGATAAACTTGCACGCGAGACAATCCATCTGGATAGCCAATCGCCAGGACGGTTCCATCCTGTGACAAGCTCACCGCGAAAGCAGCCTGGCCGGTTGCATCGGGTGCATCGTCACCTTCGGGCTCAATGTCTATTCCAATCTATTGCCAGCTTTATCCGTGGCATCCTGTCGATAGACACGGATGAGGCCCCGCAAGTTGTTGAACTGGGGCGACCCAATGGCAATGGTCGAGCCATCACTGGACATGGCCACGTGAAAGTTGGATTCACGTTGCAAGACTGTTCCAGTAATCTAGAGTTGTCCAGACGACAGGATCCAATCCAGGGTTGCCGTCGCTTTGTCACCTTGCAAGTCGCGGTAATGAGAACTTGTAGGCGATCCTGGGTGGTGGTGCTGAGACAAAAAATCTTGATGTAAGCGAGCCTCAACGGAGGTGCTGAGGCTGCAAAGAAGGGTTAACAGACCTAGCAGGGGGAACGACATGCTCATCGTTGTTGCACAGTAGTGTCGACTTGTGTTGTGTCGACGTGTCAGCATTCGTTTTTACGTGGAGTGCTCAAATACCAAGAGCACGGCATCAATCTTGCGAAATCAGTATCCATACAACCTACCAATGAAGGTGATGGATGTTCCCATGCAGTACGGTATTAATGTTTGTACGCAGTAGCCTACGTCGTACCTTAAGGCGACGAATGCGAACTCTGCAGCAATGACGCAACACCAGATGATGCAGCTTTTGGAAACTGGAAGCTTTTGGAACAATTCAGAAGTTTAAGAAGTGAGCTCATGCATACATCCAGTCACATTAGTTTCGTCCGTAGAAATATCGGTCTTTGAGTACTGCTTCTACGTGCGTAGACGCCCAGTAGGACCTGGTACTTGACTCAGTTTTGAGTAAGCACAATCTTTTACCCGTCGGATCACAAAAACTATATGGTACTACTGTTGCTTGAAAGACTGTTACTCTTTAGCTACAGTATCTATTGTATCTGTGATGAACATGTTAAGTACTCTCTTCTACGCGCTTCTCCTGTTTAGTTTTTGCGCAGGCATTGAAAGGGATCGCTGCTCCACCAAGCTGCATGCTAGTCATGTTTCCAGTCCTCGCGACGTCTCGCTGAAGCTTCTGATTCTTGTGGGCCTTTTCTGCTTTATCTCCATTTTGTAGTGGCCGCTTTGTACACTCCATTGTATTTTGCTGCGCTTGCTGGACTTGAGGATGGTTAGACATCTTCTCGTAATGGCTGAAACTTTCGGCTTGCTTAGTAGGACATGGCAGCCCTGCGACTTGCTGGCGGAAGCGTTCGCAATCTGGGTGACTTTTTTCGAGGTCGTCTTCAAGCATGTCTCCAAATCCACCCACCTCTTTCATTTGATGCATTGCATGACTTATACAATTTGCCACTCATGTGTTCACGACCAAGTATAACGGCATAAAACGCCAAGTCGCCACAGACAAACATTCGTGTTGTTACGTCCACTAGAACTGACAATATTGGAACTTGCGCTGCTACATTGAACGATGATCCGAGTCTTCCGTCAGTGGTTTTGGTCACAACAAACCTCTTGCCATCAACAGTATTCTTCATGGCAGTGTTCTGCTCCTTCATGAACGCAGCTTTAGCTTTTAACACACCCGACATGTCGTGCTTACAGGTGATTTCACCAACGACGAAGCGACGGACTCGCTTCACCTTTGGATCTTTCGTCCGCATAATAACCATTGCTATCATTCGGAATCTCCCTTTACCGTGGTCCCCCAACTACAATGCCAACCTTTTCCAGCTGCTTGGCAAACTCCTCGTCCAACATATCACCGATTTCGTGGTTCAAGAGTTCGTCAACGGGTTTGTGCCAGTAGTTGATGTTCTCTCCTTCGCTTCCACTGTGCGACCCTGGAATCGGGTTGAAGGCACCCTTTCCAATCTCTCGTACCTGTGACTGTGGCACCACAAACCTTTTCCCAA
>Ga0307978_1003342_pt1 | contig 10928 bp, 5 predicted proteins | sample OrgLakmetage1056_FD_203151 | JGI IMG/M metagenome (GOLD analysis project Ga0307978, IMG submission 203151) | Saline water microbial communities from Organic Lake, Antarctica - #1056 | ecosystem: Environmental > Aquatic > Non-marine Saline and Alkaline > Saline | place: Antarctica: Organic Lake...
TTAGCGAGCGTCAGGTCAAGGAGATCGTTCCACTTGAAATAGACGGCCTTCGCTACCTGAGCGCAAGGCGCTGAATGAGTTCCAGCTTCCTCTGAATCAAGCGGTGGAATGGGCTCATTGTTAGCCGTCATTGCCGTAACACTCACGAAGATCTACTGACGTGATCTTGCGGCTTTCGCAACCACTATTTTTGGTCTGCGGCTTTGTCGTAATTTTACGTGCATTCTTGCGGCTTTCGCAACCAGTCTATTTGGGCTACTTCTCAACAACATTGGTGCACTTCTACGCTCATTATAGTGCTGCAAGTAGCTTAGTTTAGGCTAGAAGTGCACTAGCTTTAGATTAGGTACACTCAAAATCGAGCAAAAATAGAACCGTAACTGTTCGGAGGATTCCGTTTCTCCGAAACTGGCCGCTATTCCTGAAAAATGTGACTCTCTCTCTCTGTCACATCGTCCGCCGCTGCAGTGCTTCTGGTTGGTAGACAGTCACATTTAGAACAACAGAACCTCATTACAGAAATCGAACGGCACTCGGCTCAAAAATCACAACCGACACACGCTGCGACACCGCGACCTTGTTTGCGTTACAAACTAGGGCGCGCGAGCGCCCATAATTACACCTTACCTTAGTTTGATTACAAAAGGTGTTGAGGAACAAGGCGCTGTCTATCGGCGGCGCATGGATTGAATCACGCGCAGCGTGAGAGCTAGAAAAGGTGCCCCTTTATAATGGGAGCGGCGCTGGCGAAGCCAGACAGCGTGAGGGGCGACGCCCCGTAGCGCGCCAGCCGCCAGACGCGCACACAAATATAGCTCGTTAAAGGTGCTGATGTGTGTTATGGCACACGCTCACATGATGAAAAAGCGTTTAAGCAGAGCCGCACAACGTGTACCATGAGGTAATCAGAGTCCCCTTCTTTCTGTATTTCTGCAGAAACACCTTCAACCAATCAAACCCATTTGATCGTGGATGTCCATATCTTGGGATCGTAGATGTCACAGTACCAAATAACTCTTCAACAGCCCAACTACACACAACATTATATTTTAAGGGAAGTGGCAGGAACCCAGTTGTGTTAATACCATTGGAGTTTATCCCTCCATTGTTCATTTGTTACTGTATGCACAACGAGGCATTTAATTCCAATTCCAAAGGCGCACTATGCACTTCTTGATTCTTGACTTGTGACTTGTTCCAACTTTTTGCTTGTTGTACATTACCATGCCACATCCCAGTCGAACTAATTTTGGTTTAGGGCGGGTTTACAGGGTAGGGTTTGGGTTAGGGTTGGTGTTTATTTTTGCCTAAATTCGACTACATGTGGCTTAAATTAAGTGCTTAATTGATTTTAAGCGCGACTGGGGTGTGCTCTCTACATTACCAACATTCGCCCAGGCGCGCACTACATTTCTCAGTTTGATGATCCTGCGGCCCCCTTGCCACACATATGCGACTAAATATTTTCCACAAGTACTCGCAATGCCCTTCCTGATACTGGAAATACCTCGTTTTTTGCAAAATTTCCGAGGAATTTGGCCAATGCCCCTCTCCCTCCTAAATCATTCCGCACTTGCTTTGTTTGTGCAACGCACGCGCATTCCCACTTCTGCCCGCAGCATTGGCTTCTGTGTCATTTGGGTTTGTATTAGTTCGAGTTCTGGAAGAAGTACGCGAGAAAGGTGATGAATATTTGCGATCTGCCGTTGTCGTCTACCGGCCCGTGTGTTCAACTGATTTCGCGGAACCGAATTATGCGTACATGTTCCGAGCGTTGGTAAATGGCGCTATTGCTACTTCCACGGCTCCCCTCAGTTATAAGCGCATGATTTATTTTTCTAAGTGCACTTCGTTTTGGTCCTCTCTGCCTGATTCCTAGTCCCTCGTTTTTTTTTGCCGATGACTAGGTCAGAAAATGCGTATATACGATGAACATCACATATATTTGGGTGCAAATTTAATCAGGTCAACAACGACCATCATGTTCCATCATGTTGCTGTACGTGAAGCATTTCCCGAAAATCAGGCGTCTATTGGAACTTGGAACGCTTAACAAGCGCCATGGTCAGGCGAAGTACTCTACGGTTATGTGCCATCTACGCCCGTCAGAAAAGCTTCGTAAATCTCGGATTCTGCTGATGAAAAGGACGCTGCGTGCGCTTCAATGCTTCCCAGCCACTCGTCTAAGCACCGTCGCCGCTCTTCAATTTCGGCGCGTGTCAACTGAACGCCAAACACTGACTTGAGAAAGTTTTTGGGGAACTCTATGGGTGCCACACTGATCGCACTTGTGTCAGACTGATCCTCCTCAGCCTGCTGGGAATGGCTTGTAAGATGCAAATCATCGCGAGTGGCCGCCTGTTGGTCCGCTGCAGAATTGATTTTCTCCTCAAAGAGACCCTTCATGCTGCTGATCAAGTCAACCTGAAGGCTCATAGATTTAGATCGCTCTTGATGCAGCGGCGATGACGAAAGAGTCTTGCCATCGTCGCTATGACGTTGTTTGAGATTGTTCTTATCAGCCGTGGACGCGGCAGCTGCAGACTCAAGCGTCTGATTGAGTTCACGGAAAACTTGAAAGCGCAGCCCTCGCCGGCGCCGCTGCACGCATTTGACTGTGGGTTCCCGCTCATGAGAACTTTTGTCAGCCTTGTCTCCGCTTTGACGACTTTCTCCAGCTTCGACCGTCGTGACGACTACGTCATAGGTAGGGTGACTCCTGCGGTCTTTTCCACGCTCAACAGTTACTCGGCGGAGTACTGATGCTGTCTCAGTGCGAGAAACGGGCGTTGTCGCTGCGGCGGTCGCAACTAACTCTACAGGTGCCTCTTCATTTCCGTCGTCCATGACTAAAGCAGCGTCTGCAGCAGAAGCCAGAGTACCCTCCACGAGAGTATTTTCTTTGGAGTCTTGGTCGAGTTTTGTGACAACATCTGGGTAATCGCTGGCAGTGTCTAAAGCTGCAGCAGCTTCGACGGGAAGAGGCACGTCGCCAGAGCTATGGCTGGCGCTGCTGTGCTCTTCAAATTTATTCACAGATGGAACGAGCTGCGCTTGCTCGGTGCCCAATGAACGCAACACCTCCGAGGAAGAGACAATTTTGTCAGCGCTTGAGCTTTCAGTACCGCTACTATCACCACTTTCGCCATCAAAAAGACTTTCGCTGTTAAGGTCGCTGCCTTCGTTGGCAGACTCGAACTCAACCACTTCTACGGCCCCGAAATGCACAGCCGTAGCCGGTGCCACATCTAACACTGCGAGCCAAAATCTAAATCCCGCTTCGACAGCAGGACCGACAGAATCTTTTGCGGCAGTGTCAACCGCTGCAGCGCTATCGCTCCCGTGACTTAACCCTCGATCGACGTAACGAGGGTCAATGTTCGATGTGCAGGGCGTGTCGCTCCAGCTCAGAACTGCGGACCATGACGGCAACTCCAGTGCCACTTCATCACCTAACTTAAAAGCGGCAGCCGCCTTCTCGGAGCCGCTGGGGCTGCCACCAGAGTTGTTTTCCGCCACTCTAGACGTAGGCGCACTGCCGTTACCATTGCCTTTGGTAGAGCTCTGCTGTTTGGTGTACGAGTCGAGTGGATAGCTGTTCTTGAGTTTGAGAAAATTGCCAGCCCGCGGTCCCGCATGCACGACTACATAAATTCTGCATGATCGAGGCGCGGTAGCTGAGCTATCTGCAAACGTACTACTGGCAGTTGTGTTATTACCGCCACTGCTGCTGCTAGCGTTGCTATTGTGAAGAGTACCGTCTTCTGTTCTTTGGGCTGACACCGGTTCCGTGTCGCTGGCAACCGCTGTCTTAGCGGATGAGAGAGCAACCGACGACGAATCGCCAGCGAAAGAGGAAGGGCTTGAAGGTGAAACAACGCCACTAAAAGAGCATTTAATGCGCGGCCGCAATCTTGATTGTCGATTACTGAGCGAGCTGGGTTTCAGAGCTGAAGGAGGCTCCACAAGCAGAGTTGCTTGGGCCTCTGGGCTGCTACTGACAGCAGATTCTTGCAAAAGCCGGTCTACTTTGAACCCAAAATGCCGCTCAATTTGGGTCGCGAGTGAGACAATAATAGCTTCCGCAGGAAACTGAGCGAGGCAACCTGGAGGCAAGGGGTCGTAAAGACTCTGCGGGCGCTGCGCTGACGGCGCTGTGGTCTTGCTCGCTTCCACTGGTAGCTCTACCGGCACTCCCGCGGCTTGTCCTTCGGGCGGCCCTGCACGAGCAGGACTCCCGTCATCTTTGTACTTAGCAGTACCGGTAACATTGGGGGTATTAGAGTTGTCAAACATTGCAGCACGTTCTTTAGCTGTAGCTTCAGTCAAGTCTAACCCAGAAACTGCGTTTTCGTCTGCCTCGCTATTCATTGAGCTTAAATCTTTAGCCCATCCCATGACGGCCTGGCGAGCTGCGGGGGTTAGCTCGCATGCCACCACACCTTGCTGGTACCAATAAGCTGCGGAATTCTGCGCAGTGGAAATTGATGTAGCGAGGAAAAATTCATTGGCCTACTTGTGTGTAGCTCCTACTTCTGATGAGTGATGAAAGCATGTACTTAAAACGTTAACATACACGTTGATGAAGGGTAGATTTGGCCAGCGCACATTGATTACGGTACTAATAACGCTTAAAGCACATGCACACCACTTGGACATCTTCATCTCCGTCCCTAACCCTCCCTCTGCCATCTTAATCACCTTCATAGACTTGACTTTGCTCGCTCGCAAGTGGCACTGCAACTTGGCATGAGTTTGCAGCCAATCTCGCACTGGAAAGGACGGGAGCTCCTCAGCAAGCTCTTGTGGCAAATCTGCTTCCATGGCGCTTGCATTACTATGTTTGAGATCTGCGGGCATGCGCGTCTCAATAACTGAACTTCGCAAATCCCCCGGTTCCCCCCCTCGCTTCGCTGCCTTCGGATCTTCAGCACTTGGGGGCGAGGACCTACTGGCTCCCACAAGTTTAGATAAGGCACCGAATGGCTTCGTCGTAAAATTGGACGGCATGCTAGCACAGTCGAGGCGCGCGATAATGTGGCAACACGTTAGTCAAGGATAGAAGCTCTTATGGAAACATCATCGGCTGCATTTTATCGGTCGCACTGTCACAACATCATTCGGTGATGATGTGATCACGAATCATGATAAATGAGAAGTTCATGATTCATGAATTCATGAATGATTCATGAAGTCGTCATTGCCGAAATATTACTCGGGCATGTGTGCCTGATTAGCTTCTTAGGATTAGTTTGCGCGGCTTTGCTTTTCTTCTCTACCTGTTAGCATTCTGATTCCGGCCCTTCGGGGCCTGTTTCGAAATATTACTCTTCGTGCTTTTTACTGAGCCTCCCCCCGAGGGAGGACTGCATTTAGCAACTAACATACAGGGTGCCTTCTAGTCCACATCTACAGGGTATCCTGGGCCAAACTGAAAGCCATGCTCGGGGTCATAAAATCATCATAAGTGGTCTCTTCGTCGTAGCCGTTGCGAGCATGGGGGTGTTAATTTTATAATTTTGTGTCATAAATATCCGTATTCACATCTCTGAAATAGGACTCAAGGGGCAGGATTTAGAGGGCTAACAGGCAGAAATAACAAACAAAGAAATTAAACCTTAATTAATTCTAGAAGAGGGGCTATTAAGGAACGCAGTCCCGAGTGGCCATGTAAGTGATGGCAGCGGGCCAAAGAGCCTCGCTTTCCCGTGCTCTGAAGGTGCTGCTCAAGAGGAGAGAGAGCCTTTCTGTCCTCTGTTACAGTGCATTAAGTAACGATTCCTACATCCTCGAGAGCTTTATGGTAACAAAATGCTTTGCTACCTATCGTTTATAAGGATCAGCCGCATAAAACTCAGCCAGTTCAGCCCGGGGAACCCTGCTGACGCCAACTACCAACTAATTGCCCCCTGCTCTTTTCTTTACAAAATCCAGTACCAATTTCGAGGAGGGCTTAGAAGAACTCTGGTAGGCGCGAATTAGCATAGCTCGAGACTAGGGGAGTAGCCGTGCCTAAATGCTGCTGTAATTCCTGCGAGGCCCTGACGGCAGCGACCCAGCGCTTGCCGAGCACTCGAAAAATAGAGGTCCTCCTTTGCTCATTACAACCGACAACTGAATTGAGTCTTCCTCTAGTGAAGCTAATATTCATCTGTAAGTTTCGAACTCGAACTCGAACTAATACAAACCCAAATGACACAGAAGCCAATGCTGCGGGCAGAAGTGTACGCGCGTGCGTGGCGCGCAAGTCAAAATCGTAAAGAGGATAGTGTGTAGAGGGCAGGAAGCATAACACTTCCACCCTCTTCTAAAGTGGAAACTGTTCATGAAATAATTTTTATTCATAAATAGAACACTTAAGTCATCCTGTTTTATAGGAGCTATCTCATAGGAGCATAAGAACTCGTTGCTGTCTGATTTTGAAGTGCCTATGGCAGAGAACAGTCGGATTTCGAGATCGCGAACATACTCGATGGCTGTGCCTCGTCCTCGTCGACGTCCAGAAAACCAATTCGAAAGCCTATAGCAGCCCACAGAGGTGAATGCTGGGGGTGGATTCACCAGAAAGAGGAAGAGGTAATTATTGTTACATATCAGTAGGAACTAAGGTCAACCAATCAGTCAGCAATCAGTAATCAGGAAATCAGGCCCGCTCCGGTGGGGTCATTGATATTAATTTCAGTGCGTTTAATACGTGGCTAATTGTAGAAACTGATCTCCCCTGTAAGGGGAAGTCACAGCAGTTGTGACGTTACAACCTCTGTAACTCCCCCTTACAGGGGAGGTCAGTTTCTACACTAATTTACGACCAGGGATGATACTGGACTGAGCGCTTTAGTAGAACCTTGAGTGCAAAGGGCTCCTGGACAACTACTGGAATGGTTTGTTATAGCAGAGGATAGACCGGAGTGGAGTTCGCGGGCGTTCTCGAAGCCCGTGTATTCTCCTGGGGATTAGAATTGAGCCTGCAAGTTCTATAAGGTTCATGCATATGTGCCTGATTAGCTTCCTAGTTTGAGCTGCTTTCCTTTTTATCTCTACTTGTTTGCCTTGTGAGTCCAAATTTAATTTCGGCCCGTGTCAAAAAAATAAACATTTGCATTACGCAAAAGGACACCCAGCCGAGTCAGACAAAGTAGTTATTCTTCTGGAGGTTCTATCAATAAGCAGCTTTGTTCTTTGTTGTTTGTGAAAATAGTAATAGCACTTTGGAATAGAGGAGTGCAATTAAATCCTACATCCCTGGCTTTATTGCGCTGTTTAATGAAGTTCCTTTGCAATTGCAACTGGGGAGTAGGGGACGATGTAACCCAGTTAAAACCTGGGCCATCGAATATGGAAGAACCAAAAACTGTCACGTCCCAAATTTGAAATACCCCCTTTTGATTGGAAGACTCGCACTTCCAATCATTGTTCGACACCCTGGTCGTTCACGTCGCGCTTGTATTCCCTCGCGTCCACGTTGGCGTCGTACCACGCAGGTGGTCCCGCCAGAGGCATGGTGGTAGACGGGCACAAGCGCACACGGCGCTCGCCTGCCGGAGGCGACTGCGCGTAGCTTTGGCAAGGCTCTTGCCCACTTTGCGTTCGGGAACTGCCACCCGTCGCGTAGTGGCCCTCGGTAACGTTGATCGGCAGCGGCGACGACGGTGGGCAGTACACGGTTTCGCCTCCGCACTCGTGCTCCGTCGCGGAAATACTGCCTTCCGGGCAGAAGTAACCGGGCGCGCACTCGCCCGCGCAGAGAATCGAGCCAGACCCGCCCGCCGACCACCGCCCCGCCGGGCACACGTTTTCGAGCCGTTGGATGCTCCCCTGCGGGCACCAGTGGCCGGCGCCACACGGACCTGCGCAATTTGAGTCCGACGCCCCAAACGCCCACCCGTACTGCCCCGCTGGGCACAGCCGCGCCACTCCACGCTCGCAGTAGGCACCCGGTGGGCACGCCGCTTGCGCGACCCGGTTGGCCGAGGCCCCCAAGTTGGTCAAGTCGCCCCCCGGCCAATGGCTCCCCTCCTGGGGCCCTACAGGGTGTCGGCCAGTGAAGCGGCGGCTGCCCGCGCGGTCCCGCCAGTCGTGCATGGGGTCGTAAGCATCCGTGTACCAATCACCGCGCCCTCCTTCCTCACTGAGCACCCCCGCGGCACGCACACTTGAGTACGTGAAGTTTTTCCCTGCACGAAGCGCAGTAATCCCCACCGAGTAATTGCCAAGACCTACCACGCGAGGCGCGCCTTCCCCGCCGGGGCAATACACGTGCGCGCCCCCACACGATTTTTGGCGGCTTGACACGCTCTGCGGTGGGGTGTAGTAGCCTCGCTCCGCGGGGCCCGAGCATTCGGCTGTGGTCAAGCGGCTGACGTCGCCATAAGTGCCGGCGGGGCACGCCGTGCGCACTCCCTGGTGGCACCAAGTGCCCGGCTCGCAGGCCACTTCGGAGATGCGCACCAATTCGTCCCCTTTCTGGGGGTACTGCCCGGGCAAGCTCAGGTGGGGCCCCACGGTGTAAAACCCCGTTTGCACGGGGGTTGGGCTCGCGGATCCTCGAGGGCAAAACACGTGGGAGCCGCCGCACACGTGCTGCGTGGGCGAGCTCGAGCCAGGAGGGCAGAAGTACCCCGGCGCGCAACGGGTGGGGACGCAGGCTGCGCTGCCGTCGGACGAGCCTTCCATGACGACGCCTTCTTGGTGCCAAGAGGAAGAGGAAGAGGAGCTGGACAGACCGTGAAAGGCTTCTGCTCCGCCCACGCTCCCCGAGTCGCACGATTGCGAGCACGCACTGGTCTTCAACCCATGACTGCCGCCATATTGGCCCGCGGGGCAAGGAGTCTGCGTGGCGGCGATGGAGCCTGCTTCGCAATAGTACCCCGGCTTGCACAAACCACTGCAAGCTGACGTTGGTAGCCCTTCTACAGCACCAAAGGTGCCCGGAGGACACTTGGTAGGGAGCACGGAGGCGTCCGGGCAGAAAGTCCCCTTTGGGCACACGCCACTGCACGCGGAAGTGAAGAGACCAGGCTCCGCGCCATTCGTGCCTGCAGGGCAAGCGCGTCGGAGGCCTAGGTGACACCAGTAGCCGGGCTCGCACAGGGCTTGGCCTCTCCGCACGAAAGTCGACGCCGTGTCGCCTGAAGCCACCAAGTCGGCGTTCGCGGCAGCCACAGCAGCAGCAGGAGCAGCAGGAGAAGGAGAAGGAGGAGGAGTTGGTGAGCCCGCACTGCCGCCGCCGCCTCCTGCTAGAGTCGTGTACCAGCCCGGCAAGACCGCCGTGCGGTCGCCGCTGCCGGGAGGGCAGAACCACCGCCCACCCCCGCACGGGTGCATGTCCGCACGCGTGGACCCCGCCGGGCAGAAGTAGCCCGGAGCACAGGGACCCGAGCAGTCTGCGCTTCCGAGCCCGTGAGCGGCACCGTAGGTGCCTGGCGGGCATTTCGCGGGGCTGCTGCTGCCCGCTTCGCAGTAGTAACCCGGTGGGCACAACCCCTCGCAGGTGGCAGCGAGACTACCTAAGGCAGCTATGGTCGCAAAGGTACCAGGAGGGCAGGGCGCGCAACCGTCACCAGTGTTGCTGCCGCCAAGCAGAACCGAGCGCTGCACCCATCCCGCGGGGCATTCTTGGGGATCGCGCAAGAAAATGCTCAGAGGCAAAGCACTTTCACGGCCTTGGCGCACGCCTAGGAGGGTGTTGCTGCTGGACCCACCAGCTTCGAGGTTATCTAGCTCCTCCATCGTGCTACTCGAGAAACCGTCAACACCAGTGGCCGTCGCTGACTCTTCGCCGGGTCCGAAACACCCCACGAGGTAGGGCCAGTCTGGAGTGGCATAGTAAGCATAAAACGGTGGCTCGCGAAGGAGCTTGCCGTTGCAGCTGTCAAGCCCAGTGTGGAACTGGCCACGGTGATCGAACGGACCATAAATAGGGAAACCGTCAAGGGCGTAACCAATAATTGCCGATGGGAAGCTGGAGGCGTCCGTGGCAAACGGTTCCAAATAATTCAACAGGTCGAAACTCGGGCTCAAGTTTTCCCGCGTTAGACCGCTGCTGAGGGATTGAAGAGCAGGGAGCAGGCAGGGTGGCGCCGTGGTGTAGTAGTAGCCCTGTGAAATCGGGTCCACAGAACCAAGACACCGATCCATGGTAGCCGACGGTTGAGAGTTGGCTGAAGGGTGCGGTGCCATGCGGAAAGGAACGCCGTTAACGGCTACACCCACCACCTCTCCAACCTCCAAAAACCGCCTAACGCCGGCCGAAACACCACCAACCAGGGTGGAATAACTTGAATACTGGGGTTGAGGATTGATTGGGAATTCCCAGCGCCATAACTGAGGTGTACTGCCGTCGATCAAAGGGTCGTGAAAGTGGTCAGGTAAGCAGTCCGAGGATAGTACAAGCGTTACGGCGCCGGAGTCGACGTCTACAAAGCATTCGGTCGACCCAGCGTCTGTGCGGAACAGCTGAGGGCATACATCATTATCAAAGTGCTGATCTAGGGCTGAGAAAAGCCCAGCCGTGCTGCTCAATGCCGCCACAACGAGGACATGGCTGAGCACTGTCTTCATGAGTGATTTGGTTCAGCAGCAACCCAAACAATGTACAGATAGATAGATGGATTACCCTTTTACCAAGGGTAGATACCCTTGCTTTTACCCTTGTTTTTATCTAAGTTAAAAAAATTCTTGTCCTCGGGAGAGGCGCGAAAGATCGTCAGAACTTCTTCTGACCGAGTGTTCTGACGTTCTGATATAGTGTTCTGAGAAAGAAAGTGGTGGACTCAAAAGTCCCGTTCTCGTAGACGACTGACTACGCATTACACTGATGGGGTGGACGAGATCTCTATATCCTGAGAAGGTATCGACGTAGGTTTACGAACGATAGGGAGTGGTCCGGAGCTAGGGAAGAAGTTGAAACACGAAAAATTGGAAGAAAC
>Ga0307978_1003344_pt1 | contig 10924 bp, 10 predicted proteins | sample OrgLakmetage1056_FD_203151 | JGI IMG/M metagenome (GOLD analysis project Ga0307978, IMG submission 203151) | Saline water microbial communities from Organic Lake, Antarctica - #1056 | ecosystem: Environmental > Aquatic > Non-marine Saline and Alkaline > Saline | place: Antarctica: Organic Lake...
AGGGTTGTGCGGAAAGGTGGGGTTGTGATGAGCATCACTGCAGCTTGTGCAGATGCAGTACAAGAAGCGTTCGAGAAATGTGGCAAATGGCGTGTACTTCGTGATGGAGGGTTTTACGCCACTGACGATGGATTCACTTCGAATAACATCGATGCAACCATTTTCGCATGGGAGAGAACATAAATGTGCCGGCACCTACAAAAGTCGTCACACATATGCATTTATTATTATTCACATTCTTGTAAACTACACAGCAGCAGTCTATACTATATTACACTGGGGTTGCATCTTATCATCTCATACACCGTATTTACATCGACCTTCGCATTCGTTGCTGCGAGAGCAAATGGCATGAGATTTGTGAGTGGATCATGTTCTTCCAATGCAAAGATATTTGAGCCAATAATACTACCTAAACCTAACGACCACGATAGTCCAACCTCACAAGCCAAATGAATTGGGAGTCGGCGCTGACCATCTCTAATCTCAGCAGGATTCTGATCACTCCTAGAATATGAGATAACATGTTGCAATATCTTTCTTGAAATGGCACCTTTGTGTTTGTCTTTGCACTGCACCATGTTCATCACCAAGATTCCTACCACAGCCTCTCCATCTTGATCCAACGCACATAAATCAATATCCAAACGATTGATAATCTGCTCAACGATCCGCATGCAGTTACTCTTGCTCACTAGATGATCAAACATGCGCCCCACCATCAGGTGAAATACATGTAGTTCCTCAAAGAAGTCGATACAAATGTGGATGCAACTCCATACATTCTGCGAATCTCGATCGCCAACATTCAAAAGTAGATACCCCAGTGGCGACATTAATTCATCATTCACTGATAGCATTCTATCTCTCAGCACCTTGCGTCCTTCTCTTCTCCTGTATTCTTGCAATAGCATGAGTATCATATCCTGATTCTGATAAAAGCACGCATAATGCAACGGTGTGGAGCCGTCCTTCTCTCTACTCTCCAACAACAGTATGGGATAATCCCTTGAAAGTGTTTGGTAAAGAGTCACATCGTTACAATATTCTGCCACAATTTTTGACAAGAGAAATACATTATTTTCGAAATAAATTGGATATTCCTCCCTCAAGTGCGACGCAATTTCTTCTAAATCACCCCCAGCCTGCAATGACAGAGTGAGTGGTGTCTCCAGATTTTGATTGCACTCAAACATTCCTTCATGACAAAGAGAGAAGTCCTTATTTTCAAGCGTTTCTTTGAGAACGAACGCCACTTCTTTATTCCATCCATGTTTTTCACATACGTAATGGAGCAAGGTACCGGAACTGCGTGAATCCAAATCATCTCGATCGTGGTAGAGAACGGATATATCATCGTAAATGAGCGTGGTCAGGGCGCTGTGATTCTGACATCGGACGGCTAGAATTGCGTAGCGAACTCTTTGACGGTGATCGACCTTGGTTTTTTGCAGTAGAAGTTTCAAGGTAGCTTTGCATATGGAGGGGTCAAGGCATGCTCGTTTGAGAGCTTGTCGCCGCAAACTATCGAGCGTGGAGGAATTATGTGATTGTACGATGGATTTGATTTCTCTCCAATTCAAAGATTTTTCTTGCAGGAGCGTTGATAGTCTTTTGTTGGCTGCCGCCGCTTTGACCCTGCTAGCATTAGACATTTGGCGTTAGATGCCATTGCCTGATTAGAGAGGTGATGAAGATAATAGAATTATCTTTGATTTTTTGGAATATGATATGAAGTGATGATGGATGATCGGTGACTACTACTGTCTACTACTACTGTTGTTGTGTATCGTAGTGAATAGTGAATACTGACAGCTGACAGCGCTACTGACTACTGACTGAAGAATGAGGATGGCAGCCGCGTCGGCTACAGGGTATTTGAAAAAGCACGTTTCTCACACTTTCTTACAAAGAATTACTTGGCACCACCCCAAAAGCCAAAAGTGAGTCACATCATGGCACCATGCGAATGCACCATGGCTGCACTATGAGAGATATGATTTTGTTTCCTTGCAGCTTGCAGTCATGTCAGATGTCAGATATCACAACTGTGTGTAGATATAAAGCATAAAGTCGAGTTCATAGTAGCGTCCCATAGTCCACTGTTTCCGGTTTAATCTAGATTCACATTGAAAAATGAGATTCATCCCATGCGCAGTCCTTGCCCTCTGTTTCTCTCAGCCAGCAATGGCTTTTGTGCCCCACAGCAACACGCAATCCACTGCTCTGCGGACACAGCATACCTCCTCCAGTAGGAGCACAATTACCAATCTCCATATGTCTTCTACATCCTCGACAAAAACTCGTAGACCAAAGAAAACAGTCGCAGATCGGACACAAGCAGAAACCCAATCCCTGATCCAAGACATTGTCGAAGCCGTCATTGAGGCTGGTCCTCGTGCTGGACCTGCCAGAACAATTCAGGCCTATAGAGCACTCACACGTACCATCAAAGATTTCATCCCAGGAACAAACAGTAATCCAGAAACATACTCCGCACCCGTGGCACTTCGCAAATTGTTTGAACGCATGGGAGCCACCTACATCAAATTAGGTCAGTTTGTCGCTTCCAGTCCAACTCTCTTTCCCAAAGAATATGTCGTGGAGTTCCAAAAATGCCTCGATTCCACCGAAACACTAGAGTGGAAGATCATTGAAAAAGTCATCAAGAAGGAACTAGGTGGGAAATCCATTGACAGCGTCTTTGCATATATAGATAAAACGCCGCTGGCAAGTGCGTCCATTGCACAAGTTCACGCGGCAACGCTGAAGACGGGGGAAGACGTGGTGATCAAAGTCCAAAAGCCATCCATTGATGAATCTTTGAAAGCAGATTTATCCTTTATCTACGTTGCTTCTCGGCTGTTGGAGTTTCTTCAGCCAGATTTTGAGAGGACTAGTTTGAGTGGCATTGCTGGAGATATACGTTCATCCATGTTGGAGGAATTGGATTTTGAAAAAGAATCCAAGAACGTGCAAGAGTTTCGAGTGTTTTTGAAAGAAAATGGGTTGGACGGGGTGGCGACCGCTCCCAAGGTTTACAGCGAATATACGTCCAAAAAGATTATGGTGATGGAACGTTTGAGGGGTGTAAGTATGTTGGATGCTGATCAGATATCACAGATTACGAATGGTAGTGCGGAGGGGACCATCATCACAGCATTGAATGTTTGGACACAGTCTGTCATGACCATGCCATGGTTTCATGCTGATGTACACGCTGGTAACTTGCTCGTACTGGAAGATGGGAGAGTCGGTTTCATAGATTTTGGAATTGTTGGAAGAGTCTCAGAGAAAACCTTCAAAGCGGTTAATGAGCTGAGCACAGCACTTGCGATTGGTGACTATAGAGAAATGGCACAAGCACTGTGTAACATGGGTGCCGCAGATGAAGAAGTAAATATTGACCAGTTCGCAGCAGACATTGAGAAAGTAATGCGAAATCTCTCAACTGTGCAGACCGACGTCACTGTAACAGCCATGGGAGATGGTAGTCTCCAAGGATCGCTTGATCTTGACGAAAAAGAAGTGACGCAAGTATTACTTGATTTTGTGGATGTCACTGAAAACAATGGATTAAAACTTCCCAGAGAATTTGGATTACTTGTGAAGCAGAGCCTCTACTTTGACAGGTACTTAAAGATTCTAGCACCTAACTTAGATGTCATGGCTGATGAGAGGGTCAGCGGCCTAGGCTCAGAGTCCTCTACAAGTCTACCTCCGTCTCGTAATAATGGTAACAACTCAAACTTTGACGGTGATATAATTGATGTTGAAATGGCATAAAGTAAATTTGTAATCTTTATACGCGAAGGACAAAACATATTCTCTTGACATTGTTACTTCTGAGACCATTCCTTGGGTTATTCTTTTCGTTTCATCACTCATCACTTCTAATGCTTCTGGAAGGGAGACACAACACGCGTACTGATACAATCTATAAAACTACTCTTCAAATAGACCACCTGCGCAGCCCCAGTTGGTGGCTCGTTACTGCAACGTCTTCCAGTATTTGTTGATTTGAAGACTCTCTTTAAATTCCCAGTCCTGGTGCTCTGAAGCATCTTTTCTACCCATATATCGCCATCTCCTACAACTGCCAGGCCCGATTCCGCTTTTTCTACTTGTTTACTGCGTCTTGCGGGAGACACAGCACGCGGACTGATACAATCTTTGAAACTACTCTTCAAATAGACCACCTGCGCAGCCCCAGTTGGCGGCTCGTCTCTACATCTTCTTCCAGTATTTGTTGATTCGAAGACTCTATTCAAAATACCAGTCCTTTTGCTCTGAAACATCTTCTCTACCCATACATCGCCATCACCTACAACTGTCAGGCTCGATTCCGCTTTTTCTACTCTTTTACTGCGTCTTGCCATAGGATCGTGATGGTGGTCTATATCGTGGTGCCTTTGGATTAGGGGGCTTTGATATCTTGTTCGTTCAATTTGATTATTACTGCATTGATTGCAACTCATTCTGCCATTCATGTTGGTATCTGTGTGCTCAATCGTAGAAGTAGTCCGCTTATCTTTAGTATTATCGACAACACTCTACAACAACGTTTCTTCTTATTCTAATTTGTGAAAATTATGATGAGGGTAGTGAAGGGAATAATTCCAACTGACACTTCAACTTGGGTTTTATTAGTTCTGACTGGAAAAGTTCGCTTCAAAGTTCAAACAGCGTGAATAGCTGTGAATAGGCAATACTAATTCAAAAGAGCCCAAGACAAAAAAACAAGGAATGGGCGCCAAACTTATTGAAGCCATGTGCTAATGTAATGTTAGCACATGGCTTCGTGACGACGTTGGTAATAAATGGAAGCGAGCTGTATGTTGCATGTTAACAGATGTCAAGCAAAGTTATGTCCTTGCCAGCAAACCCAATTCTAATTATTTGTTATTTGTTGATGTCCAATTCTTCATCTCCTCGGACACAAAACAGGGATAATAAGCGTTCGGCTCCGCGCCCGTTTTGAGTTTTGTGTGACAAGAAATCAGTTAGATGTGATGACAAGTTATGATAGCATTTTTCTACAATGTTTTTGGGTGAGCAAGTTGTTGCTCAGCGGCACCTTAGTGCACCTTCCAGGTTTAGTAAATATCTAATTTGTTTTGCGTTAAAGCTAGTAAAACTATGGTTAATACGTGCAAAAGCCCAAAAATTATACTTTTATTCAATAATGTCTCTGCCCAGCGCTGTAACTCATTTGCCAATTGTTGTGACCATATCAATATGTAGCACGTATTCCTTCTCATACTTTTATTCGCGCAAGGTGTTGCAAGCAGAGAAAATTGTGTATCCACAGAACCATTAAAAGTTAGGGCTCTTCTCTGTTTGACGGCCTGCACTCTCCGCACTTCTTCGTGTTCCCATGGTGACCGCAGATCCAATTGTCACAGTCTTTGGTCAAGCATTTCTTGAAAGACCCCTCTGCGCATTCCTCGCAAGAGGATACATCGCAGAGACTACACTCGTGCAAACCACTCGTCACGTAGAAATGACGGTAGCAACTATAACGGCACTTATCATAAAGGTACCAATCAATGAACGGATCATCATCTTCTTCGTCGTCGGCGTCTACGCGGCATTCCTTGTCCGAATCCCATGGGTATCGATCGTCGAGATAGTGCTCTTTGGACCAGTCACTGGTATAAGGATCATCATCTTCTTCGTTGTTGGCGTCTACGCGGCATTCATCGAAAATGCGCAACTGCTCGACTTCTTCATCATCCATATCGCACATTGACATTTGTTGGACTAGCTTGCGCCACTGCTCGAAGGCTTCTTTATCCTCATCGTTCTCGAAGGTGGGCTCACTTCCTACACACATGATGTCATACGATGTGCCTGTCAAAACAAAATCGAATCCTGCCATGGTGACTTAATTCTGCTCAAGCGTGAAAATTATGATGAGAGTAGTGAAGGGAAATTCAACTGACACTTGGTTTTTATTAGTTCTGACTAGAAAATTCGCGTCAAAGTTCAAACTGTCCGGCTCGCTGGCTCGTGTGAACATTTCAAAAAGTGAATAGTATCAATTCAAAAGAGTACCCAAGACCAAACACAAGGATTGGGCGCCAAACTTGTTGAAGCCATGTGTTAATGTAATGATGTTAGCACATGGCTTAGTGACGACGTTGGTCGTGTTGATGGCGAAACTAATTAGAAATATGGCATTTCTCAGCATTTTCATTTCTCCCTGTTTCTCCTTCATCTTTTTGACTCCTCTCTTCCTGTCTCTTCTTGTCTTTTATATTTTCTATTTCTACGCTAGATCGGGTGAGAAATATTTGTGATACGACCCCCCCCTCCCACCTTGCTTTATGTTTTTGAGAACGATCTGCAACACATCAAATCGAGGAATTTAGGGGAACTTCAAGTATCGGTGACGCGAGCTATTTATAACTGCCTGTTATAAACGTTATGTTGCCTGGAGGGTTTTGCTATTTGATCTCATCTTGAGCCTACTTATTTTTACTTACCGCCTTGCACTGGAATACGATATATCTCAAAACCCTGATGGGTTTCTATCAATCTTTGACACCAAAGTTAAACTTGTCACCTTTCCACGCCACAGACAACTACCGAACAGAAGGTTGGCGCATGTCATTCTCATTGTATTTTCATTGATTTTCATGAGGCATCGCAACCCTTTCGTCCTCTCATAATCATTGCTTCTTGCCTTTAGATCTTTGAAATGATTAGGATTTGTTCTTCTTTGACTAGGCGTTGTCCTGTTTACTCTGCTGCATATAATGATGCGAGAACATTTTACAGCACTAGTCCAATTTTATTAAAATCTGCTGCGCCAGATAATATTGAAGAAGAAGCACCATCTCAGTTCATGCTCATCCTCGGTAAGCCTGGTGGTGGAAAGGGAACAATTTCTAAGAAGATCCTAAAGGACTTTCCTAGCTTCTCTCACTTCTCCACTGGAGACTTGCTCAGGGAACATGTGCGTGATAAAACTAATATCGGCAGAGAAGCAAAGAAGCATATGGATAGGGGAGGTCTAGTTCCAGATGAGCTAATTATCGACTTGGTTCTGGATGAAGCAGAGAAGGAGGCAGAGAAAGGAAATAACTTGTTACTGGATGGGTTCCCCAGAACAATGGAGCAGGCCAAGGCACTGGCAGAGAGTGCCGATGTAGATATAGTTGTCGATTTAAATGTACCAAATGAAACCATTGTTGCAAGAATTTCAGAAAGGTATATCCATCCCGGTTCTGGCAGGGTGTATAATCTATCATACAATCCGCCGCGTGTTTCTGGATTGGATAACGAAACGGGGGAGAAATTAGTCCAACGAGAAGATGATAAGCCCAATACTGTGAGAAGACGGCTTGAGGCTTACGAAAAGGTGTGTCACTTTGATCGATCTTTCATTCGTTATTCCCCTGATGTTGATTCGTAACTTACACTTATCTTCTTGCTATTATGTAGGTCACAGCCCCACTTGTAGATTATTATGATAAGCTTGGAGTCTTAAAAACCTTCTCCGGAACTGAAAGCGATGTCATTTATCCGAAGGTCAAGAGATGGTTAACGGCGAAACTTTAACTCTTCGTTATTGAAAGGAATCGTTACCACTTCTTTAAACATCCCTTTCTCCATGTGCCTAATACTCTGAGATAAAGTAAAAATTGTATTTTATTATTGTGCGAGTATCTTGTGCGGATTAGTTCACTTCTCGTAGTCTTAGTTTACACTACCGATACAGACCGATATATTCCTTCGGATACTTTACATCTTGTCAAGGAATTGTACGATGATTCAGCAGGAATGATCAGCACATAAAAGCATTCGCTTGACACCTTGTACATTGATTGAGGTCATTCTTTTGAGGGTGTATTACTGAACACGCATAGAAAATATTCTTAAGACTTATTTTAATAACTGTATCAGGAAAAGAATCAGGTTCGGATGAATTTTATTCTCCACCGTCAATGCTATTCATATACTCATGTGCTTCTTCGCCTGTCAATTTAGTGTTGTGAGATGTATTGAAACTCCCACAGTTGCGGCACTCGACTCCAAGATAGTGCCACCGTCGATCCTCTTCGTTAACCTCACAATCGTTACAGACTATATGAACACATCTTGCTTGGTCGGGAGGCATTGGTTGCATAGCAATATCATCTGCTAAAGCCGCCCATACTTCAGTCATGTCTTCATGCGCTGCAGTCTTTTTGCAGATCGGGCAGCGAGTATCACGACTCATTAACGAGTTGAAACAGTGCCAATGAATATTGTGTCCACAAGGCATTTCCTGTTCATTAAAGATAATGATTATTAGTTGATGTTTAGGATACAGCTCAGGTAAATGCAGATAGTGTAGCAAACACAGTAAACTTACATGTGTCAACATTCTACTTGAAAAGAGATCTTCATAGCAAACAGGGCAGTTCGCCATGTATTTACCGCTCTTGCAATTGTGTTCATCAAACAAGGCAACGTCAATACACATTCCGCAGCCTTTGCAATGGCGAAACCTCTCTTTTCCGCCAACCCTACAGAATCCACATTCTTCACAATGATATGGACTCTCCTCAGCACTCATCCACAAGTTACACACGTCGCAGTGATATTCACCGAATGCGACTTTGCAGTTTATGCACTCATTACTAGACATGAAACAAGAACAAGAGAACAAATAGCTGTTAGTTGACGATAATTTGCAACCCCTGTGCAGCCCAGTTAAACCAACTCACGTTTTGCTACTCTGGCGAGTAAAGCATTGACGGCAAATTACTTCCTTAATTGCAAATCGATCAATAGTGTGGTGTACATCATCTCCCATTGCACTGATGGAGCTCATGATAGAGTTCATACTCCCCCTCCGAGGCATAGCACCTACACCCGTACTCCCCCTCCGAGGCATAGCACCAGATTCAAGTTTAATTTTCCTCGGAATATGCTGTGATTCATCGTCATCATCTGACAAATCATCTTTATTGAAGATAGGAGGGGTCAATTGGTCACATTCATCGTGACATAAGCGGCACCCAAAGACCATCCCACAGCATGGACTGATGAGGGAACAATTCCTTTGATAGTGACTGCATTCTAAACTGCATTGAACCAGTCTTTTTGGATCTCCAACAGGATCACCTAGAAAATTGAACGCATTATTTACTAGCACACTAGCACGTTCATTCATGACCATATCGCCAATATCACTCGCGCTATCCGCGTGTAATCTCTTGTACCGAGTAGTGGGAGGAACCGCGTGAAGAGAAGAGGGTGTAGGATTTTCACCGCTCAGATCTTTGGAATCATCGTCAATATCAGAAACATCCTCTTGCATTTCTTCTTGCAAACTGCTGCATCTCTGAAAATTAACCAAACTGCTTCGCCTTCTACCATCCATGAGGCTCTGAATTGATCTTCTGCGTTCCGTTTTGTCAAGAGAACGATCTTTCATGATCATTTGAATTGATGACCGACGCTCTTGGTCGCTTAGCCGCGGTGCTAGAGGATTTGAGGAAATGGATGACGTAATCGCTGCTAAATTCGATTCTGGCGATCTAGCCACAGCAATCCTTTCGGGTGCGCTGGTCTCGGTTGGTCCATCATTGTTAATGTCCATTGTTCGCGCGATAGATGAATCGGAGTTTGATTGAAACTGGATATTATAAGAGCACGGGATTTTGAACTATGTTGGTTTAATTAATGATGAAACCAGAACACCGCCAACTGCGGACTGCGGTGAAATCCTGCTACTCAAAACAAGTCAAAACAGCGATTAATTATACTTTCTTATTTTTAGTAATACTTTCAGACTATTATAATACCAGGATTATACCGTCAAATTGAAATCGTACGTCATGATCATACCAGTTTAGTAGCAAAAAGGAATTAGATCTTCCGGATTCTTCATCACAACACACATCAACAACAAAAAGTCGCGCTGGAGGTTGCATGGCAGTACGAACGTGTCGAGTGCACAAAACGAATCATTGATCAAGAGAATACAAATTATTCGTAACTCACCGGAAGCAGCAACTGCGGCAGCTATGGCTGGACCACGCAAATGTTTCGATCCTATAATAATTCATATCATCACGAAAGTGGAGAGGAATAATATGAATTTCAATTACAGGTCGTTCTTTGCTAGGCTAAAACATCTATTATTTTAACCTAGACACCAGTGCTGAAATTCAAGCATCTGCTTTCCCATGCAACCAACCTTATTCTCCATTAACGATCTTAAATATAGTCTAATATACTGCTGGGGGTGTTGTCCGTCTACACTCCGTTACCCAAATGCAAGATTTCTTCTCCTCGCAAATTCTAAAATTTAGATTTGTTATCACGAATGTTGTCATCGCCGCTCAAGAGTGCCGGGCATCATAAAAGCATCCACAATTCTCACAGATCTCCTAGCGAGAGTGGGTGGCAGTGCTAGATAGGTAGGCAGGCAAGCGTCCGCGAGCCTTAAATAACCTCCTCGAGACTCTGAGTACTAGTCCATCCTCATAGGAAGAGCCGGGAAGAAAGAGAGCACGCCCTAACCCTAATAATACAGTAACACACAAGAAGCATCAATACATGATTTTCGATCGGCCGTGGGTTGTAGGTAATGCCATCGCAAAGTAGGTCTTGCATTCTACGTAGACGAACGGTCGATACGAAAGGCATTGGAAAAGGATACATCTTTCATGTCCTTCAATTGATATAGCATCTTATCATGAGTAATAAGACGATACCGCACACATTTCAGGGTGCTTTTGAATGGATTACGGATTACTTTGTGGAGCTGATGATTCTTTTGAAAGCTAGACAATGAAAATAGGAAAAGGACATTTACCTGTCTACATACAGTACACATGTTTATAATATCTAAAGGTCAAACAAGCCATGAATACAGGTTTGAAGTTACATTCTCATTATGTATTGCTGCAGTGTAGCATTACTT
>Ga0307978_1003345_pt1 | contig 10923 bp, 11 predicted proteins | sample OrgLakmetage1056_FD_203151 | JGI IMG/M metagenome (GOLD analysis project Ga0307978, IMG submission 203151) | Saline water microbial communities from Organic Lake, Antarctica - #1056 | ecosystem: Environmental > Aquatic > Non-marine Saline and Alkaline > Saline | place: Antarctica: Organic Lake...
CCAAGATGATCGCATATCCCTCATCCAATCGGACATCTGGATCGGATTTCCGCGTGCCGAGCAAGTTCTGGACAGGCTGCAAAACCTGATTGAGGCGCCTCGACAAACGAGGATGCCTGGCCTTCTGGTTCATGGCGCTTCAGGCATCGGCAAGACAATGATCGCACGCAATCTTTCGCGCAGGTATGCACCAGAATATGATCCAATGGCGGGTGTCTCCCATACACCGCTTTTGCTTTTGCAAGCGCCACCGGCCCCGGACGAGCGTCGATTCTATCTTCCTATCCTTGCGGCGGTTGGTGCACCGGCCACAGCAATTGCAGTGCGGTCTCAGAATGTCGCTTCCCTTGAAGTTCGTGTCATTGACCTTCTGCGCGACCTCGGCCTGCGCATGATCATGATTGATGAAGTTCACAACCTTCTTGCTGGCACGCATCGCGAGCAGCGGCGCTTCCTCAATGTCCTGCGTTACCTCAGCAATGAACTCGAGGTTTCTTTGGTCTGTTTCGGGGTCAGTGAAGCGGTAGATGCCATTCGCGGTGATGTGCAACTCGCGCGACGGCTCGACGAGTATCATTTGCCAAATTGGCGCGACGATTCCGAGTTTTCGAATATGATTCAGACCCTTATCGCCGCCATGCCGCTTGAGAAGAAATCCAACTTAAAGGTCAAATCCCTGCGGCAAATTCTCGCTTTGACGGGCGGGATCACGTCGCGGGTGTTCTCCTTGGTCAAGGACCTGGCCATCGATGCGATCCGTTCCAGCGAGGAATGCATTACCGACGATGCAGTTGCGAATTGGTCGCCCCTCTGGTCGCGCCACGCACCCGTGCAACGGCGACTTGAACAGGCCGGGGTTTGACGCCACGGCCTTTGCCAAAAATTGTGATCCCTGTCGCGGATGAGCTCCTTTCGGGCTGGCTGGCGCGGCTTGCAAACTTCAACCACTGTGATCTGGTTGACCTATTGGCACATGTCGGTATCGACGGACGTTATGTTGACGTGCTTGATTTTGGGCTCGAAGATTCTGCGGCCCTAAGAATTGCCACCGTAGCGCGCACCGGTTTCGAACTTGTGCATTCGCTGACAATATCCGCAGCTACGCCGCTCGAGGCTGTACTGACCGCGCAATTCCCGTTCCAAACGTGTCCCATCTGTTCCGTACACGGTGTTGCTCTTAAACATTGGCGACGTGCTTGGGCCTTCGATTGTTTGATGTGCGGCGCCCAACTCATCCCGACCATGCCAAGGCCTGACATCGTCAAACCCTCGACAAAGTTTCTTCGCCGCGCTCGCATCGGCGCCCGTCTGCTCGAAGTGGCAATAAAGGACAATAATGCGTGCCAAATTCATCGCGCCATGCGCGGTGTCGCCTTTGCCGTGGCGGTTACAAGATTTCGCGGGCAGCCCCTTGCTGCCCTTCAGGGCTTCAACCCGGAAATCCGGATCGCGTGCCTAGCAGCAATCTGTGCGGTCCAGAAGAAGCCACTCCTCAAAGCGGCTTGGATCATGGCCAAAGCAGACGGCTACGCCAAGGCCTCTCTGCTCAGGGCCTACAGCAAAGAACCGCATTTGTTGGCAGCTGTGTGCGACATAGCCGATCGCAATGCGCAAGGGATTTTAAGCAAGAACAGGGTCAGTCCGTTAGGGCAGGGTGGGTCTGACTCTCACAATTTAAGTCAACAAAACTGGCAGGAGACCCGTCAACGCGAAGACTCCCGCAATTAATGACAACGCGACACCCCACCAGCGACGCCGACAGGCCCAGCCGGTCGGTCACCTGCGCGCCCACCATCGCGATCACCCATCCAGCCGCCCCCATCACGCACATCAGCGCCACGAATTGCACGATCAGCCCGCACGCCGGTTTGTCGGGGCTGTCGTCGTCCCCGGCGATATCGGCGCGGGTCTCTTCGGTATCGACCGGTTCCCACATCGGATTGGCGCGCAGCCGCGCGGTGGCGACCACGCCCAGCCCGTAGCACACCACCAGCACCAGCGACGCGGGGTGAATGTCGAAAAAGGTGATCTGCGGCGCGGCATAGGCGGCGAAGGGCAGCGACAGCATCAACAGCAACAGACCGCATTAAAAGACATTGGCCAGTTCGGCGGCCGCATGCTCCAGGTTGGCGCGCCGGTAGAGCAGGTCGGCGATGGCCAGAAACGCCGTTTGCGCCGCGATCCCGCCGACACCGTTCGAGAACGCCAGCGACGCCCGCCCGTCCAGCGCAGAGCTGAGCGACACTATGGTGCCCGAAAAAGACGTGGCCGCACCCAGCAGGACACCGCCGATCAGCGCCTCGCCCCATCCGGTGCGGTCGGCGATGCGGTCGGCCAGATCCGTCATCCGCAATCCTGCAAACAGGATCACGACCGCCGCACCCCCGGCAAGGGCTATCAGGAGCGTCATGGAGAGACCGGCGAACATGGAGCTGCAACGCCCGTCGCACGGCTTTGGTTCAATGTTGACGGAACTGCCCGAAGGGGTGCCGCGTTGGTGAGTTCAGATCGACGACATCAGGGGAAACGATGACTTCTTCATTTTCACGACGCGCGGTGTTGATGCAGATCGCGCCGGGGGCGCTGGCCACTTCGGCCGGGATCCTTGCCGCGCCGCATCCCGCCTTCGCACAACACGCGCTCGCGCAACACGACGCCCGACCTTGGGCCTTCGTGACCGATGACGAGGCCCGTTGGCTGGCCGCCCTGTGCGACGTGTTCATCCCCGAAGACGATTATCCCAGCGCCAGTCAGGCCGGTGTCGTTGATTATATCGACCTGCAACTGGCCACCGGTTATGGCCGGGGCGACGGGCTCTACCTCGAGGGGCCGTTCCCCGCGGGGACACAGCAGCAAGGCTATCAGGTGCCCTATCCTCCGGCGCAACTGATCCGTCGGGGCATCGCCGGCATCCGCGCCAGTGATGCGCCCGATCTGACGGCACTGGACCAAAGCGCGCGCGAAGGGTTTGTGGAACGCCTGTCGCAGGATACCGGCACCTACGACGATATCCCCGCAAAGGTGCTTTTCGACGAGCTGCTCGGCCTGACCAACCAGGGGTATTTCACCGACCCGATCTATCTGGGCAACTACGATTACGCCGGGTGGAAGATGGTCGGGTTCCCCGGGGCCCATGCCTATTACCTCGACCGGGTGGACGATCCCGGACGTAACGCCTCGCCGCCCCCGATGGGGATCGCGCACGACCGCGCAGCGCAGCCGAGACCGCCGCGCGCCATCCGAAAGGACATCTGAGCCATGGCTTATGAAACGCTTCCCAAAACCGATGTCGTCATCATCGGCGGCGGTTGGACCGGCCTGACGGCGGCCTATGAGCTGGCCCATACCGGACAACGCTGCGTCGTGCTGGAGCGCGGCCAGAAAAGGCACAGTGTCACGTCGTTCGGCGCGCCCGAAGAACATGACGAGCTGAAATACGCCCTGCGCTACGGTCACATGCAGGACGTAAAGAAAGAAACGCTGACCTTTCGCAACAGCCGCGACCAGCAGGCGCTGCCGATGCGGCGGTTGGGGTCGTTCCTGCCCGGCACGGGTCTTGGCGGTGCCGGTATACACTGGAACGGGCAGATCTGGCGTCCTCTGCCCAGCGATCTGGCGATGCGCAGTCATTACGAAGGGCGCTACGGTGCCGGGTTCCTGCCCGACGATCTGAGCATTCAGGACTGGGGCGTCAGCTATGACGAGCTGGAGCCGCACCTGGATTTCTTCGAACGCATCTGCGGCGCGGGAGGCTATGCCGGAAACCTGAACGGCGCGGCGCGCGCGGGCGGCAACGTGTTCGAAGGACCGCGCAGCGCCGATTATCCCAACCCCGCGATGAAGCAGCCGATCTCGAACACGCTCTTTGGTCAGGCGGCAGAGCGGCTGGGGCTGAACCCGTTTCCGATGCCCTCGGCCAATGTGACGAAAGCCTATGAAAATCCGTATGGCGCGCAGTTGCACCCTTGCACCTATTGCGGGTTCTGCGAACGGTTCGGCTGTGGCTATCTTGCCAAGGCGGACCCGATCATCTGCGTCTACGACCGGATCAAGGATCACGAAAACTTCGACATCCGTTTTCACGCGCAGGTGCTGCGGGTAGAGAAATCCTCCGATGGCCGGACCGCGACCGGCGTCGTCTATCAGGACGAGGACGGCTCGGAGCTTTTCCAGCCCGCCGACACCATCTGTATGAGCGCCTTCGGGCTGTGGAACGTCCACCTGATGCTGGTGTCCGGTCTGGGCACGCCCTATGATCCGGAAACGCGCACCGGCACGGTCGGGCGCAACTATGCCTATCAGACCATCGCCGCGGTTGACGCGTTCTTTGACGACAGCGTCAGCACGACGCCCTTCATGGGGGCAGGCGCTCTGGGTGTGGTGGTCGACGATTTCAACGGCGACAATTTCGACCATTCGGATCTCGGCTTTGTCGGTGGCGGCTACATCGCGTGCAAGCAATACAACGGGCGCCCCGTCAGCTATCAGCCGGTGCCCGAAGGCACGCCCGCATGGGGCGGCGCATGGAAACACGCGGTGCGCGAAAATTACGGCCATCACGGCGATATGGTGATCCATGGATCATCGGTCTCGACGCCTGAAAACTATCTGGATCTGGACCCGACCTGGACTGACGCCTACGGTCGGCCACTCTTGCGGATGACGTTCAACTTTCCCGACAACGACCGAAAGATGAGCGATTACGTCATGAACCGCGCGGTCGAGATCGCTGAGGAAATGGACAACGTCACCTCGGTCAGCAGCTTCAATCTGGCGGCCGAGGGTCAGGATTATTCAATCGTGCCCTACCAGACCACGCATAACGTCGGCGGGGCGGTGATCGGCACCGATCCGCAGACCTCGGTTGTCAACCGATATGGCCAGATGTGGGACCATCACAACGTCTTTGTCTTTGGCGCGTGCCTCTTTCCCCAGAACCTTGGCTACAACCCCACGGGGCCGTTGATGGGGCTGGCGTATTGGACGCTGGAGCACATGAAGACCGACTATCTGCAAAACCCCCGGCCGCTGATGGACGCCTGAGAAAGGACCCCGAGATGAAACGCATCACATCGACGATATTCCGGATGGCAAGTGTCGCCGCCCTCGGCCTGCTCGGTGTCCCGCTGGATGCGCAGGACCGCGCCGCGTCACCGGGTCTGGACATGCTCGAGTTGCGGTTGCAGGATGATCGCGTGCTGTTCAACGCGCAGGTAAAGCAACCGGTGGACGACGATCTGCTGGAGCTGGGCCGTCTGGTCGCCATGGGCGGCGCGCAATCGGGCGGATCGGCGATGGCCTGCTTCACCTGTCACGGCGCGCAGGGGCAGGGCGACGGGTCGGGGGCATTTCCCCGGCTGGCCGGGCAGGCGGGCTGGTATGTCTACAAGCAATTGATCGACTATGCCTCGGGCGACCGGCCCAACAAGGTGATGAGCGGCATCGCCCAACGCCTGACCGAGGCCGAGATGGAAGCCGTCGCCGTCTATTACTCCGCGATCGACGCGCCCTATCGCGCGGTCCTGGGCCAGATCAATGGCGAGACGCTGCAATGGGGCGGTCAGCTGGGCGCCGTAGGCTCTGCGGAACGGGGCATCCCGGCCTGCGTGAACTGCCACGGGCCGTCGGGCACCGGCAACGCGCCGTCCGTGCCGTATCTGGCCGGGCAATACGCCAATTACATGACCTATCAACTGCAATTGTGGCGCGAGGGCGTGCGCGACAACGATGCGATGAACGTGATGTCGTCGATCGCCGGCAAGATGACGGACGAGGATATGCGCGCCGTGTCGGAATATTACGCCCGCGTGCGGCCGGCTGAGCGGGTGATCGCACCCCTCGATGCGCCGATGGCCGTGACGATCGGCGATTGAAGCGGAATGGCCCGGACCAAGGCATATGCAGTCGGCATCGCGCTGACCGGGGCCGCGCTTGCTGCGATGGTGTGGTCGGCTGGCCGGCCCGGTCACGGCATGGCCGCGCGTCTGGTCGCGCATCTGGCCGTTGTGGCTGACGCCGCATTCGGTGACGTCGCCGGGTGGCTGCGCAGCGGCGCCGCGGACGGGCAACCCGATTGGGCGAGCGCCGCGCAGGACGTCTGGCAGGGCGATGCCGATCGGGGCGCCGCGCTGATGGTGCATTACGGTTGCGGATCGTGTCACGTCATCCCCGGTGTGACCGGTGCACGCGGGTCGGTCGGGCCTGGCCTGGGCGGGTTCGCCGACCGCGCCTATGTGGGCGGCGTGCTGCCCAACGAGCCTGCCGGTCTGGTGCGCTGGCTGATCGACCCGCCGCTGCATTCCCCGCAGACCGCCATGCCCGATCTGGGTGTGGATGAGGCCGACGCGCGCGACATGGCGGCTTATCTATACACATTGCGGGGCGGCTGAGATGGAGCGCGACATCCCTCAAAGCGCCCTCGACATCTACGGCGCGCAATCGGCATTGGAGCCTGCCGGGTTCGGCGCGGCCATCGTGTTCGATCTGACGTTTGCGATGACGGTCGCATTCGGAACCGTGTTCGTCGGCGTGATGCTGCTGGTCTGGCTGGCCTGGCGGCGTGATCGCCCCGCCCGACATTGGTGGGTCTGGTCGGGGGGCATCGTGTTGCCGGTGGTGTCGATCCTCGTCCTGATGGTCGCGTCGACCGCAGCTTTGGTCGCCATGACGCGCAGTGACGACACCGCATTGGTGGTCGACGTCACCGGCCACCAGTTCTGGTGGGATCTGGTCTACGATCCGGACGGTCTGGCGGTTCGTGACGCCAATGAAATGGTGCTGCCCGCAGGCCGCCCCGTCACGTTGCGGCTGCAGTCGGCGGATGTGATCCATTCGTTCTGGGTGCCCAGCCTTTCGGGCAAGATGGACATGATCCCGGGCCGGGTGAACACGCTGACGCTGACCGCAACGGAACCGGGCCGGTATCGCGGGCAATGCGCCGAGTTTTGCGGCCTGAGCCATCCGCGCATGGCATTCGAGGTGGTGGTGCTGGAGCCTGCCGCCTTTGACCGGTGGCTGATCCGGACGGCGGGCGAGGCACGCGACGCGGCCCGGCCCGAGCTTTTGCGCGGCAGGCAGGTGTTCATCGACTACGGCTGTGCAGCATGTCACGCGGTCCGGGGTGTGGCGACCGGCGCGCGGCTGGGCCCGGACCTGACACGGGTGGGCGCGCGCGGCAGCCTTGGCGCCGGTATGTGGCGGATGAACCAGGGCAATCTGGCCGGCTGGATCGCCGATGTGGGCGACATGAAACCCGGCGCGAAGATGCCCAGCTACAACCATTTGTCAGGCCCCGACCTGCGCGCGGTATCGGCCTGGTTGGTGAGCCTGAAATGACCGACGCCCGCCATGATCCCCCCCCCGCCGTGCCGCCCCGCAGCGATGCCTACGAGACCGCCCCAAAGGGTGCGCGCGAGACCGCCCCAAAGGGTGCGCGCGACAAGGATTTCGAGCAGGTCTGGGCCACACCGGACGGCGCGCGCGCGCTGTCGTCGGTGTCGCACCGGGTGGTTGGCAAACGGTTCCTGATCACCGGATTCATCTTTTTCCTGATCGCCGGCATCCTCGCGCTGCTGGTGCGGCTGCAACTGATGGTGCCCGAAAACACCTTTCTGGACAGCGAGACCTATAATCAGGTCTTTACCATGCACGGCACGATCATGATGTTCCTGTTCGCGATCCCCATGCTCGAGGGGTTCGCGGTCTATCTGATCCCGCTGATGATCGGCGCGCGCGATCTGGTGTTTCCGCGTCTGGGCGCGTTCGGCTATTACTGCTACCTCTTCGGCGGCATCATCGTGTTGTCGTCCTTCGTGTTCGATGCCGCCCCCGCAGGCGGCTGGTTCATGTATGTGCCGCTGTCGACAAGCCAGTATACCCAAGGGCTGTCGGCGGATTTCTGGCTGATCGGCATCACCCTGGCCGAGATCGCATCCGTCACCGCTGCGATCGAGATCATCGCATCCATCCTGTGCAGCCGCGCGCCGGGCATGAGCCTGACCAGGATGCCGATCCTGATGTGGTATCTGCTGGTCACCGCCTTCATGATCGCCATCGGCTTTCCGCCGCTGATCATCGGGTCGATCCTGCTCGAGGCCGAACGCCTGCTGGGCCTGCCGTTTTTCGACATCACCCAAGGCGGCGATCCTTTGCTGTGGCAGCACCTCTTCTGGCTCTTTGGCCATCCGGAGGTCTATATCATCTTCCTGCCCGGAGCGGGCATGGTGGCCACGATGTTGCCGGTCTTCGTGGGCAAGCCGCTGTTTGGCTACGGCTTTGCGGTGGCCGCGGTGGTGACGATGGGCTTTCTGAGCTTTGGGCTCTGGGCGCATCACATGTTCGCCACCGGTCTGCCGATCCTGTCGCTGTCGCTGTTCTCGGCGGCCTCGACCATGGTGGCGGTGCCCACGGGGGTGCAGATCTTCTGTTTCATCGCGACGCTGTCACTGGCCAGACCCCGGCTGACGGTGCCGATGTATTTCATCCTCGGGTTCCTGTTCATCTTCGTTCTGGGCGGGCTGACCGGCGTGATGCTGGCGGCGGTGCCGTTCAACCTGCAGGCGCATGACAGTTATTTCGTGGTGGCCCATCTGCATTACGTGCTGATCGGCGGGTTCGTCTTTCCGATGTTTGGCGCGCTTTATTACTGGGTGCCGCATTTCACCGGCCGCATGATGTCCGAGCGGCTGGGCAAATGGGCCTTCTGGCTGATGTTCTCTGGCTTCAACCTTGCGTTTTTCATGATGCACCTGACCGGCTTGCGGGGCATGCCGCGCCGCATCGCCACCTATCCCGCAGATCTCGGGTGGGACCGGCTGAACATGCTGTCCACATTCGGCGCGTTCGTCTTGGCCGCAGGGATTGCGGTGTTCATTGTAGACTTCTTTCGTCACCGCCATGCGGGGCCTAAAGCCGGGCACGACCCCTGGGGCGCGGCCACGCTGGAGTGGCTTCATACACCTGTCACACCGGACTACAATTTCCGCGCCATCCCCGAGATCCGCTCGCGCGAGCCGCTGTGGGATCAGCCCGAACTGACCGACCGCCCCGCAACCGAGATCGCGGGCGCGCTGCGCGACAACGCGGATCATCGGCGCGAAACCATCGGCTGCGACCCTGTCACGGGCGCGCCGGTCCAGATCCTGCGCCTGCCGCATCCCACGTGGTTTCCGCTGATCGCGGCGCTGGGGCTGGCGGTCCTGTTCGGCGCCACGCTGGCGTCGCTCTACTGGCTCAGCGGCGTCGGGGCGGGGATCGCGCTGGCCGGCTTTACCGGCTGGGTGTGGGAGCCGTCCGACAGCGGCGCGGTCCGCGACAGCGGCATCCGGGACGGTCTGGAGCTGCCGGTCAATGTCGTGAACCGGCACAGCCACCTCTATGTGGGTAACATGGCGATGATCCTGATCCTGTTCGCGCTGTTCGCATCGTTGCTCTTTGCGGGCATGTATCTGTGGAACACGCAGCCCCTGTCCGCCGATGCCACCCAAAGGCCCGCGCGGATCTATGCGCTGCTGACGCTGGGGCTGGCGGTGGTCGTCTTCACACTCAGCTGGATGATATCGCGCAGCGTGCTGCTGGGCGGCCCGCTGATGCTGACCGCGATGCTGAACGTTCTGCTGGCGGTGATCGTTGCGGGCGTGGCGCTGACGCTGACGCTGGCCCTTGTGCCGGTCGATCCGTGGAGCAGCGCGTTCGCCGCCGTCGGCTGGACGCTGGCTGCCTATATTGGCGCTTTGCTGGCGGTCATGCTTTACTGGACGCTGTTCAATGCACTGCGCAAGCTGGTGGGGGCGGTGGGCCCCGGTCAGGGTCTGCCCGATTTCCTGCTGGGCAGTTTCGGCAAGGCCGCCGCCGTGATGACGGCCATCACCGCCGCCGCGTTCCTTTTTGCAGGCACGCCGCAATGACCGCGCTGGTGGTGCATGTCGCGCGGCCCATCACACTCTGGGCGCTGCATTTCATCGCGATCTACGCGCTGATTTCCGCCGCCTGCGCGCCGCGTGCGCTGCTGGACGTTCAGGTGATGCGCGCGGTCGCGGGGCTGGTCACGCTGGGCGCGGGTCTGCTGGTGCTGATCTGGCTTTTCGCAGGGTCGCGCAGGCTGCGCCACTGCGCCGCATCCGCACCCGAACGCCCGCTGGCCACTGCCGCGGTCTGGAGCGCCACAATCTCGGCTCTGGCCATCCTGCTCAACCTTTGGCCGGTGGCGATTCTGGCCGGTTGCAGCGGTTGATCTGAAAGGACTGAATGATGGATCCCTACACGCCTTTTTGTGGCACGCCGCCGCTGCCTGCGGACTTGCTGACCCGGTGGACCTTTGATCCGGTGCTGCTGGCGGGCCTTGCGATGGCCCTGGTCGCAGGGCTGATGCTGAGCACGGACCGGCGCCGGTTCGCGCTGGCGTGGGGTCTGATCGCGGTGCTTTTCGTCTCGCCTTTATGTGCAGCGTCGATGGCGCTCTTTTCGGCCCGTGTGGCGCAGCACGTCCTGCTGACGCTGTTGGCGGCGCCGGTTCTGGCGGCGGCGCTGCCTGCCTTGCGGGTGCCCGCGCTGGGGCCTGCATTGGTGTTCGCGGTGCTTTTCTGGGGGTGGCACGCGCCGGTGCCCTACCAGATGACGTTGCAGGGCGACGGGGCCTATTGGGCCATGCATCTCAGCCTGATCGCGGCGGCGACGGCGCTCTTTTCGAGCCTGCGCGCGGCCCCGCAACACGGTATCGTCGCGGCCCTCGTGACCGCCGCGCAACTGACGTTCTACGCCGTGCTGATCACGCTGGCGCCCGAGCCGTGGCACAGCTGGCATACGTTGACCACAATTCCTTACGGCATCACCGCGCTGGCCGATCAGCAGCTGGCAGGCGCGATCATGTGGGTGGCAGGCGGGGGGCTGTTTCTTGCACTCATCGGCGTGCTGGCAGCCCGGTTC
>Ga0307978_1003346_pt1 | contig 10919 bp, 9 predicted proteins | sample OrgLakmetage1056_FD_203151 | JGI IMG/M metagenome (GOLD analysis project Ga0307978, IMG submission 203151) | Saline water microbial communities from Organic Lake, Antarctica - #1056 | ecosystem: Environmental > Aquatic > Non-marine Saline and Alkaline > Saline | place: Antarctica: Organic Lake...
GGAAGACACTGGGTTGGCCTTGCTATCAACCGTACACCGCTGTAGCGCTCGAGAGTCCACAACGCTCTTATCCTACCGGATCGACTACAAGCAAGGGCTGTGTGATAGAGCCTTGCTCAGTCGGCGCACCAGCAGCCCAGACTGCCTCAAGCACCTACTCCAGACAAAAATATCGACATTTTGGAAAAATCAAATTGTTAAAAGGCAGGAAAAATAATCACGGGCTGTAGGTTCAAGCAGTATACCTTCTTCACCCCAAAGTGCACACTTCCTCGCAGAGTAAAGCAGGGATACAGGCCGTGAATCATGTGAAGTAATAGCGGTTCAAAATTTACAACACAAAAAGATTTACCTCCATATCGTATGTTGCTTCGCGAATGTCGTAAAGTGGCCGCAGTTGCGCCTCGGGCTCAGCTAGAGATTCGAATTGAGCATCTTCAAAATAAGCAAACGTCTTGAGCCGAGTACCACTGTCTTTGTACGACGACTAGATTAATTAAGAGAGAGCGAGCGAGCGAGAGAGAAAGAGAGATCAAGTGATGAGTTGCTTGCGCTGCATCAAATGGCACACTGAGCCTATTTGTTCAGCTAGCTACGTAGGTAGCAAACAAATGCTTATACCCCGATTGAATGCAAGACCACGCTTGGCAAATCTTGTGCTGCTAAACCGAAGCGTGAGCGATGCCTGCCGACATCTATTACTAGAACACTCATAACTCGCTAATAGAAGGAAGTATGCTTAAACGGCGGAAAGATTGGCAGATATGCCTGAGTGCAGCTACCAACAATTTAGGCTAGATTGGCTACTCGTGCAGTACATTTTGTTGTGAAGAGTAGCTTCTTGCGCTTCCTGCTTCCTTCGTGGCTTTTGATCTTGTGGTTGTCGTCCTTCGTCTGTTGTCGTTTGTCGGTCGTGTGTCGATTGTTCTTTGATTTTGAGATTTTGAGGGAGGTCTTTTTTGAGGATTATTTAGTAATAACTTGCCAGCAGCCCTAACTTCACTTCATCTCTTCGCGCTACCATTAAAATATAGCTATCCATTCATACCATTGGTATAACAAATAATTGATCATTGTCTTGTTCATTCACAATTTGAATAAAGGCGTACGTGCCTCTGGAGCCAGAGAGACGGAGAGCTCGTTTGTACCAATAACTGTATCTTTCACTTTTCCTCTAAGAAATAGTTTGAAGTAGCCACTGCAGATAGTAAGCTCAGTAAATGGCATTATTCAACCTATATTCGCTCACAAAGCTTCGGTTAGTTCCGCAACGTTCTATTCTCTATAGCCGCACCTTCTCGCATAACACCTTAGCTCCGCAACGGCTCGCGCATGAAGTCATCGCTTCTGCAGCTGGCGGAGGCGACCGAACGCTACTGCTGTTGCATGGGCTCCTTGGAAACCGGAAAAACCTAAAATCCTTTGCGAAATCAATCGTTGCTGCTCATCCGCGGTAATTTCAGTAAATAAGCTCTTGCTGCTAGCATCAATGCACACAATATGCTTTTCGTAAAGATAAATATTCTTGTTGTTTTTGCAAAGTTACGAGGTGCTCCTAATGGACTTGCGGGGCCACGGTGAAACGCCATTGCTCAATTCGTCGTCGCAGAGCAGTCCACCGAGCGGTCAAAGTGCAACCTTGGCAGATGCCGCTGCTGATGTTGCTTTCACACTCAACTCCATTGGTATTGGAACACCCGACACAGTGTGCGGTCATTCCATGGTGAGTGCACTTGCGCCTGTGTAGCATAATTGCAAGCATCTACCAGCTAACCCACGCATAACACTGAATCCCCCGAAATTACCTCACCCCTTTTGTCTTTGGGGCAATATTCGCATTATACATAGGGTGGTAAGGTAGCACTGGCCTACTTGGAGGCCGCCGCCGAGGGGCAATGGGCCGATCAATACTTTGGTCTGCATGGCGTACCTCGGTCCGTGTGGACGCTCGACTCCATTCCCGGACCCGTGCCTGATCGACCGTCGCTTGACGAAAAAGAAAGCGTGGCTAGTGTGTTGGCGGCAGTTGCGCAAGTCAAGGTGCCAGTGGCTTCCAAGGCTGACGTTGCTGCCCAGTTGGAAGCTCTCGGCTGTTCGAAAGCCACCGCGCAATGGATGACCACCAATCTTCGCTCTGTGGTGGATCCTGAGACAGGCAGCAAAGGGTTTGACTTCGTCTTTGAGCTAGAAACATGTAAAGCACTTTTCGCAGACTACGCTATTCAGAACTTTCTACCGCTTGTACGACAATCCGCCGAAGGCGAGCTCGAATGCTCCATCGATGTGGTATGTGGTCATCTATTTTGCACCCCAATCAAAGCCCCCAAGGTTAAAAATAATGCTTCAGCTCTTTTTTCGCTGCAGAGGTCGTAATGATTTGTGGCGCGATTTTTTTTTCCTGACAATCCGCACGACTTCTTGTATTCGGCCCGAAAAATGTATTGCGGAGTAGGTGCGCGCAGGCCGCAACAAATCATCGTGGCCTCCAGAGCGCGTTGCAGATCTGGAGAGTGCAGCAGCTTCTGGGCAGCCTAGCGATAGCGGTCAAAATATGGCACAAGTGCATCTTTTGCCCAACTCTGGCCACAACGTTCACATTGAAGCCCCTGAAGCACTTCTTTCTTTCATGGAAACTCGATTGAAAGAATAAAATTGTGTTTGTATTTGCCCTTTGTGCAACCGCGATTTCGAAGAAAGCAGCCACCAGTAATACACCACTCATCCAAATCTTTATCCATAGCCATAATATGCGCGTGGATTCAGGATTCAAGCGTTAGGATCGGAACCGTGATGTGATGACTGAGTTTATTTGTAGGAGGACTCGCCTTGTCGAATTAAATTTGGTGAATAAAGCGAAATAAAAGCAGTCCGGCCTACCTGCCTGGACTAGACCGGAAGGCGAATTGGGCTGCGTGGATAGTTACTTCAAACTCCAAAAGTATTCGCCTCAAAGGAGTTCAAAAAGAAAAAGAAGTGATCTTAATTTAGTTTTGAGCAATTGGCCTATAAGTATAAGTGGTCCTTCAAAATGCGATTCATATGCGCATACTCCAAGGTAGCTGTAACTGAAAGGCATCTCTACTAGTTGTTGGTCTACTAGCTACTGGCAAATAGCAAGCCAGTAGGAAAGTTAGAACGCTAAGCAAGAATCGGATTCAAAATTCCGCCAGACTCTGGTAATTCAAACATCTACCGCCATTACTGGCCATCTTTAAAGTCATTCTCTAACAAATATCACATATAGAGAATTTCCTTGACGTTCAGCTGCATTTGTAAATTTTGAACAATGAGTACAGCAGGGAAAATTCAAATTCAAAGTATACCAGGGCTGATATGCAATAAAGGACTCCTACTGCTGCTCTTATACTTTAAAGAGTACTTGCTGGAGCGACTATCTATACTATACTGTAAAAGCATGATGGCTCAGTCAAAGTATTGAAGGCACGTTTCATAGGTAAATGATTATGTTCCTCAATTCATCTAAACTTTAATTTAATGGTTGCAAATTTGTGTGCTTGAAGTCTCTTCGAAGTACATGTCTTTAGTTTTATTGTTGTTTGTGCGGCACATTTTCCTGGAGCTGATTATTAAGCACATCAGAACATCACGATACGTAATCGTATGCAATATTCACAACATTCACAACTCAACAAAGTCGTCGTCGCGACCACTTTGTTGAGCAGTACCCGCTGCATTATCGACAAAGTTGAAATCATCGGTTGAATTGAATAGCGCCATTTCAAGCTGAAATCACGAAACAAATGGAACATGAGGCATTCAGCGTGTATAGAACGAAGACAGCACAGATAAGAAATGGTCCATAAGTATCGCACTCACGTCTGTTTCTGATGTCAACTTGGTGCGCTTTGACTGCAATTGCTCGCCGAAATGTAGTCCAGAGATTAGATCATGGACGATATACGCGAAATCCCTCACTTCAAGGACATCTCTGCAAATGCAGGCTGAGACGAGGCCTCGTTCATTCTCCTTTAAATTAGACAGGAAAGTCGATTCGCATTCAGTACCGATAATGACAATACCAGGACATACGGGTACATCATTTTCTTGGCAGCATGCTGCAGCAATTTTTAAGAATTCAATCCCTTGCATTTTAGGGTATGATCTGCCTATAGTCTTTGCGACGACAATAGCGTGGTATTCGTTTCGCTCAAACAATTGGAGACCCTCGAAACCATCCTGAGCACAGTCAAATGCAACAGAGCTCATTGAGGTGAGTTGGGCAAATTGCCGAGCTAATTCTATGGATGTATCCTTCGTACAGTGTTCAGATGGATACACCGTAAGGATTCGCTTCGGAACTTGAAGCTCCATTTTAAAGAATGCAAGGGCCGAAGATATGAAGAGATTTGAAAATAAGAGCTTTCAAGGAGCGCTTGAGAAGCTGTACTTTTTCGTGCGTGTTGCTAAGTCTGCACTCTCTCATCGAGAGCTCAGTGTGCAAGGCTCCAACATCGTTGTTGTGTGAATTTGCAGCTCAGCAGATAATAACTCTCTTAGCGAATTCTTCGCAATATTTTTGAAAATCATCCTAATATTTTATCATACAATATCCTCAATGTTCTGATTCATGCGTGGATCAGAACATCTCGAAGATACGAAGTCAATCATCCATTTACTCCTTGACAAAGAAAGACCATCAAAGCAAGAACAGCGCAACGCTGCTAATCAGGACAGCGCAACACTCGACTTCCTTTCAAATTTGATTTCTAATAGCTTTGGTTGTGTATTTCAAGATTCAATGGCCTTTCGAGTCGGGGATCCAGTGCACGCAGTAAAAGCGAAGAACCGTCAGAACAATCTATACCCTGGAGTCGTTGTCAAGGTTCGCACTTTGGCCGACAATACAAGCGAACCTCTTGGAATAGTCAACGTGTGTTGCAGAAGAATGTATCACTGCGTTACATGCGGCTTATGTGGAAGCGAAACATTATTCTATGACGTTCATTTTACCACCGGCGAAGTCGAAGATCGGATTCCAAGCAGCAAGGTTTTTGCTGCACCCATCGAACAACCGAGATAAAAATGTATATAGCGCCATCACTTCATGTCGTAAAAATTATCGATGAGTGAACTTTTTAAAGGTTCTCGATGAAACATCCAGTCGTGGCGAAGATGAGGATATACTTAACCATTTTGAAAAAAACACACCTGAGACCTCAGTTTAGAGCTTCTCAGGAATCGGCAAGGATCAAACTCAATCTTCTGCCGACATTTCCTAGGGGGCATTAGCACTTTTCCTACACGCAGATTATCTTTCAAATATTGTTAGAAATGTCTTCAAAAAGTCTCGAAGAACGGGTTACAGTGTAGTTTATCTATATTTCATTGATGACCGAAATGAAAAAGGTTTCGTGCGTTGTTGTCATTGACCGAATGGCGATGAGAAGTCCCCAAAGTGGCGCCTGTTTATTTCAGCTCCATATGAGTGATTTGATCTACCTAGAGCTCCACTGCCTTGTCACTAAAGAGACCGTAGGACTCCTGCACACATCCACCATGTATTGGGGACTCTCGAATCTGCGTCTGCGTCTGGTGCCATCAAATATCGAAGTCAAAGTATTCGTATCAACTCAAATCCTCCTCCGTGGAGGAGGAGTTGATTTGCTTTCTGTGCTTTTGCTTTTTCTGCATGCATCGGGCTTCTCTATATTGCTGGTATAATGCTCAGGAACACCAACCACCAAGCTTCCAGGGAACTAAAATTATATATCTAAATGAAATCCATACGTACCGTAATAAATTGATACTGTAACTGTTAATGTTAATTACTAAATAAGTTAAATAATGCCAACAACAAGGACATAAATGAAGTCTTATTTCATTTCGCCCGTTTTCCCCATGAAAGGAGTAGTCGTTATCTTCTTCATGTGTAGGCATAACTTATAATAGATCTATACATAGGCGATGCTCTGCGCTCTGCACGTGAAATTTTGTTCTCTACTTCGAATTCGTTTTTGAATTATATATAATTTTATATAACATCAGGAGCTGCAGTCAAACACAGACACCGGGCAATAACCATCTCTTTTGACGCATTGCACAACCTTCTGTGAGGCTGTGTCATACACACACGGCGCTTGGGGCGAAGTCGTCCTCTTCCGTGAACCAACCCCAGTCGTCTGGAGTGGGCGCGGCGGAGTCAAGCTCCGAGCACGCTCTGAAAGCAGTGCCGCTATCTTGGGGCACTGCGAAGAGGTTTGGAGGTGCTAAAAATGGGATGCTTGAATTCGAAGGCACTTCGCCGTCATTCCCGTAGTGCCCAGAAGCAGGCATGGAGGCTTGGTGGAGCGCGACGGACGACTGGAGATTCAAGCCGTCAACAAGGGACAGAAGGGAAGCCTGAGACTTCAAAGGCGGCGAACACCGCCACTGATCATGAGCGCCACCACCGCCATTACTGTCGCTGCTGCTGTCGTCGTCGTCGTCAAAACTACGACATCCATACTTCGAGGGGCCGCGCGCCTGGCGCCGCTGGTCGCGGAAATCTCGTTCAAAGGCACCGCCACTAGAGAAGCCTTCTTCCATGTCCTCGCCCGAGTGCGCAATGCTCCACAGCCGGCGGCGGCTCGAGACCAGAGATGGCATGCCAGGCACTGGCCCACTAGCATGGGCGCTGCCTTTTCTCCTCTCTGTCAGTGCGTGCGATGGGACTTTGCCTGCTGCGCCCGGCAAGTGCATTGCACGAGCACTTCGTGCGTACTTGTAGCCGTTACTGATGTAATTGTCGTCGCATCTGCTGCCACCCAAATGGCTTTCGCCACCACTGCTCCCACTATAGCTACTTGCGCCGCTGCTGCCATAGCTGTCGCTGCGCCCAAAGCTGCTGTCGCGACCGCAGCAACTGCGCTCACAACTACTGTCGCGGCTGTAGCTGCTACCGCTGTTGCTGCGGGAGTACTTTCCGAGGGCGCTTGCGCCGTTGCTCCCACCAGAATCACTGCCGCCGAGACTCTTGAGCGAAGAAGCTGGCGACAGGTCGTATAAACTATCCGTAGATGAGCCACCGGAGTTGCGCCTCATCGTTTGAAAGCTTGAGGCGCTTACTGGTGGCTCAGGCGGTGGCGTTTCAGCGTAATCCCGAGAGCCACGGCCAGCGAAGGCGGGCGCGGGTGGGGACGGTTCAGCAGCGCTGTTCGTGGGCGCAGTTTGCAAAGCTGAGGACACTGGAATGGGGATACCAGCCGAAAGCGGCGCGCTGGTGAACGGCGACAATGACCATTGGGCTGAACTACTGTTCGCACCAATGATACCATTCCTGCCTCGTTGAGAAGGGCAATCAGGCTGCTGACCACAGCACTGAGCGTCGACTATATGAGCCCAGGAAGAAAAGTCAGCAGCTTCTGGTAGAAGGTCTTCAGCTAAATATTCAGCAATGGCCGAGGTTGATGGAGCGTGATTTCCGAACCCCGGGCCCTGTAGTCCGGTGGTCGCCACGGCGGGTGACGACGAGGTGGTGGCACGCGCGCGCACCCTGGCCAGACATGCGGTGAGGTACGGTGTGGCTGCCACGCTCCTCGTTTCAGCGCACAGCCAATCGCCGGATGGAGCTAGAAGCGTGGAGTGTGCAGTTTGAGTGGACGATATGCTCAACGAAATTGAACTGTGCTCGAGGCAGTTGAGTGCAACGTCACGAGGCCCGAGGATATCAGGAAGTGTGCGTCCGAGCAAATCGATAGCCTGTTGAAGATCAAACGATAGGTCGAGAAATGATTAAGGTTATGACACATTCAAACAGTGTGGAGGGCACAAATGAAATTGTGACGGGATGTGTTCATGGTCAGTTTAAGCAAGTACTCGTGGACAAGACCGTGATGACACCCTCGTCAGGAACGAGATGACATGGGGACATCAACGAAACTCACTGACTCTCTAGCTGAAACTTACCGAAAATGCGTCCCTCAGCTGAAAAATATGCGCCGCTTGGACGGATTGCACGAAAGCAACGACGCCGTCCACTGCGCTACATGCGAGGACTGGCACGCCTTTTGATCCAATGAAGATTATCCGCTCAGTAGTCGGTTGCACCGCCATCGTATGGAGCAACAAAGTGAATCCAAACACCGAAGTAAGAAAAAAACTCAACCAAATATATCTTCTCAAAACTTGAAACTGGTAAGAGATGGCGCTCGGTTAACAAGTCTTCATCTTCGTTGCTGATTGAAGGCACTTGCACTTGATGACAAGGGCAATCAGAAATGGATTTGAAGAGGTGCTGACACATCCACTTTCTTGGCAATGTGTCATCATCAACGAACCAAAAAAAATGTTGTGTTACCGAGGGATTCTGACTGTCACCAGAAATCGCAGAAAATGGCTTCGACTATTGATTGGTCAATATCAATGCAACCCGAAGGACTGGGCTGCAAGCCAGAGGAGCAAGTACAAAGTTGAGGTCGCCAAGGCCGTGCTTGGTTGCAATCCCTGTAATAAGTGCCCGTACGCAAGGCGGGCACTCTTTAACGTGCCGTACGCGATATGTACAATTCAGAAACTTCTTTCCTACTCACGAGGGGAAGCCATCCTTATTGAAGGCAAAAGTAATATACCCGAGCTCCCTATGGCCAGTGGCAATGACGAAGAAGGGACGACGCATGGTAGTTACATGAACCCGGAGTCCCCGAGTCGGGCTTTGGGTTTTTATCTCGGTCATAAATATCATCCGACAAGGCTAAGGGTTTCATAGACGCCAGCTAGTATCGATTGTGCCCTGCTCTGGTTATCGCAATCGCCCGTCTCCCATCAAGGGGGGGGTCAGAAAAAATAGAAAAATCATGTCGCGATGAATGAACAATAGGCACCAGGCGCGCTGAAAGGCACACTTTGATCTCTGCCGAGTGGACCTCGTGTTCCGCATGTCACGTACTTCCTGCTCGCGCGCCTTCCTCTTTATTGTTCTGCAGAGTGCGCAACGCCCACAAATACATCGCTTTTTGCAAATTTTCCGAGGAAGTTGGCCAATGCCCCGCCCCCTCCTCAATCATTCCGCACTTGCTTTGTTTGCGCAATGCACGCACATTCCCACTTCTGCCCGCAGCATTGGCTTCTGTGTCATTTGGATTTGTATTAGTTCGAGTTCGAGTTCGAATGAGCCAATGAGCGACGAGAGAGGCTGAATTTACGAAATCGAATTCGAATTCACGATTTGCACTCTTGTTGTTAGATATATACTTTTTTTTTTCTGTCAATCCAGGCGGGGCTACCTGTCGCTGCTTACCCTTCCCTGTTATATCGAGGCGAAGTTCTAACACTTTTTCTTTTTAGTATGTCGAATTTGAACTCGGACTTAAAACAAACCCAAATGACACAAAAGCCAATGCTGCGGGCAGAAGTGTACGCGCGTGCGTTTTGCGTTGCGCGCAAGTTGAAATCAAAAAGCAAAAAGAGGATAGTGTTTAGAGGGCAGGAAGCATAATAAAACTTCCACCCCCCCTCTGAAGTGCATTATGTTCATAATTTTTATTTGAAACCAGACTTAAGTTGTTCCTGCGTTTTCATTTTTCATATGTCACTGCTATGCCTGTGGCCTGGGCGTGCGGTTTTAAATTTTAAGTTCTAAACTTTTACTTTTAAGTTGTACCTTCTACGAGGCGTTTCCGTTTCCCCGGTTCTGTAAAGTACGATTATTTTCCAATTATGCTTATGGCTGATTCATGCCTAATGAAAGAAACCGCTCTGTGCTCTATTTCTCATTCGCACATTACAACGCCCTTACTAATGGGTAATATCACTGATTACACATGGCCAATTGCAGGTGGGCAGGTGGGCGACTCCTCTTCTGGATCGCCTGCGAGAATTCGTGATGTGCACCGTTGGCGGAACTTGGTCCTTGCGTGAAGATCCATTCAAGCGCCTTCGACGTTTCTACAAGGAAAAGCCATAAACCTTGAGGTGCTACTTCGGCGGCGGCGGCGGGGGGTCGTCGGCTCCTATAGGAGCCCCACCTCCACCGCCACCGCTTGACGCCGCGTCACCGCCCATTTCTCCGTTCTCCACTGCACCTAGCGCTGCTGCTGCTTCCTTGGCCTTCTTCTTTTTCGCGGCTGCTTCTTTTTCTTGCTCGAGCTCGTATGGCGAAGGGTCTCCCTTCTTGGGCTTGAAATGCTTTCGCATGTCGTAGGCGTCCTCTCCGTCCGCATAGTAGCCTCGCTCGATTTCGTGAATTTCGTACGCTAGCGTATGCGAGTATAAATGGAACGCTGCTTGATTCGACTCTCGCACATGCAGAGCCGAGAAGTTGGCATCGAAAGCCTCCTTCATTCGGGTATGGGCCGAAGTCATGAGCTGTGTAGCTAGCCCCATCTTCCGGTGCGTTCTCAGCACCGAGAGCGACGTCACATGTCCGTGCTTCAACAAAGCTTGCTCCTCGTCTTCCATTTTGGCGAGCACATAGCCCACGATTTTGCCCTTGTGATCCTAATTACAGAAGAATGCATTAGAGTAAGACGAATGGAAGAGGCATACGTCTTCAGAATCTAAGACGTGCGCTATAGGAGTGGGCCACAGAGCGCATGCCAAAAACGAATATTGCAGATGCAACCAAACAGTAGCAGATTGAGCGAGCCTTACCTCGGCGACGTGTAGAAGCTGCGGCCAACTGAGAATGTGGTAGTAGTAATACTACAATATAGCCGCATCGTAATGTATAAAATTAGAAGAGGCACATAGAAGATTTGTATACAAAACAGTGGAGTATTCAATGCAACAGGGTTACCTTTATGTTGTAGTTTTCGGGCAGGCACCACAGATTCGTGTTCTGCATGTTTAAGATGTCATCCATCGTTGCAGGCCGAATCGACACCATTTTGAATAGTTTCGTGCCTGGCTTCTTGCTTTGCGCTCTCCGCTTAGTGCGTGGTTAGCGAGTAGTACTCTATAGCTGTAGCTGTTGTATTTTCACG
>Ga0307978_1003347_pt1 | contig 10918 bp, 11 predicted proteins | sample OrgLakmetage1056_FD_203151 | JGI IMG/M metagenome (GOLD analysis project Ga0307978, IMG submission 203151) | Saline water microbial communities from Organic Lake, Antarctica - #1056 | ecosystem: Environmental > Aquatic > Non-marine Saline and Alkaline > Saline | place: Antarctica: Organic Lake...
GCCAGGATTTAGTTCGAACGACAGGGAGGTGTTATAGCCTGAGAAAGGAAGAACGAGAGGGCAGTGGGCTAAGTTGGATTAATATCTTTTTGGACATCCGATAAGTATCTCGCAAAAATACAGCGTCCTAAATATCAGCTTTTCGGAATCCAAAGCCCTGTTCACGCATTTGCTCAGGGATGGGTGACTTTTCTTCTTGGTTGCCTAAAAGACTTCGTGGTAATCTCCTCCTCTGCGGGCTGAAGCTCCTCCTTTGAGCAGTACTCTTAGAGCACGGAGGGACGTACCACTTTAGACCGCTATCATCACTTCCATGGCCACTCGGGTGCGTGTTCCTAATTAGCCCCCTTCTTGTATTGGCTCCAGTATAAGCTGCTTTGCCTTGTTTATCTGCCTGCTAGCCTATTGATTTTAGCCCCTTTAGGCCTGTGTGAAATGGCACAGAGGCCGGTACTACCGGTAGAAATGTACGCGTGTGCGTCGCGCGCAGGTCAAAATCGTAAGGAAAATGGTGTCTAGAAAGTTCCTGTGTTCGAGCCCGTCGCTCGTCCTGTTCGCATCCAGCTTGCCGTGGAAGGGTTTACTCAGTGACTGGTTAACAATTTCGGCCGCAATTGTTCTAGAAACCGCATTCCAACAGAGAGCAGAAGCGCAATACTTCCAGCCCCCTCCAAGGTGAGAATTGTTCATGAAATAAATTTGAAACCAGAATTAGGTCGTTTTGGTGCGCGATACCCACCCCCCAGGACTAGATTTGCCGCGCTACCGCGCGTCGTTTTTTGTCGGGATGAAGGGCGAAGAATGATGAACTCAGCGGGCTTGATGCTTAGTGCTATGTAGGTCTGTAACTATATAGTAGGGAGCCATCTAAGCGGCGCCTAAATAGTCCCCGAGGCCGTTAACGTTTACGCTGTAATCTTCAACGATACAAAGATACAAACTTCAAAATTATTATTAGTTTTTGACTTTGGATTGAACAGAGCTCCAAATGAATTAACGGAAGTACGGGAGATCGCGCAGCAGCCGCGCAGCCCAACTAGCTAATACCCAAACCGCGCCTATCTCATATAAAGCCCTCCTGTGTTGTAATCGCGATGTCCCTCGGCTCTTTTGCGCTCTGCAGCAAACGGTTAGAACCGCGCGGGTTCGTTTTCAAAAGATAAACCATAAGGTCCTGCTCAGCCAGAGGGAAGGAAAGGAAAGCTACCAAGCCACCCGCAATATTGCCATAGCACCAACTATTCCTCTGACACGTTCTCCCACTTGCCTGAGAGGGCTTGCTTCCAGAGTGTCACTTTGTGGTCGCCGCAACTCACCGCAAGGAGGTTTCCTGTCACACTCCACGAGACACGCCAAACAGGCCCTTCGAAATTGTCCGCGCAGAGGGGCTGTGCCACCCACTCATCTTCAGGCTGACTTTGGGACCACAGCACCACTGAGCCGTCTTCGGAACAGGACGCTATCAGATTTCCGGTGCTAACTGTGCTGGGCGCCCATGCCACATCGCGGACCCAATCGGAATGCATTTGTGGCAGCGCCACTGGCGACGCCCACGAGCCGTCAGCACCCGACTGCGTCCACACGCGCACCAAGTTGTCGCACGAGCCCGTGGCAAACTGGAGCGGCGGCAAGGTTCCGCCAGCGCCCAAGCTGCCCACGGGTGCAAAGGTGATGGAGTTCACACCGAGCTTTGACCCGTCCGCAAGCTTCTCGGTGACCCACGAGTCGTCGCCGCAGTGCTTCAGCAGCGACACAGTCCCGTCCGCCGACGCACAGCCCAGCACCAAGCCATACTCGTGCGGCGCCCAAGCAAGTGAATTCACGGAAGCGTCGTGCGCGCACTGCTCATGAATCGGTGTCCACACCCCCGGGGGCGCTTCGCGGTGGACCATGACTTTGCCGTCGTAAGAGCACGAAGCGAGGAGCACGCCAAACATAGGGTGAGCCCACGCAACCTGCCACACGGGGCCTTCGTGGCCAGATAGCGTAGCGGCATGCCCCCATCCTGCGCCCAGCGCGTCCCACACCTTTACGGTGCGGTCCGACGATGCGGTGGCAAGCTTGCGGCTGTAGTAGTCCAGCTGTGCGTCATGAACCATGTCCTCATGTTGCGTATCGAACTGCATGTTAACGCCTGAATTGAGCCTCACTTGAACAATGCAAGATGGAGAAAAGCCCTATTGTTCCTCTGAGCGTGGCGGCTACCTCGGCTGTTTCTAGCACAAACAAGTCCGTCTCTTTTGTGCGTCGTGTCCTCGTGTACGTGCTCTCTCTCGGCCGCCAAAGAAAGTTTACAAAAAAAATGCTCTAATGTAGTATTATTTTGAAAATACTACGTAGTTCTTTCAAACCACGAATCAAGAGTCGTGAGTCGTGAGATGGTGAGATGAGGCAGATGATAGACGATACATCATGCAAAAAACGAGCAAAAATGAAGAGCAAGCCCCGCTGGTGTGTAAAGAAGTTATAATAAAGCGGCTGCATTGATTGGGCATCCTTCCAGTGATATTCGACCTGTGGCCTGCCCTATTTCTCGGAGTTCCACCTTTCCGGAAATATCCCGGCGAGTTCTTTTTGTATAAAGCTAAAGAAGCTTACAATCAGACGTCATTTTTATGGCGTCGACTCCAGCGCTACCTGCCAAAAAGCGTTCAGGTTTCGTGATTAAAGCTACATTTAGTTGATTGCCTTAAACGCTATTAGTCTCTGTAAGCAGCTAGATTGTTTCGATCTCGACATTTTTCTCCTGAGCTCCCTAATCGATTCGTTTTGCGCACTATCTACCAGCACTCAACTTTCTCTCTCTCCTCCTCTCATAGAAATTCGCTTCTTCACGTGATAATTCTTTCTTTTTTCTATCTTTGCTGAACAGACGGCGAAATTTCAGCATCATTTCCAAAGTTGTCTGTCCCCGAGACTCCTGAATTCATGGGTCAGAAGCGCACGAGGTATGTGAAGGTGGACGAAGGAGGAGACAATAGCTCCGAAGACGAGGACAACACAAATAAATCAAGCAGTTCAGATAGTCAATCAAAGCGAGCAGCCAATGAATGCATTGAACCTGGCTGCCAGAAGCCAAGCTATAGTAAGTCCAATAAATGCATCACTCACAGTGGCGGCCGTCGCTGCACTGAGCCGGAGTGTGAATCGCTGTGCGCAGGCGCAGGCAGCAAATGTAAAGCACACGGTGGCAATCGACGATGCAATGAGCCAGGCTGTGAAAAGTGGAGGCAGGGCGCTGGTGGCAAATGCTTCACTCATGGTGGCGGCCGTCTCTGCGCCGAGCCGGAGTGCGAGAAGTTCGCGCAAGGCAAAAGTGGCAAATGCGTTGCCCACGGCGGCGGCCGGCGCTGCAATGAACCGGGCTGTGTCAAGTCAAGCCAAGGTGCGACTGGAAAATGCAAGTCCCACGGTGGTGGTAAGCGTTGCAATGAACCTGGCTGCCCCAAATTAAGCAAGGGTGGACCTGGCAAATGCATTGCTCACGGTGGCGGCCGGCGCTGCGATGAGCCTGGCTGCAGTAAGCCGAGCCAGGGTGCAAGCGGCAAGTGCAAACTCCACGGAGGATTCCATTTCTGTCTTGAACCAGGCTGCAACAAGTTCAGTAAGGGTGCAAATGGCAAATGCGTGACCCACGGCGGCGGCCGGCGCTGCGACGAGCCGGGCTGTGAGAAGTTTAGCCAGGGGGTGAGTAGCAAGTGCAAAGCTCACGGTGGTGGCCGGCGCTGCGATCATCCAGGCTGCGGGAAGTCTAGCCAAGGGGCTAGCGGCAAGTGCATCGCTCACGGTGGCGGCCGGCGCTGCAGTGAGCCGGGCTGCGAGAAATCGAGCCAAGGTGGGACCGGGAAATGTAAGGCTCACGGCGGAGGCCGTTCATGTGATGAGCCAGGTTGCAAGAAGTTAAGCCAAGGTGTGAACGGCAAATGCCGTGACCACGGTAGCGGCGCACACAGCAGCAATGAACGAACCTATGTCAAGACACCGGATTTTGCTGCCGTTTAGTTCGTAATCCGGTTGTACGGGAATCCAGCCCCCGATTTCGCTCGGCTGTTTATTGCTAATGCTATTGCCGCTGCGTTGCTTTCTCTGTTGCTCTCAAGTCCAAAGTAATTATAACTATACTATAATTTCAATGAATATTTATTCGCCCGCTCTGGGATTCAAGAGTTTAAGAAAACTCTTAGGCTCCCCGGAAGCATATGGCATATCCGATATCGCTAATTTAATTCTCTGTTGCTGGGTGCAAGTGCTGGATATAAGACATTGTGTAGTTGTGCGTACTAGTACTGGCTACTAGTGAACTACCAACTACGTTTGGAATCTCGCCCGCGGAAAGGGAAAATTCACCAATCAGATGTGATTTCTGCGACGGAGATCTGGCAGTGCCTTTTTGCCCGAATTCCCGAGTGGCTGCCTTCTGCCTTTTTGAGTTTTTGACTACGACTACGACGCGGAAAACGGGAAAACCCACGGGAAACCCGCGGAAATACCACGTGAGGTACTGAGGTAATCTTTTAGCCTTTAGCCCTCGCGTGGGAATTCCGCGGAAACGGGGATCGCAACCCCGCTAGAAATAAATTAAAAGGAAGAGGGCACTAGGTGGGATTGGGGAGTTGGGGAGTTCGAGTTCCAGAACGGAATTAAAGCCAAGGATCCGAGACTTAAGAAGATTGCCCACACCCACGACTGGGGTAATAAAAAGTATACTTTTGTACCAGAACATTTATGTATTACCGCCAGAGCTCAGAGCTGACTGGGCTGATAAGCTGATAAGCGCCTCTTCTTGTGTCATATACATTTCACGGCAGGCTCCTCAGCGCGCAGCAATCGGTTCCATCTCAACGAAAAGATCGCCGTCGAAGAGCTTTAAAACGCGATGCTGGCGCCTGGGTGCTCTTCTGCGCCCTTCCTCTCCTTCTCCGCTGTTGCTTGAAGTGGCTGAATAGTAGTGCTCGGGAAGGGGTGGCTCATCTATGGGAGCCTCCAAGCTTGTCGCAGCTTCTTCGGGCGGTGGTGGTTGTGCATTCGGTGAGGCCTTCAGAGTTTGGCCAGCTGGGTAGCACGACTTGGAAGGGCCCACGACGCGACGAGGACCGTGCCTAGTCAGCGCTATGGCTACGGAAGAAGAAGAAGCCTGCGACTGGTGAGGACAGGTGGCATCGTAATTGCCAATCTCCTCATTATCGTCCACTGACGAGGCGCGGACTACCGCGTGCACCACTCTGGCTTCGTCTTCTGCTGCTGCTGGTGCAACAGTACTACCTGCTTGGTGGTCGTCAATGGTTGTCGCAGCTCCACTGCGGCGATGTCTGCTGGACAAAGAAGTATAGTGTTCGGCAGGAAAGTCAATTTCTTCGTCGGCAGCCCAACCAAAACCAGGTGGCACCAGCAGAGATCTCAGTTTCGGCCCTAAGAGGGAGGCTTTGAGGGAATTGCTACCACCACCACGGCACAGCACGAAAAGCTTGCATTCGCTGCCTAGGGCTGCACCACAGTAGTCGCCCGCTTCTTTTTCTGCACCTTCTCTTTTGCCACGGCTGCTGCGATGGCGCCTCCAAGGTGACACCTCTTCAGTTTCAGCCTCCTCTACAGCCCTACTCATAGCACCCTTTACAAGATTGCTTCGCTGAGCCGAGAGGCTGTTCGCTGCTTCCGAAGGGCTGAAGTCACCGCTGACGGCTTGAGTGGGGTGGCTGAGATTCGGTCCGTTGAGAATGGCGTCATTGAGCGGGCACGACATGTCCAAGCAATGCATTGGTGGAGCATCACGGGAAGAAGAAGAAGAAGAAGAAGAAGAGAGAGTTTTCATACCATGCTCCTCGTCTGCTGGTTCATCATGGTGGTGGTGTGGATGATGGTCGTGGTAATGCAATGGAATTTCTTCCCACCGCAGGCCCCCTGTAGCTGATGCCTCCAGCACTGCCGCTGCGCGAGGCAAGGCCCACGGATCGAAGGTGGAGGCATTGCTGCTATTGCTGCAGGCACTGTTTGATTTTACGTGATCGTTACTGTGCGCAAGAAAGACCACCGCTTTCACGCGCAGCGCTGAACCTTCTGGTGCGCCTTTGGCGCTCACTAGAGCGGTGACCCAAGCACGCAACTTCGCAGCCCTGGCTGGAGTCAGAGGTGGGCCCACGGCCACGGTACAATGGGCGGCATACCTCAAGGTGGAGAAACGCACAGAAAAAATAGCATACATGCACGAAAAATCAATCTAACAAAATACATAGAAAACCAAAGAAAAAAAACCTTATACGTGTGCTGAATAGCCCCTCTCATCGAAAGTATATGAAGTAGATTGAAGCTGCCTTGAGTATGCATTGAATTCCGATGTTTCATTATCGATTTTACCGGCTGTCGTGTGCGACGAGACTTGAGTTCAAGAACCCCGAGCTGATACCGCCGTTGAACCCACCGTTGATGTTCATCGTCATCCCACCACCGAGTGGTCCTGCGCCCAAGCTACGTGACGCAGTCGTTGTTGCAGAGGAAGGAGAGCTCACTGCCTTGGCTTCGGGATTGGCGTTCCTTTGTTCTAATAAGCTGCGCAAAGCTACACTGCTGAATGGCGCCTCATCGGATGGCTGCTCGTTGGTGCCCAATTTCAAAATTTGTGTTCCAGGTGAAGCTGCGTCGGAGAGCACATTTTCGAGCGGTGGAGGCGGCGACGAAGAACATTCAAGTCCTGAAACCATGTCTTCAGTACCATATAGGAGAATAGCATCAGCGAGCTTTACCTAGTAGTTGATAAGCATACGACATCATCGGCATGATTTCAAAAATAGTCAGCGACGAGAAAATAGCACGCCCTCTCTACGCCTTCTTATTGGTGACAGAAAGCTGTGCGCCCCATGAGGCGCTAGTTCATGAGAGCAAACCATACATTATCTACATAAGAAAATTGAGGAATATAGGCACCTGTTGAGCCAAGTGGTTGCTTAGGTTGGCAGGCGCAGGCTCGTGAAGTAAGACGCGTGCGTTACAGGCATCCGCGATTGCCACCACGCAAGCCACTTTAAGCCCTGTCACAGAAAAGAAATAGTAAAAGTTGAGATATCATCAAAATTTAGCGAATCAATTTTTTCTACGCAGCGTTCCGCACCTAGCGAAGGGTCAGCAAGAACGGATAGGAACACTGAGGGATCTGCTAGTCCCGTGGTCTCGACGAACATCACCGGCGGCGTCGTTTGGTCGGGCCCCATATTTGAGGGGCTAGCTGAAGCAAGCACTTCTTCGACGGCGCGCTGAAAATCGCCACGCGGTGAGCAGCATGCACAACCTAGTCACCGCATCGTTGAAAGCTTTAAACGGGCTGTTGTACGCGGTTTGAAATCTATACATTGAACCAGGCTAGCTTCGGACGCAAACAACTCAGACATACCTGACCCAAAGTCAAAGACTGAGGCATAGCCTCCAGGTGCTATCCGTGCTGCTAGGCTTGAGGCAAGTGGTGGAGTTGTGCCGAACTCTTGCATGAAGCGGTGGCAAACGTAAAGCACAGCAGAGGACATCGGAACCTCCATTGCTAGTTTTTCGATGAGCCTAGTCTTCCCACTGCCGCTAGGCCCTGTAACAAGAATAACATTAGAAGCCATTCTCGACGCTCTAGTTTATTATGTGGCTGTTTGGCACGCTTCCAAGCCTTGTGAGACTATCTTGGCTCAGGAGCACGAAGCTCTCCAGCTCTTCGATTTGGGGGGCGCTGCCGCGCTGCTCTTCAGCTCAGCTCGTTTCGTGTACGCCCTGTAGCCCTGTAGGTAATATATTTTTGAGATACAATATTAGCATATTTTTCTAAATGACGACGACGAATGACGACATGACGACTTGTTTCGCTCACTCATCGTCTCATCGTCTCATCGTCTATTATTGAAGTTTGTAAGTGTACTGCGTGGCGGGCGTTTGAGCTCAGTGCAACCTGGTTGAGTTGTGCGAAGCGGCAGATAACTATGTGATCTTATTTTCTTACTTCTTACGCCACTCTGTTTTAAACAGGAATCATGAAGTTTTCCGGAGTCGTAGCACTAGCACTGGCGCTTGCATCTGGAGCAGATGCCTTCATGGCAGCCCCAAGGTGAGAGCATGGTGATCGACGAGCTAGACAACTTTTGTTATTCATTTATTGTTTTTTGAGTATTTCACTTGTATCTTGAGCTGAGAGTTGGCCAGTGCCCTTTCTTCGTAACATCAAAGAAAGTACTCCAGCTTCACAACTTGTTCTCCATCCTTTTTCGTGCGCATGCCCTGCCATTTCCCAGGTTCCAAACCAGCCGCATGGCAATGCAAGCTGAGGCAGCTTCAGTGAGCGCCAAGGATGTTAAGGCCCTGCGCGAGACCTCGGGCGCCGGCATGATGAAGTGCAAGGAAGCGCTGGTGGAGTGCGGCGGCGACATCGAGAAAGCCGCAGAGATGTTGCGGGCCAAGGGCCTGGCTTCCGCAGGCAAGAAGGCTGACCGCGTCACCTCCGAAGGCCTCATTTCAACTTATGTGCACACTGGTAGCAAGCTGGGTGTCATGGTCGAGCTTAACTGCGAGACTGACTTCGTGGTAAGTTTGAAAACTCTGCACCTACCTACCGAGTACAATACAAGCATACCTCATAATGAGGATGAGGGCACCTTGCTTAGCAGTGTTTCATGTTTGCTGCCAAGATTAAATCAATAATCTACCATGCCTCAGTACGGAAAGAGCAAATCTAGGTGGTTAATGTTTTCCTTCCTATCGTGCATCGTATCTGTCAGATCACATGAGCTTAAGTTCCAATCTTCACAAAAAAATAACACTTTCGTGTGTTATTTTTTTGTTCTCATGTTCTTATTTGTGCAGTCGAAAGGGCCCAAGTTCGCCGAGCTTTGCCGCGCAGTAGCCATGCAAGTGGCGGCGAGCCCCACCGTGGACTTCGTGCGCACCGAGGACATCAACGCTGACGTGCGGGAGGCCGAGCGCAAGGCGGAAATGATGTCCGAGGACCTCGAGGGCAAGCCCGACGACATCAAGGCCAAAATGGTGCGAGTTTGTCGAAAAAGAGTTTTGATAGATTGCGTACATTGCACCTGTCTACAGAACTGTGATAATATGGAACAGTTTGTAGTCTCCTCGTAGCAATCAGCTACTCTATTGATTGTACTCTCTTTGTTCCTATTGCGCCGTGTTTTGTTTAGTTTGATTGAAATTTCACCCGACCATCTACTTCATTGCGGAATGAAGTTTGCAGAAATTGCCCCTTTTAATATTTTTTCTTTTGTCTCTATCTTGCTTTTAATTAGGTTGAAGGCCGCCTCGGCAAGATTTTGAAGAAGAAGGTGCTCCTTGAGCAGCCGTACATCCGGGACCCAAGCATGACCGTGGACGACCTCGTCAAGTCGTACATCTCCACTCTCGGTGAAAATATCAACATTGCCCGTTTCGTGCGCTTCAACCTCGGTGAAACCACGTCCACGGAGGAAGAAGAAACTCCTGCTGAGTAAATATTTCCTCGTGCCTCCAAGTTTGTTGAAGAACCGCACTATCCGGGCCTCTTTTCGTCCGCAGCCGTGGTTTAGCTTCTGTAAAGAGCACGCGTGCTTTTATTAGGCCGCTTCTCTTCCTCTGTGTAACACAGTTCGATTTATGCCATTGTGTTAATTCGGTAGTTCGCAGTTCGATTTAAATTTCGGTTTTGGTTTGTGAATTTGTGGCTTAAACTTAAAGACTTAAAGAGTTATGGTTATTCCAAATTTAGAATATATCTTGGTTTTAACCGGGGAAAATTGAGGTAATTGGCTCACGAATATGGACGCGCGTCTTGTTAAGCACAGAGCAGGGAGAGCAGCGCACGCTTCTTGCAGGCCGTGTGTATCAGCCAAAAAAAAAAAACGGACCGGCTTTTGCTTTTGTCTTTTGTTTTATTTCAATCATGTAGCTTCACCGAAGCGAGAGGTCTCTTTATCAATTAGCATTGTTCACGTTTATCTGTGAAACAATTTCAAGAGCAATAAACTGATTTCTCGGCAGACAAGTGTGTAGTGTGTAGTGTGTTGTTTGTGTATGAACGTAGATGTAAAATTATTCGCCATCAATGCTCATACAATGATTCAAGCAGTGGCCTCCGATTCTAGCCGAGCTTCGAGAGTGGCTAAGCGTCCACGAAGTCCTCCGAGAATTGAAGACACTCGGCTCATTCTCTCTCGTGACCGAGCGAGCTTTCCTGCGGCCGCGGCGAGATCTACCTGACCCTCTTCTGAAGCTGAGAAGCGTGATAATTCAGAAGCTAGCGAATCAATCAGCAGGACTAAGGACTTTTGAGAAGACTCCAGGCGGCGTGCGTTCGACTCCAATGAAGCTCCCGGGGACAGGTCTTCAGAACTCGACATAAAGCGCTTCGGGCTTCGGGCCAACACCTACCGCCTCTAATCTCAAGTGTATCTTACTACTACCTTCTCTAGCTAGAATTGCGTTCTCGAAACAATGATCGTGCGAGACGGAGAAATGAGACAATTATGAGAACTCCTCAAGGCATTCAGTGGTAACCCTAGTAGAAAAGGAATACCTGCCTTACTGATCGTAGCGGAAGTAGCTCGAGGCTAAAGTAAGAAAGTAAGTTAGCTGCTGTGGTGAGCTGGCTGTGCTGTGCTGCTGTGCTGCTGCGCTGCTACTTGACTTATACAGTAGCTACTCTACAGGGGAGAGATTTGGTAGCCGATGAAACATCGAGACCATGTTGTGAAAGTGATTTTGTCATAAAAAAATGTGGGTCATCATCAGCGGTCATTAGTCAATTAGTCATCACATGTCTTACGTCATTTGCGAGTCGTTTTATGTCTACCAGTCCCGGTATTAGCGTGAGACAATGATTGCCGTGCTAGTCTTAGCGTTGATATGTTCTAGCGTTGGCGCGAACACCGTGCTCGACAAACGAAGCCTGGTAAGCACTTTGGCC
>Ga0307978_1003349_pt1 | contig 10917 bp, 14 predicted proteins | sample OrgLakmetage1056_FD_203151 | JGI IMG/M metagenome (GOLD analysis project Ga0307978, IMG submission 203151) | Saline water microbial communities from Organic Lake, Antarctica - #1056 | ecosystem: Environmental > Aquatic > Non-marine Saline and Alkaline > Saline | place: Antarctica: Organic Lake...
CTTCAAATGTCACACCATTCCTTTACTTTCTTCCTTGCCTTCCAATGACTTCAGGCTACAAGGACCGCATGGACACGTTTTTCTCGTTCATTCCGGGCATGAGCAGCCGCATCGGCAACCACGTGGACTTCCCCAACTACGAAACCGACGAGCTCGTCGACATCGCCAAGGTGCACAATTTAGCTTGCTTTGTTACACTGCTTGACACGCGTTTCGTTGATCGGGTGCCCCTTTTAGCTTTCCTCCTGCACCCTATTGATCCTCTCTTTGCTTTCTTCTGCTGCTGCTCTCTGCTTGTCTTGGCAGGTGATGATGCGCGACCTGCAATACGAGCTTGCCCCCGGCGCTGATGCCACTTTCAAGACCTACATCGACCGCCGCCGCACCATGCCGTTCTTCTCCAACGCGCGCACGGTGAGCGCTCAGATATGTAGCTCCTTGTTTTTTGCTGTTCTCAGGAATTAAGTTGCGTTTCGTTTGTTGAGTTTCGTTTCGTCTTTCTTCGATTTTCAATCCGGTGCCTCCTTGCTTTTCGTTGCTGTGGTGCGTTTTTTGTAATGCCACGCGGCTTTGGTTAGGTCCGTAACGCCATGGACCGCGCGCGCATGAACAGCGCCATTCGCATCTTCAACGCCGGCATCCAAGGCCAAGACACAACCGTTCGCGACTTGAAGAGCATCGAGCCTGCGGACTTCCAAATCATCCTCGACGAAATTATTGCCGCTGGCGAAAACGCCATCGTGGCGTAAGCTCAGCTGCGACTCCCCGAATTAATTGAATCGGAAAGTAAGCAAAAAGCGCAGCAATCCGAAGGAGCCATGCTGAGTGAGGTTGGCCATCGTGAGCTGCGAGTTTTTGAATGACACATAGCACACAGCGCCGCGCTGAATTATAATGAACCGTGGCGCGATGGCTTTATGCTAGAGCCCGTCACCCAGCGTAGATGGAGGGATTAGGATGGGAATTATATCCACCGAGGATCTAGAACTAGACAACTAAACCCAGTAAGGACTTGCTAAGGACAAAGTACTCCATACTACAGGTCTGCAATACTCAACACTACGTTTATGCTTACTTCCGAAGCAGGTGATTTTCGGTATTTGACTAAACCCCCTGTAGCTAAGTAGCCAAAACGCAAAACGCGTTCGGTCATGAGGAAGCTGCCTATCAGTAACTGCCCTTCACTAGCCCTAGGTTGTTCCAGTGCTTGAAGAATGCAGCATCAATGATGCATCGCCGTCAACTCTCAGCTAGGGTTTATTTTCTGCTATTTTGTGCCGGTGGTCTAGCCACCTTTGCCGTCGCCAATGAAGCACCGACAAATAAAGCAGTGTCAACACTTTTGAACTGCAGCGGAGGTGGTGTCAGCGATTCCGACTGGCGTACTGTGGTCGCTGCAGCCAATGCTAGTTCGGTCATATGGGGTACAGATGTATATTCTACAGATTCAGCAATGGGTAGCAGCAGCAGCAGCGGCGGCAGCAATGGTGGTGGTCGCGTGTCCTTCACGGCGTTGATGCAAGTTACAGATCCCATTGGCAGTTACGCGAAACACTTCATCGCTTTAGCCCATGCATGGGCTACGCCTCGGCTTGTACCGCTCCTTGTCTACGGCGCTTTGCCTGGCGGCAATGACACGCATCCAACACCGGACGGTCGCGACCCACGTTTCGGAAAAGTATGGCTTTTGGCCCAAGCAATGCGTGAAGCTCTAGCCGTACGAAGCAACAGCGGTGGGGTTGAAAAAGATGGCGAGCACTGGCTACTGTGGCTAGACAGTGACGTTGTAGTGTTGGATGGAGCCACAATGCCAAGTTCATTACCATTAGGGAGCAACTTTGCTGCGGACCTGGTGGAAGCGTATAGCCGACCTGGCGCCGATTCGAGATGCCGTCGGAAAGCTAGCAGCACTGGCCGTGCCTCAAACGTGGATGCTGCTGATGAGGCAGACTCGAATAGTGCAAAAGAAAAAGAGTGTAAAGCAGCAGATTTTACGGGCGTGCATGCAATCATAGCCGACCAGCGAGACTCGTTGCTTGGTGACGTAAACGCAGGTGTGATGTTGTGGAAGGTGTCTCCCTGGAGCTTAGCATTTCTCGAAGCGTGGTGGAACCACCCGTTGGCTTTACAGGGCGCCTACGAGCAGCTCGTCTTCAGTGCCCTCTGGCAATCCAACGCTCGGAATGTGCAAAGGCACGTGGCCTTAACCCCGAGCGACGCCCTCAACAGTTACCCCGGCCAGTGGTGGCCAGCAGCAGGCACCGGCCGCCGCGCCAGCCCTGTGCTGCACCTGATGCAACGCTCAGACACCGTGCGAACGAGCGTAGGACAGGCCGCCGTTGCAAGAGTCTGCCATGGTCTTTCTCTTGCACCGCCTGTAGGCTCGGTTTTAAAGCCCTCTCGTCAGGCCATTGGGAAGTCGTCAGCTAGAGCAGGGCCTTCAACGGATGCTACAAAGGAAGCCGAGTCCGTTGATTGGGCGTTTCTCGCGTCGCAAGCTGCATTGGTTGATGCAGCTGCTGTTCTCCTGTCGGGTGACTCGTTGATACCTCCCAACGAAGCTGCACGCGTGCTCTTTGACTTGCTGCTCATGGCGCAGTCAAAAGAGTGGCGCACTGCCGCTGAGAACCTTGATCCTAGAGCTGCTGGAGGTGTTGCTGAGAAATTTGCAGCCATGGAAATAGGCGTGGATGGCTCCTCCGCTTTGATGTCTTCATCATCAAAGGCGGAGCACTGTTCCAAGAGCAGCCATTTAGCCGTGTCATTGTCTTTTGCTCAGACCTGTCTCTCGACCCAAGATGCAGCAGCTTGGCTCACTCCCCGAGCTCTTGCCTGGTTTGCGGCACACCGGCATTTGCCTTCACGCAAAGACAACAGCAATGCAGTGAACGCCAACGGCAGTAACGGCACGAGCGACGGTAGCATTAATGACAGTAGCAGTAGCAGCGAAAGCAGTAAGGCCAACAGCGTTGTAGTGGCAAGCAATAGCAACCCCAACAACGATGGCACGAAGCAGCGAGTGAATGGAGAAATAGTGCGCTACGAAGCGATCTTTCTCGAGCTTGTCGCGAGCAGCGCATCAGGAAAAGGCAGCACCACCGGAGAGGAAGAAAAGCTTTTGCGGCGCGCGTCATCGCTTCGTGAACTGCATTTGCCTGCCTTGCACCGTGTGAGCGACCCTCCAGCGGCGCAATCAGAATTCGCAGCTTCGCTCGGGCGCCTCGCGCAAGTAATTGCGGCGTCATCGAGTGCCTCTCCATCGACAGCACCAACAGCGGTTGGAGCACGTCAAATCGAAGCGGAAGATATGCTGCGCAAAGCTACCCGATTACGGCTCGCAGCCTTGGCGTCCCTGGGATTACATGGAGGCGGGCGAAGCTCGAGGCACCCAGACAGCGCTAGCTTGCAGCTCGACTTGGCCTCGCTTCTCGAAGGACAGGGCGGCCGCTCGATGCTGGAAGGCGGTCGCTTGGAAGAGGCGTTAGCACTCACGCGTGTGGCGGCGAATGACCTGGAGCACTCTCTGGGCGAGCATCATCCATGGGTGGCTGCGAGCGTGCATCGAGTCGCGAGTCTCTTGCTTCAAATGGTACGCTTTTTACTGACATAACCCACAGCCGCTCTTTCTTCTACGTTTTCTGGTCTTTCTTTTCCTGTACAATTTTCATCTTTGATCTAATTCAGACTGCATTCAAGATTTCCATTTCTTTCTTTATGCATTCGCACCTTCTTTCTTTCCTTCTCTCTTCAATTCCTCTTTAATCATTTCTCTCTGACCCATAATCTTTCTCTCCAAGGGCCGCCGTGACGATGCCGAGAGCGTTCATCGCCGCGCCCTTCGCATTCGCCAAAGCCTCGCAGAAAGCGTGCATAGTTGCGATCAGTGGTGGGTAGACTGCAGAAACAACGTAACCGGCAAGAGCACTGCAACCAGTGAAGAAGTAAAGCAAGCAGCGAAGGAACCAAACAAAGAAACAGTAGAGGTCACAGCCGAGGCAGTCGCTGCAGCTTTGAGTGAGGGGTTGGCTCAGAGCTCCACGAGCGAGAGCGAAGATGTCGCTGCGTCGTTGAACGCGCTCGCTGAATTGCTGCGCGAAAAGCACAGTGGTCAAACGGCTTCTTCGTCATCGTCGTCTGATTGGACGAGCGCTCAGAAAGACTTGCAGGAAGCGAAGCACATGAACCAGCGCGCGCTCGCCATCTATAAGGTTTTTTTTGCGCAAACGATAGGAGCTGTGCCCGAGATTGGATGAAAGACAAAAATCAGATATTTGTGTATGAGCCTGCTGTCTTTTTGTGGCACTTGAACTTATATTTGCAAGCAATGTCAACCTCAACTGTGGTTATATGTACATGCGCGCTACATACCCTCGTATTCTGTGCAACTTCTTTCCAACACTTTCTCTCGCTTCGTGCGATGCCTGTTTCCTTGTCCATTCCATGTGTATTCCTTCCTTTCTCTGCCTTCCTTTATCCTCAGCGTTTGCATGGGCCTGTGCACTACAACGTCGCTCTTGTTGAGAACAACTTGGGCCTGACCTTGAGCGCTTTGGGCGACGTGAGCGGCGCTGTGGAAGCGTTGCATGCCGCTGCCGACACTTGGGCGTCCCTGCAAGGGCCGAGCCATCCTCAGGTGCGTTTCTAGCCTACTCGTAGTGCACGCCCACAAAGAAGCTCTCTTCTTCTTTTTTTTGTTTCATTCTCTTCCACTGTTTACTTCACAATCTCTATTTGCCCCCTCAGAAGTCGCCTTCTTCTTTTTATGTGGTCTTGATGGTCCCACCTGTCTTCAGGTCGCCATGTCCCTGAACAACGCAGCGGCCGTGCAGTGGCAAGCAGGGCGCTTGGAAGCTGCCATTAAGGATACCCAGCGCGCTCTGCGCATCCTGGAAGCTGCGTATGGGCGCGACAACTCCTTCGTCGCGATGCTGAACATGGCCCTGGGAAAACTGAAAAACGGCGAACCCTATCCAATTGCGACCTAGGAATTCTTTTTCTGTTTTTGTATACAGCAATTCTACTATCAAGAGCAGCTCCTGATCTCGACTTGATTTCGAAGAACTTCTCGTGTTTTTTATATCTAGCTCTTCATGGGGTTATTTCGTTGTTTGTTGTTTGCGTATTCGCGAGCATCCGTGATCCGTGCATCCTGCATCCACACGCGCACGGATGTATAATACGGACATGAGATACGCGGGTTACTGCCAAGGAATTATTACACTGCCCGCGCAGTTCGCGGAATTTTCCTTCGGGATTTAGAGGCTATAAAACGCCTTGCTAGGACTTGGGGCTTCGATGTTCGATAAAAGTTCGAGTTAGAAACTCGGGCTGTTGAAAAACGCCTACGTCTTTCACTTCTTCTGCCTCGACTCTACGTTGAGCTAGCTCTTGTGCTGGCTTATGCTTCCTCTCACTGAAAAAAACTGCGTTTCTTTCTGCTAATTCTTTCCTCGTCAAAATAATTGTGCTGCGACGTGGAAAGACGGGGCTCAAGAGACGAAGCGCTCTTCGTGTCTCATTCATTCATTTCTGCAGCGCCACCGCCTCCTGTCTCATCTGGGGCTGCGCGCATGTACATAACGTTGTTACACCGAATGAGAATTTCTCCCAATTTGCCGGCAAAGTCTCCGTCAACGTATTCCTCCGCGTCGCCGAGCTAGAGCGCAGTAAAGAAGCAAAATGTCAGGCAAGTGAACGCGTGAGCTCGCAAGAATAGTGCTCAAAGAAGCATCTCCATGCTTGAATACCGTGTGCATATGCTATATGTAGGCTAAGATATTCACCTGAATGTTCATGTAGGAATCCACCGACATCAGGCTGCCCTTGTACTCCATGCCCCACTTCAGCTTGACCATCACCGGCTACACAAGCACAGAGAATATACGCTCAGGGACAAGAAGGCGTTGAGAAAAATAGGTTATATCCTATGCTAGTACTTCTCTCGCGTGCATGACGATGATTCATTACCTTGCCCGTAAGCGCGCTCAAGAACGGCTTGGGGTTTACAATCGCCGCCATCTTGTGCTGTGGGCGTGAAGAGTGAAGAAAGAGGATCAGCGTGCAAAATGTGTGGCTCGTGATATTTTCTTTCACAACATTAGAACATGGAGTCGTTGGAAACAACGAACACCAAAACACCATCAGGTTTGAACAATGGCATCATTGGCAAAAGATGGAATGATAGGCCACGTCGGGCTAGTCTTACGTGGAAAGTGGAAGCTAACACAGTACCTTGCTCGAGGTGCATGTGCTGAAGTTTGGGCCGTTAGTTGCGACGAGGCAACAGCTAAGTATGAAGGACGCGACAGCGCGAACGGCTTCGTAGCCAAACTCTGCGCTGAGCCCCCTTTTCTAAGTGCGGCGCAGAAGAAGAAGCGCCGCAAGGCTACAGAAGAGGAACTAGTTGCTACTACTCTAGCTTGGGAGCACACTCTTTACCATGGCATCCTTCGCGATCACCCGTCTGTCCCAGCCACCCCGGTTGGTTTTTCAGAACGATGTGTTTCTCCTTGATTCTGTCTAGTATGTTTCTTCAGATATCAAACAAATGCCATTTTCTGACCTTAAATAGTTGCTCACACTCAGTAATTTCTTGTAACTATTAGGTTCGCATGGATTACGGCGACAGCGATGGTGTCCGCTTCCTCGTGATGGAGCGTTTGGGCACTAATTTGTTGGACTTGTTCCGGTCCACCGGGTGCTCTTTTACCAATGCCAAACTGGCACAGTATGGCGAAGCCATGCTTGACGCAGTCCGCGAATGCCATTCGCGTAAAATTCTTTACGTTGATGTGAAACCTGATAATTTCATGCTGGGCTTGAGTGGCAAAAACGCGGGGAAAGTGGTCATTGCCGACTTTGGCGTCGCCGAAAAATTCATCGATTCCAAGGTGATTCTTTTCTCGGGCGCCTTAGACGCAGCAACTTCAAATGATGTATAAACTCGATTAGAAAGATAATCTCCTCTATTCTTTATTCTAATATCCACTTCTCTTTGCGTTTCTCGGCTCAGGGTGCCCACCGGCTAGAGGGCAGCAGCGGCGCCGCGGGCACGCCCCAATACCAAAGCTTACATGTGCATGGGGGCGGCACGCCCAGCCGCCGAGTAAGTCGCTGAATTTTCTCAGCACTGTCGTGAGGGAATTGCTGACTATCCTGCCTGCGAAAACTTCTTGATTTTTTGTTGTTGTGATGCCTGCTTTCATGTATACGTATTGACTACATTGATGTTGTATGACAGGACGACCTGGAGGCGCTTGGGTTTGTGCTGCTGGAGTTTGCCCTCAAGGGCAAGAGCTTGCCCTGGGGCGGCGCCTCCAGCCATCAGGCTGGCCTTCAAGCGAAGCAGGCTGCGGACGTCGCCCAGCTGCTTGGCGGCAGCCGTAACGGTGCTGCTAGTCACCCGGTAGCTGCCTGGGTGGCCCTAGCACGCGGCACTGCCTTCGCAGCTGAACCGGACTACGCCGCCTTTGCCGCTTTGCTCCGGGACCTCGCCGCCATGCCGGACTCTAGTACTTCTGGAGCATCAACAGTAGCTCCCACTGCTGCTGCGGGTAAAGCTTCAGCCAAGCGAGGTGGAAAGAAGGCTGCCAAAGAGAAGGCTGCTCCAAGCAAGAGCGTTGACCTGGCAGGAGCAGCGGACGACGAAGTGGTCGAGGAAGCAGCACCGGACGTGGGGCCACATGGCACTGTGATCAAGAGCCCAAAAGCAAAGAAGCAGAAAAAAGCAGAAGCAGCTGTTGAGCCCAAGAAGAAATCGCCTGCTAAAAAAGGCGCTACATCGTCGTCATCCAGCAAAACACCCAAGGCCGTAGCATCTTCGCCACCCTCTCCAGTAGTGAAGTTGTCGTCTCCCACCACGAGGTCGGTTTCGGCGTCTGCGTCAGCTTCCGCCTCGGTCACCTACACCTACCGAGCTCGGCAGCCGCTGGGGAAGGGAGACCGCCGCGTGAACGCAGGCAAAGAAGCTCAAGACGACGATCATCCCAAGGGCCGCGGCAGGTCGAAGAAACGCCGTTCCGAAGGTGTCGACGAAGACGTCGACGACAACGGTGAAGTCTCCACTTATGAAGCGACAGTCACGGTGAATGCGTCGACCCGTTCAACCCGCCGGCTTGCTTCCTTGTCGCCATGATGGTTTTGTTCGCGGAATCCTGAGCTCAAGGAATGTTAACTCGGGAGCTTCAAAATCGCAAAAAGGGTGGTGGTGTTTTTGTGTACATCCATGCGCGGGTTGGGGTTGGGCCATGATTACTTAGTTGTTATTGTTATTCAATCGCACTTCTGATTCATTTAGGGAAATTAATATTACTAGCGTAATTTCCAAAAGGGCCATCATTGGCCAATAACTGGTAAGGCTGGCAAGCGACATGCGACGCAGGACGTATACGTATAGATTAAACTTCTTTGTTATTAATGCCCATTTATAATCAAATGCGCTCAAGAAAACATAACACAACCCAGTCGAGCTTAAATCCATTTAAGCTTAATTAAGGAAAATAATAATTTAAGAGGTTTCATGAGGCTTAAATTTAGGCCTAAAATAAGCTCAAATTTAGACCTAAAATAAGCTCAAATTTAGACCTAAAATAAGCCTAAATTTAAGCCTAATTTAAGCCTAATTTAAGCCTAAATTTAAGCTTAAATTTAAGGGTCCAGGCCACGGCCCTCTCGGGGTAAGGGTTAGGGTGAGGGTTTATCTGGAAAAGCGGGGAGGCTTAAATTTAGGCCTAAAACAAGCTTAAATTTAAGCCTAAAATAAGCCTAAATTTAAGCCTGTTCTAGTCTTGAATTTAAGGTCAATTCGGTTGGTCTGGGGAAGCGGAAGTGGGAGGCTTAAATTTAGGCCTAAAATAAGCTTAAATTTAAGCCTAATTTAAGCCTAATTTAAGCTTAAATTTAAGGGTCCAGGCCACGGCAATCTTGGCCTCCTCGGTGGTCGTGCACTTAAGCATATTTGCGATGCTTAATTTAAGCCTAAATTTAAGCCTAAAATAACCCTAAATTTAAGCTTAAATTTAAGGGTCCAGGCCACGGCATTCTTGAATTTCTCGGTGGTCGTATTTAAGGGCTTAATTTAAGCCTAAATTTAAGTCTAAAATAAGCCTAAATTTAAGCTTAAATTTAAGGGTCCAGGCCACGGCATTCATGAATTTCTCGGTGGTCATGCACTTCAGCATATTTAAGGGCTTATTTTAAGCTTACATTTAGGCCTAAAATAAGCTTAAATTTAAGCTTAAATTTAAGCCTAATTTAAGCTTAAATTTAAGGGTCCAGGCCACGGCATTCTTGGCCTCCTCGGTGGTCGTGCACTTAAGCATATTTGCGATGCTTAATTTAAGCCTAAATTTAAGCCTAATTCAAGCCTAAATTTAGGCTTAAATTTAAGGGCACAGGCCACGGCGTTCTTGACCTCCTCGGTGGTCGTGCACTTAAGCATATTTAAGGGCTTAATTTAAGCTTAAATTTAAGCCTAAAATAAGCCTAAATTTAGGCTTAAATTTAAGGGTCCAGGCCACGGCGTTCTTGACCTCCTCGGTGGTCGTGCACTTAAGCATATTTAAGGGCTTAATTTAAGCCTAAATTTAAGCCTAATTCAAGCCTAAATTTAAGCTTAAATTTAAGGGTCCAGGCCACGGCATTCATAGTCACAGCCCAGAGCTTATTTCCCCTTAAATTGAGCTTGTTTTAATTTAAGCTTATTTAGGCTTAACTTAGGGGCTTAATTGTATTTAAGGCCAACTGAGTTGTGCTCTCCAAGAAAATGAAACGGCTGATTGACTCGTCAAACACCAACTCGAATCTGAAGTGTGTAGTGTGATCCGAGACCTGGCCTTTCCCTCAGCGTGCGACTGGACTAGCAGCACCACGTGTATTTAAATTCTTTTTGAGAATCCCGTTTATGCTTGAGCTTCCATTGATTTCCAAGTGCTGGCTTTTGATTTGGAGAGGAACTCGCGATTGCGCTGACGTGGGTCTCTTGGTATGCTTCGGTGGGCAGATGATGCGAGCATCCACGTGTGCTTTCAAATGAGATTCCTTCAAGGCACGAGGCGGCGGTTTCGATGGTTTCTGCATGAGATGGGCCATGGGAACTGCGCCCGTGAAGAGAGTGGCATCCGAGGTGCGGCGCAAACTTCGAAGCAATGCGTTCACATCCAATGAGCGCGCAAGACCGGCCTTGGCCCAAAACTCCACACACGATAGGTCCGCCTGCGTCAGCAGCAGCGGCCGCGCGTTCAAGGCCAGCGCCTCTCGTTGCGCTAGCATTTTCAAGGTTTTAACAACTAAAGTGCCAACGCCGCGTCGCTCAGTGTCGCCAGGCTTCACAGCGAGCGAAAGCACGTCGAGAATCAGCAAGCGCTCGCCATCATGTGTGGTGAGGTCTATGAACGAAAAAGTAGCGCCAGCACCGACGTCATCGCTGCACGGAATAACAAAGAAGAAATAAATTATCAAGTAAAAAGCACAGTTGTGAGGTGCTAACAGGTCAGCCTTATGAAAGCACTCACAACTCACCTAGTATGGGCAAAGGTTATATGGTAGGCGTTGTCGATGAAAGGCATCGAGGGCAGCTGGTAGAAGAAACGCCATCAATAGCACGCGAAAGATGAAACAAAAGGGAATATATTAGTCTAGCGATAAGCAATGAATGCTACAATCCAAGTTTTGTTCTGAACTTAAACAGCTTTACCTGCTTAGCATAGAATACTCGGAACTGTGCCACACGGTCATCATCGGGCAGTTTTAATCTCTTGGGCTTGAAACCTTTCACAATCACTCCGTTAGAGCCTGCTGGTGCCTCCGCAGGTAGTGAAACTTCACCTATTCGACTGAGAGCGTGCGCATTTTGGCGTGCTCCCATCACCGCTGACTCGCTCAGGTCAAGATCCTCGTCAAGCCGAGCTTTCGGTTTGG
>Ga0307978_1003350_pt1 | contig 10917 bp, 7 predicted proteins | sample OrgLakmetage1056_FD_203151 | JGI IMG/M metagenome (GOLD analysis project Ga0307978, IMG submission 203151) | Saline water microbial communities from Organic Lake, Antarctica - #1056 | ecosystem: Environmental > Aquatic > Non-marine Saline and Alkaline > Saline | place: Antarctica: Organic Lake...
GATGCCCTTGAGTCGACGCGAGCGCTGTCCCATAAGATGGCCGCTCAAGCACAAGCAGCGGAAGCCTTCGATGCCAAGACACATTTGGAGAAGGCCGCGAGCGTGCAGCAATTAGTTGACACCGCAGCTGCCGACGAGCGGTTTCAAGATTGCGCCCCTGTAGAAGTCCTACTGGGGCAGGCGCGGGAGCATGCCAAGGCAGCAGTAGAGCACGCACATGCGTTGAGCCAGTGTTTGCAAGATGCTTCCAGTGCGCAGGTGTCGTTTCAACAGGAATTAGACGCCTGCACCCAGGAGTTAGCGGGGGAAGGGGCCCTGGAAGATGACGTCACTAAAATCGAAAAGCTGGCGAGCCGGATTGACCCCAAACAGGTAATACTACATTAGTCCCAAGTGTTTGCATGTGTGTGTGCTTGTGTATGTGTTGATTCTGCATACAAGCGAATTGCAGCATTGTTTCTTTGCTCAGCTTACTATGAACACGGCAAATTTGCTTCTCGTGTGGACGAGGATATATCTTATGCGACTTCTATTTTCGCTTGAAGTCTTTCTACCACTCTCGTTCAATGCACTCACCGCACCCATATTCTCTCTCGCCCTCACTCCCTCTCTCCGAAAAGGTGCACCTCGAGGCCAACCAAGCAGCGCTACGGCTCGAGCTACATGTAGTCGAGTTCTGGCAGCGGCGGTGCCTGCGGGCCAAAAGCAAGGTGGCGCCCATCCTAGCGCGGCTCGACGATCGGGTCAAGACCTTCCACGCTACCTCCGCGGTGTCGCTGAAGAAACTAGCGTCGGTGGCCGCCACAGCGCTGGATCAGGTCGAGGGCACTCGTGCACGCACCGAGACCAGTTTGGCCGCGGCCGAAGAGCTGGTCCGGCCGGAAGTCGGGCAATGCGAGCGCGCATGGGCGAGCGTTGAAGTCGCTGCGCTAGAGGCCGCCGCGGCGGAAGAGTGTGCCAAGCCCATTTCTTTACCCGCCGGAGTGGGGGATCCGAGCCCCTCTTGCTTGGGGGTGCTCACCTCGCACGAGGCGGCGCTGCTGAGGGCGCGCTTCCAGGAGAGGGCCGTGTTTGAGGGCCTGTTGCAGCAGCCTGACCTACAGGCGAAGGAAGCACATCTGCCAAGCTTGAGCGTAGGGTCGATTGTGGCTCTGCTAGAGTCCCTCGTGGACCCTCTCGAAGGAGGCAATGGTGGTGCTTCGAGCAAAGATGGTCGCAACAGCTACTCTCCTGGGCATGGTTTGATTCAAGGCAGCCCAAACAAGAATGATTTAACGAGTGCGGCGACAGCGGCTGCTGCTGAGGCTGCTGCTGCCGCTGCCACTGATTCCACCACCAATGTAAAGGCTGCTCCCAACCCTAATATGATGCGCCAAGAAACCTTCCTGAAGTTGTACGCCACCATCAAGCAGGGCACCATTCAAGGGGTGAAAGCTCCCCCGAGGTCGTTCGCGTTGCTTGTGAATTGCCGGCGGCGGCGAATCGGCTGGCGGGCCTTAGGAGAAGAGCTGCTCTTGCGCGATGAGCAAGCTTTACACCGCACCAACCAGGCAGGTGTCACTGCGCTCGCTGCGGCTTGCCATGCTGGGCATCTAGACGTGGCCGAGTGGTGCATCGCCAAGGGCAGCGACCTGAACCGAGGCAACATGGATGGGGTGACTCCAGTGGCCACCGCCGCGGCGAGGGGGCACCTAGCGGTGGTGCGCGCGCTCACCGAAGCGGGGGCTGACGTCAGCACGGGGAATGCCGACGGAGATAGTGTAGTGGCAATAGCGTGCTGGGAAGACCATCATGAGATCGTGCGGTATCTGGGTGGCAGGCCAAGGGTGAGGCTGGATTCTCGGAATTTGGATGGCATCACCCCTTTGGAAGTAGCCTGCATGCGGGGCAATTTGAAGTCGGTGATGGTGCTGCATGCGCTGAACGTGGACATGGATGAAGTGAACGAGCACGGCGACACACCGTTTCTCATTGCTTGCTGGGAGGTAACGCTCATGAACAACATGCCAAAGATGAATATAGGATACCCTCGTGTTTCTCTTATCTATCGCTTTGCTTATCTCCTATTCACTACACAGGACACATTAGTGTTTCTTTTTCTTCCTAATTGTGCCTTTTATTCATTTGTTCTTTGCGCTTCTCTGTTCACTTCTTCTCTGTCTCCTCTCTCTGCCTCAAAAAAACAACCACAAAAACAAGGGCCATTTGGATGTGGTCAAGTTTCTGTTCCGGGTGGGCGGCGGCACGGTGGCCAATCGCATGAATGCTAATGGCGATACGCCGCTGGCGGTAGCAGCCTGGGAGGGCCATCTACATGTAGTGTCGTTTTTGACCGCGGTGGGGGTGGAGCTGCAGGTGAAAAATGCCGACGGCTTGACGGCCTATGACGTGGCAGTGATGCGCCAGCACCCTTTGATTGTCAAGTTCTTCAAAGACCAGGTGCTGTATCGAGTATCGCTGAAAAGTCGCCTGTATATCAACCAAATGAACCACCTTATGAGAATGCTTTTGAAATGCGGGTACCTTTCTTGTTATTGTCAGCTCTCTTGCTGCAATTCCCTTTCTAACTCTCTCTTTCTCTTTCATGCTGTTTTTCTCTACTATCAACGTTGTCAGGGCATTTTCAACAGCCGTGCGATTCGCCCCGGAGCTCAGAGCTCTCTCCTGGCTGCGTCTACCCAATCCTTGGCCATCCACGCCCTGATGCAGCGGGACCGAGAAGTGCAAGAGGGCAAAGACCAACAGAATGGCAACGACGATGACGAGGCGACGAAAGCCAACAATCACGGGAACAATTACGGTGCCGCCGCCGACGCCTACGGGAAAATGTCGGCGGAAGCGAGGGCCGAAGTGGTGGCCAATTACGTCACCGGAAGCCCTCGGAAACCGGCAGCTGCCCATTCCACCAATCAGCAAGCCGGAGTGGGCTCACCCGACGGCAGCAGCAAGAGCGGCAGTCATGGTGGCAGTACGAGTTCGAATGGGAGTAGCCCTGTGAAGCGAGAACGAGACGACGAAAGGCACGTGAAACTGTCGGTGCTAACCGCAGCAGCTGCCATTGCCGCTTCCTCAACTACCGCCGCTGCTGCTGCTGCTCGCAGTGAGAACAAAAATGGTGTCGGAGATGGGGAAGAAAAAAGAGACCTCCCACCGCTGTTGCCTCCTACAAACAAGGCAGCACCAACGCCGCGGCCAATGAACGAGTCCGCGACAGCGAAGTTGAGTGCGCGCATTTCCCCTATGGAAGGCCCTGCGGCGCCGCCCCTCTTGCGACGCACGCTTTCGGGCTCCTCGGTGATTGGGTCAGGCGAAGACCAAGCACAGAAAAAAGACACTGCAACCGCCGGCGCTAGTCGCAGTGGTGCGAGCAACGACAACAATGCGCGATCGCCGGAGTCGGTCGCAGCACGGAAAGGAAAATGGGATGCGCCTCTGCTTGGGCGTCGTGTGGTGGTAAGAGGAACAATCGTGAATGGTTCCAGATGATGAGGCTTTCGTTCATCTTTCCTTCTGTTTCCTTCTGGTTTATCTCAACCTTTTTTTCCATAGCGAAGTTAATGTCGTTTATTTCTTGTTTTTTTTTGCTATCTTTGGATCAGCGAGGATTTCGTATGACCTTGTGCGCGCACCTTTCCTCATTAATTTACTCTCGTTATCCATTTTTGAACACATATGTGATGAACAGGTGCAAGGCACCAACAAGCGCGACATCAACGGCTGCGCGGGCACTGCCACGCGGTTTGACGCAGCGAGCGGGCGTTACGTCATCAAGTTGGACCTTGGCCGCACCTTCCAGCTGAAAGCAGGCAACCTTCGGGAAGAACTCGAAACAGCCGCACCTGTGCCCTCTCCTACCACTACTACTAGTGATGGCGTTGAGAACAAGAGTGCTCCGCACACGCCTGGCGCTGGTGCCCTCGCTGGAGGTGCCAGCACTGCGAAGCGAAGTAGGAGTGGGAGCCGGAATAATGGAAACAACACCCACAATAGTCCTAACGCTTTGCTCACTGGTAAGACCGACGAGAACGCAGAATCTACGCCTGCTGCTGTACCGCCAGCCCCGACCTCGTTAGAATCCCCGACCTTGTTCAAATCCGGCGCAGTGTCGGCAGGCGCGGGGTTCTGGGAACAAAAAGTCTCTGCTCGGAAAGAACTGCGCGTGAACCGGGAAGGCAACAGCAGCTCGAGTCACCCGCCTCGGCGCGCGACCTCCCTTGGTCCTCGACCTACCGCTCCACCTCCCTCCTTATCGTCTCAGCACCCTTCTGGTGGAGGTGGCTTAGAGTCGGAAGAAGAAGATGAGGCCGCAGCACGGGCGTTGGCAGCAGCGGTGACGGCTCCCAAGTCGACGGTGGGGGCACTGTACGAGCAAGCTGCTCGAGCGAAGCTGTCGTGGCCTTCTTCCGACAACACCACAACTGCTCCTTCAGGAGGGGCTGACACTGCAGCAGGAACAGTAGGGGCAATTCATAGTGACCAACGGCCAGGGAGCCCGCCGAGTAGCCGGGGCCGCGCTTCCAGCCGCCGCATTGTGCGCAGCAGCGCTACGGCTGCTGGAGGAGCACCACTACAGGGAAGTAACAATAAAACGACGAGGCCTTCTTCAGTGCCTCCGCAACCTTCCGGCGATGCTCTGTCAACTTCTTCGTCTGTCACGGCTGCCATCAGCTCTGAAAGCAGCACCCACGGCAGCAGCGGTCGCACTACTCCTTTACCCGTGTGGCCGCCTCCTGCGCCTGAACCGTCACCTTCCGTGGCTGCTGCACCATCTCCGAACGGCAGTGTGCGCCCGCTAGTGCGCCGTGCCTCGAACAATGGCGCTCGCTCACCTCCCAACAATGGCAATGCAGCGCCTAATGTTGCGGCTGGCAGCGGTGTAGCAGCAGCTGCATCTGCCTGGACTACCCCTCTCAAGGTGAGTGAGGCAGGCTAGATTGCATACTTCCGAAACAAGGCATCCTTGACAAAAATTAATTACATGGGGAAAAAAGATGTTTGACGCAGTGATTTTTTTAAAAGACAGCTCACCGTCAAAAATCATGCATGCAATCCCTTTCTTTCTTACCCTGCTTATTTCGTATTCATGTCGTCGCCATATTAGGGCAAGCGGGTGATCGTACGGGGCACGACCAAAGCAGACGCCAACGGCAAAGTGGGTACCGCCAACCGTTATGACGAGGGCGCGGGGAGGTGAGTTGGTCGTGTTACGGTAATAGATGGGCACATGTAGAGGCATGCGGTGCTGAAAGTGTGCATGCTCCTTCACTCTCTTTCTTGATTCATCACCATCGTTGTCGTCATTAGTAGAATTTCAGGCGACGTTCACGCATTGCACCTCTCGATATGTCTTCACAATCATGTAATGTATGCCCTTCCTCAATCATCACTACAGGTACATCGTCAAGCTAGACGACGGCAGATTGCTGCGCTTGAAACCTCATAACCTGGTCGAAGCACAACCTTCCGCTGACGGCGGTGCCTCTTCACCTAAGAATGCTTCGGCAGCTCCAGCAGCAGCTCCTTCGCCTCGTCCGTCGGCGAGCCAATTTTTGCAAGGCCCTCGTCCGACTTACCTCACCGGCAATAGCAACAACAGCAACAGCAACAAGAGCCGGTCGTCGTCTGGTCGTTCGTCGTCAGCCCTCGGCCTTCGCACTGCTAGTGCCAACAACGTGGCTTCATCTACCTCCTCGGATCGCCTTCAGTCGAACAACAACAGTCCATCTGCTACGAGCGGTACAACAGCACCATTGTCCAGTGGCAATACTCATGGCGATCAAGACGGCATGGTGACGTCACCGCGACCCATTGTGAGCGTGGGCTCTCGTTTGGCGGCCTTTGAGAAGAAGGCCGCCGCGGCACAGCAACAGGGCATCGACGACGCGAGAGCGAGACAAGCGCCTAGAAGGGTGAGTGATGCTACATGTGCCGTGGCATCAGACGGCTGTACTAACTCTATGTCACGTTTTTTACCTTGTTCTCTACGCTCTTCTTGCCTCTGATCTTCCAGACGCCTCTTATCTCGCTCTTATTCTATTTCTTTCTCCTTCTCCTTTGTCTTTTTCATCTTCTTTCATCCTTCCTTGATCTTCTTCAATCCCCACACCAGGTGCGGTCCTTCTCGTCAAGCCATGCTCCCCCTGGAGGGGGTGTTTCGCAGTCCAGCGACAACGTGCTCGCAAACCCACGCGTTATCATCAACCAGGCGAGGGCACCGCCACCTGCATCATCCTCTTCGCCTCTTCAAGCTGCTGCAGGCGGTGAGACAGGAGCAGCCGCAGTGGAGACTGGAGCAGCAGCAGCATCTACAAGCGGCGGCGGCATTTCGTCAATTCGGAACAAAGCGGCCATGTTTGAGCGGTGCCCTGAAAACAGCAACAATCCTAGTGGTGGTGCCGGCGGCGAAAGAAAAGTGTCCCTGCGCACCCCTGCGAACCCTTACAAGCGCTGGATGGCGGACAAGGTCAACTTGAGCTTGAGTGTAGCCGCCGAAGATGAAGACGGCAGCGTGCTGCACTTGGACACGTCCAATCTAGGGGGAGGCGATCAGTCGAGCCGGAGTAGCCCTGGTGGTGGAGTAGGCGCTGGCAACAGTCCATCTTCTGGCGGCGGTGGTGGTGCGTCTTCGCCGCATTCGCCTCACAGCGGCGGTCAACTGGCAGGCCTACGCGCGCGACGGTCAGTGGCTAACAATTACGCCGCGACGCCTCTTGGGAAGCGAGATCGAACCGCCAAGCTGCCTAGTAAAGCAGCGTCACCACCCCCGCCGCAAGAACCAGTTCAAGAACCAGTGCCTGCGTCACCGACACGCAACGACACAGGAGCAGATAGTAACAATGGCAACGGCAACGTTGGCAGCGGCCTCATGTCGCCGACGGTGTCTTCATTGCTCACATCGGGTGCGCTCAAACGCCAGCGTGCGTCGGCACAGGCTGCGGCTGCTGCGGCTGAAGGCAAGCATGATCCGATTCGCCAAAGTGACTCGGGCGAAAGAGACAGCACTGCTGCTGCTGTCGCTCTTGCGGTAGCAGGAAGCGCTGAGTCGCCGGAGAAGGCCACAAGCGGTCAAAATGCCGTGACGACTCCCATGAAAGGCCCTAGCATGGCCGAAAAAATGGGCGACGAAAAGTACCAGGTATACAGTGTCCAAGTGACTTTGGGTGCACGTGCGTGTGTGTGTGCCAGAATGATTTTGTCTCTTGTTCGAACGTTTGAGAATGAGTTGGATGAGATTGTTTTTGTTTTAAAAAAGAACGTCCATCCTCATTTATTTTGGTTCATTCGTGATATTCCTCACCTGTGTGTGTGTGTGTTTACTTGTGCTTGCCACAACAGGCTCCCTCGTCAGCGCCTGTCAAGCCAACGGGAGGTCGGCGCATGGCCAAGTTGAAGAACTTGCGGCGGCCGGCACGGCCCCAGGAACCAGCTGCGCAAGCACCACCAGCACATGTAGACTCCCCTACTCGCAAGCCAAATAGCAGCAGCAGCACGAGCAGCAGTCGTGGCAGCAGCGAAGTCTCAAGTCCTTCGAGAGACGCTGGAACAGCAGCTGGAACAGCAGCTGGAACAGCAGCTGGAACAGCAGCTGGAAGAGAAGAAAGCGAGCCATCGTCCTCTCTGAGTACTGCATCCGCTTCTCAGCGCCCCTATGCGTTGGGCGACGGGTTAAACGTGTTCATTGTGAGCAACGACCCGCGGCTAGCGGCTCACGCCGCGTCTTCCCCCTTTGGGGTGATCGAATACAACGGCCATGACGCTTTCGAGTTCGGCGCAGTGGGGCAGGTATATATCCGTAGGATGAGTGAGAGAGAGAAGATGGAAGAGAGGGTGTGGGTAAATGGATAATGGAAAGAGAAGTATAAGTTGGACATTTTTCTTGGTGTTGCTGTATTTCTATCACCTCTTTCGATCCCCTTTTTAGTAGGATCGGACACTTTACTCGCACACATCCCCATGATGCTACTACTTTCTTGTTGTCGTGCATTGCATAATGCCGATGAACCATGCCAGGTGACGGCGAAATTGGATGCGAGAGCGCCGCCGCCGGGACAGCGAGCAGAAGTGATCGAAGCGCTCTTCACCTTCATGCATTTGGATCAGGTTCTACATGCGCTGAATGAGAAGGAGAGAATCAGACTTGAGAAGTACTGTTCTCTTATTCTTGTTAATCCTTCTCATCTCACCCGTTTTTAACTACTTTTCGTTATTTTCTCTTTTCTCGCTCGAATATGATACTTCTCAGTTCCACCCGGATGACGTCACCAAAGCTTTGGCCAACACCTCTCAGCTCCTCAAGCAGCTCACCATCGATGCCGACATCCGCTCCATGTAATGAGAATAGAACGGTGTTGTCCGACGAATTCATATGTGCCTTCTCCATCTTCTTTGCCTTCTTCTTCTGCCGCTGCCGTACTTATGATTTTCGTATGATAAATTAGGCTCATTTTATTCTCTTCTTCACCTGTGGCACATGCACAAAAGTTTCGTTTTTTCTTTCTCTCACGATGTCTCTGTATATTTTCCTATTCTAGGGCGCAAGCGGCGCCTCCGCCACGACCGGAGTCCACGTCGCCTACGCCACCTCCTGATGCGGATGAACTGTTTGCGGTGAGTGAAAATTAAATGATACTGTATGTAGATTGGCCTTCGTCTTCAATCATCTATTTCTACCTCTCTCTCTCTCTTATTCCAATTCACATCAATCTCGCATGCATTCATCAACGTGCGCATAACGCATATGCTTTCTGTGTAAACTTTTTTGAATTGCTCTACGTGTGCGCTAAAATTGTGCTTCTGTGACTTCTAGGTGGACATTGGTCGTTTTGCCGCTGACGCAGAGCAGCACGCGCTCGCGCCGCCGCCCCTCCTGAGCCCGTCTTCGAAAGCGCCACCTTCTTCAGCGAATAATCATGAGCCCTCGAGCGATGACGGCAACAAAAACAAAAAGCCGATGAGCTCACGTGAGTTGTGGTAGCGCACATACATAGGGAGAGTGCACATATATATCGAACTGCAATTTACCGACAAAGATGCGTAAGGACCTGATCTATCTTATTTTGGGTACTATGCTTTGGCTATCGCTTCCATCTTACTTGTGCATGTTCTTTGTATTATACTTGAAGACCATCCAGTTGAAAGCACTTCCTATGTCATCACTGTCTTTTCGTTGAAACGTTCTAATCTCTCCTTCGGTCGTAAACTCTTGGAGCAGGTCGAAGCATGCGAGGCATGAAGTTGAAAGATCTCCGCGGTGGCTCAAAAGTTTAAGGGCAAGTAGTAGATGCAATTTTGAATTCCGTTGAGTTCGGCTTATGTCGATGTATAAGCAGAGCGCTATTGGTTGGATGGATAAATCTTATGGAGGATAAGTCTCGTCTTAGAGCCTTAATGTTGCCTATCTCTGAGGTTAAATAGAGGTTAAATATCTCGATAGAAATGGGCAAATATTCTTCATGAGCTCGTTTTGAATAGGGGGAGTTCAAAAGGCCTACAGGGTAGGGGTTTTCCGAACAATCTACTTTTGTGATTTTTCATCACTCTTGACAGTAATTTCATGCAGTTGACTTGACTCAAATTTAGCTCGTTAGAAGGGTGCGCGCAGTTGCCTAGACGGGTGATAAGGGCGCGTGCTCGGCCTAAACAAATTACTTCAATCGAACGGGAATGTCTCACATGCCTGGATCAGGTGGGTTAAAAGGAGTGTTGTCTATCAACCATGCCAATATCTGTAGCCGTTTATAACGCCGTAATCTTTGTCTTTTTCACGACGCTATCTCCGGTCCTGTAGCCCTTACACGTATTGCTGACTCTTTATGGGGTGGATTTTATGAAGCGCATTGACACAATAAAAAGAATCTTAACCAACATAGAAAGGCGCGCGCTTAGTCTTCAGGGGTTAAAATTCTTTTGTTCACCGAAATTTGCGTTGGCGTGAATGCTCAGCTTGCAGCTTGCACAACATATTACGCTGCCGCTCGTAAATGCGAGAGCATTGAGCAGATTTTGTCTCATACTAAATCAGGTCAATAATGCTTCTCATTCTGCATATCCATATCTCTCGGAGCGTAATCTTTGGTCCATCTCCTGATGCTGCCCTCATATATTTCTCTCCTCACACAATCATCGAAGGGACATAGGGAGCCAAGTTCTCGAGGCAGCGGTCTAGCACGCGGTAGATCATATGATTGTTCGATTATTGAATATCCAATTATCTCGCCACGCAACTTTGACGGTGAGTGTACTGTTTTGCTGGCTGGTCGAGGTGTGTTATGCTCCCGTGCCTACCCCCCTCCTTGCGCAGGCCCTCGACACTTTAGGGCACAACTAGACACTTGGAACGCTGTGCTTAGCATATATTTCTTGCTTATCATTTTCATTCTCATGTATTTTGACGGACTAGGTATTGCACAGGTGCGGGGGCGGGGGCACTGTGCGCTCGATTTACAGATGGTGTTGAAATTGACGAGATTAGTTGCGGGCTAGCAGCCTCGACGCTATCGCTGAGACGGCACTATTTGAGCAATTTGCATAGACAGTGATGCTGATGCTAGCATTGACCAATAGATGCATCTCTGGAAGCAACTAGTCAACATCGCGACCCAAGTTGGTGGAATTGCATGGAATTCACGCTCATCGCCGTTAATCACAGCCGAAAAGCACCGCAACCTGGCAGGTGATTTTAGGACCCATAATAGTGTTCCGTAAAATTAGCTCCTGATTTAGTCTGCCCCCAAAACTTCCTCATTAGTCTTGCAGATTGGTATTTGAAGATAAATTACAGGGGGAACTTTGACGAATGGTTTCATTTTGTTGCTACGATCACCCTTATGCGTAAATAATATGCAGGACCTCCGACAGGGCCGGGCGTGCCCGGGCGCCCACCCACGCCCACCCGGTTTTCGACGACAAAATCTCGAC
>Ga0307978_1003351_pt1 | contig 10915 bp, 10 predicted proteins | sample OrgLakmetage1056_FD_203151 | JGI IMG/M metagenome (GOLD analysis project Ga0307978, IMG submission 203151) | Saline water microbial communities from Organic Lake, Antarctica - #1056 | ecosystem: Environmental > Aquatic > Non-marine Saline and Alkaline > Saline | place: Antarctica: Organic Lake...
CGTCGCAAGCTCCTGACGCGCAGGCGGGTCTCTGTCACTCATCAAATCTGTCATTGCATACTCCCGCTTAGTCCCGTCCTCATCTTCGACTGGGACTTTCTCGCCGACGCACGGCGGTGTCAATGCCAGGTCAGTGGTTGTCGATATTAATAAAGCTAGTAACGTTGTACCGGTTTCCAATCTAACCTTATTCAGATTCGCGGGTTCCTTCGATTTGCAAAGCTGCTTTGTCGAAGGTGTATATGAGACTGGCTGAAGACGTGCCCTTGGATCGCTGTCTGAATGATTTGCTCACAGTCAGGGCAGTAGCGAGATCGGCCTGTCTAGCTCTACCACCTACCTTTACCGGCTTGTCACCTTCAAACAGCGCAATGACTTTCACGAGTTGAGGGTGCTGCAAGTAAAAAAACGCTAATCTGGCTCCTATTGCGGGAATAGCGAAATTAGACCCAACAAAAAGCCCTTGGCAACCTTGAGAATAGCCTCACATGCATTTTTGACACTGCACAGGGGTCTACAAGATGAGGGTAGTCTATGACCTAGCCTCCAGTACCAGCCGCCCTGAGTGACCAAATAAAGCTACCGCCCCATGCTTTTTGTATAGACGTTTTTCATAGCGCGTTAACAAGAGGTTCAAAGCCGGAGTGGCAGCCTGGTTTAGAGAGAAAGGCAATTACACTGGCATACCTGAGATAAAAACGTCCCAGATAGAATGAGGAGAGAAAATCATGAACAAAAAAGAAAATATTCAAAATCTCGAAAAAGCGATCACCGAATTGCTGATACGGAAAGACATTAGTGATTTTCGTTGGATTATTGGCGAGGAGCGAAGCGGTGATGAAAATTTTGATACCTGTTTAATGATCGATGGCGACGCACACGTTTATTTTTATGAGCTGGATGGGATGGAGGAGATGAACCTGGTAAGTGCGGATTACGGGTATTTCGTAGACCCTATCAATTGCTTTGATATCGGTTTTTACAACATAGCGGAATGGCAAGCCCGTTGACTGTAACTATCCCCTATAATCAGTTTATGCGGCGTAAGTGATCTTTTTGGGGCCAGCTTCAGGAGAAAACTCCGTGTTCGAGTCGACCGATTATGTCTCGTACCTGCTGAATACCCTCCCTGGTTACAAGTAGGTCATTTGGTTTTCTGTGGCCCAGCCCACGGACAGGCGTAGCAAGCCAGTGTGCAGCTGCTTTGCGATCTCCTTCGAACAGCGCAATGGCTTCCATAACAGCCTCTGTGCGTAGGGTTTTCAGATCTATGCGATTTTGGCTCATGGTGGCTTCTCCCTGTGAAAGGGTTAATCGGGAAAATGCCATGATTTTTAGATTAGTATGGCACCGGTTCTCCCCCGTTTTCACGGACGGCTTTAAAACAGCTGATAACTTCAAATCCTGCGTTGCAACTCTACATCGCATCCTGGGGTTATGTAACCGCTTTACGTAATCGAACACATCAGCACGCGCTTTATTTAGAGTGCGGTAGCGCCGGTGGTGGATTCTTTCTCGCTTCAGTACCCCAAAAAATCCTTTACAGGCAGCATTGTCGCCACAATGGCCAACCACGCTCATGCTATTAATCCGGTGGTTGCCGCCGAGATATCGCTGGTAGTCTCCGCTCGTAAACTGACTGCTTCAATCTGAATGCAATATGATAAGAGCTTGCGCCTGACGTTGCCAAAGCGCCATCTCAACGGCCTTGATAACCATGCAGCGATCTTTACACGGGCCAACTTTCGTTTGAGACGGGCAACTGATTCGTTTTTCACAAGGCCGTCTTGCTGTGAGAAAAAAGTCACTGATCTGCCTCTTATTGCGAAAAACCGTTAATTAGACGCAACACACGGCACTTGCCAGTCTTGATAATAGTCTCACTATTATTTTTAGAGGCTGCATTACTGATGACGAACCAATTTAAAATGAAAAGCGTGAGTCTGGATCGGCTCATCCTGTCGCCCGACTTGTCTGCGGATTACCGGCATGTCCTGCTAGGGTTGACGTATCGAGCATCTTTACTCTCTGAGTTGCCTGAGCAGTTCCTCATTGATTATGTGATGGCTCATCCCCCAATTGGCGTAATGGTTGGAAAAAATTTTCATGTGACTGCCAATGTCCGAACCCTGGCGCTCAAGCCATTTCTTCCGGAAAAGACCCGAATCCGTGTAATAGTGAATGACGTTGCTGACCTACCTGATGTTGAGTTCGTATCAGCGCAGCGAGAAATGCTCAATCTCATCGTGAATGCCATCGAGGGCAAACACTACACCTATGCGATAGCAGCATTGCGAGATGTGGTGGTGAAAAATGATGACGCAAAAACCTCATTCGCATCAGAAATAAAGTCCCTGGCTAAGGTCGCTGGACTGAGGCGCCAATCACTGTCAGAAATCAAGGCTATGAGAAGGGCCATTCAGCCTGGAGGCGGCGCAAATGTCTGAACAAACAACAAGCGGGATTCTGGAAAAGCTCATTAACCCTCCCTATGGAATGAGGGGGCTGCGGAATGTCGTTATCGTTCTGCGTGATGTCCTTAAACATGCTTGGTTGATCAAAGTGGGTGAGGATAGCGAGGGGAGAGAAAAACCGGAGTTTCTTGATGCGACCCCAAAACTGATGGAGTTCTGCTCGGCGATTGCAGATCAAACCGAGACGTCCGGATATTGGATTGAGCAGCCGGATGCGGTACAGCATTTCATGACGAGTCACCCCATCTACTCATCATTGTATGAGCTGTCGAAAATGGTACGGCCGCTCTCATCCGGACGCCTTCAGCTGATGGCGCACGCGTTGGTTGCAGCCCATAGCGGTACTCCTTCAATGCCTGTCGATGGACACCGGCCGTCAACCAATATCATCGGCGCGTTTCGTGAGCTGCGCCGAGTCAACAATCGGGTGCTGGACGCCTTAAAATTTGAGCTACCGAGCAGGCATGGGTGCTACTGGGCGCTAAAAGATGCCGAGCATTCTGAGGGTATTGAATTGAATCGTGCCGAGTCGGAGGCACTCGGTCATATTCGGCGTCTCATTGGACTGTCGCTGGGTACAGAAACGCCGTTAGAAATTTCGTCTCGAAACAGAGCGGGCGGCCGACCTGACACCCAAACCGAAGAAATCTCACCGGGTCGACTGGGTGACGATGGCGGAGAAACGTTCTACCTGATTGCGTCTCCGGACTCAGAGCCTAGCGTTATCGATGCCGGCCGGTTAGACGGCCTGCCGGAAAGAGACGTCGCGCCGGAGGTTCGAACCGTTGTTGCCTCGGAACGTGCGAATCCAAGACGGGGTGGGTCACTGCAACGTGGTGTTTACAAGAGTCGTTACATGGTCGATCAACAGCGTCGCGGTGCCCAGGCACTGACCACACGTTGGGATCGACTGACTGAGTACGAGCTGTACTCTGTAATATCCGCAATCTCGTGGGAAGGTGCCGGCCAAAATCTGGGGGCGTTGGCAATTGGGTTGATTCTACTGACCGGGCGCCCGCTGGAAATCATTTTAAATTCACGTTTGTGCAGCACCATTGCTCAGGTTCCAGGGCGTATTGCCGATTATTCGCTGGTTATCTGCCGAGAGGGCTGCTTTATTCAGGTGAGTGTGCCTGTACCCGTTCGACAGCGTCCGTTACGCACCGAATGGCATGAGAGCCTGCAACAAACTGATAACCAGCTGCGGCTGCCGATCGTCACGTTACTTTGGGATTTGCTCACGGAAGCTTTGGGTAACAACGAGGGCAACTGGCAGGGCCATTTATTCCAGTCCTCAGACATTGAGGAGACTAAACAAAGCGTGAAAAACCTCTTGTCCGACGTTCGTTCGGAAGACGGGGCAAGGGTAACGGAAACTCGGCTGCAGCGCTGTGTCTACCACGAGATTGCAGACGTTCAGGGCGATGCCGTGGATGCGGTATTTATCACGGGAAATCAACCTGCAACCGGGGGGCATGTGGGCGCGTACTACTACTGTGTTTCAGAGACCGACCTGCTGGATCGGTACCTCAGTGCATTGCGAGAGATGGTGCCAGATGAATTCAGTGTTCTGATGTTGCCTGCTCGACCCTGTTCAAATCGCTCCTTTCTCATTGGCAGTCCGCTCTGCCCGAAACCCGAGCGGTTGGAGAAATTGGTCACGGACCTTCAGCAGCGGTTGAGTGCAGACCTCAAAAAGCCTCTTTCGGCTGAAGTCCTGGTTGATATCCATAACAGTTACACATTGTATGTTGCGCTATTTTTGGCATTTGGCACAGGCTATCGCAGTGTTCAGGCGCCGCTTTCCCGTCACACCGATTATGATCCGCTATCGGGTATGCTCGTGGTCGCGGATAAGACGAATAGCGCATTCAGTCACGCCAGGCTTGTGCCTGTGCCAGAAAGCCTCTCTCGCCAGCTTGATCTATACAAACAGCACCGCGAAAGCGTAGCCGATCAGATGTGGGCATTCCTCCGAATCAAGGAGCCTGCCCATTTTTTGTTTTTTCTTTCTCGGGCCGCCAGTGGGACAAAAAAATCTGAAAAGCTTGTCAAGGTTATCCCGGTTAACTCGGACACTTTGAAAGCGCGCTTGCGCGGGATATCGGATTTGCCGCTGAATATCAATCGGCACTTTCTGCGTAGTGAGCTGCGCCATCGGGGCGTTCATGCGGAACTGGTAGACGCCTGGATGGGGCACTGGCTGGATGGCCAGGAGCCCATGGGACGCTATTCAACGCTCAGCCCCATCGATTTTGCGTCAGGCATTGAACCGGGGCTCAGTGAGATACTGAATGAAATGGGCTGGACGCCTAAGGAGGGGATGTCATGAGCCGATATGTCCCCGTTAATGACCGCGCCCATGGTGATGATGTTCGTGCCAAGAACCGTCAACGAATTGTTAAGCGGCAGCAAAGTGCGGTCGATCGTTATCTGAATGAAAATGCCATAGACATCCTGCTGGGGACGTGTCCGAATCCTGTTTCTGAGCAGAGAATTGATGAGCTTTTCGCTCAAGTGGAAAAAGATGTGTCAGGGCATAAGTTGAAAATCCGGCATAACTACCTCGCACAAAAGCTTCAAAAAGCCGCACGTGAGCATGATCTGGACTTGCCGAATCAACAGCGGATGGTTGTGCTGCATGGTGAATCCGCCCCCGCGACGCCCGTGGGCTTCCAAGAACTTTCGATCACGATTGGCTGGGTAGATGGATTTTGGCGGGATATTGAAAACCCGAAAAACCGAGGGAGGGACAACGAGCAGAAGCTGGACGCAGGGCGTTTGCTGTTCAGTGTCATCGTTTTCGGCGGGGTTCACAGCCGGAAAAAACTGCAGTGGTTGATAGAGAGTATTCCGAAAGGCGTCCGTTATCTGGATGGGCTCACGTGGATGGACATTGATCCCAGCGAAGGGGCGGACAATGTCGAGACTCGACACGGGTTGTGGCGTTGGTTCCCAGATCCGGTCTCAATGTTGCTTCTGCAGCGCTGGCACAAAACATATGAAATGAATCAGTGGCCATGTGGAGTGAACACAGACGCTGCAAGACTCGTTTTTAATTTCCTTAAGTTTATTAACGTTCTCTCGAAAAAAGAGACAAAACCAAAAACTGTTTTGGGGAAATTGATCGACGCATCCGCGACCCGGGATGCCACCTGGATGGAGGGCGTTTTGCACCATATCCAGCGTGGCCATGGAGCAACTGTTTCTCTCCCAATCGATGCGTGGGCTCGGTTACTGACCAAAAAAGTTCCTCTTCAACTTCCACAAACAAAGGAGGAGCTTGAAATCAAACCGGTCGCGGATCTGCAAGTCTTGACCGGCCAATGCGATTCGGACGTCTATGCCGGTGTTAGGGCGATTCAGGGTGTTCTGAAACAGGCGTCGCGCACGAGCAAACTAGGCGAGCGGGACACAACCTATCAAGAGCTGACAGCAATTGCGAATGATGATTCATGGGCACCCATCGTTCGTGTGCTGGCAAGCTGGACTGCGCATTTACGCCGTTACGGTGGCCGCCAGAAGGACCTGGTAATCAGCAGTATCCGAAGCTACCTGGCGACGATTGCCAACCCGCTTGCAACGATTCTCTCAGGAATAAGTGACCTGAATGCGCTGGGAGAGGATGAGTGGGAGGAAGTATACGACCGGCTGCGTTCTGGTGCGCCTTCGGCTAAACGGCGCTCAAGTCGGGCCGTTGTCGCAGGATGGTTTCATCAGCACATGGTCGAGCAATACGGAATGCCTGAGGTAGCCATCGAGGGCGCCACCGTTAATAGTGAGGTAGATGCAAATATTTTGACACCGGCGGAGTATGTTCGTGCTCACAGTATGCTGGAGCATTCCGGTGTGAGTAGTCGCTTGATTAAGATCCGGCAGATTGTGCTGACTCTCGGATTCCGCTGCGGACTGCGCCGCTCGGAAGTTCAAAAAATTCTTATCAAAGATTTACAGGGGCTGATGGCCCATGTTTTGTCGCGCCCAGAGCTCTTAACGCGAAGCAACGAATTTTTTGGTCAGAAAAGCGGCAGTGGTACCCGGCGTCTCCCACTTTGGGCTTTGCTGACAGAAGCGGAATTGGGCCAACTGCAGACCTGGTACCAACAACGATTACGAGAGCCCAATACCAATCAGAATGATTTGTTGTTTTCTGCCCCACAGCGAGGGAATCAGCTGATTCCACAGCGTGATCTGTTCACCCCGATCCAGGAGGTAATGCGAACAGCTTCCGGCACAGTCAGCCTGCGATTCCACCATCTTCGTCATTCGTGCATCACGTTAATCGGGTTGCGATTGTTTGAGCGCCGGCCAGGGGAGCTGATGAGGGAAGACTGGGCGCAGGATGACGCCGGAAATATAGTCATGCCTCATTGGGGAAAAGACATTTATGCGATTTCCAACCGGTCAACGGCTTGGGCACCTACCCGCAAAAAGCTATGGTTTCTGGCTTTATTGGCCGGCCACGCTTCGCCCGGTCAGACTCTGTTGAGTTATGCCCATGTGATGGACCTCATCAATAGCGTACGCCAGGCTGAGCGTCGACTGCCGACTCTGTCCCTTCGAGCCCAGGCGAATCTCCTCGGATCATCCTCTGGGTCTATTGAAATTTTCCGAAACCGGAAGGGCCTCAAGGGTGCTACCACTGCCCGGGAGCTGTCGGCTGTCACTCATCGCCGGTGGCCAAGCGGTGTTTGTCTGACTGCGGGAAAGCACTTGAACGCCTTCGAAATGCCAGATCTACCCGCTCTTTCTGAACGATTGAATCCCGAGCCGTACACGGCATTTATGATCTATGCTGCGCTGTTTCTGTTTAATCGAATGCTTGCTGAGGGCCGAGCCAGAGAGGAGGCGGTCCGCGCAGTGGAGGCGAGATTTGATTTGGTGGCCGGGATGCTTGAGGTATGGCTTAAATTGGGTAAGCGTCTTATGCAGCAGCGTGTCCGTGCTGGTAGCCAGCGCAGTGCTTACTCATTAGATCCCGATAAGACCACACAAACGATCGCTTTCAAGGATGGCGATGGTGGAGTCAAAATGCCGACGCTTCCCGAGTGCCCGTCACCGCCAACGGCCAAGATGGCGCAGGGGCTTGTAGAGGATATTTTTGAGCGTGTTCGTCGTTGGTTGCGGGAAGAGCCCGACGCTGCCTTTTATGCTCTTAAGACGGTGAGCAACGGCATTTCGAGTAAAGCGCGGATATCTTATACTCTCGATGGGAACAAACTGACGTATCTGAAATTTCTCGAAAAAGCGGGCTTAATCCACCTGGTTAAAATACGGGTTAAATCTTCGGAGAATGGTCTCTCAGATCGTGAAGTTAAAACGCACTGGTCAGAGTATTTCGATGTGCCAAAAGCTCGGGTGGCAATTGCTACAGAGCTGTCGAAGGGAACTCGTTTTCGGTATGGAAGTGCTCAGATTGCGGTCCGACCAGACCCCAAACTAGGTAAGGGTGGTGCTCAAAACACAATGAAGGCATTAAAGTTCGCGGTTTTTATTCTGATGTTGTCGTGTGCCGAAGATGCTGAAGGCGAAAAGCGTTAGTTGGCCGTCCTTGGCCAGCGAACCTAATCCTTGTTGTATAGCAAAGCCTGATCATTACCGCCGCGTGTGGTTGGGCGTTGCGCGGAACCCAGTAAACGTCTTGTTGTTGATCCCATCAGTTCCGATTGAAGATGGGCGGCCACGAGGTGTGACGTTTGAACTATCATCGCGGCAGGATGAGTGTCAGTGTGGCTCCCGATTCGGTACATCGACGCGATGATAAATTGAATCATGCGGGCCGCCTCGGGATGGGTTTTGCCCAGCCATTTCAAGTCTTCTGAGAGCAACCCCAGGGTCTTCAGGGCCAGCTTGAGATAGCCTTTTGGTGAAGGTTCCGGAAGCTCAATGCGGCCCAACCCGTGGAGAAGACCTGCAATGGCAGCGATCCATTGCTCTTCATTTGAGTATCCCCGGCACGCATCAAAAGACCTTCTGGCGACATCAAGGCCATGGAATGCCAGGCTGCCTGGCGCCTGATAACCCTGTTCACCCATGGTGGCATTCAAAAACTGGATACCGACTGAAGGCCGCCCGATCACCCTTCGCACGAAATCGGTCAATGGCTGTACGGGGCATTTTGCAATAAACCGTTCAATGTCGACAGCGATGTCCGGACAGCGAAGTTCCGAACAGGGCAGATGAAGCAACGTATCTGGCGTATCCAGCAGGATGACCGTGTCTGAGCGAGACACCGCGTGCCCGGCCTTTCCGCTCCACAGCATAAGTTGTACGGCGGAGTCCGGAATCTTGGTCAGCTGTAGGTCAGGATGAGGTTGCGACATCACGACCTGGTAGCGTTCAAATGAGTTTTCGATAATCATCTCAATAACAGGGAGGTCAGGTCCGTTAAGGATCTCCCCAAACGCAATTATTGTTCCGATGAAAATCTCTGGGTCATTGTGCCAGCCAGTATTCACGATGAGGCTACTCATGCCATGAGCTCCTGTACTGAGTTTAAAGTGCGCTCCAAATTGCCAATCAGAACTGGAAGTGGATCATTCAGATTGTCTTCGTCCATCTCGCAAAGTTCTTTTTCGACCCAGTTTGAAAGAGCGGAGAGATTCGAGCTCTCGTCGCCTTGGCCAAGCACGTAAACCAAAGCGCTTCCTTCTGGGATTTGCATGGAGAAAACGAGCGCGCTCGCCAGACGGGCGGCAAATGACGCTCGGCTGATAGAAAGTGAGTGAGAAAAGTTCATTTTACGAGTTCCTTGTTTGGTTCAATTTGGAATTCAAATTCGTTAATAAGAAGACGTTCGAAAGCTGAGCCGTCCTGCCTGGTTAAATTGGGTACATAACGGCTATACACGCGGAACAACATTTCGGTCGTTGTGTGCCCCATCTGCCGCGCGATCCATTCCGGACTTTCACCAGAAGCTAACCAAAGCGTCGCTGCTGTATGCCGGGTCTGATATGGACGACGTTTACGAAGTCCCAAGTGGCGAAGCAGTGGATACCAAACGCGTTTCGTTACGTTGCTGTGGCAAAGCGGACCGCCGGTTTGGGAGCAGAAAACGAAGTCCTTACTGCCTGTTGATTGCCGTTGTTCTAACAAGGCATCCATCACGAGCTGAGACATATCAATGGTTCTAAAAGAACCGTCATTTTTCGTGTACTCCAGGCGGCCTTCGACCAATGCTTGGCGGACTAGGATCTGCCTGCGGGCAAAGTCGACGTGCTCCCACTGCAGTCCGTCAATTTCGCCAGTGCGCATGCCGGTGAAGAACCGAACGCTGTAATAATTTCGAAAGTCCGAGCGAACGGTAGCGATGACTTGTCTCACCTCTTTAATGCTGAATGGCTCTACATCCGTCCGTGGAACACGAAGGGATTTAATCCCGTGATAGGGTGAGATAAACTCAAAGCGGTTGGCTGCTTCGCTAAGAATCATGCGCAAAGGCGTCATGATTTTGTTGATTCGACTGGCAGAAAGGCTCTTTTTGCTCCGGGTTATTACTTTGGCGAGTGAGGCCCGGAATTCGAGAACGTCCTTCTTGGTGATGTGGCCAACCTCTTTTTTCCCGAAATAGGGGCTGAGATAATTTTTCAGTGTCCCCTCTACCGTTTCGAGATGTGACTGTCGCCACTGTATTTTCATTTCTCCTACCCAGTCCTGCGAAAATGCCTTAAAGAGTGGCGTATCGTGCGCCTGCTGAGCTTTTAGAACCTCTGCTTGTTTGGTGAAATTCTGGGCCAGCGAGCTGTTGGGGAAGTACTTGTGATACTCGAACGACCCCAGAGTGATTTCTGCTTCAAGCCTTTTGAGTATTGTTTCCAGCTTTTTCCGGTTCGCAGGCGTGTTTTCGAGAGCCGTCTGCTCACGGCAACGTTTTCCTGTGTACTGAAAATCAATAAACAACTTTTGCGTGGACTCACGCACTCGAACACTACCCATTCATCTGTCCTCCGTTAGCCATGGGAATAGAAAGAGAGTAATGGCCCGAGTGCAGGCCCATATCCCGCTCGATGGGACCCCACATGTAGAGAATCTTGCGACCGCCAAAAGGTCTGATGTAATGAACCCCCTCAATGAGTACAGCGTCCTTTAGTCGCTCCCGAATTGTGCGTGCGTCGTACCGGATTCGCTGAGCCAGTTCTTCTGTTGTCATGTATTCTGTTTTCATCGTATGCACCTTTCTATCGTCTTTTGTAGCGTACAAGCTACATAATAAGCCGACAAGAGTCGTTGTCAAGCGACTTATGTAGATTGTTTTCAGCATTGGCTGCGCAGGGTCATCAATTTTGCTAGACTCAACGGCTTGCTAAGAGGCCTGCACACGATGATCAGATTTCGGTTAAAAGAATTAATTGCGGAGAAAGGATTTCAGGAAGATCGAAGGGTTACGCTGGACGAGGTTGCCCAGCGCACAGGCGTTCATCGAACAACGTTGTCCAAGATTG
>Ga0307978_1003354_pt1 | contig 10911 bp, 9 predicted proteins | sample OrgLakmetage1056_FD_203151 | JGI IMG/M metagenome (GOLD analysis project Ga0307978, IMG submission 203151) | Saline water microbial communities from Organic Lake, Antarctica - #1056 | ecosystem: Environmental > Aquatic > Non-marine Saline and Alkaline > Saline | place: Antarctica: Organic Lake...
CCTGTTTGGCGGCTTTTTGGTACCAGTGCGCTGCCTGGGAGTAGTCCTGCACTGCGCCCAGGCCATTGTCATATCTAAAGCCAAGATTATGCTGAGCTGGGCCAAAGCTTTGATCTGCCGCTTTTCGGTACCAGTTCACCGCTTGAGCATAGTTTTGAGGGATTCCTTGGCCATTTTCATACATAACCCCTAGATTGAACTGAGCTTCTGCGGCTCCCTGCTCGGCCAGAGGTTTAAGCTCTTGGAGAGCTATTGTGTAATCGCCACTACCCAAAGCATCCATTGCTCTATTGAAATCTGCTGTTACAATCGTTGATGCCATTCCAAGGGTTAGACCAATAACCAAACCCTTAATGAATTTTTTGGCTCCTGCCTGCATTGCTGCGCTCCCTGTTGTTCGTAATAGTGGCGTGGATAACTAATGTACCCTCAAAAAGAAATAACTAAAACTGGCGATAAAGTGTTTCTGCCATTTGCCCTAACGTGTCATATCACTCGGCCCAAAAGGGCAACTCTGCTGCGTGTAATCGCGGTTATGGTGAGTCCGCCAACGACAGCGGAACGAATGCTTTTTAGCCATGAAATTCGTAGCCAGCGCCACCTGCTATTCGTTGAACGAACCGCAAAGGCTAGCGGGTCGAAGAATTTCATTTATCTCCTCTTTCCAGTGATATTTGCTGTGCAAGCAATACGCAAAATTAAAGTAGAGAAGATGACAACTATTAGGTTACACAACTGACACGCATCGGGCTAAAAGTAGATATAGCCTTGGGATCAGCTTTTCCTCAAAATAAGGACCCTGACCCCGTTTTGGTACCGCTCATTGTCAGAAAATCCGGCCGCAGTCGCCTTGTAAACGTCTATGGTTCAGTGATTGGGGGCAGGTCACCAATACATCTGGCCGACGTTAGTCATCAGCTAGGTCCCTCAACAACGCGCACAATTCTGTTATCGCCTCTTGGGCAGATCCGGGTGATTCAAAGCGAGAGAGGTACTTGACTGGGCTATTATCCAGACTCTCTTCAGCATGAAATCCAAAATGCTCCAGCGCGGAAGTGACTTTCGAAGAGCAAGAGATCTCACCTCTTGTTGAAAAAAGAAACTGGTATTGATCGTCTTGATACCAAACTTTCATCTGGTAATCATGACCTTCCAGTCGGAAACCGGAGAACCAAATATAAGTGAGGGCTTCAGCGCCTCTGTCCGCATGATAATTAGCTGACTGAAACGGGCTAAAATTTACACTATCGGCCGCTATTTTCAGCTCAAGGAATTTGGAATACAGCTCGCTGTGGTTGTGGTTTCTCTGTAACTCGTGGAGCAGCACTACCTCGTTGTAGTTTTTGACGATAAAACCTTGATGACAACATCTAAATAGCCCTGGCATGCTAATCAGCAAGCTCCGCCAATCCCTAGCCAGTGAGGCTCCCCATGCCGAAGCGCAGATTTTCTCCAGCGATCCTTTTACATTCTCGGGGTCAAAACTCGGGTCATCAAAAACAGATCTGACATAGCTCTGTCTACGATCCCAGGAGCCATCCTTGCCATAAGGCAGACGAAGCAATCGCTTCCAGCTATGATCTCGTTCAATGTTGTTTTTGGCCAAGCGCGTACTTAACAAATTGAACCGACCAGCGGTGCTTTCAGTTAAGTACTCTCCTTTAGTCAGCACAGCTCGTTCCCACGCATAGTCGATGCTTGCAGAACTACTCCTTATTGCTGAAAACACAGCAGAGGCAGAGCGGGCATACCGGCGAAATTCATCCAAATAGTGTTGGTCAGAGTCCTCCCAATCTGTATCACCATGCTCCGAGTAATAATTAATAATCCCTGAGAATTTCAGGATGAAACCGATTTGTCCGCGAAAAAACGAGTGGCTTTCGACGGACACAATCGCCGCCCGCCATTCCGAGGATTTATCAATTAAATGCGCTTTCACCTTTTCTTCAGTGACTTGAGCCCCTAAAAAGCCATCGACATTGACATCACGCCTCAACAGCTCCAGTAGTGGGGTATCTTGCCCAGCCAAATTACGAATGGACTCCAGAGACAGGTAATAATCACCAAGGGTGTTGATGATGGTGTTTTCCGTTAAATTGAAGATCACCCTCATCCAAGACAACAGTTCGTCCCCTCGGAGCCCGTTCTCCACTGCACGATAAAATCCGTAAAAACGCAGTTTCTCTGGATAGCTGGTAGTGTTCTTGATAACAGCTTTAAAAGCTTCTTCTTCCGAGTAGTAAGGATTGGGCTCCAGATAAGGTGTTAACTTCCCCCCGCTCAGGTTTCCGCGGTGCAGGAGGTCAAACATCGCAATCAGGTGAACGATAAGGCTCTGTGACAGGCAGTTCTGCTCGTCGTAATCCATAAACGACCAACGCTTTAAACTACCCCCTAGGCCAAAAAGATCTCTTTCGAGATCTTGGTCGAGAATATGGAAATTCGCGATCACCAGAGCCATAAAATTCATCAGCTCATCGTCGTAGGTATTATCTGCTGATGCTTCGTTACGGTAACTCCAGAAAAGATCCGCCCAATCGGTATCGATCTTGTGAATAAAATACTCGTAACCGGAAACGGGGCGATCCTGAAATCCTAGCCGGTATTCTGGCCATTGCGAGCTGAATGACTTTATTTTCTTTTCGAGGCGAGCTTTAAAATTTTCGAATTGGGTGAGCGGCTTGCCCCTGGCATTCATCTTGATGTAGAGGTCATCGGTGAGCTTAAACTCCTGTAAGTTCAGAAACAGGAAGGTAATCACCGGTGCCTCATCATCCACCAGCAGATCAAAGTACTCGGTGCAGCCATGAAAACGGTCATGGATTGCATCAAGCATGATCAGCATTGATCGAATGGTGGGGTCACTGCTCCAAGAAAGATAAAACCAGCCGGCGTCCTGAATGGTAGCCGAAACGCTCCCAGATCCAGTTTCGTCGCAAAGTAGTTCATTGATCTGGATATCATTGGTTATAAGTGCATCGCAAAACTCTCTGGAACTGTTCCTAGTTTCATACGTGAACAGTGAGCGCCCCTTTATGCTTAATGCACATCTAAGAAACTCAGCTTGCTCAGAGATTTGTGCGAGATACCAGTGCAGTAAAAAGAGAGTGGTCAGTCGCTGTTGCCCATCCAGCGGCACAAATCGCCCTGTGACTGTTGGGTTGTCAGCTCCCTCTGTTTTAAAATTGTCAGCGACGATGCTTCCGTATACGAAATCAAGGTCTCTACTGGGCGTCCCTTTCTGAAGATATCCGAAAAGTGCATCTAAAAACGCTGTGCGTACAGCCTTCTGATCTGCGCGCCCCTGTGCATAGTCACGCTGTATTATCGGGATTTCCACCCAAAGCCGCTTTTCGCTGATTAGTTGAAAAAAACTAAGACGCTCTCCCGATTGGGGAACCATATCCGGGCTATTCATTTAGCTCTCCTTGCTCGGGCAAATATTCAGATAGGGCTTCTTCAATAGCTGCTAGGTAGTCGTCAGCATCCGACTCTTGCCAATACAACAGGTCGCGAGCCGAACGGCTATAAAACTTCAAAAAAACGTTCTTGGTGCAGATTGGAACAAAGACGCCACGCATGTCGTTTTCAATGATGCGTGTGCGCTTCACAGGATACAAAGCGTTCTTGTAGCTTCGATTAGTGTTGGCATCCAGCAAGGACAAGTTTCCGAGGCTGTCGGCCCACCCTACATCGTAATGGCCAAAGTGATCACAAATGTCGCCGTGCAAGCGTTCAAAATCGTTTCCGTCCAGCTTTGACTGCTTCAGCAGACGCTGTATATCCTCTACAAACGGTTGCGTGGCTGTGTCGATTGTTAGTTTTGTGTGCTGGAAGTATCCCAGCATATCTTCGAGCCAGGCATTGCGGCTGGCGCCAGTGGGCACCGTATCGGTTTGCGAACGAATATGCTCAATATCCCAATTTTCGCGCTTATAGCGATCAAACGGAAAGCGGATATCCGCTTCCTTTGTCGCCAATAACGTCTGAATGTTGAAGAGCAATAGCACTCTCTTAATGAGCGGATTACCATAATTCAGTTCAGTCAGTTCACAGCGCACCCGCTCGCGAATTCTATCTTTCAGATGGTTTTTGAAAGCTGTTTTAGTGGTGCCTGGCTGATTAGAGGCTCTCTTGAGCGTAACCACATCATCGCCACAATCCACCAGGAACCCAATTAAGTGGTACAACTCCCGGTCGCGGTACCATTCGTCGAAAGTTAGAAAATAATCTTTGATACCCTTCCAGAGGGTGTCGATATCAGCGCTGCCCTCTTTAAAATCAGCATTGAACTCATGAAAGGTAAAATAATTCTCGGCACCTATCTTTTTTCCTTTCATCAAATCGAAAATGAATTCAATGCGGGTCTCGTAACGTGCGTCAGAGTCTGAGCTGTGAATGAAGTACCAGAAGTCGGGCGCTTGCAGTTGCTTTTCTATGCTGTCCCATTCCGATGCAATCTGTATTTGCTTAAGTCGCACCTGATCCGCGTCAAAGTGGTAACGCTGTAGGAAAAGGGCTTTGACCAGCTCCGCATTGGTCAGAGGGATTTTCCCAATATTGATGCGTGAAAACACATCCACCGCATAGTCGTTGCCAACACACTCAGCGGTCAGGTCATACCAAATTACCTTAACCGATTGCTCCGCCTCTGGCTTGGCCAACAAGATCGAGAGCAAGGCATTGTTTTCGTTGTAATCCCTGTCGTCGAACCACTCTGCTACAGCTTCATAAGCGCGGGCTATGTGGAAAAAATCAATATTGTTGGTTTCTTCTGCGGGTTGGATATTGTTTAGAAAGCTCGCACTTTCAGAGCGGGTTTCGTATTCGAGCGTGTATAGCGGTTTTTTATAGGCCTCGTGAAGCTCGCGTCGCAAATGCTCTTTTTCAAGGTAGTGGAGAACGATGTACAGGGTTGTCAGGCGCTGCTGGCCATCTACCAGCTCCCAGTGGTCGTTCCTTTTCACCACTACGATGGGTTGCAGACAGTAAAAAGCTGACTTTTCGCTAGATGCTTGCTGACTGAATTCCCAGATATCGTCTAAAAGCTCCGTCACCTGAATCTCGGACCAGCGATAACCGCGCTGATACGCCGGTATGTAGAAACGCTCTCCCAAGAGTTCGTAGATATTCTTTAAACAGAGTTTGTCCTGAACCAGTACATCGCTCATATCAACCTTTGCTTCCCTGTTAGTGATTCTTGCATCGTGCCCTGTTTGATCACGTAAAGCAGTAAGTTGGTTCAGAAAAGCAGGAGAACAAGGTCATGAGGATTCTCAGTACCAACTCGGAGTTGCGTATTACAGAGGTCTGGGCGTCATACAGGATTATGCTTCAGCGGAGAGTTGGTTCCGGAATTTGGCGGAACAAGGCCATGTAAAAGCCCAAGCGAAACTATTAACAATGTATAGCGATGGTGACGGCGCCCCGCAAGATTATGATCAGGCAGTTATTTGGGGACGAAAAGCTGCGGAACAGGGCCAAACCAACGCCCAAGTCATCCTTGGGACGATGTATTACGATGATACAGGAGTCTCACAGGATTATATTACGGCTCATAAATTGTTAAATCTAGCCGACCAAGGAAACAGTGTTGCTGTTAAAGAACGCGCTAAAGCGTCTAAAAAAATGACATAAAATCAGATAGCTGATGCCCAAGGTGCTACCAGAGAGTGGGCTCTAAAGCTTTAAAGTGCCCTCGTTACGCCTGTTTTCACTGCACATAATCGCGGGTTACGGTAAACCGGCTGCGGTTGCACCGTTTAAAGCTTCCTCATACCCTTTGATAAGTCCAGCAAGGCCCAATCGAAATGATTTTCTTACTCCCACTCATAAAATGAGCTCACTCCTGAATGGCTGAAAAAATCCGAATAGGCATGCCAGAAAATCCGCTTCCTTTTATGCCTTCTGCTGACAAATTTCTGGCGTATTTAGGTATGCCTGGGGGTATTGCCAGTGTAGTCAATAAGCTGGGCAATCGTCCAGATCGGCCACCGCTAATTGACCCAAAAACAGTGCGTAAAGCCTTTAGGGAGGGTGTATCGCCTAATAGCTTTACTCAGATTAAGGGCTTATTGGATTCTGTTGTCCCACCTGAAATGTACGATTACATAACAAGTCCCTATCTCTTGCCTTGGATGGAGACCACGCTGCGCCAGAACGGCCTTTCTTGGCTTGCCATCGCCAAAGGTGCGCGCCTTAACTTTTCTCAAGCTGCTCGGCCGGAAACCTTTACAGAGCTATTTATTAAGCAGCGTGCTGAGCAGGAGATGAGGCTTCTTCAAACTGGACAGGAAATCCAAAAGAGCGATTCATCGTCGGCGGTTTTTGATGAGCGCTGGAGGCAGACCCTGCACGATTTTTTTTTGCAGCATACCAAAGTGGATCCCCTCCTTGTTGATCGTGGGCTTCAGGCTTGGGCAGCGTTAAAATCGAGAGTGGATCAGCCGCACAAAGAGCAGGTTGGTTTATTGTTCGGCCTCTACACCCGTCTGCGGATCGATTTCTACTATCAACTACTGTGCAACCTTTCGCTGGATCTCATTCAGTGGTTCAAAGAGATCGATGGCACTGGCAAGCATGAGCAGTGGCTTATCGAGAACAGTCTGTTTGGCGAGATGGTACCGACGTCTGATGGACGCAATCTTACGTTACCCTTTGGACAGTTAATTGATGTATGGCGTAAGAATGCTGCGCCAGGTGGTGGCGCTTTGTCTTTGGCAAAAATCGCCCAGAGGTTGCCGAACCCTCAAGGAATAGACCCGGAAAAGCAATCCCTTGCTCCAGGCCAGACACGTGACGATCGCAAAGCTGCTATTAACAAAAATAAACGGTCGCGACTGCGCGAGTGGCGGCAAGGCACTCGCCCTCAACCCGAGCAGCTTGAGCAGTTTGTAAAAAATTTGGTTCCAGACGGAAGCGACGTATCATCTTTAATAATGATCGCAAATATCGCCTGCTCTTGGGGTGCATTTATATTGGACGAGTTGGCACTGTTTGAAGATTACAACTTGACGGATGCTCGCCAAGAAACGCTTCCGGCGTTCGGACTCTATCCAGCCTATTGGGTTGAATATAAGGTTCAGGCCGCACAGATTGTCGCGGCCTGATAGAAGTTCTTTTAGCGGCCCTTGGGAGTGTTATTTCCGCGTCCGCCGCCAGAAGGGTTGCTGGTCGTGCTGGGTGCGTTAGTTGGTTTAGCCATGATAATCACCTATAGGTTAGTTGTGGGAATCGACCATGCCGTTGTCTATTGAGCTTTGATAAGCAGTGCCGATTTAAAAATTATCGATGATTTAGGCGGTGCACGAGAGGTGAGTCGTCACGGGAAATTTGGCGGCTAAGTTAAAAGGCACTGCGCATAATACCCACTATGCAAATATATTTTATATGGACAGGTACGTTTTTTTGCCCGATGCAGCATGGTAAGGAGCTCAAACAGCATCACAATATGTCGTCAGGATGGTGCCATTCGGTTATGCCATGTGCTTTTAAGTCAGCTTGAAACTGCACGGGATTAACAAAGCGTAGGACACGTAATTGATCGTGCTGCGGAAGTGTCATGTACAGAGTCATTCCGGGCGGAAATGGCCAATTGAGCGTAAATAGGCCATCTATGTAGTAAAAATGATCCCTGAGTAGCTGGTATGACTTCACGGATGTACCAACTATCGCCGGCAACTTCCGCTTTTTTTCCGTCATCTTGGCGCCAAAATTTCGGGATTGAATTATCAGCTTTTCCACGCCCTCATCAAATCGAGCTATAGGATTGCAGATTGTTGATATGTTTAGAGACCGAGAAAAACGATTAAATGATGCTACACACTCTATCAAGCATGAGTCATAGAAGCTTGGCTTGGGGCGTGATGAGTAATTAGAAAAAGGTGTTGGAGTAATGTCCAATAAAATTTCATTCAGTTGTGGACTGTTGTCAATCTTGACGCGCACCAGTGGGTTGAGTTCCTTGAATTTAATCGCATCATTTTCAGATATTCGCAGAGCGACTAAAAAGCTTACAGCGTACGCTGTGACTTCACCTAGTTGTCTGTTGTTGGAACTTGCGACAACCCGCTCCCAGTGGTGCTTTGCCGAATCAACTTGTCCGTGAAAAAAATTCCAATTCCCCTCTACAAAGTCGATGGCGGGCATCAATAATCCGACGGGATCTTTTTTGCGTAAATTTTCGCGTAATTTGTCAATTTTTAATGCAACATTACGGAAATCCAGCTCACTTAGCTGTCTATATTTATCAGAAACCATAAGGGGGTCAAGTTGTCTCCAGTATTCCGCCCTTTGTTTCTCCCCCAGTTCTTCTGGGCTTCCATACTTGCCACTCGAGACTGAGATCAGGGCATTGAAAACAAGCGCCAATAGATCTTGTTCAGAAATAATATCGACAGCTAGGGAGCACAATCGCATCGTTGCCATGCCGGCGAGGTACAATTGACGAATAGCCCTGATTGTGGATTCAAGCTCCTGCGGCGATAGGTGGCTGTTCCGCATTTCAACACGCAGACTGGCAAGGTCTTGTTCGATGGATTCATTCTTTCGTTTAGAGCGCTGATCTAGCCTAGTGAGTGTTGTTCGAAACTCACCGGATTCAATGCCTGCCGGAATAGCTTTCCTGACTGAAGATTTCCAAAAAGACAGGAAAGTCGTGGGTTCATCGGTGAGAGTGTCTGCGTACCTTTCGATCAGTTGTCGGGCACTGTCTAAAACAGACTCAGGGTGTTGGCGGGCACCAACAAGTACTTGAGCGACCCAAGGGACAGCCCATATTTTAATGAAACACTCCAGGCCTTCAACTTCTGCCTTCTTAGTAACCAAAGGAAATGCTCGGGCATTAGTCAGCGCGGCCTCAGCTTCGAGTAGCCGTTCTTGAACAAGTCGTCGCAGTGTCTTGTCTGAACCCGCGAGAAGCTCCAGGAGCTTTTCTTCTAGGCCGGTTCTGTGTGGTAATCCGCTGTAAACGTCGATGCGGCCACTGAACGAGTAAAGTTGAACTAGCGAATCATCTTTGTTTCTAACGATCCCAAGGCCGGATGCTAAGCTATCGATAACGGCCGAGAATGTAGGCAGGCGTGCGTAGGCAGGAGGTGTAGAGTTCAGCATCGGTTTCCGTGATTTCCGGTGGGACGATATGTCATGAATGGTGAAGATTACATGGTCGATGCTTAAAGAACAGCGTCGAAATATAATCTAACCTGAGGTAACAATTATGGAAAACCGCAAAATTCGCCCAATGCTCGCTATGAGCGTTGCTTGGCATCTGACGAAATCCCTTGAGGAGAACGAGTTTACAAGTGTCAGTGACAAACTTCGCGATCAGTTGACCGAGGGCGGCATGTCTCCTAGAGAGGCGGCTATGAAAGCGCCAGTCATACTCGACGGTACAGATCGTGCACTGCAGGGAGAGTTTGACTTCAAGCTTATCCGCATCGAGCTGGCAGCCGAGCAGGATGGCAGTGATGTGAAAGACCTCTTTCTTTAGTCTCCCAGCTAGCAACGGGTACCACTTTCGTTGGGGGGTTTCAGTGAGTTTCTAAGCACCATATGCCTCCAGCATAGATCTCTTTTGTTCTTATTACACCCAGTCAAGTAAGCCATTGTGTCTGTCGCTGACTGGATTTCATTTTGTGCTGGGCACTGCATTTTTTTATGGGCAGGCACTTTTTCCTTTTCCCAGCTACACATAATCAGGGTTATGTTTACTTGGCTTTACACGCACACGGTAATTAAGAACACTTCTGACATAGGCCCACACTCCGCTCTATTAATTATTTTCAGTGCTCTTGCATTATATCAGTACTGATATAACATTCAGGGCAGAAGAGTTTAGGAGCTGCTGATGTCGAAAGAAAAAAAGCCCCTAGAGTTTCTCGGGGATGCGCTGGCCAGCCTACGAGAATTCCCTGGCGAAACGCGCCGAGAAGCGGGCTACCAGCTGGACAGAACCCAGGCTGGTGAAGACCCGACTCACTACCGGCCCATGCCGTCCGTGGGGCGCGGTGTGGTGGAGATCAAGATCCGCGAGGACGACGGCGCCTTTCGGGTCTTCTACGTCGCTAATCGCAGTAATGCGGTCTACGTGCTTCATTGCTTCCAGAAGAAGAGCCAGAAGACCGATAAGCAAGACATCGAAATCGGCAAGAAGCGTTACAGCGAGATCCCAAGCTAGGAAGCAAGACACCAACAAAAGATCCAACAAAACTACCCAGCACCAATATAAATAGAAGAGTTACATAGAATCTAATCAGGTGACAGACATGGCAAACGAACGATTCGAAAGTGTGTGGGATGCGATTGAAGACACCCCTGAAGAAGCCCTAAATATGCGCCTGCGCTCCGAGCTGATGATTCAGATCACCAGGCGCGTGAAGGAGTGGGACGTCACTCAGAAAGAGGCAGCGCAGCGCTTGGGTATCACCCAGCCCCGCCTGAACGACCTGCTGAGCGGCCGCATTAAAAAGTTTAGCCTAGACGCCTTAATCAATTTGACCGGTCCGGCGCACTTCCACGTGGAGCTAACGCTGAAGGACGAGGAGGCGGCTGTGGCCTAAGGTCATGCCTCCCGGGGGGTATTCTGCAAACCATTAAAGGTTTTTGGTAACTGGATATTCTGTAAAAGCTAAATCCCACAAAGCTAAGGATGGCGATGGACAGCTCGGGCTACTACGCATAATGCCCATTATGTTGGCTCGACTGGACGCTCACATTCGCCGGTGAGCCCGGCTGTAAACCTCACCACGCTCTCGCTTACCAATGGCGACCACAGTGACCACTATGCGGTCGTCTTCGACTTCATAGACCAACCGGTAACCTGCGCTGCGCAGTTTAATTTTGTAGCAGTTTACCAGGCCGGATAAGGCGTCAGGCTGGACGTGGGGATCGTCGAGCCGCTGTTTCAGCTTT
>Ga0307978_1003355_pt1 | contig 10911 bp, 7 predicted proteins | sample OrgLakmetage1056_FD_203151 | JGI IMG/M metagenome (GOLD analysis project Ga0307978, IMG submission 203151) | Saline water microbial communities from Organic Lake, Antarctica - #1056 | ecosystem: Environmental > Aquatic > Non-marine Saline and Alkaline > Saline | place: Antarctica: Organic Lake...
CCATTCACGGTGTTTGACATGCGTCACTTACTTGAACGAATGGGAAAGATCGAGGGAGATACTATGAAACCACCTAACTCAACGATCAACGATCAACGAGCATCTCGATCTGCCTACCATTACAACATATCCATATCCATATCTATATCGATACTCGCTAAATTAATTGTTGTTGTTGTAAAATGCCACAACAGAGCCGCAAACTCTTGGCTCTTGCAGCCTTGCTAGCACTGGCATCTAAGAATGTCTCTGCATTCACACCTTCAACTCTTTCTACTCAGAGAAATGGATTTGCTATTTCTCCGCTCAGTGCAGCATCCGATGATGTATCCATCGACTATGACTCTGCTGCAAAACTTGCTTATGATGGGTGGAGAAACAATTTCTCAAAGGGAGATTTTAATGAAGATAAATATGAATCTTTCAAGGGAAACTACGAGGCCTTGACTATTGCTAACGTGAAGGCTGCCAAAATGGCTCGTGATCAGGGAGGCGAAGCTGAGCAAAAATTGGAGTTGAATGAATATGCTGACATGACTGTTGCAGAGTATCAAGCCATGCAGGCAGGACCTCCTGACCCTATTGCTCCTTATGCTGAAGATGAGACTGATAATGCTGATGCTGATGCTAATTCTGATGTTTCCATTCCTTACGATTCAGCTGCTCGTCTTGCCTACGATAATTGGAGAGTAAAATTCGACAAGGGTGAATTCGTTGCGACTAGGTTTGTAGTATTCAAGGAAAATTATGAAATTGTCACTGTTGCTAATATCGCAGCAAAGAAGTCTGCAAGAGAAAGTGGAAGTGCTGCATCTTCTATTGAACTTGCAGCAGATGCTGACACCGCTGCTGTCGAAATTGACGCTGATGCACCGGCGAGTCCATTAAAAGCCGCCTTGGATGCGTTACAAGCCCAGGATGCTGCTGCTGATGCAATTGGCGATGCCGCAATTGCGCTTGCCGAGGAAGAGCAGGTACGCATTTCGGCAAATAAGCAAAGATCAATATGAAACTTGTTCATCTGCAGAATCCATATTTTTGACGATCATGCATAGGTTATCTATATCTAATCTTTTACCTTACTTTCCCAAATCCTACAGAAACTTGCTAAAAAGCTTGGACTAGAGAATGTTGACGAGCTAGAGGAAGCTCTCGATGCAATGGATGGAATTGCACCTGATGGAGGAGAGCTTGACACTACAATCTCGCGTGAGGCTCGTGTTCGCTCTTCATACATGGAATGGTGCAAGGAATATGGAAAGGAAACTGACGAATCACGCTTCCCAACCTTTTCCTCAAATTTCCTCGCAATGGAGTCTTATGCTAAGGATAATGGAAAAACTATGCAATTGAACAAATATGCCGATTGCTCAGAGGAGGAGTACATTGCACTCACCAGTGGGGCAAAGGCTGAAGTAAAGGAAGCTGAACCAATTGTAGAAACGAAGAAAGAGACTGTGGTTGAAGAAGTAAAGGCAGAAAAAAAAGTAGAGGCTCCTGTCCCTGCGCCCGTTCCTGTTGTTGAAGAGAAAGTGAAAGAGCCAGTGACAGAAGAAGTACCAGTAGAAGAGGACGCTATCAGTGATGTTTCTATTCCCTACGATGCTGCAGCAAAGCTTGCTTACGAAGCAAGTGACAAATCAATAGAATATCCTGCCTTTAAGAAGAAATATGAAACAGAAGCAGTTGAACTTGTCAAGTCCAAAAAAGATCCTGTGGAAGATAAAATAGTGGACACGAAGAAAGCCGATGAGAAGAAGGTTGCTGATGAGAAGAAGGTTGCCGAGGAAAAGGAAGCTGAAGCTGCAAAGAAGGAAGCTGAAGCTGCAAAGAAGGCAGCTGCTGCTTCTGCAGCTGCGGCAAAGAAAAAGGAGGAAGAAGTTAAGAAATCCCCAGCTGACATTGAAAAGGAGAAACAAAAACGTCAAGGTGATCAAGAGAAGGCTCGAGTACAAGCTGCTGCTGACGCAGAGGCTGACGCTATCGCTGGTGCAAAAGAAATTGCTGAAAAAGAGGCTGCGCAGATCGCAAAAAGACGCGAGTTCGATGCATTGGCAGCTGATATGGAACGTCAAAAGGCTGCAAAGAATAATACGGCTTCTTCAAAGAAGGTTGCTGCTCCTGCGACACTCCCTGTCGTTACAAAGGAAGAGCCTGTTCCTGTTTTAGAGAAGAAGGCACCTACACCTGTCAAGGCACCTACGCCTGTCAAGGCACCTACGCCTGTCAAGGCTGTGACAAAAAATCCTGCGCTCTCCATCTTTGACAATATTTTCGGATCGCCCAAGGCTGAGGCTGCCAAGAAACAGTCTGACGAAATTACTCCCAAAGTTACGACTGAGGCTGCTGAGAAACAGGCTGCTGATAGTGCCGCCAAAGTGAAGGCTGATGCTGAAGCTGCCCAGAAGAAGGCAGATGTTGCGGCGAAGGCTGAAGCTGTGGCGAAGGCTGAAGCTGTGGCGAAGGCCAAGGCAGAAAGTGCAGAGAAAGCTAAGGCAGAAGCTACAGCAAAGGCAGAAGCTGCAGTTGCCAAGAAAAAGGCAGATATTGCGGCGAAGGCAGAAGCTGTAGCAAAAGCCAAAGCAGAAAGTGCAGAGAAGGCTAAGGCAGTAGCCACAGCAAAGGCAGAAGCTGCAGTTGCCAAGAAAAAGGCAGAAAGTGCCTCCAAGAAAACGAGCGCACCACCCAAGAAAAAAGAAGCTACTCCCTTATTTGGAGGCTTTTTTGCGGCTGAAAAGAAGCCCGTATCTAAAGTGGCGGCACCGAAGGCACCAACACCTCCTCCCACTGAACGCCCAAAATGGGGGTCTTCTAATGTCAGCTTTGGTAAGAAAACTTCTACACCAAAGAAAGACCCTGAGCCTGTAGCACCCTCCCCCGCACCTGCAAAGCCAACCGGATTCAACTTTTTTGGTAGTACTCCATCACCTGCACCAAAGAAGGTTGGGTCCGTAGAAAAAAAGGTTGCTGCCAAGAAAGCAGAGGAAACCCTCGCTAAGGCAAAGCCAGGTGCAACAATTTCACTCTCTCAATTTTTCGCGTTTGGTGCGAAGAAGAAATCTGCACCCCCTCCTAAACCACCAACTCTTACCAAGTGGTATCAAAATAATGATGGATCCATCACTGGCGAAATAACCGGATCACCTGCATTCGAGGAAGGAGAACTTGTTACTACTTCTCGCATTGAAGGAAATCCCGGCAAAGAGATTGTTGTTGTTACAGTTTCTGGATCAAAGTACGTATAAAAGCTTGGACGAATTGTCAATTTCATATTTAACCTCCTCATTTTCTCATCTAATGATAATCACCTGTTTTCTTGAAGGTACTTTCTTGACAAGGTTCAAGGACAAAAACCGTTCTTCAACTTCGGAGCAAAGCCTAAGAAGGCCGAGACCACCAAGCCTGATGTTGCAGCTGCTAAGAAACCAAGGGTATCTCCCAAACCAGTAACGAAGTCGGTGCCAAAGAAGGCTCTCTCAACCCCAAGACCCGTGCCTACTCCTGCACCCGCGAAGACAGCTGGATTCAACTTTTTCGGAGGAGCGGACAAGCCTGCGCCAAAGAAAGCTGCTGCCCCGGTACCTGCTCCAGCTTCTAAACCAGCGGGATTCAACTTCTTTGGAGGTGCTGCCAAGCCCGCAGCAAAGAAGGCTGCTGCGCCAGCTGTGAAGAAGACAACGACAATCAAGAATCCAACCGCACGTAGAGGAACTATTGCTCTAGGATCACAACAGGCAAAGGCAGTGAAGAAAGCAGCTGCTACTCCTACAAAAAATGATGGAATTCCCGTTTTGAAGAATTGGAGGCAGGAAGGTGATGGAGCCATCACAGGAAATATAAGCAACTCCAAGGTTTTCCGTGTAGGCCAAAAAATTACTACCTCTCCTGTTCCAAAGGGCGCCAAATCAGGAAACGTAGTAACCACTAGTTCTGGAAGTAAATACAGGCTGAACTAAACATTAAACATTATACCGCAGAAATCGATACACAATTTTGTGAAAGGGAATGTAGATAAAATTCGCGACGTTTTACATCTGTTCTTGATACTTTTCTTTGTGCACACATCGTTGAAGCTTCGACATGCATTGACCATTTTGTTAATCATATCTTTACCTGCCATCGCGTTTAAAAAGACATCCTGATACAACGGACGAGCATTGATTATTTGCAAATTTGACAAAGAATAGATAATTTTACACGATTGTTAGCAAGGAGTTCCCCCATTGTTCTTTGCCTGAGGTGGCCTAGCACTAATTACTTCCGAAACCATCCATGGAAACCCCATGGGCATAGTCCTCTCAATTCTTTCAATCTCCCACCCCTTTTCGTGTAAGTAAGGCACCAAACACTGAGGTCTACATCCACCTACTATATCAGGTCGAATCCTGTACATGATCTCCCACGCCAACGTCATACAGAATGTTGGAAAAGAATCTCGGTAGCCATACGTGATTCCAGCGAGCAGCATAGTTCCCTTGGGGTGCAATATATGTTCTGCAAGTGTTAGCACATCGTACATATCTCTTTCGCATAACAAATCAAGGCAATAGGTTGATATAAAGCGATCGTAGCTCTTCGCTGGTATCTTTGGCAATAAATGCAGTGGATTTCCATCTTTTATCAAATCACACGAGGCTTGAAAGAATCTCTCGCCTTGATAATATTGGTTTCCGTCTTGGCGAAATCTGTGATTGAATTTCAACACCATTTCAGGACTCTGATCGACACCATGCCAGTGTATAGATGAACTGCTAGTGCTAGTGTTGCCAATGACTGTGTTGGCGACAAGTTCTGCGAGTTTACCCTGACCACAGCCATAATCAAACACTCTCTGTTGATTTGATGTTTGTAATGCCTTCTTTTGATCGTCGGACATGGGGGTGTCCTCATCGACTTCCTCATAGATAGGATCCATCGATTCCTCATCCGTTCCTCGTTTGCCGAAATCAGCCATTGACACAAGTGCGTTCACAGCCGGACCTCCATATCCACTGGATGCATCTTTCCCCCCAACATGCCCAGACAATGCAAAATTGTCGTAGATTGATCTCGCTTGCGCAAGGGAGATAGTCTTTCGTGCATCAAATGATTTTGGGGTTGATGCTTGGTTGTTGCTGTTTGCATTTTCTATTTTGTTGTTTTGATTCATGGATGCTGCGGCAGCAAACAGATCCTTGCAGTACATCAGTAATAAGAGGACTGCTACTTGTACCATATCAGTTGTTGTTGATCGAAAACAAAAATCTATCTTCTATTTTGATGCATGAGGCAAGATGCAAGATGCTGTTGACTGATGATCATCATCATAATATGGTGAATACTCCGAAACGTAACATATCTATCACAGATCACAGATCACAGAATGTTGAGGTCTAAAAAAAATCTTGGCATAACTCTAACGCCACCCTATTTACTATTTACGATAATTTATGACGGTATTTAGACGACATACGACATATCATACCTACTTACCTACCGGTACCCGGTACGACATACGATAGGAGATAACTACTAGGAGACACGATACACGATGATAGAGCAGCTTCACTGATTACTGATTACAGACCCAATTCTCACTTCTCACTCCTCTCCAAAGATAACCTGACCACCACAGCAAGGTCATGATTCTTCGAGCCTACAATCTCTCCATTGTTTTACTTTTCTGGACTGTTGCATCATCAAACGCATTTTCTCACCCAACCCTCACTGGCACATTTATTGGTGCATTTGCATCCTCAAACTCTCTCATAAGTATGAAATCGAATCTTCTCTCGATTCCTGAATGCATTGAACTCCATAGCGATGCAGTTTTCGTTGATGGATCGTGGCATCTGTCTTCACGAGACGGAAGAACAGAATATGAAGCAGGGCCAAGAATCAAAGGAGCTCATTTCTTGGATATTGACGATGTCGGAACGAAATGTGAAAAGAACTTGCCACACATGCTGCCCTCAAAAGAAGTGTTTGCCAAAGTCATGGATTCATTTGGAATCACATCGGCAACCAACGTTGTTGTCTATGGATCAGAAGGATGCTTCTCCATCCCCAGAGCGTTTTATACTTTCAGGTCCATGGGACATGACAAAGTACATATAATGGATGGTACTCTTACTGACTGGATTGATTCCGACGGCCCGACAGAGACAGGAGCAAAAGAAAGTTTCAAGTTAGGAAACCTGGCAATTGACGGAGCCGCTAAATACAAAGAATCAGTGGATCCAAAGAATATTGTCGACATCGACTATGTCTTCAATGTAGTGAACAAGGGCAAAACCTCTGGAAGCATTATTGTCGATGCAAGAAGTAACGGTAGGTTCATTGGAATAGAACCAGAGCCCCGCCCTGGTCTCCGTGGAGGACATATGCCGGGTGCTTTCAATGTCCCATTCAATACCCTTCTCGATGACGTAAACAAGAAGTTCCGTCCAATAGAAGAAATGAAATCAATTTTTCAACATGCTGGCGTAGATATCGACACTGAAAATAATATTGTGTGCAGTTGCGGAAGTGGTGTTACAGCTTGTTGGCTTGCTCTCGCTTTAGAGGAATGCGGTCGTGATCCATCAAAAACTCTGATCTATGATGGTAGTTGGATAGAATGGGCTAGCGATGAAAATACCCCTGTTGTGACCTAAGAAGCATACTGTAGCGATATTAAATATTCACCTTTTCGAGGCCTCAAAACATATTCTTTTATGCTCTATGAGTATTCCTGTTACCTATTTATACCCACCCGCTCTAACGCCCTTCCATATTCATGTCTTTTCTTTTCTTTCCAAGAAGAAAGTGCATTGCTCAGATCAATAGGGGTCACGAATCGACTGCAGACAACTCTTTTCGCACATTGGATCTTTACCGGGTAAAGATATCCTCATTGAAAGCAGCATTGAAATTTTATTTTATGCGCTTTATCACGTAATTAAGATTTGATAGACGAAGATCTGGAATAACTCGAGGTGCCTTCAGCACCATTATTAGCGATTTCCACATTTTCCACTTTCTTCTGCGGCAGCTATCACCAAATCTAAAAGCAAATATTGATTAGCCAACAACCCTTACATCACTGATCATAATACATGGTGTCATGCCATATCACCCCAAGAATCAGCTATGCCCATTTGGTTGCCTTGGAACCATACAAAACACTGCATACAGGTAAGTGGTGAACATTTGACTTAGGAAGAATGGCGTAAACCGAAGATTGTGAAAGCTATTGGAAGACATGACGATATATAAAAAAAGCCATCTTTATACAACACCCGCATCACTAAGTACGCGCAGGACTTCATTATGAACGAGACCATTGCTTGCACAAATTTTTCTATTTTTGAGATTGAAATCTTCACCTTCAAGATCAGTAAATCGTCCACCTGCTTCTTTCACAATCAGAGCACCAGCTGCTATGTCCCAGCTGCTTAGGTCATCTTCGATCATCGCAAGAAAGAATTTTTGAGAAACAAAGTCATGGACATCGATACGAAATTCTTATTTATTGATGAATACAACTTTTTGTACTTACATTCCCAATAGCAGGTCAACCTGCCATTCGCAACCCACGCTAACATAAGAGCTGCTGATCCTAACATGCGAATAGTTCGGACCTTGGGCATCAAAGATTTGATTCCAAGTAAACTCATGTTTAAACTCTCTTCTCCTGGCGGACTTCCCATTGCAACAATTGCGTCTGAAATTCCCTCTTGCTTTCCTACAGAGATACCCTCACCATTCAATTCTGCTCCGTATCCCTTCATCGCTGTGAATAATTCATCACGGTGAGGATCATAAATAACTCCGACCACAACGGATCCCTTGTACGCAACTGCAATAGATGGCATGCACAAGGGCATTCCATGAACAAAATTAGAAGTTCCATCAATTGGCTGCAAGGATGGCGGTGGTATGAGTAAGAATATTAGGATAAGCAAGACGTCCATGCCAGTAACACATAATGATTTTGTAATTGTTTGCAGAGTACGATTCGCTTGACTTACATCGACAATCCATAAGAAATCATTATTACTCTTCAACTTCGCATCTAAAGCTGCAGCACTTGCTTCTTTTCCCGGTGGCACATCTTCTTCGCCAAGAAAATCATGAGTAGGAAAGGCAGAAAGAACAGTTTCTTTTATCGTTTCCTCACAAAGCGGATCAATCATTGTCAAAAGATCACGAGGATTCGCTTTGGTCTTCGTAACATCGGCACCCCCTGAATTGGAAGCAATTATATCTCCAGCCTTCTTCGCTGCAGAAGCGGCGACCGAGAGAAGTGATTTCAATTCAGTCTCAGTCAAATCAGTGTCGCTTGCTCTTGCTCTATTCATGGTGCTGCTCATTTTATACTTCGATGCTGGGAAAAAGTTTCTTTGGGACGATGGAATAAATCCAGAAACAGATATATGTAGGATATTGAGGATAAGAAATGAATAGAGGAGTCTCGGCATTTGGGAAAGTTTGGCCATCCCTGTAATAAAATCGTAAATCTAATAGTTGTTGTGCACAACAATTAACTGCAAATGAAGCTTGTTGCGTGTTGCCGTGTTACGTTCGTTTTCGTTTGTTGAAAGATATTTTCCTATTCTTTAGAGTATCAAACTGTAGGTTTTAAGTCTCCGATTCTATGATGTGCTTGTCGATTGCCCTTCCCCACGCAATAGCACGCTAGCAAGTCGCAAGCAACGAATTACATGCAATTGCAAGTACCTTGGAATTAAAGTACAGTGTTGCGCGGCTGTCTTATAATGCAAGATAGCACTGAGCATTCCCTTGAGAGAAAATTGTGATGAAAAGAGTGTACTATGAATTATGAATGATTAAATTGTATGGCGCATTGTTTCTTTGTTGGAGAAAGCAAATACATTAGAAAATGATCCTACCTTCATCTTTGATAATGTATGTACTGTTGATATTTACTTTCAATAGAAAACATGAAAGAAATAGATAAGAAAAGTAATTTCTGCTCAAAAATGTATTTTTAAAATTTTTATAAATTGACAACCACGTTTACACCGTTAATAGATCATCATTTACTTGTCATGACTCGTTTACATGGTATCCTCCATGGAAAAGGATACAGCGATTGCTCCCATGTCGTCCTCGCCGATTCCTTTCCAATCTGATGCCAGGGCGTCATATAAGTTGTCATCCGGCTTCGATCGTCTAGGCAAATCCAAAGGACAAAGGGTGGCCAAAGGAAGAGTCACTTGATTTTGTCCATGCGCATCAAACATATTTTGATTGGCGTTCCGGGGCGTAGCAGCTCGTGGAGAGTAAACAATCTCATCCAGATTTTGATCCAGGATAGAGGTCTCTGCACATAACTCCAGCGTAGGACTGTTGAAATAAGCATCGTTATCTTGAGAGGGACTGGGGAAAATAAAGTTCGACATGAAGTCATAATCTTCAGCAGCATCATTCTTTGGGGTCGTCACGTCAAACATGTTAGGACCAAATCCCTCTTCGTGGTAGAATTGATGAGGGGATTTGGGTGTCAGCGGCGGCGCACTAGCAACCAACGGAGCCAATGGTGGTGCACTAGTAGCCACCACAAGCGCACGAGAACAAGATGTAACCTGTTCCGGAACATTCCCATTTTGTGGTAGTTGACGAGGATGAAGAGTTGTAGAAGAAAAGTACTTGGGATGTTCATTCGGTGAATATGATCCAACAGTTGACGACCCGATGCTGTAATCGCAATCTCTCATCTTCTTCCTCCTAATTCTATCTCCCTCGTTCTTCTTGTACTTGGACACAAGTGTGTCCGTCATAAAGAGTTTCTCTTCTTCGTTCCACTCATTCTCGCTCTTGGCGCTGATAATACCAAAACGTCTCTTTCTCTCCATGGCTCTATCCCTTGAACGTCCATTCTTTCGCATCCTACGTTCTTCGTAAGTTGCAAGTTTCTCATTCTCTTCAGTAGTTCTTTCTTCGCAATTCTTCTTCTTCATCCTCCGAATGGTGTCTTTAAGCTTGGCAGCTCTCATCCGCGATTGGGCATTTTTGCGTGACCGACGTTCGGGTACACTGCTAGGAAGCTGATCATCTTTCCTTTCTTCAGAAAAAGAGAAATCTTGATTGTCGTGAGAAACAGTGATACCAAGAGGAAAACTAGCGGATGAAGAAACAGGAAGTGGCTTGACAGTGCTTCTGTGCATGGACAACATTGGTGTCTTTCTCTTAAGTTCAGTCTTCCTCTTGTGCTTACTTGAGGTCTTGCGGACAGATTTCTTTTTGATAGCCTCTGATGATACTGGCTTTCCGGCGTTAGGATGAGGGTAGTAACCTGGGTAGTAATGAGGGTAAGCATGATGCGGAGGAGGATATGGTGGCCATGCGTATCCATGTGGCGCCGATGCATGTGGGGGGTAGAAAGGGTAATAGTAAGGATAGGGAGGGTGAGGATAGTGTCCGTAAGGATAATGTGCTTGGCTTGGGGCAGGAGGATGATTTGTGGCAGATACCGGTTTTTGTTTCTGACCAGTCGCACAGTTCTCGAGTTCCGTTGCAGGTGACAGTTTGCGTTTTAGGACAGGTGCAACGGACGGAACGGACTGTAGGGCAAAGTCAGTTGTATTGTCATCAGCATCGGTACCTTCCTTCTTTACTTCAGCGATCTGATTAGGTGCCGATGCAATGCTGGCATGGAAATCCGAAGGGTTGGGTGCAGAAGATGCAACGGAATTCTTCTCATGACACCCGAAATATTCAGACCCATCAAACTTGAAATCCTGAAGTTCACCAACAGGAGTGTGCATGGGGAAGCTTTTGTAAGTGCCACTGTCGAATGATGTATTGCAGTTTTTGGTAGAAGAATCTTTTTCAGGAGGTCCTGTCAAATGAGAAGTTGACAAAAGAGAAACCGTTGGAATTGAGGTCGAGGATAAGGACGCCTCTACCGCTGACACCTGGAGAGAT
>Ga0307978_1003357_pt1 | contig 10907 bp, 3 predicted proteins | sample OrgLakmetage1056_FD_203151 | JGI IMG/M metagenome (GOLD analysis project Ga0307978, IMG submission 203151) | Saline water microbial communities from Organic Lake, Antarctica - #1056 | ecosystem: Environmental > Aquatic > Non-marine Saline and Alkaline > Saline | place: Antarctica: Organic Lake...
TCGTTGAAACTGCTGTTGGAACTCCGACGCTCCCACGCCTTGCCGGTAGTGTGGCGAAGGGTACACCAGCAAACTGTTCCACAGGTTTTGGTCTCGAAGGTGGCATTAAGCAAAAGCCAGCGCCGCCTGTACTGCTTCGTCGGCTAGGCCTATCCGGGGTCAATAGTTTGGGAGCAGCTGCTTGAACAGGCTTACTGGGCAGAGGTATGTTGCAATCGATACTGTTGGCAGCATACGATTCCATACTCGATTGTCTCATGAAAGACTGCTGTTGCTGCGGTTGCTTCTGACGACCGTGGTTGGAATCGACAGAATCAGCAGCGTACGAGCCCAGACTACTACGTCTCGTGCTAGACTTGTAGCGTCCGTACTCCACAGAATCTCCTGCGTAGGAGCCCACACTGGCTCTCCGTGTGGACTTGTAGCGCCCGTACTCCACAGAGTCGCCTGCGTATGAATCCATACTACTACGTCTCGCGGTGGACTTGTAACGCCCGTAGTCCACAGAATCTTCCGCGTTTGAACCCCCACTGGCTCTTCTTGTGGACTTGTAACGCCCGTAGTCCACAGAATCTCCCGCGTAGGAGCCCACACTGGCTCTTCTTGTGGACTTGTAGCGCCCGTAGTCCACAGAGTCTCCCGCGTTTGAACCCACACTGGCTCTACTTGTGGACTTGTTGCGCCCGAAATCCATAGAATCTCCCGCGCACGAACCCATACTGCTTCGTCTCAAGGTGGTCTTGAAGCGCCCGTACTCCACAGAGTCTCCCGCGTATGAATCCATACTGCTGCGTCTCGCGGTGGACTTGTAGCGCCCGTAATCCACAGAATCTCCCGCGGGGGGGGCCATGCTTGGTGGTTTGTTGCCGGCCCCTTTGACTTTGGATCGTTCATAATCAACAGAATCGCCAGCATAACTTTCAAGAGATCCACGACGAGTAGACTTGTATTTGCTATAGTCCACACTGGATGCATGCGAACTCCCGCCGCCCACGCTGGGACGTCTTTTGGTGGGTGACATGGGACGTTCGTAACCATAAACCTCCATGGGGTCTCGGCCAAAACCAACCGTATCTTCACTAACAACCGAATCTTCGCCAATAGAACTGCAGCTTGACATGCGTCGCTGCATGGAACGCCCAGGCGGAGCCCCTAACGGCACAGACTGCTTCTTAGCGGTGGTGGTAACATTGCTTGCAACAGTGGTGGTTGGTTGGGCTAGGAGAGCGTTACCTGACATGGGCCCCGTAGGGTTCTTTTGCTGCACAGCCAACTGGAACGAGTCGTTGGCATAGGAGTCATAACTATAGTCTGCATTGGTATCTTCTTCCTCGGCTGCGGCTCTATCTGCAGCACACTGCAGCAGTTCCAAGCCCATGATTTGCACCACTGGAGAAACGGGGCCCGCATCGAGGTATTCGGTGCATTTGGAGCCAAACATGATCTCCAATCGAAGTCTGTGTCTCACACATTGCTCTTCTGCTGATAAGCTAGGAAGGTCGCTGTGTTTGACTAGCCTATCGCGGTTTCTTTCGTGTCCATTCGCCATTGTCTTGCTACCAGAATTCATCCGAGCTGAAAATGGAGGGTTCGAATGACCCGCTGGGAATCTAGAGTAAAAGTAAAACGCGACGGAGTAAACCATGCCGTAAACCAGCAGAAGGGCTACAGGGCTATTGTCCACTTTAAATGTCTGACTAGTTACTACATATTAATTAGAATGAGAGGTCATTTGATTTACTTAACAAAATCGGGTATTTCACGACCAGTGAACTGTTCTGATGACTGCAACCCACGTATGTATTTTGAAGTTTGAGGCTTCACGGGACACAATCTATTTAACCAGTAGTCGTAGTTTACGTTCGGTATGTAGTACAGTAGTGGTACGCCCCGCCCCGCCCCGCCGCCCGGATGTAGCGCTATGATACGACGTGGTAGCGCTAGCTTCAGCTTCAGCAGTTGCTGATAATATGCCGCGGAGCGAGGTAGAGCAAAGCGTGCCGTGGCGTGCTTCTGTAAGCTGTAAGGTAGCACGCATTAGTACCGTAGTATCATGGGAGTATCCAGAAAGGCATCGAAACACTGGCTGCTTCTAGCTGCCTCTAGCTATAGAGCCGCGAAACGGTACTAGCAACTCTAATGCATAAGCTCTCGGGTAGACCTTTTAAGCTATTTCATGCGCAAACGAAGTATTCCAGTCGCCGTCCTGGTGCAGTTTCAAGAGATGCTTACTGTAATCTGGAAAACGACACAATCAAATGGTTTCAGTGTAGCTAGACTACGCCCATTGTCTTTTCTTTATGATTTCATTGAATGGAATCTTCGAATCTTCACTTACAATTACTGTAACTTGTAAACTGGTAGATATCTGTGTTTATTCGCCTTGACCCAATCTGGTTTTCGTCTGTGGTGTGCGACGTGTTGGCGTATTTTACTTTCCAGGCCACGAAACGATCCGTAGGATCACTATACTATTTCAGGGCGATAGCTACTCGACCAGACCTCTCCATAGCGCCTGTTTCAAATGACAGGAATCGATGCCTTTGGTTTTACATGCATAGAATTGCTAGAAGATGGTTAACTTGAGTGAGTCAAGTGAGGTTTATGATAGCTAGACTACTAGACTAGAGACTAGCTAGAGAGTCGGCGTTTACTTCAGCTTTTCCGCTTCTCACCCATTTGTTTAGACCGCGCGCGCGCAAATACAGAACACCAATCAGATTGTCTTTTCCGCACGTTCGTTGGGGCGCTTCGACGATCAGTTTTGACCATGACCATGACAGACCCCACCCATTATTCGCCTTTGGAATTGCACAGCCATACCAGTAGACTGTAGACTACCATACATTACGGTAGACTTAGACAGGCAGCCTATTCCTCTCTCACTAACTGACTGACTCGATCATCGTCGTACATTCGTCAGATCCGGCTAACTCGCGCCGCCCACGCCAAATAAAACTCTTTCCTTGCTTGTGTCGCCTACAACGTACATAGTTTGAAAGATACGACAGCGTCGACCATGGAGGCTCGTCGAGCGAACGAGCGGACACCTCTCGTGCGAATCAACAATGTCAATAATAGCGACAGCAACATCAAGCACGTGAGCTTTGATGCGGATGAATCGAGACCAGACGACCACGAGCCTCACAAAATATGGGTACGAAACCACGCACCCCACGGACGACACGGGAACATATAAAGCCTCACCCTCTCTCTCTCGTTAACCCTCTTGTCGCCTTTAGGTACGGATGCTTTGGAAATCGGCTTTGATTTTTACGACTGGTGCCTTAGTGCTGCTTCTTGGCGTTTGCTGCTTGCCGAATCCCTTTTCCAGTGACATGTACTTTCACCATCATTCTACATTTTCGGAACCGATGCGGCGCAAACTCGAGCACTCCTATCCGTCCTTGAACCAAACAACGCAACACGATCCAGTCAATGTGGCCTTTTTAGGCAACTCATTTACGTATTTCAATGATCTGCCTCGTTTCTTTGAAGCCTTGAGCCAAGGGCGGGTCGTCCAGGACTCGTGCTTGCGTGGTGGCGCTAGCATTTCGGGCTTGGCCCGTCGGGGTAACAGCATGCTACCAAAGTTCAAAACACGTCCAGCAGTGCTGGGAAAAGTGAATCGGCACGTGATATACGACTATGGTGCCTGTACCATTGAACAGCTCTTGACGGGTCGGCCCTTTCAACGTCGTGAACGTCACAAAAAAGCAAAATGGGAAAGAGAACCCGACAACCTCGATCCGTGTAGCGAAGATCACGTCTACGCCTCCTTTGCCAACGCATTTTACGCCCAGCATCCACAGAACTGGACCTATATCGTGATCAGCGATGCGTCAGACTCTCCCGCCCTAGCCCACGGCCGCAAAAGCGCACTCGCCAGCTTGCACCGCGACTATCTACCACTCATCAAGGAGACGGGCGCTCGTCCCATCTTGTTGTGGACGCATGCCTATCCACCCTATGGATGGACGGCAAATGCTTTGAGACGCAAGGGACTGGGCGATGTGGCCAACTTTACCAGCTTGGTCGGAGCGGGATACCGGGCCTATGAACGCTTGTTGACACGGTCCTTGCCATCCAACCAACGACCCCGGGTGGTGCCGGCGGCGCTGGGCTTTTTGACTGTGTACGAAGAACGCCCAGAGCTGTGGTGGCGCATGTTGGACCAGGCAGATCGAATTCATTCCAGTCCGCACGGAACCTACTTGACGGGTCTCTTTTTGTACGGAACCATTATGGGACACTTGCCTCCGCGCATGGAAAGCGTTCGTCATCCTGCCTTGTTTTGGAAAGAGGCACGGGTCATGCAACATGCGTGGGAACAGACCAATCCCATGGTGACCATGAAAGATGCGGAGTATTTGTATGAAATTGCCGAGCGGGTCCTTTTGCATGGCTACGTGCCGCCCTCCTATATCGAGTACCAAAATGGAGAAGTCGCCACGGAACAAAAACGAAAGCACGCGTAACTCGACGCCAGCGATGAACTTTCCTCTTAAAATAAAAAATAGACCAAGATATCTTCATTGTACTCGAATCACCTCGAGGCGAGCAGCTGCTAAAGCATTCTGCCGACTACGGTCTACTCGGCCCTACCGTATCGGGAGCGCGGGCATTGTCTCATATTTATACGCAAACCGACAGAATGATTAGTCTATGGTCCGAAATGGACTACCGATTGATAAAGAGCAGTCAAGAGGATCTCTCCAGTTACGATTTCGCCTTTCGAACGTTCGCAGCTGCCAAAGCACACTAGATCGAACACGAAAACCAAGAGGGCAAGCAGATTCATGCACAGAAAGACTGTAATCTGTAACTGTTGAGCATAGCCAATCCACGTTTCGGGATGGGGTGTAGTCATCGTGGCTTAGTCGTATTGTCAGTTGTGACGGATACGAGCCACTTGCTACTAGTGAGACCACTCATCGATGCATCCTCATTCTGGATGCTTGATGCTTTTTCCTGACAAAAAGTGAAGCTTGTGTGAGACCGTGAGACCACAACATAATGCCTGTATTGTATTCGTCGTACTGTATATTTTGCATGATGCAATAATATATAGTCTAAAACTATCAATGTGACGATTAACGCGCTAATTACTGTCCTGAATAAAGTACAATACTACAGTAGTATGACTTCTTAGGTACTCATACCCAATAATTTAATGACTCAGTTTACGACCACCGGTCATAATGACCCACCGATCCGTACTAAACTTTGGATACTATACCTGTTGTTCCATGAGGGCAAAAGACAAAAGACCAATACTGCAAGATATCGCTTCGTCGTCTCCTCCCTAAGACACTAAAAGACCGTTCAGTCATCCATAATCTGTAATCTGTCTTGTTAAAAAAGCATCTGAAAATCGGTGGCTTGTGATTGCCACCATGAACCACGAAAAACAAGACGCCGTCGAGCTGGCCAAGGAGCTGAACGGGTTGCTCGATACACTGAAATTTGCCAAAGAGGATCAGATCAGAGCGAATGAAGCCGTCAAAGATCTGCAAACGGAGCAAGAAGCTCTCAAAGAGCAGTTAAAACAACAAAATACGATACAGAACCAGCAAGATCTCGAGGGCCTCCAGCTAAGGCTGCAAGAGAATCTACAAGATAAGGACATAGCTCTAGTAGAACTACAAATGGCTAAGGAAATTCTGAGCGAATTGCGGGAAAAGGCGGGCTTCCGTTTGCCGAACGACTCGGCCGAGGACGAGAATGGAGCCAACGTTGATGGTGACACGGCGGCGGAAGATTCAAAAGGAAGAGGAGGTCGACAAGCGAGAAATTCAACTCGGAGTCGTAATCTCAAGCCGACGCGTTCTCGGAGTACCTCGAGAAGGAGGCGTCGTGCGAATCACGATGGTGATGAACAACCTGCTAATACTCAGGAAGACACTCCTGCTGGAAAAGCAGCTGAGTCGGGTGATGACCTCAAATCGTCGGGACGAACAGCTCGAACCGGTGTTCGAAGCACACGCCAGCCTTCTCACACAGAAAGTTCCAAGTCAACGCGTCGGGTTTCTTCGGGCGATGAAGATGATGGTTTCGAATCGCAAAGCAACCGTGTCAAAGGAGGAGGGGCGAGATCTCGCACGAGCCGACGTGCTGCTACAGGTACCTCGCCGAATAAAAGTGGTTCCAGCAGCAAGACTCGTTCCAGTCTACGAAGAGAACGAGCTGAATCCGAAGACATGCCGAATAGTGTCAGTAGCGCCAGCAGACAAGTGAGCAGGACCTTGTCATCGTCGAGTGGTCACGGTATGGAACCCTTGTCCGATGAAGGAGACTATAACGATGGCGATATACCGCAGCTTGGAGCCGAGGGATCAACGCATGAGAGAATTAGTCATGCCAGAGGGACTGCCAAACTAGAGGGGGCAAGATTGGCGAAAACATCGCGTTCGAGTCGGCGGGCCCTGCCAGCGGATGAACAGCAGTGCTCCCCAAGCAAGTCTCGTCGCTCCAGTAGAAGAGAGGCCCCCGAAAAGCCGAAACCTTCGGCAATGGAACCAGCAACCTTATACACGACCCCTCCCAGTGACAACAACGATAGTCTTGATGATCACAAACAAAAGGGCGTTGAGGTCGAAGAAGGTAAAAGCCCGTCCGAATCTGCTAGTCCGGATGTTTCACAGGGCAAGGATGAAGTGAAAGGTGGCGAGACCAGGTCGAGGCAGTCGCGATTGTCTACACGGGCTGCGGCATCGCCTCTCAAGAAGACTCGCTCGTCTTCGCTCGCCAGATCCAGTTTGCGTAAACAAAGGGCTGCTCCTTCCCGCTCGAAAAGCTTTGACAACGATGCTGACTCGGAGAATTATGAAAGCGATCTTGCCAAGCTAGACACAGCACGACGTCTTCACCAGCAAAAGCAGGAGACAGAGGAATCGTCGCCATCTAGACTGCACGATAGTAAAGGCAAGGTCGAGGCTGGGTCTCCAAACAAAGAGCAGACTCTAAGGTCGACGATAAGGGGCGCGCAATCTTCGGCAAGTCAGACTCGCTCCTCCTCGCTCTCGAGATCCAGTATTAGGACGAAAAGAGCTGCTGTCAATCGTACGACGAGTAACGCAACCGAAGCGGATATGGACAAACACGATTTTTCTAAGCTTCAAGACGCCGCGCAGAGACTTGAAGAAAAGTCTGAATGGGTCCCCTCTGTTCCAAACGGCAGCAGAGGCAAAGTCAGAGTCGGGTCGCCGCAGAAAGAGCGAACCGCGAGGCCTCTAGCAAAGTCTCCATCGAAGGGTGCACCGTCTTCTCCGAAGAAAACACGCTCCTCTTCTCTCACAAGAACGAGCGGCCGAAGATTAAAGGCGCATGTGCACCATAAAAGTACTTCCGACTTTGACTTTGAGTACGAGGGTGCACATGACGATGATGATGCATTGGACGACAAGGAAATTCACATCGATTTTTCGCACCTGACGGAGCTGCGACACGCAAAATGTGAGTCTGAATCGGTTCCCTCTACCCCAAAGAGTATCAAAGGCAAGGTCAAAGCAGGCTCGCCACAGAAAGGGCGGAGTACAAGGTCCCCCACAAAGGGTTCTCCCAAGAAAAGTTGCCCCTCCCTCACAAAGACGACTCTTCGAGGAGCGACGACCGAGCCCGTGCCATCTAGACAAAATGCTTCCGACTTTGACTTGCAGTATGAGGGTGCACCGAAATTACTGTTGGACGACGATTCTATATCTGGTGAGGAAAAAGAAATTCGTATCCATCTCTCTGGCCCAATGGATAATATTGAGCAGCCACGAGTGAAGAGCGAGTCCGGAGCGGTTCCTTCCACTCCGAAGAGTGGCAAAGCTAAATTCAAAGCTGGATCACCGCAGAAAGAGCGGAGTACAAGGTCTCTCACAAAAGGTATATTGACTACTCCCAAGAAAACGCGCTCGCCTTCCCTAACAAAGACGATTCTACGACCAGCAAGAAATGAGCCGGTGCCTACGAGTAGCACAAGCACAGTCGACGAATCTGTACTGGACACCGTTTCCCCTCCCAAAGAGCTCAAAAATGTCGGTGGTCAACAACTCGAGGCTGAGGGAGACCAGGTGCTTTGTGAGCCAGACGGTATCGTTGACACCACTGGAGAGAGACATGCAAACGGAAAAGAGAGGAAATCTCGATTATCTTGTAAGGCTGCTTTCTCATCTCCCAAGAAGTCTCGTTCGCATTCCTTGACAAGATCGAGTCTTCGAAAAGCCGACGCAGAAACTACGCATAATCCAACCGCCGATAAGGATCTACCATCTACGACGAAGAACTCCCCATCGGACGACAACTCTGCCGCATCTGATGACGAAGGAATCGATGGTCGTGATCTTGAACGACTGAAAGACGCAGTTAAACAACTGGCTGGAAATGACGAAGAGCAAGTAGAGTCTAGTCCGCCGATGCTGAAAAATTATAAGGGCGGGAACGAGCCTGTAAGCAAAGCGAGAGTACCCCGGTCGTCTTCTAGCCGCATATCACCGCTTAAGAGGAATCATTCCTCGTCCCTCACAAGATCAAGTTTGAGAAAAGCGAAGGAAACTTCACAGACCCCCAGTAATAACGGCGAGGAAGAACCCGCCACAATCGCACCAGAAAGTGACGTTGTGTCTAGGGAGGAAGAGACCTTAGTCGAGTCCGACAACGATGTTATAAACGATGAGGGCGGGGAAGAATGCGAGATAAAGCGAAGATCCACAAGAGCCTCAACCAGAGGGTTGGCGCCAGCCAAGCAGACGAGGTCACTTAGTCGCAAGTGTTCTTCTAGACGTGATGCACCTGAGTCTGAGCATAGTAGTGACATTGTAGGTAATCGCGATATTGTCCAACAGGCAGAAACCCAGAAGTCGAATGATGACGCCAACTTCTCAGCCAATCTTGAACCTCTCCACAACAAATCCAACACCGAATCTTCCAATGCAACACATCTCACGATTGCACGTGACGACAACGCTGGCGCCAAAGAGACAGAGCCAAAACAGCGGTCTTCGAGAACTGCGCGTAAGCTCAGTGCAGGCGAGCTCAGTGGTGACGATTCGGAGTCAGAGGTAAACGCGATCAAAGTTCAGTCGAAGAGAAGGTCTGACCTAAGTGGTTCGCTCCGACTCGGTACTCTATTGATGGAGAAAGCGGTGCTAGATGAAGGCAACGATTCGCCCGACGATGATTCTCTCGCAGCTGTATCGGAACATGTGCGCAAGACGATGCCACTGAATCTCGGCATGACAAACGACGAGTCATCCTCTGTTGGGGACGACTCTCTAGCAGCAGTTTCGGAACATGTTCGCTCTATTCCTAAACAGGGTCCAACCACGGACGTCGAAGAAGCGTCGTCGTCTGAAAAGGATGAGGAAGAAGATGGTGACTTCTTCGACGATGCTGCACCCATCCGCACCAAGTACGAACTCGACAACCTGTATACAAATGTGTACAAGCCTAGAGCGGAACCACAGCGAAAAAATGACGTCTCTATGAAGGCGAAAGCAAAGGCTAGATTGGCTGCCAAGCATGCCAATGGAACTTCAGAGTTCTTTGAGGACATTGTTTTACCCGCACTCTTTCATTCCAAACGCGACGATACTAGCGAACGTTCTGGTGAATCTGACAATCCCAACGGAATGGTTGCCCAGATTAATATTGACGGTACCGTACAGCAGAAGGAGATGGGTGAGCTGGCCCAGCTCAAAACACCAATGGTGGGAAGAGAAAAACTCAAGGCATCCGCAGTCGCGTTGATGGGTGCTCCTTTATATGATGCGCCAGCATCACCGTCCAAGGTCGGTAAAAATAGTCTGAAACATTCAGCTTTGCTACGAGCTGCTCGGGAATCTTTAAAGTCCGACAGGCTACCAACATCTACATGGCACGGACGAACACAAGATCAAGAGGACGATGCGTTGGATGAGATATCCTCGACGTCTTCGTATTCCGAATGGTCTGCCGAATCAACCGAATATGGTTCATCGGACGAAGAGTATATGCTCAAGCCCAAGAAGTATGTGATTCAGCTTTCCATCAAGGGTAAAGCATCGAAGCAAACATTGAAGGAGGCTGGCGAAGGAGAATTCGAAATCGCCCACCTCAAACGTCCCGAGAAGCTTGGAGTACAGGACGAGATCGCAGGCAGCTCGAAATTTGAGAAAGATCTGCTATCCCAGTCGCTCCATACAGCCACGAACATGAAATGGCGCCGCTCGAAGAGCAAGGAATCGTTGGATTTACCGGAAGGGGAAGACAGCACGCCAATGAAGGACTTTGATGCCGTGGCCAACTCAATGACATCCGCCATGACAAACTTTGATGCAGTCACCAAGTCCATGACCACTGCAATGAAGTGGTCGCGTCGTGCCAAAGGCAGGGGAATTTTGGAATCCCAGCAAGCAGACAAGGAAAAAGAAGGGACAGAGCACGACACCGCCATTGCGAAATCCCTCCAAACTGCCATGAACTGGAGGAAAAAGGTGCGCGGCAATTCTTCCGAGGCCGCTGGAATGCAAATGCTAGATGACGACAACATGTCGATGGAATAAGACACACTCACATACGACACAAATCATTTTGGAGTGCACTTTTGTGACTAATACTACTGAACGGTAAGCTATTATAAACGGACATGCTACACCCCTGTATTATGCGATCGTTTCCACCCCCGTGACATATGCTCCAACCGTAGAAAGACGCCACACACTTTGTGTGTGTGTGTGTCCGCACGGTGTCCCATTCGCCGTCTCGATGCAAGCTCTCCAAGAGCCCCATCTACGAGATTGGCAACCGTTTCAAAATCCGGCTTGAGGAGAGCAATTTACCAAACCCCAAGACAACCTACCCCTGAAAAGAGGCGAGTCGGCTTGCAGAAACCTGCAGCGATAAAGCTGCCAACGCAACATCTGCAACGCAATCTGCAACAT
>Ga0307978_1003362_pt1 | contig 10900 bp, 13 predicted proteins | sample OrgLakmetage1056_FD_203151 | JGI IMG/M metagenome (GOLD analysis project Ga0307978, IMG submission 203151) | Saline water microbial communities from Organic Lake, Antarctica - #1056 | ecosystem: Environmental > Aquatic > Non-marine Saline and Alkaline > Saline | place: Antarctica: Organic Lake...
CGTAGAATCGCTAGCCTGAAAGAAAAACAGGCAAATCGAGTCAGTAAGCCTAAAGCTAACAAAAAGAGCGTGATAGGGCAAAACAAGCCTCTGAGGGCACCTTCTAAGCCAAAGGTAAAGACACAAGCATGGCTAAAGAAGGAACTTGACCGAGTGTTCTCCATTTACATACGACAAAAGTTCTCTGACAGTGACGGAAACAACACTTGTTACACTTGCGGAAAGGTAGGAACTATAAAGACAATGCAGAACGGTCACTTCGTGTCGAGACAGTATTTAGCTACTAGGTGGGACGAAAACAACTGTCGAATCCAATGTTGTGGTTGCAACCTGTTTGGCAACGGCAAACCCTTAGACTTTGAAGAGCGACTAAAAAAGGAATTAGGCGATGACTTTGTAGAGGAAATGAAGCTAACACGCCACCAGTCTTTAAAGTTAGATAGGAACTGGTACACAGCGGAGATAGAGAAATACAAACTGTTGATAACCTAACTGGCTTATGCACCCCAGAGGTGTATAGTGAGAGGGTATGAATGACTTTATCCATGACATTGCAACAAAAGTAGCCCTCCGCAAAGCTGGTTTAATTGACGAACATCTAGCTCGCTTTCTTACTGAACAAGGCTTCCAAACTACCCCTTGGAAAGCAAAAGCAATGAAAGCAGAGCTGATAAAGAACGGTTTTGAGTTAATACAAGAAGTGCAGCGGAGTGAAGCAAGCGAAACATACACGTTTAAATTAGTGAAAGTGTATAAGACCACCACATTAACAATTCCAAACCCTGAGTTAATTAAATAACACCTATGACACTAGAAACAATGCAGAGAGAGGGAAGGGAAAAGTACGTAAAATATTCTCCAGAAATAGGAGACTAGATCGATAACTTTGAAGCGGTAGACCTAGACCAGCACACAGCAAATACATGGAAGGCATGTCTAGCCACAATCCTAGAGAGTGGACTGTTGGAGGAGAAGGAAGAACTTATGCCCTCTGAATACCTTAGTGGTAAACAACACGGCCACAACACCCTAGTAAGAGCAGTCAAAGAGCTTATTAGTAAAATGAATAGCGTATGAAAGAAAAAGTAGAACAACTGATAAAAGACTTAGACGGGTATCAGCATTTAGAGAGCGACCGGTACAGTAGTGGCTGGAACGCTGCAATCGAGCAAGTAACAGAATTACTGAAAGAAATAGTATGAAAACAACATCATTACCGTCTGTAGAAGAGGTATACGAAACCACTTTAACAAAAGAAGACAATGTAAGTACTCCTAATTTACTCACCCAAGACCGCGACCAAGCATACACAAGCCTAGTGGAGGGGATAGCTGAATTAAAGAAAGTGTTTGAAGGATGTGAGTTAGCAGACCACGACAGAACTTACCTAGCAGCACTGAACGACATCCTAGAGAACGTAGTGAAGCCATTATACGGTAAGAAATAGATATGAAAAACCTAAAAGTCGGAGATGTGAAAATAATTAAACCAAGCATAGATTCTTCACAGGACACATTAAACGAACTACTACTCACACTGGTTGACGCGGTTAATGAGTTGAACGGGCACACCCCAGTCAAACCAGAGAAGACGTTGGAGGAGAAGTTTCTTGAATGGCGCGAAACTGATGGGTTTTTACTACCTTTAGACGAACTACTAAAAGACCTCGCCCAAATCGCAGAGGAGCATTATAAGGATAAGCAGGATTAGAATATGGATTTCTTTGTAATCGGAACATGGTTTAACACATTAATTATCGCAGTGTATTTAATAACCTTTGGAACCTGATGGTGGAACTAGACAGTGGATAGCATTCAAGCGTTTCAGGAATACGTTACGTGATTACTTATCAGTCCTAGACAACACCCCACCCGATAAGGTATAATATAAGGGCTGGTAACTCTTAAAGTCTCCGCCAGCATCCCCCTTATGGTAAGCACCTAGTAGTGAGATGTTTCTTATTTATCTTTTCTGTCTATCTGTATTGAATCATACCAATACACCGACTCACTACAACGCAGACGTTCGATTCGTCTATAGGGGACAATATAACGTGGTACAATAAAACCAATGCAAGTAAAATCACTTAAACTAACGGTACAAGATGTAAGCACAAAAGACGCTTTTAATATCGCAGCAGTACTGGGAACCCTAGTAATTGATACTGGTAAGACAGTAGCTAATCCAGCGACACTTAAGCCAGAGCCAGAGTTAGAGGAAATTAACTTCACCACCGCTTTAAATAACAACGAAGCTCTAAAGAATTGCATCCAATCACTAATTATCGAAGCCCTAACACTGAAGAAGCTAAAGATTTCCAAAGAATCAGGCACACTAGCCCACACACTAGAGAGCTACGGAGTAGAAACCAAGCCCAAGAAGGGAAAAAGAGTCTCCAAGACCCGTAATAAGAAGTAATGAAGATACCTAAAAGCAAGCGAGCCGTCCTAGATACTAGAAAAGCCCCAACCCAGGCAGCTAAAAAGGTACTAGCGATAGATTTTGACGGAGTAATACACGACTATAAGAACCCATTACCCAATAGGAGAATGGGACAGCCACTACCAGGAGCAAAAGAGAGTCTCAAAAGATACCGAGAAGCTGGCTATGCCGTCATCGTTCACTCAGTTCGAGGAGGACAACCAGAACACATAGCTGAGTTCATGGACTACTACGGCTTGACATATGATACAATTACTAACATAAAGCCCAATGCTGATTACTACATAGACGACAAAGCAATCAGATTCAGCAACTGGGATGATGTAAATACTATTATATATGGCTAGTGAAAACGCTAAGAGAGCTGCCACGAAAGTTGTGGAAAGCCTAGGAACAGGCAAAAAGGTGAACATGGGAAAGATATTAAGGGAAGTTGGCTATTCTGATAACACATCAGGCAACCCCCAAGAGGTGACGGGCACTAAATCATATCAATCAGTTGTGATGCCTTTTTTAGAGAAGCTAGAAGCCGAACGGAATAGAATTCTAATGGAAATATCCACCAAAGACCTAGACAACGAACGTCACACTGACTTAGTACGCTCACTAGATACTCTAACTAAGAACGTACAGCTATTAAGCGGAAAGGAAACCGAACGAGCAGGGGTAAACATCAATGTAATTAACTATGGTGACAGTCCCACATAAGTTCCAGCCACGTAACTACCAGCTACCACTGTATAAAGCGATGGATAACGGTATCCTTCGTGCCTTTATAATCCACCATAGACGAGCGGGTAAAGATAAAACCTGTTTCAACTACTTGGTAAAGCGAGCATTAGGGAGAGTTGGCACATACTTCTACTTCTTACCAGAGTACACACAGGCCCGTAAGGTTATCTGGGACAACATAGACATAGACGGATTCCGCATGCTTGACCATATTCCAAAAGAGATAATCGCTAAGACAAACGAGTCTACTTTGAAGGTTACGCTAGTCAATGGTTCAATCATTCAACTGATCGGAGCCGATACTTTTGATAAGAGTGGAGTCGGTACGAACCCGATTGGCGTAGTATTCAGTGAGTACCCTATTACTAGAGCTGATATATGGAGTTTTATACGCCCTATTCTTTTAGTAAACAAGGGCTGGGCTATCTTTAATGGTACTCCACGTGGTCAAAACCACGCCTATGAGCTGTATGAGATGGCTAGAAACAACCCAGAGTGGTTCACAGAGGTACTAACTATCACTGATACAGGCGTATTAACCGAGGAAGACATCGAAAGAGAACGTCAAGAGGGTATGCCGGAGGACATGATTCAGCAGGAGTACTACTGCAAGTTCATTGCTAACGCTACTAACTTCTTTAAGAACATTAACGATGTATGTATTACCCAGCCAGTGGAAGCGAACCCACTGCGCTTTTATCGCATGGGAGTAGACCTTGCCAAGTACCAAGACTTTACCGTGATTTCAATCATAGACGCACACACGCACGAACAAGTCTTCCTGGAACGCTTCAATCACATGGACTGGAACATTCAGAAGTCCAAGATAGAAGCTATCTATCATAAGTTTAATCGACCTGCTGGTTTTATTGACGCAACTGGAGTGGGAGACCCTGTAGTAGAAGACTTGAACCAAAGAGGTATCATGCTAGAACCATTCAAGTTCACTGAGCAGAGTCGTAAAGACATACTAAACAACCTATCAATCAAACTAGACCAGCGTAAGGTGGCTTTATTGGACGATGAGGTACTTAAAAAGGAACTATCATACTTCCAATACGAGCTAGTCGGTACTAAGTTAAAGGTAAAAGCCCCAGACCATCTTCATGACGACACAGTTATGGGAACAGCCTTATCAGTCTGGGAGCTACCAAGCCAACCACTACGCCTGAACAGGTCAACTATGCAAGCTCAAGCCGGTGGTCTCATTCAGGAGTTCGGCATTTAAGCGTGGTATAATAATACTTATCAACACCCCCCTATGGACAATTCAACTTTAATCAATCAGCACCAACAGGAGAAAGACCAATCTATCCAGTTTAAGAAGCGACGATTTGACCAGTGGAACGAGAACTACACCCTGTACCGAGACAAGGTAGCTACCAATAGACTCACCCAACGGCAAGCAGTTAACATCCCTATTATTCGTGATACTGTCCAAAACTGGATTAGTGAAATAGACGAAGCTCCTCAGCTAGAGTTTGAGACCAGAGGTAGTGGCAACCGTGACTTAGACGGTGAGGTTGTTCTTAACGAACTATGGCAACACACCTACGACACGCAGAGCCTAGACATCATTGATAACTTAGAGAAGAAGATAGTCGGAATACAGGGTAGAGGATTCAAGTACTGGTACATGAAGGATAACCGTATCAAATGTGCGGTAGTAGACCCCTACGACATCGACATTGACCCTCAGACCAACCCACTAGACATCAACACGGCTCGATACTTCAACCATAAGAACATCTTCATACCGCTACGAGCTATCCTGGCGAACAAGTCATACACTAAGGAAGGTAAGGATGCGCTTAAGGTCTACCTGGACAGCAAGCAAGGACTCTTAGAAGCTAACCGGAGTGACGAGGAAGCCCAGAGTAGACGACAACGACTAGAGGACCTGGGAGTAACCAACTATGACGATTACAAAGCCTCAGACGTACAAGTAGAGCTAAACCGTAGCCATAAACTTATTTGGGATAAGACAGAGAACCGTTTTGTACGGCATCTTATTGTTATTGCCCTGGATTCAGTAGTCTTATACAACAAGCCACTAAAGGAAGCGATTGGTATTGACTACCTACCGTATGCAACATGGGCATCAGACCCAGACCTGAATGATATTTGGAGTGACGCTATCGCTGACAACGTACGGCAAATGAACAAGGTAGTGAACATGTACTTCTCTCAAGACCTAGAGAACCGAGCGTACCGTAATTTTGGTATGTACTTCTTCAACACAATGAACGGAACCTTTACCCCACAAGCCTTTGAGGCTCGACCGTTTGGTATGTATGGTGTACCTGGCAATCCGTCAGAGGTGATCCAGCAGATGCAAATCCAACCGCTGGGAGACACTACTGGTCAAATTGACTACATAAAGAACATGATTCAATCCTCAGTAGCCCAAACACCGACTGAACGAGGACTACAAGACAAAGCTATGGCAACTCTTGGAGAGGTAGAGCTATCATTCCAACAGTCAGACCAACGACAGCAGGTAGTAGCCAAGCAATACCGTCAGTCATGGGAGCAAAGTGGGCAGATATTCTACGACCTACTAGACTCAAACTCACGTGGACGCATCAAGCTATACAAGAAGGCCGCTGATGGGAAGTTCCAATCTAAAGAAGTGGGGAGAGATGACTGGTACAACCCCCAGGGCTATGAAGTGCGAGTAGTACTCCAGTCTGAGAAGTCAGCCAACGATGATATGGACTTAAAGAAGAACGCCTACATCAAGAACTCATTCTTAGACAACCCAGTAGCACTCAAGATTGCCAAGCGAAAAGAACTTGAACTGATTGGCTGGTCTCCAGCTGAGATAGAGGAAGTCATCCAGTTTGAAGAGAACAAAGGACAGCCGCAAGGGATGGGCGCACCAGTAGAGGAAGGAGCAAGTGAACAGCCACAACCAGCACAGCAGTCAGCACAGCAACCGGCACAACTACCAGTTAACACCCCACAATAATGTCTATACTAACCGATTATCTACAGAAAATAGGAGTCAAGTCAGTCGATGAGTTGAACAGTGAAGAGAAGTCTACCTACGCTGAATGGGAAAAGACCCTCAGTGGTAGGCAGTTAACCGAGGCAGACGTGCGTACTTTCCTCGACCAAGAGGTAGAACAGGCTATCAAAAGCCTTACTACTAAGAGTCTAGGCGAACGTGACGACTTATTTCTTAAGATGAAGATAGAGTTTACACAGAGCCTGTGTTCATTCCTTGACTCACCAACCAAAGAGAAAGAGATGATTGCTAATATTATCAATAACAAAAACTAACGGATAAAAAATATTAAATTATGATGGAATTCGAAGGCTCCGGCCCAAAGGTAGTCACCATTGAAGAGATTGTCAGTAAATCCGCATGGGACTCACAAGACGTAGAGTTTCTAGTTGAGCATGAACACTTGCTCGATGAAGACACCCTGGAACGTCTTGGTATCACTGAACCAGAGCCACTGACCTCAGCAGAAGTACAGAAAGCTACTGCTGCCATGAAGAAAACTAAGCGACCAGCAGCGAAGGATACCAAATAAATGTGTTATAATTAACTATAAGACCAAACCCTCCTTAGCAGGACGGTCAAAAATACTATATGAACAATCCAAACTCATTCGACGAGGAAACACAGGACGCAACAGCTAACCCTGAGACCCCACAAGAAGGAACGGAACAGACGGAAACTGGTGAAACCCCTGACGCACAGGTTACAGACTACGAGCAGAAATTCAAAGACAGTGCCAGAGAAGCCCAGCGACTCTACGAAGAGAACAAATCACTACGAGAGTTTCAATCAGCTCAGACAAATGTAAAAAGCGCAGAAGTTATTACCCAACCAGAAGAAGAAGCCCTTTTCGAAGGATTCTCAGACTTAGATGAAGACGCACAAGCCAACTTGCTTAAGTGGTCACAGACTATCTCCAAGAAAGCCAAGGATGAGATACTGCAAGACCCAGCCATCGCCTTCTCCCGCCAGGCTTATAGTAAAAGTAAGTGGGACACCGCATTTCAGGAAGCTACACAAGTCCTCCCTGAACTAGCCGACCACAAAGATTACTTTCAAAGCACCTACTACAACGCGAGTAACGTCCCAGATAACATCAAAGACATCATCGTTGACTTAGGAAAGAGCTACCTATACGACAAAGCCAAAGAGATTGGAGCAGAAGAGGAACGGAAGAAGACTTCACGTGTCGACCTAGAGGACGTAACCGGCGGTGATAAAACACCAGTTCAGGCACGCTCACTCGCAGATTGGACACGTATGTCTCAAGAAAACCCAACCAAGTTCGCTAATATGTCTAAAGAATTTAACGCTGACCTAAAAAAAGGAATCAATTAAACCTTCTGGATTATAAAATCCAAAAATGTCACAATCATTAGCAGCTAATACTCCAATAGTATTTAGCCTTAAACTAGTAGAAACTCTCTACAACGAGACAATCTACCAGAACATCACCAACACAAAGTACGAAGGTGAAATCAAGAACATGGGAGACCGAGTTCGAGTTCGTACAGCAGCTAAAATCAGTCTTTCTTCATACACAAAGGGAATGACATTGGTTGCACAAGACCTAAACCCAACCTCAGAAGACCTAGTTATCGACCAAGCTGACTACTTCAAGTTTGTTGTAGACGACATTGACAAGCTACAAAACGATGTAGACACAATGTCAGAATACGCATCAAACGCACGAATGGACATGTCAGAACTTATCGACACTGAACTTCTAGAGTACGGACGACGTAACGCATCAGGAGCAAACGTAGTTGGAACAAATTACTCAACTGGATCAGTAGCAGTAGCAGCAACTACCGGAGCAGTAACAGGTACAGGAACTACTTTCACCGCAGCAATGGTAGGAGGTTACTTCACAGCAGACGCTGGAGCAACTTACCAAATCGTTACAGCGTACGCATCAGCAACTTCAATCACAATTAAAGACGTTGGAGCAGAAAGTGAGTACACAGGTGGAGCAGTATCAAGTGGTACTTCTTACACAATCGCAGGAGCTACAGCAGTTGCTTTGACTAAGAGCAACGTATACCAGTACATGGTACAACTCGGTACAGTACTAAACGCATCACTTACACCACGTAAGGAACGACGTTTCCTAGTTGTTAACTCAGCAATGGAAGGTATCATGCGACAAGCACCAGAGTTTATCCCAGCAGTAGACGTAGCGTACGAAGAGGTAGTAAAGGAAGGGTTTGTAGGCCGATTCGCAAACTTTGACATCTACTTCTCAGAGCTAGTAGCAGGTAACAACACAACTGGTTACTTCTTCCTAGCTGGTACGAAGGAATTCATGGCTTTTGCAGCACAGATTATGAAGGTTTCTATCATCTCAAGTGAGACTGACCCGAACTCATTCGTATCTACCTGTAAAGGACTACTTGTCCGAGGATACAAAGTATTCGAAGGCAACCGTGGACGAGGAGCTGTTCTCCGAGCAACAATCTCATAATCCCACAAGCCCACTCTCTAATGAGGGTGGGCTTATTGGGCTTAAGACATTCATATGACAACAAACCAAATACAAACCATCATAAGACGAAAGATACTGGAAGCAACGACAGACGTTATTCCTGACAATATCCTTCTCATCTACACCAACGAGGCGTACAAAGACGTATGGAAGCGTCTGTTTACTGCTACTGATATAGACACTACTATCATCACCCTTACTGCTGGGGTGGGGACACTCCCTAGTACCTTTGGAACAGCCCACGGTGAAGCGGTAGGAAATGACGGTAACTTATACACCGAGGTATCAATCAATGACTTTGTTAAAGAGACTATCCCCTACGCCTACACGATTGAGGATGGGGAGATTAAGTGTAGTGACACCACCGTAGCAAACCTGACAATGAAGTACTGGCCAAAACCAGACGAGCTAGTCAGTGGGTCTACACCATCTATCAACGAATACTTCCACGAACCTATCATCTATGGAGCGATGACTCGTGCGTACGAAGACCTGCAAGACGAGGAACTCTCAGCCTTCTACAAGAATAAGTTTGCCACTGAACTGGGTGAACGAATGGCAGCACAGTCAGTCTACGAAGAAACGAACCAGAAAGGAGCTGTAATGTTTACCCACCAAAACTTGATTATTTAGTATGCCAATCAAAAAGCAACCATTCACCATCATCAAAGACGAGCTGGCAAAGGCTGTTGACGTAGATGACAACCGAGGACGGACTGTCCCGATTAACATGAACTTCATTGAGGAAGGGTATTTAACTAAAGACACTGGTTGTGAGTTGTTTGGAGCTGAAAGTGCATCATTGTTTCACTCGCTATTTAACTACAAGAAAAAGGACGGCACAAACTATATCCTGGGAGCGACAGGTAAACACCTACAGCGATACAACACCACTACTAACCTATGGGAGAACTTGCGTGGGGGAACGTCTACTATCACTATCGCCACCCCGGCCGTAGTAACTCAGACAGCTCATAGCTTTGTATCTACTACACCTATCGTATTCAGCACTACCGGCGCACTACCGACAGGTATCACCGCTGGCACCACCTACTTCGTTATCGCTGCTGGACTCACCGCCAACGCTTTTCAGTTCTCCGAGACAGTAGGAGGAAGCGCAGTTGATACTTCCGGTACACAATCAGGCGTACACACTGTCACAGCAGCGTACACAGAGGACGCAGAGTTCGCTTACTTGGTGTATGACGATGATTTATACCTCAGTAACGCGAACGAGCCGTATACTAAGTTTGACGGTACTACCTTTACTGAGTACGCAAGCGCGCCAAAGGGTAACATCTTAGAGATATTTGAGGACAGACTATTTGTATCAGGTGTAACAGCCGAGCCACTAACTACCTATTACTCAAACGTAGGAGTCCCCACTACTTTTACTGGTACAGACATAATCAAACCTACCGGCACAGACAAAATCACCGGCACAGTTAACTACTTTGGCTCTTTATTGATATTCAAACAAGAGAGCATCTGGAAACTGACCTTTATTTACGACCAAATTGTAGATTTGTTCGTACCGAAGCTAGAGATTCAAAACGGACAGTACGGAGCGTGTGGGAAAGACGCTATCTCATGGGTAGAGAACGACATCTGGTTCTTCACAGGGCTAGAAGTGCGCTCTATTGGGTACAAAGACCAGCAAATAGGGGTACTTGGAGTCAATACATCAGTCATTTCAGAGGATATTAAGGAGACACTAGCTTATATTAAAGTAGCAGACTACTCACAGATAGTTACTTTCTACTACAACAGACGGTTCTATATGGCTATTCCCCTAGTTGAAGACACAAACGATGTGACTTTTGTCTGTCACCTACTTCACGGCAACGCATGGACTAAGAATACCAACCGTATCAAAGCCAAAAGCTCAGACTACATGGAGATTGACGGGGTAATATACAGTGCCAAGTCATCAGCACCCTTTGGTGTACTCAAGTGGACAGAATCACTAAACGATAATGGGGTAGCTATCCCTTCATCAGTGCGCTTTGAGCGGGTAGAGGACGATGACTTCTCACGTTTCAACGTCTACCGCTACCTAGACCTAATGTTCAAAGACCTACTGGCTCGCGTGACAGTCACTGTTTACTCAGACGCAAACGACATACGTAACACTAAAGCTAAAATCTTCTTTGTTGGCAACCCAGTAGAGAATGAAGAGAACGCTCTCCCCGAAGTACCAATCGGTGACATGCTTATCGCAGACTCCTTTG
>Ga0307978_1003364_pt1 | contig 10896 bp, 15 predicted proteins | sample OrgLakmetage1056_FD_203151 | JGI IMG/M metagenome (GOLD analysis project Ga0307978, IMG submission 203151) | Saline water microbial communities from Organic Lake, Antarctica - #1056 | ecosystem: Environmental > Aquatic > Non-marine Saline and Alkaline > Saline | place: Antarctica: Organic Lake...
TATCAATCGGTGATGTAAATATTCTATCTCAAATATATGGATACTATCAATAAAAATAATTCGAATACAATATCTTTCTTAAATGCGACGCTATGCGACGATGTGACGCTATGCGACGATGCGACGCTATGCGACGCTAAAACACAAAGTTCTCTCAGGGGGCGCTTCTTGGAAATACTTTGGTTTTTTGCGTCGTAACGTCGCAAAGCGCCGCATCTATGAAAGAATTATCAGTAATATCATTTATTTCGGTATAAACAAAAATATGTCTGTAGTATACAATGAGAAGTCACAACGAACGTCAACTCGAAAAGTTCATCAAGTTAAAACAAAAATATGGCGAGTTTGTTTAAGGAAATAACCTATGTGTATTTAGAAGCAAGGACAAAACGTTTTATGTGAATATAGACTTACATTTGATTCAAAAAATATGAGAAATAAATAACATAATATTTAAAAGTTTATTTTATGTATTTTCTTAGTAATACTTGCAACGCTGTGCGACGTTGCGACGCTGCGCGACGCTATTTTCAAGAGTTCCTCACAAGTCTACTTTGGTTTTTAGCGTCGCACAGCGTCGCACAGCGTCGCACAGCGTCGCACAGCGTCGCACAGCGTCGCATATAAGCAAGAATATTACTTTTTTAACATATGATATCGTTGGGTCTTCTCTCCTGATTTTTATTTGTATTTACATAAAATTTTAATTTATTCTTTTTCTCATATTGATTTATCATTTTCGGTGCATCTTGCTTTTTTCTTAAAATTCGTTTTCGTCTGTTCTTATTATTGGTGAGTGATTAAAATCATCTGTGTTAATCGACGAAACACCGCTAATCAATAATCTTGGGTCTATGAAGAGTAATTGGTCGTGTTTATTCATAGGATTTAATTTAGCGGAATTCTCAACCAACGTGATATATTAATCATAGGTTTTATTTAAATACGATAATCCATCCATTCCTCTATTTTTTCGGGCAAGGAAAACATTCTAAATAAATCTAATGCTAATGTTTTGAATTGAACCGCTAACTTTTGTTCTTGTTGTTGGTTTTCTTGGATTTTCATAAAATGTTTTGTGCTTGTTAAAATTGTTATAATCATTGATATACTACAATTGATTACGCTAATTGCTCCTTGTTCGGCAAATGGGTCAGCACCAACGCTAAATGAACCAGCGAATACTGATAAAATAATTGTTGGAATATCAAACCATTTTCCAGCGTGTTTATAATATAAATGATTGTTAATATGCTTATTAGTTAAGTATATACAATTCAAACGTATTTTGTCCAATAAACTGTCGATAGGAGTTTCCATTTATACAATAATGCTATTTTTTATTTAGAGAATTAATTTTTATAGTATAAATGTATATGGTAGATTGTAATATTTGCTATAATGATATTAGTTATGGCGTTAGTTGTTTTGGAAAGTGTAATATCGTTGTTTGTCACAATTGCTTTGTAAAACTTCTTAAATTAAATATAAGCGATACTCTTGAATATAATTGCCCTCAATGTATGCATATATCAATCAAAGACAAAGACAAACGATTCACTAAATTTATCAATAAGAATAAAAAATGTTTGAAACAAGTGGTTCAACTTTTTGATGAGAAATTAGAGCAAAAAATACAAGACGATTATCGAACACTTGGGAAGAATTCAGCAGACGAGTAATTCAAGAAACACAACCTATCATAAATTATGAATATGATTATTTTATTCCGAATGGTTAATTTCTTAATTTTTAATCTTCAATGTCATAACTATTGGTTAGTTCATTCTCTTTGCTTCTTCCAATGTTATTATTTCCTAACAATAAACTTTTAGATTTTGTATCTGTGAAGAATAAAGAAAGGATAAATTCGTTTTTATATACATCATCAATTTTGTCTAAATCTTCGAACAAATCAAGAAAAATGGAGGCATCATTAATAATATTACCAGTTTAAACTTTGACACGCTTAAAAAGTAAATGAAAGCAAGACAAAAGAAAGCGCAAAGATAACTCATTAAAGATTGAATATTTTTTCAAGTATGTCCCATTTTGTATTGATCACTTCTTAATAAATTCCTTATTTAGTTTGGAGCATTTTCCCCATAACTATCAATGTATATAGAACGTTTCATATCATCCGTGACTAAACAAGTCCAATAACTTCCACCATTTCTATTATTTTTTTCATCAAACTCACTATCTAAATTAATCATATAACTTGGTTTCGGTTGTATTTTCTTTAACTTGTCTTAGTAAAAACACCCCTTGAAATTAGGAATATTCATATAAGTTAATAATTCATTTAAATCAAAGTTAGACAACATTAATATACAATAATATTTTATTTTAGATAAATATATAATTATTGAATTTGATTCATTAAATCCATACGTTTTTTTGTTCTTTCGTGTCGTGCTTTATGATTATATGTATAATTCATACCACATTCGCAAATAAGTTTTTCATTTATTTTATGTTTGTTATCTTCGCGATATTGTTATTTTGTTTTAAACGCTCTAACCATATTCATATTTGCTTTAAATTCAAGCATATATTTGTCTTCCTCTTGTTCTGCTTGACGTCTGTTTTGGCAAGGATAATCACAAATTTTAATCATATTCCAATTGTCCCAATTTCCATTTCCACGAATCAATTTATAAAGTTTTAGATAATATTTCTTACATTTTTCATTTAAACATCTTTCTTTATGACCTTGTTTCCGCTTTGTAAAATTAGTCATTGAACCAACATAAACTAAATCAGGATAATAATAATTAATAAGTTTGTAAATAATTGTTTTGGCATAATCTGGCATCTTATAATACATTTGGATAATATTTCCTTAAGTTCGTTTTATTCGAAATAATATTCTCAAAAGTAAGTTTAAAGTGCTTGGTCGCTAAACAAAAATTTATCGTTCATAGAACCACCGCACATTTCAGAAGTTCCACCGCTTAGACGCATTCATTTTCCTCCAAACAAATCATTAATCGACCCTTTATTTTTTTATTCCAACCACGAGGCATTACAGCGGGTCTTACAACACGATCATCAGCGGTTTTCATTTTCCCATCACCTGATAATTTCAAACCTACCCCAGTCATTCCAGTAAATCGTTTAACATTTGAACCCTTTTTATCTTTCATATATTGAGAGATAGATTTTCCATACTTATCATATTATGAAGTAATGTGGAAAGGTTATAAAGAAACAAGAACCGAACCAAGGGACGGACTATTAAAAGATGTGCCGAAAATGATAAACCAATTTGAAATATATATAAATAAGTATTGAAGGACGGGGACTATAACGGCACGCTTTCATGATGATATTTGATACACTTTTTAAAAAGAGTTGGCAAAACTGCTTAGGCCAAAATAAAATATATCTTATAAGGACACAGTTTTAAAGAAATGTAAGTAATTCAATTTAAAAGGAAAACAACCAAGCGCCAACAGCGCCACTAGCGCCACCACATAAATAGAACTCTCACAAAATTCTTCTTCATGAGGGGGTCCTCCAAATAGAGCGACGAATGCGCATGCGCATCATAATAGCTCGGTGGTCGCCATGAAAACCCCGAGCCACTGCGTCTAAATCTAGAACATTACGCAGGTCTGTCCGCCGAATAAAGAAGTAGCCAAGTTTGTAAGCGCTACTATAAAGCCAAGCATTTAGCACTAAGCACGCCTGGGGCTGGGGCACCCATTTGCCACATGAAGCCCTCTTCGTTCGTTTTCCCGACTTATTTTCTACCGCCAAATGGCGCAAGCAAATACTTAGTGCCGCTTTCTTCGTCACAGCCCTTCTTACCTATTGATATTCTTCTTCTGAGGCGAATGCACTGTTTAATCTCCTTTGTACAAAGGGAATTACGTTCGCGATTGTGCCACCTCTTTGTACTCTTCATTGACCTTGCTGAGTTTTGCATCGGCATTAGGGCTTGTAGGTGCAAGGCATGCCTGCGATGATCAAGCTTCGCGCGAAGCATCTAAGTTGTCTCAAACCATGGCCTCTTTCCCCTCATCAGCCCTTTTCTCATCGTCTGTATTACGTTTTTTCTTCTGATCGATATTCAACGAGACCCTGCACAAAGAGTACGCATTTTATGGCACAAATAGGTCATCCATAAAGTATTAGTAGTCAGGGAAAAACAAAACTCAAACCGCACCATGCCTGACGCTCGTCTCGGAAAACGAGTTCGCAGCGCTCAATGAGTTCGTTCACATTGTTGATGTTCGACTGATCGACCAAGGGAAGCATGTTCCACCTTCAGTTGATAATTTGAAACAAGCAATAAATTTCGTAAAATGACGCCTTCCTGCGACGTTCCAGGTAATAGATAGAACTTACCACACGACGATGGACTCAGTTTGGGAAATTGCGTCAGAGTAGCGCGTTAGTTTATCCTCAGTTCCATGAAACTCGGACCACGTGGTCACTCCTCCCAAAATTGCCGTTGCAATTGCCGCCCATGAGGCGATATCGAAGAGAGCAAGAACCACTCCAGAGAAGGCGCCAACCAGCAGGAAAGTTTGGGACATTATCTTGATCCGGCTGTAAACCGGTAGGCGTCCTTGATATGATAACCAAATTTCTAGTTTAGATTGTGTGTTGCAGTAGATTGGGACTAAGATATCCCATTATATTCGAACGAACCTTGGTAGAAGCGCAGCATTGCCTGCACACGAAATTCGAGGTAATCTGATGGCCGGCAAGGGGTGTAGAAATCATCGCTGGAGTCCTTCAACAGCATCCCCGCGCTCACCTTCGTAGCTCTAGGTGCAAACCTGTTGCGCTTGTCGAACGAGCCTCCAACAAAGCTATTCTTGTACTGCCCATGGCTAAACAAGTGCAAGTACTGTGGCTTGCCAAAAACTTCAAACATCGACATGAAATCTAGGCAGAAAATTAAAATTCAGTCACTCAAGTAATTCTGATGGTGTCTATGGAAAGATATGTGCGCGTCAATGAACTCACATGTATTCAAGACGCCCGCAGACTTCATAACTTGCTGCTTGATAAATTCAGCTCGAAGCCTCAAATTGTTCTCGGCCTGATCTACCTCGTACGAACTTCCATTGTATGAACCTGAATACAGAGTTAACCGTCCACATTACGGCTCACAACGAGAACAATTGCCGCAAAATAGAAAAGAATTTTTGTCAACTCAACAATTTGTATCATCGTACCTGTGCGGGTCCGAAACTGCCAAATCTCGCTCTCAATCGCCAAAGCGGCCCCACGAAGTCGGGTCCATTTTTTGGCGGGACTAATGAGGTTGACAATCCCAGCCACAACGCCAGTGATTAAGGCCAGAATTGTCGTATATACATTCAGCATATAATCATCCATGAGCGGGCTTCTCTCTTCGGGCAAGCATTCAGCTCGAAGGTTCACATGCACGACCGTGATCCCACCAACAAGCACGCCAAGAATGATCAATAATGCATAAGACACTTTAGTGACCATTTTCATTCTTGAAGCTACATGGTTGCATATATCTACAGCATCCCATGAGAAGCATAAAGCTTGAAGGCCTGCGAAAGAGTTTGCAAGTGGTAGGCGATCGATGCGTGCAATCTTTCCAAGTGCTACAGAAAGTTTGGAAGGCTCGAGAAGGTTGCCCGAGTAAGTGTACTCGCTCGTAATGATATCATAGACCTGAAAAATCAAACTGGGATGTTACGGCATACACTTGAAGAAAAAGGGACGAAGCATATAGAAAGAGCAATTCAAAAGAAAAAAGCAATGGAGCACATTGAGGAAGAAATCATTATTCTCAAGTAAATAGAACAACGTATAACGTACCGCCATGTAATCAGCCATTGGCCAAACAGTAGACTCGGCTTCCGAGATCTCTTCACGCCGTTTACGAATGACAAATCCCGTAATTTCAATCAGTTGATTCAAATCTAAAGGTTCTTCGCCCGGGTCAATGTCGACTTCCTTGCGAACGGCAATGAAGTTCGTAAAGACACGACCGTCACGAAAGGTTGGCCTTAACTCAAAATGAGAGGATACTTTCACTAAGTCATTGTGAATAGCGAGAGGCCACTTGCCTTTCGGATCACCAATCGTCTCTTTGTCGGGATTGACAAAGAAGTTCCATTGTGCCCAATTCAACGAATGCTCTTGAAGTACTGCATCGAATTCATCGATTGTAGTGCAAGCCTTGGATTTCTCAAGGAAATCTTCCAGTGCGCCGGTTGCCATTTCTCGACGCTTGGCGTCTTGTGCACGGTAAATCGTGATCATAAGTTCAACAAAAGACTTGGCAAGCAGGTTTTCCGGATCATCTTCGAGTCCTTCGATTCCTTCCATCTCAGTTTCGCGTTTTTTTTCACTCAAAGCCATCCAGAGCCACTTGTTGAGCCGAAGGAGTAAAACAATTAAATAAAATAAAGAAATACCTAGGGGCGAAGCATTAATATACTCAAAACTGGGCATGAATGCAAATGTGTAAATATATCGAGAAACAGACAAGACTGATGCGTCAATTTCTAACCTGCATCTTTTTGGCTCCAGAACTTTTCGACGACCCAGTTTCAAGGCGCAAACGCGCTTGAATAAAACTCTCTATAAGTGAGTGAAGGTATGAAATCATCGAACAATCGAAGAAGTTCCAGCTTCCAGATGCAAATAGAGCTTGATCAACTGATTCGAGGTGCTTTTTGGCCAATTCAACATATTTTACCATGAGTTCGGCTACGTCGGCTGTATTTGAAGCCAAGTCTTGATCATGGTCATCGCAAGGCCGGCTGTCAATACAGATAAGTGGAAGCTTGCGCCCAACGTAGTCAGCAAAAAGACTGAAAGGATCTCCACCGAAAGAGTAGCTGCATAGAGCCATCGAAGGAAGTTCACGAGATAGTCGACCGACAAGAGCACTTTTGAACGTTTTGAGAACTTTCTTGTCTGCGACCATTTTGTCCTCGTTCACGCTCGAGATTAAAATTATGTGCGTAGTGCCCAAGGGAAAATCGCCCATCGTTTCCATCATCTAATGATATGAAATAATGGCAATGCTGAGAATAGAAGAGCAAACAGAAATGGGCATAATCAAACTGCATATTTCCGTGTTCGTGCAGCCAAGAACACCAACGGACCCTTGTTGCAGCAATATATTGAGCTGACACTTTACAAACTTACCGCAGTATTTTCCTTAAAAACGTCCACCATCTAAGCACGCAGCGCAAAACAATCAAAGTCGGCAAAAACACTTGCACACGACACGTTCATGGTTCATAAGTCGCTATATCTACAAAAAACTAAAAAATTGCCTGCTTGTTGTATTGCTTCCATCGCCTGCTTCCACGGCGGATTCGTCGAGCATTCGATGAATCATCACTTTCTGCGCGCTAAAAATTTGCAAATTTTATCATGTCAAATAGATACCTACCGCTTGAGTCGATGTTTGAAAAAAAGTCCTTACCATGCAGATGTTGTGCGCACCAGCCAAACACATGAGTGTAAAAGGAAGCATTCCGTTCCTCTTGCTCCGTTCAGCTTCGCACAACGCTCCGAATGCGGCCGATAAACCACACGTTGAATCGTGAAGGAAAACAAGAGCGTGAGTTTTAATGCAAATGGGGAGTACTTGTTCTTTTAGAAAAAGCGCCATACGCCTCTCGGTGTTGGCTAGATCCTCGCGAGAGCACTCTCCGATAAAGCATGTATTCGTAAACATGTCTTGACTGGTGAACATCGTGTTCCGCCGTGGAGTCCCTCCAATGTGAACACGACTTTTGAAAATGGTGACGATAAGCTTGGGGCGGGGATTAATCTCCATTGCATTCATAACTTTATCGATGTCTGTGCAGAGCAAGGCATTAGTTATCGTTGTGAAATATTCGTGATGCTACAATCGTCGTGAGATGGTTGAACGCATCAGTACAATAATGCACGTGCTTATGTCTCCCAAAATATTCTCCGTTTAAATATGTAGGAGATTCGATTACAAACCACTGAAGTCGAAGTCTGCCGCTTGAGTATTTGTCAGAAACAACATGTTCATGAGCCCACCGGCAGCAGTTGGAATCTGCGTACAAATTATTGAAACGTGGTAATTTATTATTCAATGAATTAAGCAAGTGTTATTGAATGAGCCGTTGCGTGCGCATACTTTTTCGACGAGGCTGTAAATAGTTGCAATTTGGAGCCGCTCGAGCTCTTTCCGAAACTCATCATTGTCGACTTTGCCATCATCACCGAAATGAGAGGAAGACGTCTCAACCATTTCGAGCGCAGGATCATCACCCATCTGATGCTCCAGCTTTGATGTCAACGTCTTCATATCAATCGCCGACCTTTTCAGGGTTTGGTTGCTTCCGACGTTGTCATCGCCAATGATTGTAGATGGGCTCGTAGCCCCAGGCAGCTCCACGTTGACCATATCCATCAGTGAAGAGGGGTCACTCGATTGCTTCGGAAATTGTGATGTATTCGGTGCTTGGTGTGGCTGCGAGTTGCTGAGTGGCGTTCTTGACGAGGGAAACCTACGAGTACAGCTGAATTCAGGATCCGGACACAACGCTCAGGAAATCATACTACAATATAGTACGTGGCCACCAAACACCAAAATGGCGAAAAATGCTTCTAATATTTTTGAGTATGAGTGAGGGCAATAACCAGCGGTGAGGTACAAGTGGCAGCTACCTCCCTGACCTTGGCGAAGCGCTTGATGGTGTCCCATTGTTAAGCTCGCTAGCGGACTTTTTGCGAGCTTCGAGTCGACCACCTCTACGCGAGAATTGTGCAGAGGTTGCTGCATCTCCGAAGTGAACTCTGTGCTCGTCTAAACTGATACCCACGTTTCGTACGGTATCTTCTCGAGGTTTTGGGGGGGGTGGTGCGGTACGGTCAAACATTTTACCTGCTAGTCTATATCGCTTTGAATGAGCCTCGCCGAATCTTTTTTCGCAGCAAGGAAGGGGGTGATGCAAAAACTCTCGAGTGAACGATACGGGTAGGGTGTACGAAATCGAAAAGAGCGCGTGAACCGGTCAGTGCACCGAAGTTAACCCAAGGGGCCACCGATCTCCAAAATCGGTTTGGTGGGCGAATTAGACTAATAACTAGACTAGCTAGACGTGTTTTGCACCAATCACTGATCGCCAATCGATTATACGGAAGCAATGGACAACTTCGGGGACAAGAGGATGTCCAACATCCGTAAGAGGATGGCGCTCGAGAAAGAGGAGCAGGCGGCAAATATGGAAGTGCGAAAAAAGTAGCGTAAGATTGCACACGGTTCAAAGGACGAATCGTACGTCTCTCTCAAGTACCTCAACTCGGCTTCGGTTGCAGGCCAGACATGTTCCTGCGGGCACGTCTTTGGACGAACAGCCGGTAACCACCACGCGTGGGTGCACTACACCCAGGATGACCACACAAAACCGTCAGTGTACGAGCGGGAGATTGCAGCAAAGGCAGTGTCGCCTGCGAAAACGCCCCGGGCTATCTTGAGCTTCTTCAATGCGCCTTCCAGCATGACGGCGGCGCCTGCGCTCGGATATCCTGTCGACGCACCGGCCCCGCTCCCGGCGCTCCCTTCATCCGCACTGCCGGTGGTGATCGAGAGCATTCGACCCGATGATGATGCTCTGACCGCTGAATCCATTTGCACAGCAGCAGCTCTTGAGGTGAGGCTAAAACCCCCCTTTATGATGAAATATTATTTGATTCATCCATAGGGACCCTAACTTGACACTCGTGCTTCCCTGTGATGCCAGGTGACGGGGGCGGTTGGGGCTGCAGTTGCGGTCCCTGTAGGTGGTACAGGTGAGAATTCCCTTCGTTATCTCTTTCTTCCCTTTTTTCATCAAACTAATGCCGGCTCTTTCTATCCTGCCTCCTTCACAATAAAAGTCTAAACAGAGCCAGCAGTCCACGAAGATGCGCCGCCTCGCCAGGTTGAGTTTCGGTGCATGCACTACCGGCCGGTCGAGAGCCAGCACACGGACTTCGCAGCCAAGTTCCCGTAGGGCATCCATAGGTACGGCCACTCACCCTGCCCGTAGGATGCCAGCGCTAACGGGAGCTTCGGCGTGCCTACGTGTCTCTTGACAACAACCACGGCTGGAGGGGCGGTGAGGATTCGCTAGTCACGATCTTCGGCAGCGACATGTCCCCGCTCTCGTACACCAACGCGGACTAGGCCAGTTTTTATTTTTCGTGCGAGGCCGTCGCGGAGATCGTGCTGAAGCCAGCGCTCGTGTCGGTCGCCGCAATTAAGTTCCCCCGCTCCGCCTCGAAGGAGCCCTTGTATGAGAGCCTCGTCACCAAGGGTTCAACGGGCGTCGTTAACGCAGTGCCGAAGACGACGTTCCGTTGCTTGCTTGGTGGTTGTGGCAATGTTCTTAGCATTTTCGGCGACTTCCGCACCCACAATGGAGGGCACTTCCTCAACGGCGACTTCGGCACCGCACCGTTGGAGTCCTGCGGATACTGTCGCCGTCCAATCCCGACCATAACTATAGATCTGGCCGGGATTGGACGGCGACAGACCCCGCTTATCGTCAGCATATATGCTTTCATATATTCATAGCAATAATATAAATTGAAACGGAATAGCCATAACCGCCATAACTAAAATAATCCCAGCGACTTTGACGTTATCTTTCTCTGTAATCATCACAATCGATTTAACGTAGATGGACGTAAATATTTATATCAATCGGTGATGTAAATATTCTATCTCAAATATATGGATACTATCAATAAAAATAATTCGAATACAATATCTTTCTTAAATGCGACGCTATGCGACGATGCGACGCTATGCGACGATGCGACGCTATGCGACGATGCGACGCTATGCGACGCTAAAACACAAAGTTCTCTCAGGGGGCGCTTCTTGGAAATACTTTGGTTTTTTGCGTCGTAACGTCG
>Ga0307978_1003366_pt1 | contig 10889 bp, 5 predicted proteins | sample OrgLakmetage1056_FD_203151 | JGI IMG/M metagenome (GOLD analysis project Ga0307978, IMG submission 203151) | Saline water microbial communities from Organic Lake, Antarctica - #1056 | ecosystem: Environmental > Aquatic > Non-marine Saline and Alkaline > Saline | place: Antarctica: Organic Lake...
ATTTGCATCATCATGGATGTGGGCCGTCCCGAGTCATTTGAATTGCGCCTCTCGCATCCGTTCTACCAGCCCCGAGAACATCCATTTGGCTACTGCATCAAATTGTCAACATATGCCAACTGTGTGACCACCACTGGCTCAGTCAATGCTACCCCAGCACCCATCAAGGAATTTGAAGAGGGGCCCGTTGTCACTGGTCCCACGAGAGAATTTGAAGAGGGGCCCGTGACCGAGCCCACCTATGAACTTCAAGAGGAGCCCGTTGCCCCTACTTTCATGTACAATGACAGTGTCCTGTTGGACTCTGGCGCACACAATCATATCTCTCTCGATGCAGCACCGTCTGATCCCGCAGCACTGTTTGATAACCTTACGCACCTGCCCAACACTTTCAAGAAGGACGACTACGGCGTTCCTTTGCTCCAAATGGAGGCTTCGTCCGGCTACACCGTCAGCGGCAAGTTATTTTACGAAGAACATTTTGCGAGTATCATTGCCACTTTGGTCATTCACAAAGGTTGGTTTGTTGCCAAGGTCCGTTGAGCTCCTACTGACGCTAGTCCCATGGCACAATCGAAGAGGGGTGTCGGGAATCCGAGTGGAGTCCCGGGAAAGAGTCACGTTTGTTCCAACGTTGATGAAACGGCTCCACGATATGCAGCAGTTTCATTCGCATTGGACTTGTTGTGTGATGGAGTATCCTTGGTCCAGATCACTCCTTCCTCCACGATTAGTCCCCAAGTAGAATCCTGTAGCCTTGGCTAGAACGGCCACGCAACAGAGATCGTAGATTTGTAATCTAAAGCTCACTTATTTTGTTTACTTCAGTTTTCAATCTACTAGTCCTCCACTTTAGTCTACGATTCATCATGGTCCCGCTCTTCGTATCCCTGGTTGTGTCCAAGGGTCCTCCGAGCTGTCTTACCGACAAGTTGCCGCTCGTGACTATCGAGTCCCAGAGGGGATCGACTGTCATTCCGTCAACAGACCTCCCCTTTCTTGTCTGTCCGCGAAAGAGGTGCAATGGTAGGCCTTTCTACGCAGATGGTTGTATCTAGAATTGTGTAGAAAAAGTAATTTATTGTTAGTACAGAAAACTACAGTTGATGAAATCTCGGTATAAATATTCGTCGCAATGCGTTCAACCAACAACCAACACCCTTCACGACGAAACTCATTCCAGAGGCACCGCACTACATACGACTAGTCTATCCATGATCATAACATTGATTTCTCGTCTTGCCTAGATTGGTTTAGACGTCACTCCCTTGTGATTGTATGTGTAGCCATGCAATATCTGTATGTTGGTTCGTTTTACCCACCCTATCAGGGTCGCGTTTTGGTACGGCGGTTTAGTTTTACACTTGATCGTTTTAATCTGCACACAGGGGCCAACACTCTGTCAGTGTGTCTGTGGCTGTGTCTGTGCAAATGTGTTGAAAAAAGGAAATGATGTCGCTTTTGAGATTCGATCTACAGTACCGGTAGCGAGTAGACGTTCACTTGGTCCATTGTATTGCGTAGCCGGTGGTTTTACTTTGCGACTGTCTTGGAGTTTGGAGGCTGTCCGAGGCTAGTCTACCGGTAGGCTTTGTAAGAATAACAAATTTCTAATACAAACGCTATGCATTCTCTGGAATTTCCGCATCATCAACCTTCGGCACCACGTTTACGGCGCCGTTGACAATCTGTTCAATCAACCGCCTGTCGTAGTAGCGGGCCGACGGATACGCCAACATAAACCCAGCGGCCAAAACAGTGACATAAATGATAGGGGCGATGACACAAAAAAAAAGGGAAACTTCGATATCAGGGAACATCCCAATAGTGAACAAGATCAAAGCAACTGCGGTTATCATGCAGAGAAAGTAAGAGCAGTCTTCGCAGCATACAACATGGAAGAAAAACACTGCTTTGTTGCCCGGCCTTTCTCCCAATGCCATCTTCCATACCCAGGGAATGGATCCTTGTCCACGATCTTCGATTTCTTGAAGTGTTTCTGTCGGGAGTGCGGAACCAGGCTGATCATTCGAAGTGGAATCGACGCGTTGGGCATCAAATCCGGATGTGATCACAAATATCGTCTGATCCCGGCAAAAAGTAGCGACAGCACCGAATAACGGCCGTCGCGCAATTGCATGGTTGGTAACGTAATGCGCGATGTAATATCTTTGACAAAGAAATTGAGCTCCAGAATCGCAAGAATCATCATACTTTCCATCCCCAACCTGCCTTTAGATACGACAACGACCTCCATGATCACATGGCTACCGACTCAAACAGTAACTGGCCCGGCTTTGTACGATGCTCAACTGAAAGCCGACGTCGTCAACTACCAACACAGTTTCTGAAGAGCTAGCCATGAACTTGTTCCAGCCAGAATACCATGGCAACAATTGTCGCCATCATGCTGAATCGATACTTGGTAGGCACCACAGCTCCGCTTCTTGTGCTTTCCATCACTTTCTTGAATCTGCCTCGTGGACGTTCTTGAATCTGCCTCGTGGACGCCAAGAGGTATGCGCCGACTTGACAAGCCGACGCATCCTCGAGTATCGTGTTCGTGACACGGATGCTGGTACCGTTGCGGTTGGCAGGACCTCAAAAAGTCTAGTGTTACCTTTTCTCCAGCTTGGAATGCAGCCAGAGGAGCCAACAAGAGGCAACGCTGGCAACTCGTTTGCCAAGCTGACTTTCTTCTTTACAAATCCGGATGAATTGGATGAGTATGGTGATGGTGATGAGATTTTCAACTATTAGGAGACCCATGTGTAAATATGACTTGACAATCACAAAACTACATAATGCGAGAACGAGAACAAGGAATGGGCATATATGAATCGTCGACAGCCGAATGGGAAGGCCCGAGATAGCAAAAAAGGAACAATTGATGGAGGAACATTCAGCGTCGATCGATACGCTTGGCGGGGGAATAAGGCTAGAGTAGTCTACTTCAGTACAAATACGTCCTTACAGTACTACTAGCCAGGAGCCACTGTATCATTGGAATCAGACTGTTGTTAGACAATTGTAATAACGTGTACGTAGACTCCGATAGCGTGACGGCCGTGGAACTTAGAACCTTTACTGCTTTCGTTGCTGCGCAAATATAGAGGGATGGGTGGTGTGACTGCTGTAGCTCCAGACAACTTGGGAGGATAATGCCGGCGGGATCACCCCATCTGGACCTAGACCTGCTCGACCTGGACGTGGCATACTTTTCTAATCGTTTATATTTTTAATTACGGACCAATGTCGTACCCCAATTTGAATTTTTCTCCCGAGAAAACTCGAAAACGCGCTTGCTTGCCTCTCTCTTGCGGTTGTCGTCATCATCATCATCATCATCAACAGCTTGGTCCTTAGGAACGGCATAGCTTTGACACCAGTATATAAGCACCCAGCGTTCCCCTACCTTTGCCTCGTTGGCTTGATCTGTTAAGCGAAGTACTACTTAGAAAACGAGACCATCCTATCGTAGCATGGCTACTTTAGCAGTGCAAGACGCCGTGCGAGCGTTGCTCGACTTTCGCGAAGACCCCCAAAAGCAGCAGTCTCTCTACGATGACGATACTCCTCGCTCAATCGAATCCAGTCAAGGTCAGCTCTGCGAACGGATCTTGGCAGCCTTGGATGATTGGAAAGTAGCTGCCGGTGATGGTGATACCGACGACGACGAGAGTCCCAACTTTTTGCAGACTCCTACGACTGCCGCCAACAAAACGACAAGAACGATTCGATCTCTCTTGGGTGATGGCAACCTCACTAACGACTTGCCCGAAGTTCTTGTGGCGCTCATGACGCATCGTGTGGATACGGCGCAAGTCATGCCTCTCACGTTTGACGCCAAGGCCAATGAGGACGCCTTGAAGAATACAGCCATGACATTGACACCGGCAGCCATGGCGGCTGCCGAGCTTTACAGCAGCCTGGTCAGTACAGCGGGTGCCTTGGGATCTGGTTTGGTGGAAATGCAAGCTTTGGGAGCCCTGGCGGCCCTTTTGCGGCGTTGGAGAGTCGAGTGCTGTGGCCGCGAAGAAGCGGCTGTGGAAGGAGGTCCAAGCAAGAAGAAAATGAAGAACGCCACGGCGAAGCGGAATCAATCGGCGCGGCGACACATTGTCGCAGACGACGATAGTGAGGATGATGCACAGCCTCTGAAACGTTCTCGATCGAGTCGAAATCGAGCCGTCGCCGTCAAGGAGGACTCAAACGATTCTTCGGACAGTGAAGACGACGAGGACGATTCTGGATATTCGCAACTGGTTGTGGAAGGTGTTGTATCCACCAAGCTGTTACCGGGTCAGCTCTTGATGGCCGGACTTCAAATTGCGCGTCAAGTTTGTGATATTCCTTTGCAGAGAGAGTTTTTGCAGAGCTGGTCTGCCGAGGCGCGAGAAGCTGTCATGGATGCGGTCACGTGTGTCTTGGCCACAGCGGCAGCCTTGCTTGCGGGTCGTTCGACGCACCAAGCACCGCAAGTCCTATCACTGGCGACCGACGTGGTAAAGCAAGCCTCGCAAGCACTACAAGGTTGTATTCTTGAGTCCTCCAAAACGAACGATGATGACGACGATGATGATCATGACGATCAAGGCGCCAACGATAGTGACACTCTCACGAAACGTCACGAGACTGCCGTGGCCATGCTCCGTGGTCTCTTTCCGACTCTATCGACAAAGGAGGTTCTGCCAAAAGGGGAGAGCGGCAAGCAAGCTGCCTATGTGGCAGCGGCCAAGGTTCTAGAGAATTTTATCAAAGAGGTTGCCCAAGATCTAAAGACGAATCGCAACCGATGGCCACGGAGCATGACGACACCAGCGGCTCGTCGAATGTCTGTACCAGCGTCCATCTCTGCCGACGATGATGCGGAGGCCGTGACCCCCAAGTCATCACGACGCAAAAAACGTCAGAGTAGTGGCGGCGCAAATGAACGCACGATTTTCGCGACGCCCGTCACACCCAAGCTCAAAATCCCCAAGACTCCCGGATCTGGGCCAATGGCTGGTTTGACTCCAGTCGCTTACTCGGGACGCCCCCGTCCGGTCTTGAGCGCAATCTTGGGCGTTCTCCAAAAACTGGCGACAACCAAGGGACTCGAGAAAGCCAGTACTCGCAACAACACTGTCGAGACTCTCCATCGCTGTGTTTCGCACCTGCCCCTGTTGGAGAGATCTCATTTCCTCAAGTTCTTGATCCAACTCTGCCATTCCAAGGTTTCGGTTCACCGATTGGTGGGAACGGAGCTTGTTGGATTGGTCTTGTCGGAAGAGTGGTTGTGGAGTGAGCACACGAGAGACTTTTGCCCACCAGAAGCAGAGACTCCAGCGTCACGCCGCAAATCGCTTTCGCCGCTGGTTCAGAAATCATCCGAAGATATGCCAGCGGCACTCTTTGGTGCGCTGCAAGGCCGCCTTTTGGATCGTGTCCCTGCGATCCGTGCTACCACTGCGTTTGCATTCGCAGATGTCTTTAGAAGACTGTTGAAAGCCAACGCTGATGATTTCGCTACGCTTTCTGGAATGGGGCTCGCCGACGCCATTTCTTCTGAGGCTCTTGTGTTGGCCGACTGTCTCCGCAGACGTGCCGCGGCCGACGACAAGGCAACAGTGCGAAGAGCTGCCGTGGGTGCTCTCTCGTCCCTTCTCTCGATTGGCGAGTCTACAGACGACTCACCATTGGGCATTAAGGATGCTGACATAGCAATCATTTGCGAGCTGTGCCAAGACACGTCGATGCTCACACGAAAGGCTTCGGCGGATGCGCTGACAGTGCTGCTGGAGTCTTATGTTTCCATTCCGGGCCACTCAGGTGTTATGGCTGCATCTTTGGAAAAAGCTTGGTGCAGGTCCGTCCTTCCCTTGGGACTCGATTCGGAAACTGGATGCAACTCCAAGGCCGTTGAGCTTGCCGATCGTCTGCTGTTCACGCCCCTTCTCACCTCACTGGATAGCAAGACCACACCAGCCTGTCAGACGGCTTGGAACATCCTCGCCTCTGTCGGCGATGGATCCGGTCAGCAAGGTGCTTCGCGAAGTGAGGCCGAAGCTTTGCGTGCAATTGTGGCCAAAAAGGTCACGTCGACCGATACCCCCAAATCCTTCCTCAAGGACTTGTTAAGGACGATGCATGGTGTAATTGTTCATACACTAGACGATGAGATTGGCGACTTGTTTGCACCGAATGTTGACCGTCAACGCGCCGGTTCCTGGTCTCTGTTTACCGCAACTGTGGAGCATTCGAAGGATATGTCCGAGATTACTCGCATTATCAAGCGCAAGAAGATCGATCTCAGCTTTCTCGGATCGTCATGGGAGGCAATGATCAAGATGTCATTATCTTCCGATTTACCGAAACGCTCAGCCCCATCGCTGCGTGCCTCCATGCGGAAATGCCTCCAGGTACTGTCCAAGCTTTCTTCTTGCACGGATGTTTCCCTTGCCAAGAAGACTGCCAGTAATCTTCAAGGCCTTCTCTCGACCTTCTCACTCCCACCGGATCTTATTGGGTCGGCTACGACTGCACTTACGGCAACCACGATAGCTGCGAACCCGGAATACGACGAGAAAAAGCATAAGGAAGCTTGTGCTGTTTTGATCCGTAATACCTTTCATGACTGTGAAATTGAAATCGCTTCTCATGTCGGGTTGTCCATGACGGACGAGAGTGTGTCACGTCTGCTTCGGGCATTCTTTACAGTTGGAGAGCTCGCTATGGTTGGATTTTCTAGTGACGACGACAAGTCGTCTGGTGGAGGTATGGTGACAGGAAGTGATTCTATTCAAGCCAACGTTCTTCGCGGGCTTTATGAGCGTCCCAATGCCCAGCTTGTTGAGCTGGTGCAGGCGTTTCTACCCAACTTTCTCCCTGGATCGGAGGGTACACTAATCCCTTCCACTCTGCGTGCGCATGCATTCATTACTCTCGGAAAGTTTTGTCTTCGTGACGAAAGACTTGCAAAGAAGTGTCTCAACATTCTCGCCCGGGAACTTCACGTAAACATGAGCGGTGGAAGTCCGACTGTCCAAAGCAACGCGCTCTTGGTGCTCGGCGATCTTTGCGTCAAGTATACGAATATGGTTGATCGTTACCTTCCAGTCATGGCTGCGTGTATGCAATCTGGAATCACCGACATCAACAACAACGTGCTTGGCGTGCCTTTAGCGAATGGATCGGCTCTGGTGCGAAAACATTCCGTTCTGCTGCTCTCTAGTCTGCTCCTTCAGGACTATATCAAGTGGCGTGGTCTCTTATTTCAGCGGTTCCTCGTGGCGTCGGCTGACGAAGACGAAGATGTGAGTCGTCTGGCCGAGCTGGTGCTCTGTGGACCCCTGGTTACCAAGCAGCCCAAGCTTTTCTTCAATCAGTTTGTTGAGTCCATCTTTGTTTTGAATTGCTGCACTGCCCATCCTGTTTACCAAGCAGCCGCATCTCTGGGAGACGGCGGCTCGGGTATCTCGGTCGGATTCGACGGAATCAACCTGAGAGGTGAAGTCGGTCGTGTCCGACGTCTCAAGATGTACCAGATGATGCTTTCCAAGATGACGGACGAAGAGAAGATTGGGGTGACGGCCCGTCTCACCAAGGAAATTCTCGGCGGGGCTCTGGCTGGAGGTTCTGATCTCAATCGAGTATGCACCACTTCACCAGAAGCCGCACCTGAAAGGGAGGCCACCGAAGAATACGAGAGCGCCCTCAACGTCTTGAGTGATGCTTTTACAATCCTCTCCAGCCAGAGTATCCGTGTGGGAAAATCTGTCCGTGAAGCGAACGACATCGAAGACCCCAACATGCCAAACATGTCCCGACGTATCATTGTTGCCAAGGGACAGCTCTTGTCGAAGATTAGCCGAAAGCACCTGATCGAAATCATTCTTCCAATTCTTTGCAGTCTCAAGGCAGTCTTACAGAGGAGCTGTTCCAGTCTGCTCAAGAAGTTGATGTTCTATCTTGTCGATGTCTTTCGAATGTACAAGACCGAGGTGAAGGAGTTCCTTGCGAACGATCTGACTCTTCTGCAAGAGATCGAGTACGACGCCCGTCAGTTCAAAAAGGCGCAGCAGATGGAGACACCTTCGAGAGAACGGAGCTTTGCTTTAACGACGCAGGAGGACGATGAATAAAGACACTACCAGTAGTGGGTATACGATATATAATTTACGTAGAAATCGAATCATTGCATGGATAAGTTGATAACGTACGGAACGAAAGTATGTATTATATTCGCAGCACATTAACGTAAGACGGATGATGACTCTTTCACGAGAGAGTGAATCGCGCCAATCATGACATCCGTGCTAGATCCCACTGGAGCCGTAGTTGTAATGGGAATGTCAATCTTCAAGGTCTCGATCGCATTCGATACAATACCAGGAATATCTTCTACAACATGCCGACCGGGCGAAAGAAAGTACGGGTGGCAGACAATCTCGTCGACCCCAGCCTCCAGCAAGCTCTGGAGACCATCCAGAATAGATGGAGTCGCAATCTCCATGTGAGCCGCTCGCACAACGACATTGGACGAGCCGACACTGTCCTGGTACAGACGTGCCATATTCTGTAGCCGTTCGTTGGACGCGGGGTTCTTCGAGCCGTGATCCATGAGCAAGACACCCACAACCTTTTGTTTGGGAAGAGCGGGGGCGTCTTCGTCACCGATAATGATCGAAGGGACTCCGTTCGTATAGGCATGTGGTGAGATGGTCGGGTCAAAGACTTGTGCTGTATCAACTGCGGGCCGTTCCTCCGCGACAGCGGTGACGGGAGGTTGCGCCGCCGTATCCTTTTCGTATATACCGAACGGATCGAAGCCGGGAGGATCAAATTTTTCTACTTCATTCACAGGCTCGAGCTTTTGCTCTGGGGAGATACCATTGGGATAGGCGTGGGGACTGAGTAGCGGATCAAAGTATTCGAACAGATCCGGTTCTTCACCGTTGTTGCTGCTTTGCTTGAGAAGCAAACTTCCCGCACTTTTGACGTTTGTCGCTCGACGATGTCCAACGGCAAAGCTCGAGCTCGGAACAGCAAGGCTGGCAATCATCAGCGCTGCTAAGGACCGCATGGGCAACTGGAACTGGGATCGGAGATCAGTTGAAAGCGGCCTCGTCCTGGTGGCTTCCATCATGGTCTTCTTTAAATATAGTATGGGGTGTGCTATCGTAGCTTCTGTGTCATCATCGTCGTTCCATCTCTTCTTTCTTCTTTGGAAAAGGCGCGGAATTCAGTATCAGCGCCAGAATCAAAGAGTATGGGTCCTCCCGAGCTGTTTTCCGGGTTTTCTTGATTGACCACCCCTTGACCGACGATTCTGACGCCGGATTCCGTCCTTTCAGCTCGATTTGGAATTATCTTGTCGATCGGAAAGCTTCTGTAGAATATCGCACCTGGTAGCCGTAGGTACTAGTCACAGCCGTACTACCAGCAGTCAAAGCCGTACTACTACTACTAGTGAAACAAACTGAAGTATATTCATCCTTTCTAGGGAGGCTAGCTAATGTTTAGATAGCTTTCGTTGTTTAACATTTAACTTTCGTAGTTTAGATCATTTGTGGACGGAACCTTTGGGGCCTGATTGATGTTTTGCTTCCGTTGATCGGAACTTCTTTCCTGCCGTACCGCGCGAAAAACGCGCCGTAGGACCGAGCGCCTGATCGGCGGGCTGATCGTCTGATCGGCGGGCTGATCAACTGATCGATGCGTAGAAACACCACCGGAGGACCCTCCCAAACCTGATCGGCGGGCTGATCGTCTGATCAGCGGGCTGATCAACTGATCGCTGCGTTGAAACACCACCGGACAAGCCTCCCAAACGTTTCTGACTCTTATTATTATCTCCTATCTCTGTACTGTAGCTCCTCCATTACTACTACTGGACCATAACTACTGTACCGTATGTCAAATGTATTCTAGAGTGTCCTTATGTACAGTAGGCGCAGAGAGCGCTTATCGCTCGAATCGGCACGAATGTTCATGGTCGCTCACTGGTTACCCACAACTGTTCCCGTGATTCTTGGACTCTCCACTTGCCTTTTAGGTTTTCGTGAGGGTCCCTTACCAAGGATCCAATCGGACACTTCGTCGACAAGCGCGTTGAGCTCCTCTTCGTTTCCGAACGATGCGCTGTCAATCCCTCCGACAGCTTGTCGTGCAAATCCTCTTGCCTCTTCTGGCAGTTCTTCCAAACCAAGCTTGAAATAGACGGGAGTGAGATGCGTTCCTGGCAGTCCAGATAGATCCGGTCCAAAGCCTTCGCATGCTTCCTTAAAGTCTTGAGTACTATCCAATGTGTCATCGTCAAAGACAAACAATCGAGTTTTGGATTGACGTTCCTCGTCGTATTTCATTCCAATCAGTCGCTTCATCGCATCCGGGCTTGGTGAAAAATCGAGTCCCATGCTACCCACAAAGGTTTCGGCAAAACTAAAGACTTGGTTCAAGATATCGCTACCACTCGTGCCTCCTGCTTGCGCAAAGGGACCCTCCACCGCAGTCTGAGCTGTGCTTCCTCCACTGTTCTGGCGGATTTGACCGGCAAACTCCCGTGCCATGCGAATCGTATCCGCAAAGCCATAGTTGTTGAAACTAATCAGTCCCACGCCTGCATACTTTTGTTGTGTCGCAGCCATGTGGATGGTTGCCAGCTTGCCACCCAAACTGTGCGTCACGCAATAGACGGGCAAGTTGGTCGGATACAGTCGCGTGGCGTCGTCTTGGCAGTGCTCGACGGCTCGCCGCGACAATTCCCCCGTCTTTTTGGCCAGTGAGAAGTGATCCAAACCGACCGTATATGGAGCCGTAATGACAGCGGCATTCAATCTGCCCGACAGTCGCTCTAAAAACTCCTTGTAGGCTATGTTGGGAAACTGGCCGAGACCGGCGCCACCCAC
>Ga0307978_1003369_pt1 | contig 10885 bp, 11 predicted proteins | sample OrgLakmetage1056_FD_203151 | JGI IMG/M metagenome (GOLD analysis project Ga0307978, IMG submission 203151) | Saline water microbial communities from Organic Lake, Antarctica - #1056 | ecosystem: Environmental > Aquatic > Non-marine Saline and Alkaline > Saline | place: Antarctica: Organic Lake...
AACGACATGGTAAAACAGCGATCTGACAATTCGGATGTGACTGACGAGATTGTTTTCGTGGCGGACGCTCCGGACATCACTTCCGTCGTACACTCGGAAGAAGAGGTCAGAGCTGAATGGCCCAAGCTCATCCAGTTTATTACAAGCTTGCGCTCTCAGCTAGCGTCAATATCCAACAGTTCTACCACGTCGACTGTGGAATTTGCTGAGATATCATCGACATTAGACAACAAACTCGCCATCCTCAAGGGATTCGTGGGGTCGCCTCCTTTGGCGGGCTCGCTGGTGCTCCAACATGGGGTTGATGTGTATTCGATGTTGGAGGGCTTGGCCGGAGTGTGGGAGGAGTCGAGAGCCCAGCTGGCGCAGTTGCTTAATGCGATGCAAAGCGAAGTTGCAACGTAGATGGGTGGGTTAGACCAGATGCCGACTCGCATCAATTCATTGGAACGAATGCTGGAGGATGGCGGAAAGGTGTTCGTGTTGCTTTCTAACATGACTAGCCGCCTTCGGGAGCTAGAGCACGTCGGTTGCCAGCCGGACTCCAATATGGATGTGGAGGAGCCGTCGGGAGCGATTCGGGAGCTTGAGCTTCGTTTGCAACGTGTCGAAGAGGTGGATCGTGGCGAGAAGCTTGGAGATTTGGCTCACTACGAGTCGGATAATCCCTCGTGGGAATCCGGCATGCAAGATGTCATTCTGGGCCGTCTTACGCAGTTGGAAGCGGCCACAGAGGATGCCAACACGGGCTTTGAGATAGGCGGACAGTTGTTTAACTCCCAAGAGGAGGTCCACGAGTGGTTGCTGCTGAAAGGCCCGGGGTCGTACCACGTGGGACACTGGGTAGACCTGTTTTCTATTTCGTGTTACGCTGAAACGCAGTCCGATCGTCTTGCAACTAAGAGCAATTTGGAGCGCGCCAAGATTCATGCGAATCAAAACGAGGCGATTATTCTCTTGTCGTTCGCCGACAATCATCCGCCGTTGGTTGGAAGTTCAAACGAAGTTCATGACACTAGTGCCATGCTGCCCAAGGTAAAAACGTTTACCAATTGGTACGCGGAGCAAGGCGGCCTGACGGGCCGGTTGGTGTACGCAAGGTGGAAGCGGGGTGCGCAAAAGTACTCCGCCAATTTGAGTAAAGATTTATCTCGAAGATGGTCTAAGTCGTCTCAAGAAGATCTTCGGGCGATTGCGAAGGAGTTTGCAAGCCGTACTTCGGCGTTTATTGATGAACTTAACACGTTTGTCAAGAATTTCAAGTCGGAACTGGTTCAAGAAGGAGAGCACGGAGCTGACAACGCTGAGGCGTGGTCGCTTCTGTCCGCGATGCTATCGGCGATTTTCTTGGCAATGTCCACGGCTCGGGATCACGCGGGTAACAAACCCGAGGACAAAGAGGACCTACCGTTGCGTGCGGCTTGTGATCGTGTGATGTCTCAGGTGGGGAAGGTGGACTTTCGTAAGCACCCATGTGTGCTTCCGGCGTTGATTCTTCATTTGTTCAGCAGAAAGACGTCAACGGCCAAGGTGCAAAAGCTTGTGGAAAAGGTTGCGTATCTGGAAAAGGCGGCCGGCAAGGGTGGAGGAGACTCCGACAGAGGAGTCACTCAAAAGGCGTACAATAAGTTTATCAAGAAAGACTATTGGCCGTTGTTGGAGAAAGTGAAAGAGTTGGAGACCAAGGCGAAGAAGTGACGCCTCCGCGGGCGTTCGATGGATTCGGAAAAAACAATTCCAGTTCGTCCATAAATCATGCGGCGTCCGACAGATTGCGGCCGACAAGCGGGATGTTGTCGGAAGAAATGGGACTGATGGATCGCTTGGAGTTGGCTGGTGTATCGGTTGTTGTTGCGTCTCGGTTTTTTCCCTGGTGGGCGTGTGTCTTGGGGAAAGCAGGCGTAACTTATCTACACAAGTCTTCCCCGTGGGTGGAACTATCCGACGCGTACTTTGCTCGGTTCAACGTTGTTATCCGGAAAATAGCGAACTTGTTGGATGTGGTTCCTCACCTGAGAGGAGTACACACGCTGTTCGTTGATACACGGTTGTTGGTAGGAAACTCGGACACTACTGCGCTCAGTCGGTCTGATGTCAAATGCGTCGTGGTAACTTCGGGGTTCAACAGTAAGCCCCCCACTGGATTTGCGGGGTTCGAAGTTCCGTTTAATCATGTGAACGCGTTGTTGCGTTTGACGGATTTTTTGTCCCCTCCTAAACGGAGAGTTCGGTCAAAGCGGATTTCGTTTGTTACGTACGGGTTCGGCGATGCGTCCGGTAAGGGTTTTGGAGCCGCTCTCAAACTGTGGAATGGCGTGGTCTTTTACCGCCAGGGCATATGGGAATACCGGATTACGTACGAACAGTCTTCGAATTATCGCGAATTGCGGAATTTGGTTGACAGCTTAGAGAGGGCGGCCGAGAAAGGTTTGTTGAATGGAACCGAAATCTGGATGTTTACGGATAATTCGGTAGCTGAGGCCGCGTTTTTTCGTGGATCATCCAAGTCGAGAGAACTTAACCACCTGGTTCTCCGGCTGCGCCGGTTGGAAATGGAGCTGGGAGTGAGAATTATGGTGGTTCACGTGTTGGGAAAACGGATGATACTGACGGGTATTGATGGAGTGTCACGTGGTGGTATGAATGCGGGAGTCATGGCTGGCGCTGACATGCTCTCGTATGTTCCTTTACATTTGAGTTTGTTGCAGCGGTCACTGTCATTGAGAGGGTGGTTGAAAGAGTGGATTGGAGATGGAGGGTTGTTTTTGGAGGCGTCAGATTGGCCTCGGAAACATTTAAATCATGGGACGTATGTGTGGTCTCCGCCACCGGCGGCAGCTCCGGCCGCGTTGGATGGTTTGGGTGAATCAATACACAAGCGTCCAACATCGGTGCACGTGGTTGTGGTCCCGCGGCTACTCACCGCTCTTTGGAGAAAGCAGTTGGGGAAGCTAACTGATGTGATGCTGACTGTGCCTCTGGGTTGTCCTACCTGGCAAGCGGACAACCTGGAACCTTTGATTTTAGCGATCTCACTCCCTTTATCACATTCACTTCCATGGCGTTTCAGGAACACTCCCGTAACTCAGGACGTCGAGCAACGGTTGCCTCAGATGTGGTTGTCAAGTTTTGGGGACATCGGGCATACGTTGCGGAAATTATTGCGCAAAGCGAGGAATTTCCAGCGTGTGAAGGTGTGTGGTGTGCTGAGTGTTATGATGATGACTCAGAAGATGACGTGTTCCCGATCAAGCGTCCGATCAGTCCAGAAGACGAGCACGCGGTGGTGGACAACAAGGACACGGAAAGGTTCATGGCGGCAAGGGACGGTGATCACTTTATGTGTATCTTCCAGTGTGATTTGTGTCACTTTCGGAATATTCAACGTCGTTCGCCGAGAGTGGGGCTGATGAAAGATCAGTTTTGTCGCATTCGTCGGGCAAATCTGGATGAGATGTGGGCAAGAGAGCCCTCCACGGTGGCTAACAACACCAGGCAAGTGCGGAAGCTGGTGGAAAAAGGAAAGGAGTTGGGATACGCCATGGGAGCGCTACTCGTGCCAGCTGGTCCATTCCCGGTGAGGGATGATCAATTGATGGCGGTAGCGACTTCGATGTTAATGCGGTCATTGGATGCCGGGATCAATAAAGCGCATGTTCAATACAACACTGTACGCCCCATGCAGAGTGCGGTGCATAACCATTGGCGGGCGTCGATTGAGGGTCAGACAGCGTCGGTCATGATGCGTGGGACGACGAAGCTGACAACAAGTACGTGCCCTACAAATGGCGAATGGTTTGAACGGTTCATGCTGGGTTACCTCAAGCGAGTGGGTGATGAGAGCCGTCCGGATCTCGCAATTTCGATTGAAGTTATGGTGGCCCTGATGGAAAGGTTCGATAGACTTTGGACGCTAGCCGGGGAGGACAGGAACAAACAGGAGGAGGTGTTGTTTCCGGCATTGTTTTCTATTGCAGCGTACGCCGGGGGACTTCGGGGCAAAGAGGTTCCACTGATGGATTTGTTTTCGATGATAAAGCACTTTGCCGAAGGCATAAATCATCCGAAGTATCCGCATGTTGTTATGTCGCTTCGAGGTCGGTTCAAGAACAAAATTGGCGAGATGGAACACATGAAGCCTCTGGCTACCGAGACAGAGTCCGGGCTAAAGGTCCGAGTTTGGTTTGAACGCATGTTGGTGTGGTATGTGCAAAAAGGGATTGTGCGTGGCCCGGTGTTTCGTGATGAGCGAGGAAACCGGGTCTGTGCAAAGCAGTACGAGGTGGAGATTCTTACTCAGTTGGAATGGATCCAGACGAATCTGGACGATCTCATCTCACTGAACGTCAATGTGTTTGAGGACATGGGAGTTGGCCGAGTTTTCGTCGCGGGTCAAATGGGAGAGCAGTGAGTCAAGAGGTGTCACAGACGGTGATCGATTTGAATAACAGATGGAGTGTGTGCGAGCGAGCGAAAGGCAAGAAGATGAGTTTGAATATGTGTGCGCATTATACGGACCTCCGTTTGGTGCTACGACAGTTGGTGCAATATTTGGCGGCGTTGTAGAGCAAGATGGTTTGAGAAGGACCATACTCGTTCTTTACTACTGGGACCGCCAGCTGGAAGAACGTGTTACGAGAGTGCGAGGGGGTGGTGAAGTGCAATCGGTGTATGCAAGATTTTGGCTCGGCGAGATTTTATGTATTCCGCGTCTGCCGACTGGCCCGCCTAAGGAGATCCACCAAGGGCAAGGATTTCATTATGGTGTAGCGGCTTTGGTTGCTGTCGAAGGGATAGGAACAGCCCATCCGTGGCTGAGTCCGCGTGTCCTGGGGCCTCTCGAGACAGAGGTTGGTATGTGATTGATTGTTGTCCGGAATTTGTGTACGCGGCCCAGGCGTCTAGTGATTCTGTTCCCGAAAGGGACTGGGGTTAGCTAGAGCTTGAACCCCCTTCGTGGGAGGCCATCTAGCGTGATGTACCTTCTCAACCCAGCGTCTCTTTCAGTATTTCAGTATGCAGCTAAGTTAAGTTAGATAGTTCGCTCGTCAAATCTCCTAATCAATCGTCAACCTAAAAAGTCACCTCGGATGCCCTCTATAAGTAACACTTCTCTCAGCGTGTAGCTGGTTTCTATCTTCAACGGTTGTCACGAAGCGAAGTAGAAGGCTATTATTTCTAATTATTTCATAGTGTGAGTTTCTCAGCAGGTTTGCTGCTGGTTTTGACTAAATTGGGTCTTAACCGCGCAGTATCGCGCACTGCCGTGGGCGATCGTTGGCGAGTCACGTTGAAACGGACTGTGAAACGTAGAATAGTTGCAATGCTCACTCTTGATGATAGCAATCAGTTGCAAGCCGTAATCGTTCTATTGTCTAGTAGTCTTAGCAGTAAGTGTACGAAGACGTGCGCCTACGGCATTATTTACTGAGTTTATCAGACCCACTGTCCATTGCAACAACAGAACGTTCAAGGAGATGATCTCCTTGGATCTACTGAAGAGCGAAGGTGCTGGCCACACCTAAACGTCGATTGATCTATGCACCTGATGATCTCAAGGAACGCATTTGACGACGTGATGACTCAAGCTTAAGCTTAGTCACTGTGATAGTAACAGACTCGATGGAGACTCGAGTTGTCCCATGGTGGGATGGAACTGGCGGCGTTTACGTAATCAGTTGATTTCGTGACGGTGAAAGCCGAGCGCATGACGACATGCGAAGCGCGCACGCGGCAGTGCGCAAGAGCGTGCTCGCTGAAATGAGAATTATCGGTGATTGATCCGAACTGATCATATCTTTTGAAGTTCAAGATTACTAAAGCAACAACAGCAAGAACAACACCAACATGGAAGATCCAATGGTGAACATGTTTGGGACCTTCGGGTTCAACAACAAGGAGATTGAATTGATCTCTCGCCAAGGCCTGCGAAGTCTGCAGGACCTTGTGCAGCTGTCTGATGTTCAGATAGCTGAGGTGTTCAAAGGGCTCCGTTACTCATGTTGACCCTGCGCAAGCTGGCGCTGGTCGAACTCCTGCACAACAAGCGGCAGCAGTGGCTGCAGCAACACCCATTGCGGACCAAGCGGTATTCCCAATCCTGGCATGTTGACGTGTAATGGCGTTACGCCATTGGGCCGACTACCGCGCACTTCGTGGAAACGAGGCAACGGTGATGATGTTCACACCTGAAACCTTGACGGAATGGATGTCTCACCTAGACGATCTCGATGAAGAGAAAGCCGAAGGCACGGATCACCCTCTTCCTTGCTCCACAAAGGAGATGGGCACATGGACCGTGTGGAAGGAGACAATGTTGACCCACTTGGGTCAAGTACGTGGCACTGCCCTATTTACCCCTTTGATATATGTCATTAGGAAATAGTTAACACCTGACGCTCAGGCACTAGCAAAGATCGCTGAGTACGACTCGATCAACGACGATCTTGTTGCTACTGTCCTTCTCGAAGGGCCGCGTTTCAAGAGGACAACAAGAAATTGTACAACCTTCTCAAGGTGCTCGTGATTGATGGCTGCTTTTGGCCCTTCATCCAGCCATACAACCTCAAACCTGACGGACGTGCCGCTTGGAAGGCAATTATGATGCAGGCCGAAGGGGTACACGGCATCATCACTTGCAAGGCGCAAGCTTACGCGATGGTGAGTACGGCTCGGTACACCGGCAAGGGCCGGATGACGTACGACCAGTACGCCGAGAGACACCAACGCGCTCACAACGAGTTGGAATCCCTTGGTGAACCTGTTGCCGAGACGAAGAAGGTCTCTGACTTCCTTGCCGGCATAACTGATGGCACCCTCTCGACTATCAAGTCGATTATCGATGGTGACTCCGAGAAGAACACGGATTTCTCGGTTTGCCAGCAATACTTAAAGACTTGTGTCGAGAACGCGAAGACGCGTTCTCTCCGTGAGGACAAAACCCGGACCATCTCGTCTGCAGAACAGGACGCCGCTAAGAAGCAGAAGGCTCGGAAAGCCGGAAAAGGCGCGCCTCCCAAGAGGGGCAAGCTCAAGGGAAGCGGTCACTACACTCCTGCGGAATTCCGCGCACTCTCTGATGATCAGAGAGAGGCTCTCAAAGAGCTTCGTCGCAAGCAGAAGGAGCGCAAGGCCGCTGCTGCTGAGACGGAGGAAAGGGATGTCGGACAGATCTCTTTTAAGGCTGAAGGAGCGCCAAATGTCACGAAGAGCTTTACTCCGCCGGAAGATAAGAACTTTCTTCCGGTGCCGCCGAAGACGGGGAAGTTCGACCCAAACCATCGCACCCCGGAAGAGATCAAACTCGCAAAGAAACTCGAAGCGAAGATCGCCAAAACAGATGTTCAACATGCACCTCAATTTGGGAGGAATGCTCACGCCATTACGCGCGAGCGTGAACGCGAGGACAAGCAGAAGCGTGATTGGGCGGAGGTTGCCAACCGCAAGCGCCACCGTGAAGAGAAGATAATCGCGGCCTTGCACACCAACAAAAAGTCGAAGCCGGCTAGTACCGCGAAGGCAACGCCGATGCCAAGCACCGTGAAGCCGACGCCAGAGTCTACAACGACAGGGAAACCTGTACTCAAACCTGCTGCGAAGACCGCGACCAAAAATACCGCAGACAACAACGAAGAAACGCTGAAAAGCCACACCGGCTCGTGATGACGCTACTAGACGTTCTAGTAGAAGTAAATTAAACAAATTTGCAACGTATCCACATCCCGAGGCCGGGCCTTTTATAGAGCATGTACTCTCTTAACGAGATTCAGAGCTAATAGTTGCTCCGGCGACATCGTCCGACGATCGGACGTCCCGCTGTGAACTAGATTCGCACGCGGACACTTGCGTTGCAGGCGCCAACACACTACTGATCGCCAAAACCGGTCGTAATGTTGTGGTTCGTCCCTTTAGCAAGGAGTACAAGCCTTTCAACGCTATTCCCATTGCAACGGTCGCGACGGTATGGGATGATCCCGCTACTGGGCAGCCTTATATCCTTATCATACATGAAGCCATGTACTTCGGATCCAAACTGTCCAACACATTGCTCAATCAAAACCAGATACAAGCTAACGGCGTTGAAGTTCACGACGTTCCCCGCCAATTGGATGAGCAATCCAGGCATGCATTTTATTTCCCAGAAGAAAACATGCTTCTGCCGTTGACGCTCACCGGCATAATCTCGGGTTTTGATTGTCGCAAGCCAACGGCGCAAGAGTATGACGATTTACCGCGTCTGGAATTGACTTCCAACATGGATTGGCATCCTTCTTCAGATGACTTTGCTGAAAAGGAGGGAACGATTACAGCAACCATTGCCAATGTATTCAGCGAAGAAACTGTAGAAACCTACGCAATTCCACCACCAATGACGGACCGATGGATCTCAGCGGCACGTACCTCACGAACTCATGGTCAGGCGACAGAGTTAAGAGGCAACCTTGCTGAACGCTTGGTCTCTGCCGTAATGATCTTGATGGCGATGGCCTTTCTGGCCACATAGACGCAGTCGTCTACCCCATGGATGACAAATACAGGCAGCTGTTCGCTCTCTCTACGGAGGAGAAACGCTCAGTCTTAACGCCAGAAATCCTGGCGAAGAGATGGCACATCGGTCTTGATGCTGCAAGACGCACGATGCGATGCACCACGCAAGCAGGTATCCGAGATGTTCTCGTACCTGCGGAAAGACGTACGCGTCAAAAATTACACCACCTGAAGTTCCCAACGGTAAGGGGCGGTTTTATACCAACACGATGTTCTCTAAGGTAGAGTCCACTCGTGGCAACAAGGCAGCCCAGATCTTCACCAACGGTCTCACTTACAATCGCTTTTACCCCATGAAAGGTAAAGGAGAAGCGTCAGAAGCTCTGATGTCCTTCATCAACAACACCGGGATCCCTCAGAACCTTGTCTCTGACGGGGCACTGGAGGAGTCCAAAGGCAACTGGGAGAAGGTTACTAAGAAGTACCACATCCGCCAAAAGCTGATTATCCCGCACAGTCCTTGGGCGAATCTCGCGGAATCTTCCGTGAGGGAACTCAAGGCCGGCGTACGACGGGCAACACGACGCCGTGGATCCCCGATGAGAATTTGTGCTACTGTGGCCAATGGGTCACGGCTATCCGACGTCTCACTGCTCTCGACATACCCAAATTGGATGGACGCGTTCCGGAGGAAATGGTCAACGGGTCTTCACCCGACATCTCTTCGTACGGACAGTTCGATTGGTATGAGCCCGTTTACTTTTGGGACCCAGTGAAAGGCTTTCCATACGAGAAGAAACGTATCGGACGATGGATCGGAGTAGCTGAAAACTACACCGACATAATGGCCTTTTACATCCTAACTGAGAGCGGCAAGGTGATTGTCAGGAAGTCCGTACGGGCACTCTCCCAAGATGAAAGGAAGAGCCCGGCCGTACTGGAAGAGATGACGCGAGTGGACGTTGGAATCCGATCGAAGATCGGCGACCCAGTCAAGGACAAAGATGTCGATGAAAACTTGATTGGCGACTTTCCATTACCGCCCAACGATCTATTTGTTTGAAGACGATGTCGTCAAACAGTTGACGAAGAGTCAACCAAGCAGGATGCTGACAACTACACCGAAGAGTCTTACGATGAGTACCTAACGGCACAAATCTTACTTCCCCAAGGAGGGGAGATGACGAAGGCAAAGGGGACCGGAAGAAAAAGGGACGCTGACGGCCTCCCAATGGGAAGGCGGAACCGCAACCCTTTGCTAGATTCACGCCTCTATGAGGTCGAGTTTCCGGACGGGTCGACTGACGCATTCACCGCCAACATAATCGCGGAGAATATGTTTTCCCAGGTAGACGATGAAGGTCACGCCTACTCGATTCTGGACGAAGTCGTGGATCATCCAACGAATGGCCACGCACTGTTGAAGGACGCCGGTAATTTCGAAGATCGGAATGGTAAACGCCACCCTCGTATGACGACTAAAGGATGGGAGTTAGAGGTGCAATGGTGAGACGGAACCACTACGCAGGTACCGTTGAAAGACTTGAAAGAGTCGAACCCTGTCGAAGTCGCAGAGTACGCCGTCGCGAACAAGTTAGCTGAAGAACCAGCGTTTGCCTGGTGGATCCGGAAAGTGCTCCGACGTCGGGACCAAATCATTAAGAAAGTAAAGTCACGGTACTGGTCTCGCACGCACAAGTACGGTATCGAGTTGCCACATTCGGTCGAAGCTGCGCTCGCCATCGACAGGCGCACCAACACCGACTTCTGGCGACTCGCACTCGAGAAAGAAATGATGAACGTGAAGCCCGCGTTTGATTCCTGAAGACGGGAAGGTACCGATTGGTTACAAGCACATTGATTGTCATATGATATTTGATGTGAAGATGGACCTCACTCGGAAGGCTCGATTCGTGGCTGGAGGACACCAGACGGACCCGCCAAAGGAGTCGACTTATTCCAGTGTCGTGTCGCGAGACAGCGTGAGGATTGCGTTTCTCATCGCGGCATTGAACAACCTGGACATACTGTCTGCGGATGTACAGAACGCTTACCTCAACGCTCCGACGAAGGAGAAAGTCTACACGACAGCCGGACTCGAATTTGGGGCTGTTAACAAGGGACGCTTCGTGCTAATCGTCCGAGCCTTGTACGGTCTCAAGTCCAGCGGTGCCAGGTGGAGGGACCGCATGGCAGCAACGTTGAGAGATGGGGCTATGTTAGCAGCCTCGCGGATCCTCCTGTTTGGATGAAGCCGCAGGTCAAGGCCAATGGCAACAAGTACTGGGAGTACGTCCTCTGTAATGGTGATGATTTATTAGTCGTAAGTCACGACCCTAAGCAGGCGATGGCTTACCTCGGATTCAGATACACTCTCAAGGAAGCGAGCGTGAAGGAA
>Ga0307978_1003371_pt1 | contig 10884 bp, 9 predicted proteins | sample OrgLakmetage1056_FD_203151 | JGI IMG/M metagenome (GOLD analysis project Ga0307978, IMG submission 203151) | Saline water microbial communities from Organic Lake, Antarctica - #1056 | ecosystem: Environmental > Aquatic > Non-marine Saline and Alkaline > Saline | place: Antarctica: Organic Lake...
CCAAATGGCTAAAGGCGCTGCTCTCGCCCGAGACACTGCCTTTTTCAATGAGCGTATTAAACGCAGTATGGTCACCTCAAACCATGCTTAATATATCTGAAAGTGAAAAAGAGTGGGATAACACCTTATTTAAAACTTACGGCTTGGGCTGGCGTATTGCTGATATGCTTGGCTATAAACTCATTTCTCATACTGGCACCCTGTCTGGATACCAAGCGTATGTTGCCTTATTACCCGAATTGAAGTTAGGTGTCGTGGTGTTAAATAATGGGTCTAACTATGGTGCTCGTTCTTCGGTTATGCAGCATATTTTAAAATCATTTATACCCAGTGCCAAACTACCTAAAGACTCGCCAAGTGATTGGGTTAACGCTTTTGTGGACCTGCAAGCTAAACAAAAAACTAATTACATAGCAAACTATGAGCCGGTTCCGGAGGCCACAAGCCTAATGCAAGTTAGCAATAAACAGATCATCGGTACTTATCAAGATAACTGGTTTGGCAGCATGTTAATCAGCGGACTAGAGGCGTCTAAAGGCCTGCCTAAGGAAAATCATCTGCGTATTCAGTCAGAGCGCATGATCACGCTTAAAGGTGATGTCATACCTTATGAAGGTAACTTATTTAAAGTTGAGTGGGACAATACCAATGCCGCTTCCAATGCCTTTTTAATTATTGAAACCAATTTTAAAAATGAAGTAACCGGGCTAAAAATGCACCCCTTCGTGGCAAATGAAAAAAAGCGTCATCAATACAGCGATATGCACTTTGTGAAGCAAGCATTGTCAACCAAGGACTAAGCGTTAACTTTGCAGTCAGTCTTGTTTGTCTTCTTCAAACAACTGCTGCAATTCTCGTCTACCCAGTTCCGTGGTCTTTATTATTTCAGGTATACCGAGGTTTTCTTTTATTACTCGCGCCAACATTTTAGTATCGTGCTCTGAGAAAATAGTCGCCATACTGTCGGCCTGCCCCTGTGAATAACCGTAAGCTTTGAGCACTTCTTTTGATGCTGACAATGCACTATCAAACATTTCGCGAACAAAGTAACTGACGCCTAACTTCGACAACTCTATCGCATGCATGCGGTTGCGCGCGCGGGCTATGATTTTAACCTTTGGAAACTCAAGTTGAACCAGTTTAACGACTTCGGTTACCTCTTCACCATTGTCGATGGCGACTAATAATACTCTGGCGTTTTCAATGCCGGCTTTTTTCAATAACTCTAAGCGCGTCGCATCACCAAAGTACACTTTATTACCAAATTGACGCACAAACTCAATATGCTCCGCATCTTTATCCATTGCTGTAAATGGAATGCTGTTTGCAGCTAGAATACGACCCGTAATCTGTCCAAAACGACCAAAGCCGGCAATAATTACCCTTGACTCAGTTGCAGTTGCATCAGCATGAGAGTCATAAACAGCCGGACAGTTTTTAGTATTAAAGAATAGACTGTACACAATCACCGCAGGTGACGTTAGTGCCATAGACAAACCGACGATCAAATTAACCTGGCCAGCAATAGAGGCGTCTAACACCGTATTCGATAATGCCAAGGTCATCACAACAAAAGCGAATTCACCACCTTGCGAGAGCATGATTGCAATGCGCATTGAGTCGGTTGACGATTGTTTGGATGCGCGCAAAATGGAAAAAATAATAGCCGCTTTCACAATTACCAGCAGAATACTCATACTCACCATAAAAACGGGGTCGTTGAAAAGTAACTGCAAGTCGAGATTCATGCCAATAGCGATAAAAAACAAGCCTAATAACAAACCTTTAAAGGGCTCTATTTCAGTTTCTAACTGATGCTTAAAGCTGCTGTCCGCCAGTAATATGCCCGCGATAAATGCGCCCATTCCCATCGACAGGCCCACTTTATCCATTGCCAGCCCAGTAACAAGTACAATGAATAAAGCCGCAGCCGTCATTACTTCTGAGCTACCATAGCGTGCCACAACTCTTAACAGTGGATTGACCAAAAAGCGACCCACCAGCAAGACACCAACAACCGCGCCTAAACTGATATACCAAGCGGGACCGGATTCAGTTTTTACAGAAGCCAAAGCAGTTACTAAAAGCAAAATGGGGATCACGGCAACATCTTGCATTAATAAAATCGAAAAGCCTCGCTGTCCTGGCGCTGTTTGCAAAATACGTTGTTCATTCATTAACTGAATTGCGAAGGCGGTAGAAGATAATGCTAAGGCTAATCCAATCACTAAACTGGCGGTAAAACTAAGACCCAACACAAAATGACTAAACAAGCCGATTGCCGCTGCTGATGCTAATAGCTGTGAACCACCACTAAAAATAATTTGATTGCGCATGCGCCAAAGAGTGGCAGGTTCGAGTTCTAAACCAATGACAAACAACAACAGCACAACGCCTAATTCCGCGAATTGCAAAATAGTGTAAGGGTCGCTCACGAGATTAAAAACAGAAGGACCAATTACAACGCCAGCAATCAGATAACCAAGTATGGCACCGAGTTTTAATTTTTTAAATAGGGGAACAGCAACTAAAGTAGCGCCTAAAAATATGGCGACAGAGCTCAATAAACTCATTAATGGTCCTTGGTGAAAAAGTGAAAAGCCCTTTATTTCAAATCGAAAGCTAGCGCATGTTCATACTAGTATAGTCAACATGCGCTGCATATAATACTGTTGTTGAACACATTACAGTCGGTCATCCAAAAATTTAATAAATAGCACAACGAAAAAAAACGCAAATTACTGTTAATAACAGCTTAATGCGTTTTTATAAGTGTAGGACCTAAAAGAATAGTTTATTACAATTTATTTGATTTTTAAAAAGTGGTCGAGTGACAATTTACCAGCCCCCCATACTGCAATTAATATCATCAACGTAGCCCACAGAATATGTTCGTTAAGCGCTGCTGCAGGCATATCGTCAAAGCTGATAACCGCAATATAGTTGACGATGAATAAACCAAGCGCCGCCTTTCTGCCAAACAAACCGATAACCAGTAAGATAGGTAATACAATTTCACCAAAGGTAGCTAAATACGCAGCAAGTTCAAAATTAAGTACAGGCACTGCGTATTCATATTCGAACAACAACAATGTTGATTCCCAGTCACGTAACTTAGTTAAACCGGCCTTGAAAAACACCCACGCAAGGTAAAATCTAGCAATTAAGAGCATGACAGGTTGTATAAGATCTAGTTTGCCAAAAATAAAATTATATACATTAATGAGCTTAGTCATGGTGTTCTCTCTAGTTGTTGTAAGCAGCTTACCGTGAACCTATATCAGTGTTCACTTGCAGTGATGTTGGTTTAAATTTGGCGTTAGAATAAAGCTAAGCGGCAATATTTAGGCTACTGCAAAGATTAATTTGTTCGATATCGCCTTGCTTAACCACTCTACGAGGTCAATATTATGCGTACCAATAGTGTCAATAACAGCGTTCACAGACGCTTGCGCGTTTATTTTTTGTATCACGTCCGCTTCCGCATCCGATACATATTCAAACTGCGCTTTGTACTCTGCACGCCACAATACAAGAGACCGAGGTGTCGCTATATTAATTGCATTATGTATTGATTCTGTGACGTTTTTTAATAATTCTTTGCGCGCTAATATGCCCTCTTCAGATTGCAGATAGGGATCGTGTATCAGTTGATACAAATCAACTACAGGAAACCAAAAAGTAAGTAACTGTAAGCCAGGTGCGGCGGTGAAACACAATAAATCGGTATCGCCGGTTTCTAAAGATGCGAGTGTGCTTGGCGCGAATTCTTTGTCCGCTTGGCGCTGCACATCATGAATTGCCCAATCTAATTGGGCGACTTCACTCAAAAACGGATATGTTTCAAGCGCTTCTTGGCCTTCAATAAAAGTTGGCAATGTAATACCATATTCAGCCCAGTCGAAACTCGCCTTTGCTTCATGTCGCAACAACTTGCGCGATAACATTCTAAAGCTATCCTCGCCTATTAAGCCCTCAACTGTTGGAAATGTAATTGAAAGTGCTCGAATTCCATTTTCAATAAAGTTATTAGTGTATACATTGAGACCGGTCTGGATGTTAACTTGGATGCTAGCATCGAATTGAATTCGCTCAGCGGTTTCAATTGCTTGTTTTTGTGAATACGGTGGATGCATATTAAAAATCTTAGCTATCAATTGACGCTGATAATCCTGATTAGCATTCACCTGATTATTCTCCTCATCACCACTTGAATGAATAGCTGGTTTATCACTTTTATTCATGAATGCGATGCCAAAGAAGACTCATCTGCAGTCGCGACGACTGCTTCAGCTATCAACCGCGCTTTGTTAGCTTCATTCACCAATACTGGCCATGCTGGAATTTTGGTATCCCATTCTACTAAGGTAGGTGTACCAGGAAATTGTTGCAGCGCATATTGATATAGTTGCCAACATTGTTCGGATACGGGTGCGCCATGATCATCAATAATGAAACTAGTTTGCTTTATATCTTCATCTGAAGCGGGTAATTGATCGGTGTAACCGGCCAAATGTATTTCACCAACCATATGCGCTGGCAATGCCTGCAAACGTTTCTCAATAACGGCTAAAGGATCAGGCGTTTTTCGATTCAGTTCGTTAATAATAAGGTTATTTAAATCAAGTAATATGCCGCATCCTGCGGATTCGCACATGCTGACCAAAAATTCAAACTCGCTCATGTCATCTTTAGTATGCGCCACCAATTCACTTGGCGTGATGTAGGCTGACAAGTTTTCAATTAACAGTGGGCGTTGAATACTGTCTTGAACTTGCTGAATATGCGTAACAATGGTGCGCAATGATTTAGTATTATAAGGAATGGGAAGTAAGTCACCACTGTGCAATATGTCGCCGTTAACTTGCGCGCGATTAAAGCAAAGGTGCTCAGAGACTAATAGCGGTTGAGTCCTTTTTACCAACTTAGTAAATTGCTGCAAGATATCAATTGGCACCGACAATGTAGAACCCAGCCCTAAGGACGTGCCGTGTAAACTCAGTGGATAAGCTTGTGCAATATCGTGAAGTAGAGATTGAGTGACACCGCCTGCAGCAAAGAAGTTTTCTGCGTGCACTTCCACAAAATCTATATTGTACTTTTTACCATTCTCATTTATCGAGTTCAGTACCTCGTCCGCTAAGGGCTGCTTAGATAAAGCGGCGGCGTAATGAGAATGACGAAGCCCGACGCCAATGAGGCTGTTGGGCTTTGTATTTGACTTACTATTCATCCATACCTGCCATGTGTAACACCGAGGATCTAAGCAACATCAGCTGATGCCCATTTAAATAGCTAGTCATGAGTAAAATACATAGGCGAAAAGAGTCGTATTTATCTAGTAACCGTTTTTCTTCGCTTTCATTGCTGTCATCATTTCTTTCGCTTTGCTTTTATCAAAACCGCCAAGTTCGGTGCAAGTGCCTCCCGCTACTAAACGCCATTCACCAATATCATTATCGGCTGTTGATTGACCCGCACAGCTGTGTGTACCGGCTAAGTTTGCACAGTCATTTTGACCCGCCGCAGAGATACCGTAGCACTTTTCTTTTTTTGCTTTATCTGACGCTTCTGCAGTATCAATAACGCCTGTTGTTATAATAGTGGCTAGGGCTGCTGCAATTGCTAAATTGGTTTTCATAGGTAAATCCTTAAATTGTTAAATTAACGTTCAAATTAGTTGTAATAATAGCGTCCAAACTTGCCTGCCTTGACAGGATGATTATATAAACCGTGAAACGGGCCATAAAATTTCATGCGGTGGTCACATTTACTTCATTATTTTGCTCGCCGCAGCAGTAATATTGAATTCACACCTTATAAAAATTTATAGTTCTGTGATCGGTTTGTCAACAATTTGCGTCCATATTGTGGTGCGTATTTGTTCGGGTCATCTTTAAATAACGATTGATGTGGCGCAGAGCTAAATTGATAAGTCGCGCCCAAATGTACAGCCGTAAATTGAGAGCTTCCTAGTACAGGTTTTGCTTGGGTAAAATAAGCAACGGGATCGTAGCCCTTTAGCAAACTCGATTATAAGACCTACGCAAGTTTGAAATTCTTTCAAATACGGTGTAAAAAAATATAATGAAGAACATGCCTTATTTAGTAACCCCCTCAGGTTACTGCTTGTTTGCGATTAAATTCAGGCAGCTTGTATTGCTCACTTTCAATAATCGCTTTTAACTTTTCTACACTATCAAATAATTGCTCAAAGCTTAAAAAGCTTGGGGAGAAACCAAAGCGCAGAATGTCAGGCGCTCTAAAATCTGCGATAACACCATGAAATATTAATGCCTGACACAAGGCATAAGCCTGAGGATGCCTATAAGCGAGTTGCGATCCTCTGTTCTCAGACGCGGTGGGTGAGGCCATAACGAGATCTGATAAGGTTTGTGACTGTTCAACTAAGCGTTGATAAAAATGCGTCATCGCGACCGATTTTTCTCTAATTTGTGACATAGTGACTTGCTCAAAAAGATCAAGAGCAGCACTCAGTACTGCCATAGCAATAACACTAGGCGTGCCACTTAAAAACTTCTTAATACCGACATCGGGCGCATAATTAGGGTCGAATGTGAACGGATTTGCATGTCCCATCCACCCTGTTAAAGGCTGTTTTAAATGCGGAATATGCCGTTTGGCGGCATAAATAAACGCCGGAGCACCGGGCCCTCCATTCAGATATTTATAGCCGCATCCGAGGGCAAAATCAACCTTACAATTATCCAATTCGACAAGCACCGCTCCAACACTATGAGCTAAATCCCAAACCACCAATACGCCTTGTTCATGGGCTAATTGCGTTAGCTTTTGCATGTCGTGAACTCTACCCGAACGAAAATTCACATGGGTCAGCATGAGTACTGATATTTCATGTCCCCTTGCTTGCAACATCGCCTCTAGTTCGTCAGCATCACACGTAAGCAAAGCGCATTGTTGCGTACCCAACATTTGTTGTAACCCTTCAACCATATACAAATCGGTAGGGAAATTATCCTGTTGAGAAAGTACAATAGTGCGTTCCGGAGGAGACAGTTGAAGTGCGCTAGCTAAGAGTTTAAATAAATTAACCGAAATTGAATCACAGCAGATAACCTGGCCTTTTTCTGCGCCAATTAAGGGTGCAATTTTGTCCCCTACTGTGGTGGGTAAATCAATCCATGCATGCTTATTCCAACTGGTAATTAAGTCTTGTCCCCATTGTTTTTCAACCACGTCAATTGCCGCTTTTTTGGCATTAATTGGCAAAGGTCCAAGTGAATTACCATCTAAATAGATAGTCTTAGCGGGTATTTCAAAGTGTGCTATTAGGTGAGCAATTGGGTCATGCTTATCTAGCTCCAGGGCATGCGATCTGAATAGCTCATTAGAATTTGAGAATAAGGAGCTTGAAGACAGGGCACTTGAAGGCTCGGCATTTGGAAATGAATAGTTTGGTGTTTGAACATCCGTTGCCTGTTGATCCATTGCCGCTTGCCTAGGTTGCGATTGAGTTGTAGATGAAGACATTTTATTTACCACTTTTATTCACCACTTGTATTTGTTGATTTGCTTTTGTATCGAATGCTTTTGTATCGAATGCTTTTTTATTTGTCGCGTTAACGTTTAATTGTATAAGCAGGCCTTTAAACGCATCGCTGCCGGGATGGATCCAATCAAAGGAGCCAAGTGCCATCTAGTTTGATGATTTTCGCATTGTGATGACCGACCTGTGACTCAGGAACAATGATCTCGATGCTACCTTGAAGTAGCTGAAACTGACGTAAATTGTATCTAGCACTATCGTTTCAATTATCAGCGTATCGGCAACTAAGTAATCAGCCCAGCCCAGCCAATAAATTTGGCTTCATCAATATTTTTTCAAATGCAACAACCTGCCAGTAAAAAGATAATAAGTTATGCGGAAATCTATGGTTAACGTTGTGCATAAAGTTGCGGTTACAAGGCGTTTTGAATTGCTAACTTTGTAGTTTTAACTAAAAAACGAATGTCAGCTTTCTTTACACTTTATAAATAAGCGATGCTTAAAAATAATTTTACAACTGTTATTTTTTACAACTCACTGTTTAATATAACTTAAAATATAACTTCACATATATGGTGTGTTTTATGCACAAATTATAATGGTTTTCTTTTTGTAATAATATGAGGAACAACTAATGAAAACAATTAATATTAGACATTTGTTTGGTGCTTTAATGTTCGGAATGCTCTTCGTTAGTAACGCGAATGCCTTACCGATTATTTGTAGTGATATAACCGTCAATTATATGCAAGTTGATGATTCTATAATAAATAGCTGTTTAGGCTCTGGCACAGGCAACATAAATGGTAATGCAGCGAATGATGCCTGGCTTATCACATCCAATGGAACTGGATATACCTTAGTAAGCAAAGACGATGGAAGCAACCCTTTCAATATCGTGACCACACAGAACGGCACTGTAGGGACTTGGGCCATAGATGCATCGTACTGGAATAGCTATAACGCTGCGGCCTTAGGATTTAAATTTGGCACTGGCAATACAGCAGATCAGTGGTTTATTTTTGATTTGGTGGTTGGGGTAACTTCTGGAGATTGGGAATTCATCAATACATTTGGAAACGGAGGTGGTTTGTCGCACACTAATCTTTACGCTACCACTCCTCCTGCCCAAGTGCCAGAACCATTAGGTATCGCCCTATTTGGCTCTGCCTTGTTAGCTTTAGGACTTGCACGCCGCAGTGCGCTTAGTTGATAATTAGGCATCAACGTTTAGATTAAAGCCATCTCAATTGAGATGGCTTTGTTTGGTAGTATTCCTCGAATTATAAAAGTGTGTCAACTATCTGCGCGATTAGCTGCACACCCAACCGGTCAACAACATTTTCTGAACATGCGGATGAAAATCCGTTTGCGTAATGGCCAGATCGTCAGGATTCTTTACACAATGGAAACTCTTCAACTCTCTAATTTTCAAATTCAACATAACGGGTTCGTTCACTTGTATTGTCACTTATAGTTTATTATTGCTGGTTATATTTTAGTATTATCACCGACTCGTTGCACACAGGCCGGTAGCTAGGCAATTAACTGACTTCTATACTGCTTTTGCCATGCATAAAGTCCAACAATTGCCATAATTAAAAAGCATCCATACAAGATTACCGTTGGATACAATCCTTTTTGGAAATATACGCCAATAGCAACAACGTCAACCACAATCCAAAATAGCCAATTGACGATATAACGACGTGTCATTAATATAAAGGCGACCAAACTAGCACAGGTGGTGAAGGCGTCGGCGTAAGCAAAACTAGCATCGGTATATTTATGCATTAGGGTTCCTAGGACGGCTGCACTTAATAATGCGACCAACGCAGACAGGCCTAAATATTTGTGCGACATGCTTACTACATTCACGGTGGTTGCATTTGCCAAGTTTTTTGACCAATGCCACCAGCCATATATCTGTAACAGCATATAAACAACATGCAAACCAGCGTCAGAGTAAAGTTTTGCTTGGTAAAATACCCACACATAAAGGGTCACTTGCATAAAACCAAAGGCAAAATTCCAAATATTCCCTTTGACCAACAAAAAGATGCAGATAAAGCCACAAATTGCAGCGCTAACTTCCACCCAATTTGAACCAAAAAAACCACTTATAAAATCAGATAGTGTCACTACAGTATTACTCAATTATAACATGTTGAAAGGAGCGAGCAGGCGAAGACTTAAAGTAACACTAAAGCCATTTTGCGTCGCTCAATAAATCGGCAGTATTTACCCCTTTGAAGTTGGTCCATATGCGGATATGCCTGAGCAAAGTGCAAGAATTTTTACTCAGCCGTTTGCCTTTTGTGATGCTGACCCTAGATGTCGACTTGCAAAAAGCGCAAGCCATTCATAAATGATTCAAATGACCTTATGTTGAAGGTTCAATTGAATCAATCAGAATCAGGCGAATAACGTTGCTTTAACTGCATCACTTGCTCGCGCAAATCATCTGCTTTCACTTTTTCTGCTGCAACCGGCTCACCTAACGACACTGAAACTAATGACCACCTAAGGCGCGGCAGTCGCCATTTAGTCTTGCGACTAAACATACTTCCCCACAAGCCACCTAAATGCAAGGGTATAACGGGCACAGGCGTACGCTCAATAATCTTTTCTATGCCACGACGAAAGGTATCAATAGACCCGTCATCGGTGAGTTTACCTTCAGGAAAAATACCCACTAGCTGGCCTTGTTCAAGCGCTTGTGCAACATCATCAAAAGCCTTTTTGAATGCTTTTGGATTGGCTTTTTCACCGTCAATAGGAATAGCTTTGGCCATTTTGAATAACCAATGTAAGGCAACAGAATGGTAAATGGGTGCAAACACCACAAACCTGATAGGCCTAGGTGAAGCAGCCAAAATAAACATCCAATCAACAAAGCTCACATGATTGCCAATAATCACTGCAGGGCCCTCTTCAGGAATGTTTTTATCACCATTGGTGCGCACCCTATACATACAAATTGCGAGTATATAGATAACAAAACGAAGAAAGAACTCAGGTACCTTGGTATAAATATAAATTGAGATAAGTAGATTTAAACCCGCAAGTAATAACAGTAATTGAGGAATACTCCATTCAAAAATAGACAAGGTAAGAATGCTTAAAATAGCACTTCCTACCATGAACAACGCATTCAATACATTGTTGGCAGCAATCACTCTTGAGCGTCTATCTTCTGTTGTACGCTGCTGAATTAGGGCATACAAGGGCACCGTATAAAAACCAGCAGCGATACCAATTGCGCCCATCCAGACTAAATGCCAAAGCATATCGCCGGTGTCTAGCATTTGGCTCAATGTCAGCAGTATTTCAGTTGGCTGGTTATAAGCGGTAAT
>Ga0307978_1003376_pt1 | contig 10870 bp, 14 predicted proteins | sample OrgLakmetage1056_FD_203151 | JGI IMG/M metagenome (GOLD analysis project Ga0307978, IMG submission 203151) | Saline water microbial communities from Organic Lake, Antarctica - #1056 | ecosystem: Environmental > Aquatic > Non-marine Saline and Alkaline > Saline | place: Antarctica: Organic Lake...
GTTCTCATCGATCATGGCGGCTCAAACCAATAATGATCAAAGCAAACGATGATCTGTAAGTCCGACTTTGACTGCCAATCATTCATTTGTGCTTTCTCGTACTCACACTTTACCCTCTCGCAGTCGCCAAGAACAACTGGCTTCACAGCTCATTTACAGAATGGCATCCATTCTTGCCAAGGAAAGGGTCCCAGTATGGCTGTGTCCGTATGAAATCATCGCCATCACTGATCGCGGTGGTATCATCGAAGCTATCCCCGACACAATTAGTTTAGATTCGCTAAAAAAGAATGACCAGAACTACACTGGACTCCGCGATTTTTTTCACTCGCATTTCGGTGAAGGAACTGATGATCTCGCTGACGCTAAGGCCAATTTCGCTGAGAGTCTGGCTGCATACTCGATGGTTTGCTTCCTGCTCCAGATTAAAGATCGCCACAACGGCAACATTCTACTCGACAATCGAGGCCATTTGATCCACATTGACTTTGGATTCTTCTTTCTAGCTTCGCCCGGCAAAAATGCTGGCTTTGAGAGCGCGCCCTTCAAGCTGACTCGCGACTTCGTCGAAGTATTGGGCGGCCCTGACAGTCATCTCTTTCGCACTTTTCGGGACTTGTGCGTCCGCACTTTCATCACGCTTCGTCGTCACTGTATGGAAATCATCTTGCTTGTAGAAATGCTCAAGAATGGTAACGAAGAGCTACAGTGCTTCTGCGGTCGTCCCGACGATGCAATCAAGGAGCTTCGCGATCGCTTTCGACTGGACCTGAATGATCGCGCTTGCACGGAGTATGTCTATTCACTGGTTGACAACAGTACCGAGAACTGGAGAACGGATTGGTATGACAGGTACCAACGATACTTTGTTGGTGTACTGTAGGTACCGTACTTATCAACTCAAATAACAAAATATTTTGTATTAAGCCTTTGTACGTTAATCGACCAAGGCTATAAAGCATGAAGCGTTATTAATCCTCTCGATCTTAGTTGTCAGATGACTCGCTTGTTGGCGTGAAAGTGGGATCAGCAGATTCGGGGATAGAAAGAGGAGGTGCAAGTGGCTGGGCCAGCGGAGAAAACGGGACATCATCAGCGTCCGCCGCTTGCGCTCCACACATGGCAAAATCGGGAGTCCTTGGCACCGGGAATGGACTATTACCAGAACACATCGAAGTCTCGGCTGTGTAGTCAGCAGAAGCGAATCGACCTCTTTGATCGTCGTCTTTTCCTTTTGCAGGGGTTTTTGAAGCGTCGGGGTTCTCTTCATCGACCGGCTCTTCCAAAGACGTGGCGCCCGAAAAGAAAGACGACGTCATTCGCCTTAATATGGGCGGGAAGACCCTTGCCCAGAATCCCGTCCCAACTGTCTCGGGCTTTTTCTGTTTTGGTGCAGCTCCAATCGTCCCCTGCTTTTCTTCCTCGCCGGTCTCGAGTTCACTCTGGGGGAACTGACCAAGGGCTTCCGGATCCAGTTCGGGTTCTTCGCCAAACCATTCAGAGCTCTTGCCATCATCGCCCGTTGCTTCGTCATTATTCTCTTGTTCATCTCGAGCTTCCTCTCCTTCAACCTCGTATGTTTTGGAGATGACAACGCAAAACTTTTCATCCTTTGGTGCCTTGGTCCAGCCCATCTTCCAAGCCCAGACGCAGTAAAGACCAATCACCAGTGCTTCAACCAGCCCGTAAAAGAGAGGCACAGAAACCGCCTGCGCTCGCTCCTCCTTGTCACTAAACATGGTAATCGCTACCGATGTAGCCTGCACAGCAGGTCAAGAGATAGGGAAAAGGAAAGGTTAGATGATGTGATGGGGCAGCTTTTATCCACTGCATCGTCAGGGTCAGATTTTCAACTTACGATTCCGGTATTCTGGTAACAGCACTCGATACTAATCGCGACCGTCTCGGGCGGCGAAAGTCGCACACTGCGAGAAATAATATTGGCCAAGGCAATGCCAACCAGACACGGAAAGGCGACACCCACGTAAAAGGCCCACGGCTGGCTCCAAAAGTTGGATTCGGCTCCATCGGCACCCGAAGAGAGAAACAACGAAAACACAATCAAGAGGAGTCCGCAGACGCTTCCGAGTCTGTTGGCCGAAACGTGAAACCAGGGATAATCCCAAACATAACCCGCGTACAACCCAAACGCAATAGCCCCCATGACGACACCCAACGTCAAAAAGAGCGCCCCAAAGTCCAAAGCTTCAATCACACTTTCTTCACCGTCATCCGTCACACCATACGCCAGATACGTATACAGCAACAAGTTGGCGGGCAAGAGACCAATCGAGAGAATACTGCTGACAGTCGTCATGGCCACCGACAAGGCGAGATCCGCGTTAAAGGTGGAACACCACCAATTGCTGTAGGATCCACCGGGCGACGCCGTAACGACCAGGAGCGCAATCCCCATGGCTTCCGTGAGACCTGCGTTACGTGTCGCGATCACGGCCAGAAAGCCCAAGAATGGCATAATGATAAACTGCATGGCCACGCCACAACCAATGGCAAACTTGTTGCGCAACTGGTGCTTCAAGTCCTTCATGTTGACGGTGGCGGAAAGGCCAAAGATAAGAAAGAACAACAAGATGTTGGACATAACTTTCGAAAAGACTTCGGTCTTTGTATCTCCATCGTCTTCAGCAGTGGGAGCTGCTGTAGGAGCAGTTTCTTGGAGCCAACGCTCCATGGTTTCATGGTGGCTGTGTGCCGAGAAGGAGTCTTCGAGTAGGGATTGCATGGCGTCTGCGGGCGTTGCGCGAACTCGTGGGGGAACTACTGTTAAGATGAGTTCTGAAGAAGATCCAAGGTTGTTATCTGATCGTATACGTCGTGATCGTTTGGATGGTTGGTCTTGCCGCTTGTGCTTGGGTCACCTTCTGGGTCACCTTCTGGGTCAACCTTTTGTGAAACGGAGAGAATGGATCAGCGTGGAACAGCAACACGACTGTAAAAGGGAAGTGGAGCCGACCTCAGTCAGTCTTGAGGCTGCTTTGGCTCAACTAGCAAAGCAAGGAATGGCCCATAATAATTTGTCCGGGCAATACATAGTCGTGAACGTGAACGGCTAGTTACGGGTCTGTCTGGCTTATTCACGGAAGTACAACCAGCGAAAAACACATCATAAAAGGGCTGCTGAAGTCATTATTACTCGCCCATTTGTAAATGACAAATGACCCAGTGAAGAAAAGTACATACTGTAACAAAAATAAATTCTATCGCCAAATATTCCAAGTCATAAGTATATCGCGCCTGCGTGGCACTAAGTATTGGCATTCTATGACTGGTTGCTGGTTAACAACAAATAAATAATAATCTGCGAAGTCGAATGAAGCCTTGATCGACGAAACACTCGAGGGACGACCATGGTGATACGACGAGTGACTACAGACTGGAGATTGTAGTTCCGATAACTCAGACCTGTCTTAGTAACAATTTGGTCATGAGATTATGGACGAGGGGGCCCCGAACTGCTGCAATCACAACCACAACCACAGCTTCTTCAGGACTGCTGCTCCTCATCGGGGTTGTCGCGATCAGCACACTCTTATTGTCGTCACTTCCAAAGACAGCTGGGGAATCACTATCACCAAGTAGATATCAATTTTTACTGAATTCAACCTTGTGTGATGGACACTGTGTAGAAGAGTGCATCTCCTACTTGACTCCCCTAAACCAGCAATGTTACAATGGCCAAGCGCTCTTTCCTAACGACTCTAGTTGGGGTGACTTTGATATACAAGACACGGCCGCGTGGGACAATGCCGACCCGCAAAACTTTGAACGACGCTTTTATGCGACCAAAGATGGTAGCTGTCAAGGAGTAGCGACCGACTTCTACGTCTTGCCGCTTCACGAGTGCCTCGGACCGTTTGGTAAGCCGAGGCCATGGGGAAGCTTTAGCTTTGCCGAGTTTGATGGCACTGACAAACATGGTGGTTACATAGCTAAAATGTCGCTTTAGAGATACAGAGTATCCATACGCTATGCTAGACTTCTTGACAGAGCGAGGGCTACCATGACCATACTACCACTGACGATACTACGGTAGCTTTCCCGCAGCGAAAGTCGAGTCGTGTTGTGTCTCGGTTGAAAGCCAGACGATGTGAAACGAGAACACACGCTTCAGCCGTGTCATCACCTCTTCGCTTTGCTTTTTGCTTGTTGCTCTCACAGAACAAAAAGAGAACCGCCAAGATCACAAGTAGTAGAGCCAAATTAACCTCTTCCTATAACAACTACCAGGTACACGCTGACACTCCCCAACTCTCCACATAGCTCCAATCAATATCGTATCATGAACTCGGATTTGAGAGACCTTTGCGCTCGTTTGTGTCGTGACGACGCGTCGCTCACCATTTTAAACCTCAACAATGGCGGAATTGGAACTACCGGAATAAAGGCAATATCAGCAGCCTTGCGGTTCAACACGCACCTGGTAGTACTCTTTCTGGACGACTGCAGTATTAGTGGGTCAGGATGTCAGGCTCTAGCAGCGGGCATTGCTCATCATCCTGCTCTGGAGTTTCTCTTTATGAGCTACAATTCCGTGGCGAACACAGGAGCTTCTGCTCTTGCACTGGCTCTGAGAGAGAACCGCAAGATCCAAGTCGTAAAGTTGACGAACTGTGGTATCACTGCGCAGGGTGCCGCCGCCTTGGGGGAAACCTTACGGCACAGTACGACTCTACAGAAACTCAACCTCGAAGGGAATCATATCGGTGAGAAGGGAGCCTTGGCTCTCGCAGCGGGCTTGGAGGACAACCACTCACTTCTTCAGCTCAACATTCGCTATAATGGTATTCAACGACACTCTGAGATGCTGTCCGTGTTTTGTGCAGTACTTCACAGCCATAACAAGACGTTGCAGAAGCTCCTCCTGGCCGAAGATACTGAAGAAATTGAACAAAAATCCAAGGAAAACGCGGATGACTTGCAGTTTTATCTTGATCTCAACCGTATCGGGCGTCATTCGTTTGGTTCTTGTAACGTTTCAGCGTCCGTTTGGAGTCGTGTGCTGGCAGCCGCAAGTCGGAAACCCCGACTCTTGCACGCCGTCTTGAACGCTCGACCGGACCTGCTACATCAGACGCCAGTTGATTGAGCTTTTTAATGAAAAAAACAAACACTAGCAGCTGCTAGATTCACTCATTCCTAACATACGGAAAGGTTCCATATCAATAGCAAAGTTAGCGCCGAGCATTCGAGCCCGGACTCATCACCAATTTAATTCACGCGCGTTCCAGAGAAAGGGAAACATTGTTGTTGTCATGGCCATCACTTTTTCGTCTCTTTCGACATGCAGCCACGTTTGGAGAAGACTAGACCCGAGGTCGGGGGTTGACGAGCCCTAGCTAGAATGTGCAGCCATTGATTGAGCTAGTTAACGATACTACTGTACAGTACCAGTACAGTAGCACAAATGTACCTGGTATGAGTATTCATAGATAAATGCACGTGTATGTACGGTGTAACGCACGGCATGTCCATTTGACGCCGGACTCACTCATCCCCAATTTGATTCACGCGTTATTACGTTACACAAACTACGACAGTAGTATCGGTGCCGGTACGGTAGTACGTAAGAACAACAAAAACGCCAAAACGTAAGACGCGCACCGCTCCACCATGATGAAGCTCGCTGCTGTTCCAGCCTTGATTGTGGCGCTACTCTTGGCCGCAATGATACTTGATACCCTTGTTGCGTCGAAAGAAGTGAAAAATGAGGGCACCCAGGACCAAGTGTGCCAAAATAGCGACGATAATCCACAAGACGGCAGCTGCCGTGTTGTTCTGGCCGACGCCACCGACGATGGCGAAGGATTGTCCAGCAAGGCCGATGCCGCGCCCGTGACGCGACATCGAGTTGCTGACGAATGTCGAATTGTCATGGCACCCTCCACTATTGCAAGGGCTGGCTGGGGCGTCTTTTCTTTGGTCGATATGCGGCGGGGAATGCCGATCCTACCAGGCGATTTGGTCATTCAAGTTACGGATCTAAATCCACAGCACGCCGACGGCATGACTCTAATGTTGCACGATTATCTATGGGACGCGAGTGAGACTGGTGGATTTTACGAAGGCAAGCAAGTAGCATCGGCACTGCCTGGCGTGGGCTTGTTGGCAAACGGGCTATCGGAAAACCAACACAACGTCCTTCCGTTTGTTCCAACTGTCGACGAAGGAGGCTTGACACGCATCGAATCTCCCGGCGCGGGTGCTTTAACGCATTATTACAATCTAACCTTCTTTAGCTCCAAGGACTTGACGGCCGGGAGTGAAATCTTTTGCAATTACGGGTCAGATTGGTTTCGCGAACGTCAATTGCGTCTCGCGTCGGCTGAAGAAGTGGAGGCCGCTCCTGCACAACATAGCACCGAATGGCTTCGTCAACAAGGACGCTGCCTCGATAATATCCGGTCAGGACAATCAAGAATACCACACGCTGGTCGGGGAGCCTTTGCGACCAGACATCTGGATGCGGGGGACATTGCTGCTCCCGTACCCGTCTTGGTGATTACCAAGCGACAAGCTTTCGACCTCTTCCGGCAGCGAGACGACGGTACTACGATAGAAACCAAGCAACTGCTTTTGAATTACTGCCTTAGACACGCGAATTCTTCAATCTTGTTGTATCCGTACAGTCCCATGGTGAACATGGTGAACCACGCGCCTTCGTCCCGAGCCAACGTTCGACTGCAATGGTCCGAATCCAACGAATTGCATAAACGCGGCAAGAAGTGGCTAACGCAACCATTGGAAGCCGTCAAGAATTATAACCAATCAGGTCTATTGCTAGAGCTGGTAGCTACTCGGGATATCAACAACGACGAAGAGATTCTTTTGGACTATGGTGTGGATTGGCAAAATGCTTGGACAAAGCACGTGAAGGAATGGAAGCCACTCCCAGACGCGGGACGCTATACCCCATCCTACGTCATGGAAGACGTGGTCAACTCGCTACGGACCGAGCTGGAGCTCAAGGATCATCCATATCCCGAGAACTTGTTTACCTCTTGTTTCTATCGGTACGCAGACCACAAGAATGAAGCCGAAAAGAACAGTGGCGCCGACGGTGTAACGACTTTTCGTTGGGACATGACACGGGGTCTGTTTGATCTTCGCAATCTCCGACCCTGCAAGATTCTACAGCGAGAACAAGATCCGAAGCAAGGCACGCTGTTTACCGTCCGGATCCTGAACCGTTACGGCTTGGCCAAGAACGAACGTATCCCAAGGGGTGGAGTGCACATTGTTACTCATGTCCCCCGCCGAGCGATTCGGTTTTCGGACAAGATATATACGACCGATCAGCATTTAGAGAACGCTTTTCGACACGAGATTGGCATACCTGACGACATCTATCCCAAACAATGGAAGGATATGGAGTAATGCTGTCGATTCCCATGATTGGCGCATACGCAGCTGACATGTTATTATTAGGCTAGAGAGAGTATTTTGGAATACTTACCCTACCTCTACTAGCTACCAGCAGTAAGCTAGCCCAATATCCCAGAGGTTTCTATTTAGGTGCTCTACTAGAGAGAATGGGTAGTCGTACTGTAGTACTACAGTAGTGCTAGTAAGAAGCACATGTAAGTCAGTACCGGTACCGTTACCGTTTCTGTAGTTTACTAAGAGAAATCCATTTCCTTGTCAAACTTCACAGCCATCACAGTTCTTGCTTCTCCAAGGGCTTCACCATCTGGGTCAAGTTTGCCATTTACGTCTCGTTTGAATCGAATCTGATACGGTCTTTTCTCACCAATTCCACCAATCACACACTCTTTGTGCATCTCGTCCCACCAAGCAATCTGTTCTACGAAGAGTTTGGGCATCATACCCTTGTTAAAATAGTCGGGAATGCTTCCAGCTTCGAGCTGGACACAATCCAGCAACCCAAACCGGATAAGCAGTAGCCTCACCCAGTTGTGTCGAGCTGTTGCCCAAGGGCTGTTCACGTCGGCGCTTCCTTGTTTCGTCAATGTAATTTTTTCGATCACAGGGGAGAGTCTTTTGGAGAGACCGCGTACAGCTGAATATGAATAAGGCTCAAGGTCACCATCACATTCACGACGATGTCGATTCACAAGCCGCTGAGCCATGCCAATGCTCATGCCATCCTCAATTACATCGGCAATGATCTGAGCCTCTGCGGAGTCACTCTCGATGATTGGACAGCGACCAGGACTCGACCCCCCTTCTCCCGAGTAGGCGCGTCCCTTTCTCTTACATTCCAGGTAATCGTTCAGGATGTATTCGATCTTTGTACCGTCTGGGATATCGCAAAGCTTTCTCAGCGATGGAATGATACCGTCTTTTCCGGTCCACTCTTCCCGGTTCGGCGATGCCCCAAACTTATTCTCGAACATATAAGCAATGGTGGTCCACCGAACTGATGGAAGAAAACAAGGCTACTCTGCAAAATTCTCGAATGCCAAGTCAAAGATGTCATCATACGACTCCTCAAACACTGCTGAAGTGCGAGCCCTGGTTTCTGGATCAGACGAGGAAGACCCATTCACAACATGAGGATCCTCTTTAGCCTTTCCATCTTTGGCGTCATTATCAGTATTGGTCTTGATCCTTTTCTGTGTACCTTTAAGATTCCTTCCGATCCTCCCTCGCTTCTTCTTAGTCATGGTAGCTAAGGTATGGTACCGGTACCTCTCAACACGGAGATGGAAGAAAGACGTGCATTCGTCGGTTTCATTCAATTCGGGTATGATACCTACCGTACCGTAGGCAAAGGTGACGTGTGACTTGCCGTGCTCCAGATTTCGCGCCATATCTTTTCTGGATGGTGTCAACATAACCAGTTGATTCAGCAGGGCCCAAAGATCGAAAGATCGCACCCCGCCCGACGACGACTACTTTCCGGCCTTCTTCGAAGAACATGACACACCCGTTCGGAAACCAAAACAGACATTAACCGGTCTGAATTTCTTGATCAAACCTCAAACAGCAACGTTTGTTCATAAAAAGAGCTCTTGTTGCTCCTCTCTCCACCTTTCCAAGCCTTGAACCCCCAAGTAACCATGCTTTCTACCGTCACCCGCAGCTCCACTTTGCTGATGCGAAATTCGCGAAAGCTCGCCCCCAAATCCTTTTTTTCGTCGTCAGCTACCGAAACCATCAACCCCGATGGCATGTTCAACAAGATCGCCTGTATCGGAACGGGTAAGATGGCACAGGCCGTCTTGGCCCCCATGATTAAGAACGGTCTTCAGCCTGCTGAAAAGGTCACCGTCTTTGACGTGAGCATGGAAACCATGGAAGATGTTCATGAAAGACTCGGCGTTCAAACGAGCGAGAACATTGGCGAATGTTTAGATGGTGCCGACCTCGTCATCTGCGCCGTCAAGCCGCAAAATCTATCGGACGGCTTCTTCAACGAATGCCTGAAAGCGGACCTTCACGAAAACGCCATGTTCTTGAGTGTAATAGCCGGCAAGCCCATTAGTACGTTTGCACGCGGGGGTTTCGACAAGATTATCCGAAGCATGCCCAATACTCCTGCGATGATTGGAGAGGGAATGACGGTGTGGAGCTGTACCGACAACGTGACAAAGAGCGAGAGAAACAAGATCAAGACTATTCTCTCTTCATGTGGAAAATCGGTACGTGCCATGTTCATGGTGAAAAGAGCTTAACACTCACAGTCACAGGTCATCCGGTCGAAGAGCCACCTCCCAGACGTGAGTGTGGTTGGCGCTTTGTCACGAATCAACTAACTGTGTGCCTCTTGTCCCTCTTTGTCCAACAACAGATGTACGTGGACGATGAAAGCTTTATTGATACCGCCACTAGTATTTCGGGGTCGGGTCCTGCCTACATCTTCTTGCTCATGGAGGCAATGATGGACTGTGGCGTTCATATGGGATTTCCACGTGACAAGGCGGCCACACTTGTCTACCATACCATGCTCGGGTCTACCCTGTATGCCATGGAAACTGGGGAGCACCCCGCGATTCTTCGTAACATGGTTACGAGTCCGTCCGGTACAACAGCCTCGGCCATTTATGAGCTCGAGAATGGTCGCTTCCGTAGTAAGTCGACCCTGACGTCAATGTAATGAATGGAGGTACGCCTCTCACTGTAACTCACACATTCTCTACACCATCTTCTGGTCTCTTTTCTGGTACCGCAGCGATAATTAGCGATGCGATGTGGGCTTGTTATCGTAGGAGCTTGGAGGTTGGCGATCACGATTCTAATGTTGGACCAGGTCGATTTGCGGTGCCAGAATCCAAGATCATTTTGCGAACGGATTCGGACGACGACGACAAATAAATTGAGAGAGCGAAAGTAACATCACAACCAGCTAGAGTTGCTCTTAATATTACCAATGTCGTATGTCGTATCTGCTAGTTAGTAGGCGCTGTAGTCTATCGATGCAGTCTGCGCGTATTGGGTCGCCAATGCGGCCATGCCAGCGATACGCTCGGCTTCCGTGGCGTGGTCGTCCACGGTAACAAGGGCCGGGCCCTCCAAACATTTAAGTGGATCTTTTCCGTATGATAACGATGCATGTCACCAGCGAGAGCCTCAATCAAGACGGAATAGTTCTTGATCGGCTGTAAGCAGTAGAGCGCACGCGCCAGCGAATCATTAGCTGCACGAACAAGCGTTTCCTTCTCTGTTGTCGACAACGGAATGTAGTGCATTAAAAAAACACGCACGATTCCCCAGACCTTGCTCAATCTCTTAATGTGCTTTATTTTGAACAGGTGTGTACTTGAATGAATCTAAGAAAGCAAAATCACCTTCGTGGTCGTAACAGTAACCAAGCAAACGGACTCGGAACTCGTCAAGACTCTTGTCTGTCGCCAAGTCTACCTTGGACATTCGATCCTTCAGCATTCTT